>Ga0209475_10000188_pt1 | contig 175186 bp, 157 predicted proteins | sample tdDd471_FD_187128 | JGI IMG/M metagenome (GOLD analysis project Ga0209475, IMG submission 187128) | Marine sediment microbial communities from the Atlantic coast under amendment with organic carbon and nitrate - tdDd47.1 (SPAdes)... | ecosystem: Environmental > Aquatic > Marine > Coastal >... | reverse complement strand
CCAATGGCAGATATCATGTAATGGCCACTCATGCTGGCGGTGGTTATAGCCGCTGGCACGATCTGGCGGTCACTCGTTGGCGTGAAGACGTGACGGTTGATGGCTGGGGACAATTTATTTATTTACGTGATAACGATAGCGGAAAATATTGGTCAACGGCCTATCAGCCAACTCTGGTTAAAGCTGATCATTACGAAGCCATTTTTGTTCAAGCACAAGCCGAATATCGGCGACGTGATCAGGGTATCGAAGCACATACTGAGATCAGTGTTTCACCTGAAGATGATGTCGAGATCCGGCGCGTCAAGCTCACTAATTTATCATCTCGAGCACGTAATATTGAAGTAACCAGTTTTGCTGAAGTCGTTTTGGCTCCGTTGAATGCCGATCTAGCGCATCGCTGTTTCAGTAATTTGTTTGTACAAACTGAAATCCTGTCTGATCGACAGGCTATTCTCTGCACACGGCGTTGTCGCACTCCCGGAGAAAAAGTACCATGGATGTTTCATTTACTTGCAACCCCCGGTGTAAATTGCAATGAACTAGGCAATCAACCGACCTATGAAACTGATCGTGTAAAATTCATTGGCAGAGGTCGAACAACTGCAAATCCGTTAGCACTGGATGAAAACAATCCAAGGTCAGCCCTTTCAAACAGCGAAGGTTCAGTGCTTGATCCCATTGTGGCTATACGTCGCTCAATTAGTTTGATGGCAGACGGATCTGCGACGCTGCAAATTATCTCTGGTGTGGCAGAAACGCGTCAGGCCGCATTAACCTTGCTGGAAAAATATTGTGATAAACATTTTGTTGAACGGGCGTTTGAAATGGCTTGGTTCCAAAATCAGGAAGTCTTGCGTCATATTAATGTGACTGAAGCCGATGCACAAATTTTTAGTGGTCTGGCAAATTCGGTGATTTATGGTAATGCGTTACACCGAGCAGCACCCAATGTTGTTGCTCGCAATCAACTGGGTCAATCCGGACTTTGGCGCTTTGGGATCTCGGGTGATCTGCCCATTGTACTGATACGCATCGGTGACTTGAGTTACATTGATCGGGTGAAACAGATTCTGCAAGCACATGCTTTTTGGCGTCTAAAGGGATTGACGGCAGATCTGGTGATATTGAATGAAGATTTTTCTGGTTACCGGGCAGTCTTGCAGGATCAGCTTATGGGTCTAATCAATGCAGGCCCGGGAGCACAAATCATCGATAAACCTGGCGGTGTGTTTGTGCGGCGGGCGGAAGAACTTTCCGAAGAGGACAGGGTTTTATTCCTGACCGTCGCTCGTGTGGTGTTAATCGGCAGCACTGAGACATTAGCTGAGCAGGTAAATCGGCGGGGATTAGCAGAGCGGATGCCGGCCCCTTTAGTTCCCCTATTTCCTCGAGTTGATGAGCCTGTATATTCGCTTGCAGCACGTGAACGCATTTTTTGTAATGGTCTCGGGGGCTTCACCTCGGATGGACATGAATACGTTATTACCCTTGAGCCGGGTCAGGCAACGCCAGCGCCTTGGGTTAACGTAATTGCCAGTTCGCATATGGGTACCGTAGTCAGTGAGAGTGGGGGAGCCTATACTTGGGTTGAAAACGCCCATGAGTTTCGATTGACTCCCTGGCATAACGACCCGGTGAGCGATATCAGTGGTGAAGCGCTTTATATTCGTGATGAAGAAACAGGCGCTTTTTGGTCGCCGACGCCAATGCCTGCCAGCGGTAAAACCGGATACGTTTGTCGTCATGGTTTTGGTTATAGTGTGTTTGAACATTACGAAGCGGGTATCTCGTCGGAAATGTTTACCTATGTTGCGATGGATGCTCCGGTTAAATTTGTGCTGATAAAACTGCACAACCATTCGGGAAGTACGCGTCAGTTGTCGTTAACGGGTTATTGGGAATTAGTGCTGGGCGAATGGCGTCATACCAACCTGATGCACATTATTACCGAGAAAGATCCATTGAGCGGAGCACTGTTTGCACGCAATGCCTACGGCGTTGAATGTGCCAATCGCGTATTATTTTTACAGACCGGTGAGCTAGAGCGTACGGTGTCTGGTAGTAGGAACGAATTTATTGGCCGCAATGGTTCGCTTACCAATCCAGCTGCTATGCGACGAAAAAATCTATCCGGCAAAATCGGTGCCTGCCTTGACCCCTGTGTTGCAATGCAAACTCAAATAGAGCTTGCCGATGGTCAGGAACATGAGATAGTTTTTGTGTTCGGTGCCGCTGACACTGCCAATGAAGCACAAGATTTAATTCAACGCTTTGCTGGACGGGGCGGAGCAAGGCAAGCACTGGAAACCGTGTGGGAACACTGGAACCGTACGTTGGGGATGGTACAGGTTGAAACTCCGGATCGGGCATTGGATGTATTAAGCAATGGCTGGTTAGTCTATCAGACTTTATCGAGCAGGTTTTGGGGCCGCAGTGGTTATTATCAATCCGGTGGTGCATACGGATTTCGTGATCAGTTACAGGACTCTATGGCGTTGATTCATACAACCCCGTGGCTTGCTCGTGAACAATTGCTTCGATGTGCTGAGCGGCAGTTTATCCAGGGTGACGTGCAACATTGGTGGCATCCTCCCGGTGGCCAGGGAGTTCGGACTCATTTCTCTGACGACTATTTATGGTTAGCCTATGCAACCTGTCGTTATGTGCAAACCACAGGTGATACGGGTGTTCTGGATGAGTCGGTACATTTTCTGGAAGGCCGCGAACTGAATCAGGAAGAAGAAGCGTATTACGACCACCCGCAACGCTCAAGTGAGGCGGCAAGTTTGTATGAACATTGCGTACGGGCAATAAAATATGGACTGAAATTTGGTGCCCATCAATTACCTCTCATTGGTTGCGGCGATTGGAACGATGGTATGAACCTGATTGGTCGTGATGGCAAAGGTGAAAGCGTTTGGTTAGCCTGGTTTCTGTACGCGAACCTGAATCAGTTTACTGAACTGGCACGCATTCGCGGAGACACTGATTTTGAGGAAGTTTGTATTGCTCAAGCGTTACTACTACGCGACAATATAGAAGCTAATGCCTGGGATGGCAGCTGGTATCGGCGAGCTTATTTCGATGACGGCAGACCATTGGGATCTGCACAAAATGAAGAATGCCAGATCGATTCCATCAGCCAGAGTTGGGCGGTAATATCGGGTGGTGGTGATCCTAAACGTATTCACCAGGCCATGATGGCAGTGGATAAACGTTTGGTGCGACGTGATGCACAATTGATTCAATTGTTGGCTCCACCTTTTGATAAATCAGCGCTTGAACCTGGATACATCAAAGGTTATGTGCCCGGTGTTAGGGAAAACGGTGGGCAATATACTCATGCGGCAATCTGGGCCACCACTGCGTTTGCCATGCTCGGTGATAAGGAACGAACATGGGAATTGTTCGCGATGCTCAACCCGATAAATCACGCGAGTATAGCAGAGGATATGGAAACCTATAAAGTCGAACCATACGTAATGTGTGCTGATATCTATGGTGCATCGCCACACACCAGTCGCGGTGGTTGGACTTGGTACACCGGTGCAGCAGGGTGGATGTATCGACTAACCTTGGAAACATTGCTTGGTTTGGAACTGGAAGCTGATCATTTGCAGATAAAACCCTGTGTGCCGGATCACTGGGATTCTTTTAAGATCCACTATCGCTATCGTGAAACCTTGTATCACATTAGGGTGAATTGCACTGATAAAAAATTGGACCAAGTTCTCCAAGTGCAGGTGGACGGTGCTGTCATAAATGATGTTGCTGGTCGGATCCCCCTTGTTGACGATCATTGCGATCACTATGTTGAGATAACGTTTGGATAATCCAGCTAATTAATTTTGTCTGGGCACATAAGATACCCAATAAGCACCGTCAATAATTCTATTATTATTATTGACATCGGTTACTGTAACTGAATGATCGGCATTTACTATCACACTGACGATATCTTTATCATCATTAGTTATTCTAGTACCGTCTTCTAAATCGCAGCCCCATACTTGAATTGAGCGTTTTTTACCTTTTCTCGGCATGAGTTTTTCTCCTGAAAAATGAATAAGATAAATTTGGCTGATTGGTTTCTTATCGAAATCAAACTTTAGTCTTCAGTGAAAATTAAGTGCCAAATTCGGTTGCGTTGGTGGTCGAATCACTTGGATTCTTTGAGTAGGCGTTTTAAGAAGACCTTAATTTCTTTAGCGAATGGGGAGTTCTTAAGACACTTTCGAAACTCTTTAGAAGCCATAGGCAAAGAAAAAAATAATATGCTAAACAAATGACAGGTTAGTCACAGTCTTGCCAAACTTGATATGCGATGTCATTTTTTTTATGATTTTTTACGCTATACATTAAGGTGTCTGCAATTTCTATGGCTTCTTTAATATCATAGGGAAGCTTTTCAAAAGTGACTAAGCCTACACTAAAACTCACTGGCCAATGATTTGACGCCATATTGTTTTTTAATATTGTTCTTACCTTTTCTATTGCTTTTTTTGCGGTCTCTCCATCTGATTCCGGCAATAGGCATATAAATTCATCACCGCCAATGCGGGAAATCACATCTGTAGCACGCAATGATGATTTTAAACAGTCCGCAACTTGTATCAGTAATTTGTCTCCAGCCAAATGACCTAAGGAATCATTAATGTTTTTAAAGTTATCGATATCTAGGTATGCCAGAGAGAAGATTCGATTGTACCTAATACAGCGAAGTAACTCATTGGCAAGTTCAGCATATAAGCCTCTTTTATTGAGTAGACCTGTTAGACTATCGGTATCAGCGGCTATAGCCTCAAAGCGATGCACGTCTCTAAAATTCGTGATTAAAACGGCTAATCCCAGAAAGACGACAAAGTGTGGGACTCCCTCATAAAAAATCGATTCGATATTGATGTCAAATTTTCCCATCAATATTTCGGAAAAAAACCAGATTATTGTACAAATTGTGGCAAATACAATATTAGTTTTATTCGAGCCGTACCAACTGGCAAAAACCACGGGCAACACAAAAAACATTTCAAATGAAATAATGTCTCCGGTTGCAATATCAACCAACGCTATAAATACTAGAAATATTAAAGAAAGTAGCCAATTAAACGATTTAGAACGCTTATCAAGGATACTAAAGATGGTTTTCAATGATTATCTCGAAACGTTATTTTTCTGGGTTTAAGATAAAATGCAAACAGATACAATAATATTAGCACAGAATAAATGACAACAATCAATAAGAAAATAACAATTTATATTTTCTCAATGTTATGTACGCCTATGTACCAGCAAAGCATACTTTGGCAGATTCTGTTTTGTTGCTGCAAATCTTATAGATAATGTAAAGATAAGAGAACCGATGATAATGAGTACAAGATATGGCGTACTTGCCATAATATTCTCGGCAAGTGTCTTAACGGTTAAACGAATAGCAGGAGAGCTATATTCAATGATGTTCGACACTCCTAACAGTGGAAGGATAAGAAGAAGAGGAATAATATTTTTAAACCTGATGCTGTCTTTAATTCTATCAATATAACTTAAGTTGTTCATGGTAATTCCCTTTTTAAATTAGGCTTTAAACCTAAAGATATGTCCTGGTTACTATTTACTATCTGATGTCGAATTCATTTGCCTCTAATAGTGGAGTAGTGGTGGTGCAGCTATACTATGATTTAGGTACAGCATAGACTCCCAAGAGTTAGGTTATTTAAGATTGACTTAATTTCCTACATCAGCTGAAACCCCCAAGTTGTCAATAACATGCAAATTGTCTTAACAATCTCGGGGCCGTCAATACCGTTTTGGTTTTAGGCTGTTCTACAGTGCTAGTGAAAATTTTTTGAGTTTACCGGGTCTTGTCAAAGTCCACGATATTCGAACGTTCTTTCTTCTTGGCTTCCTTCTCAGCCCTTTTTTCTTTTAATGTCATGATGGGCTTCTTCTTATTCTCTTTGTTGCCTTTTCTTTCTTTGCTCATTGGTTATTCTCCTATTAATTAGTCGATAATAGCTAATTTAAAATTTTGGCTAACAGGTATGCAAATTCATTCGTTCTATGGGAACAGGCATAATAATTCGCTAAATTAAATAATGAAGGAAATTCGATCACGTAGAGTGAATGTCGATCAGTGACGAGACGGAATAATTATATAAAAAAGTAGCTACGAGGTTACAAGGCGGAATAGGTCAGGAAAACCCGAGGTGTTAGTCGTGTCAGATTCATTGAATCTATTTAAAGCTACACTTTAAATATATAGCATAAACGCCAAATGTCAACTACTCTTGAATAATACCCTATGAATAATACCCTATGAATAAACCACTAAGGTCTGTGCGTTTTATTGCTTAAAATTTAGGATTGACTTTGCTGTTACCAGAAAGTAAAAAAACATGCACTTAAAATGTATCAATAAATAACAAGCTTCCTTGATTATATTGTTTATTGGCCCCATATAAAACGGATAGCAAACTATTTTGCTATCTACTGGAGGCATAAGATGCCGCATGGAAATCAAAACGTCCCTCCCAACAATCCTTGGGGACACGGCAATCGCTCTCCCCCTGATTTTAGTATCAACTTAATCCATGGGTTTTCTCGATTTAAACGATTTTTACCTGGCCGAAGTTCTTCAGGCTTTGTTATTTTCCTCATTTTCTCTCTAATCGGTTTGCTTATCTGGACTTCTTTATACACTACTTTTCAAATTTCTTAATGGTATCCATGCCAATGAAAAATTTAGCAGGGGCAAATCAAAATAAATCAATCCAACCTAAGCAATAAAAAAAGGAATCACTAGCATGACCGCTATTAATGATGAGAAAACCCTAATGAAGAATTACGGCATCAGTCGTGAACAAAAGTTTGTTTATCAATACAAACAGTATCGATACGATAATTTTCAAAATGCTCTGAATTTTGCAATCAGTGACCAGGACAGCAATCAGAAAAGTGTGGAGGCGAATACCAGCGAGGAACACATTGATACATAAGTTAGCCAGTTTTGTGCGAGGGCACCCAACACAGCTGCCCAAAGAACACATTGATTGGGTTACCCGACCCATCTCTCGCTTTTTTAAAATTCAGTCGGCTGCTGGCGTGGTACTTTTAGTTTTTACGATGTTGGCGCTATACCTTGCCAATTCTTCGTTTAACCAATCGTATAAGGATTTATGGGAGGTCTTAATTAGTTTCAATATTGGTAATTTTGAATATGGCCGTTCTTTGCACGAATGGATAAACGATGCGGCGATGACGTTGTTTTTCTTTTTGATCGCTCTGGAACTCAAGCGTGAGTTAGTCTTAGGAGAACTACATAATCCAAAAATTGCCATGTTATCTATCTCTGCTGCCATAGGGGGCATGTTGGTTCCTGCATTTATCTATCTTTTATTACAGTTTGGAGAGGCAGGGCAGTACGGTTGGGGCACGGTCATGGCGACAGACACTGCTTTTGTTCTTGGTTGTTTGGCGTTACTGGGAACTCGAATCCCTGGAAATTTGCGGATCTTTATGTTGTCGTTGGCCATTGTCGATGATCTGGGAGCCATTATCGTGGTTGCTTTGGGCTATGGTAGCCAAATTGATGGGCTTGCCATATTGTTTGCCTTACTAGGCTTTTTTGTAGTTAAGTGCATGGCATTACTCGGCATTAGAAATATCGCTTTGTATTTTATTGCCGGCTGTTTTATTTGGCTGGCGGTGGATGCGTCAGGTATTCATGCGACCGTAACTGGTGTCATCCTCGGGTTAATGACTCCAACTACCAAATGGGTTAGCGATGAACGTTTGCAAACCATAATGAGTTGTGTGGTGGCTTACCCGGCAGGTGACCATTGGAGTGGTGATACCCCTGATCGAAAAGTATTAAAAACAGCAGAAGCCGCAGCACGTGAGGCACTTTCCCCGGTAGAGCGACTGGAAATTGTGCTCCACCCTTGGGTTGGCTTTGTGGTCATGCCCTTGTTTGCTTTTGCTAATGCTGGTATTCCATTGTCGACAAGCGATTTTACCGCCTCTGTAACAATGGCTGTTTTTTTCGGCTTCGTGTTAGGTAAGCCGATGGGTATATTTTTATTCAGCTGGTTAGCTGTTCGGCTAGGCATAGCGATTTTACCGGCTGACTTAAGATGGCGAGAAATTTTTTCCGGTGGGATGCTGGCAGGCATCGGATTTACCATGGCTCTATTTATTGCCAACCTTGCCTATGCCGCTGAACTCATCAATGCTGCAAAACTGGGCATATTATTTGCGTCCGTTTTTTCTGCTATAGCTGGAATAACATTGCTCGTAATATTTACATCGGGTGAAAAATCTTCCGTTATTACTGTTAAAAAGACACTGATACAGACAGACTCAATACATACCAAAGAGCACATTTCTGGTAACGGGGTGAAGCACTATGATTCCAACGAATAAAGCAAATTGGCACAATAGATATATCGTCCCTTTATCAGACGATAAAGGTGGAGTAGCTTATTGGTCTTTGCTCAAATTGGCAAAAGATTTTTGCTTCACCTTAAACCAACAGCCTTTCATCGTGCGGTTGTTCCTTGAAAACGTGATGCGCCATTATGAAAGCCAAGCAAGCACCTTGGCTATTATCAAAAATTTGAGCTTAATAGACGCATCGAATGATTTTGAATTTCCGTTCTACCCCAGTCGCGTGCTGATGCAGGATTACACCGGCGTGCCTGCCATTGCTGATCTCGCTGCGATGCGCGATGCGGTTGCTGAACACGGCGGTGATGCACAAAAAATTAATCCCCTGTGCCCAGTTGATCTGGTGATTGATCATTCCGTCATTGTCGATCAGGCAGGTGGCAGTAATGCCTTAGCGCATAACCGCCAACGCGAAATGGAGCAAAATCAGGAGCGCTATCAGTTTTTAAAATGGGCACAAAGTTCTTTTGACAACCTTACCATCGTACCGCCCGGTCGGGGCATATGCCATCAGGTAAATCTTGAGTACTTTGCGCAAGTGGTTCGTCAAGAAACGGGAATACTCATTCCGGATACTCTAGTCGGTACCGATAGTCATACAACGATGATTAATGGTCTGGGGGTTCTCGGCTGGGGTGTTGGGGGAATTGAAGCCGAAGCGGTAATGCTGGGGCAACCCTTGAGCCTAAATGCTCCAAGCATAGTAGGCGTTAAACTGGAGGGAAAACTACCCGCAGGTACAACCGCTACTGATCTGGTACTACGCATCACTGAAATATTAAGAAACTACGGCGTAGTGGGGAAATATGTCGAGTTTTATGGTATGGGAGTGTTGAGTCTTAGCGTTGCGGACCGGGCGACGATTGCTAATATGGCACCGGAGTACGGAGCGACCTGTGGTTTGTTTCCTATTGACCAAAAAGTCATAGAATACCTGATATTGACCAATCGTCCTGTTTCCCTGGTAGAGCAAGTACATGCCTATGCATTAGCACAAGGTCTTTGGTATGACGACTCTGGTGATGATCCCATTTATTCTGAAAATCTCACCATTTATCTCAATGACATGGAGCCCTCTGTGGCAGGACCCAAGCGACCACAAGATCGTCTGGCGCTCAATGCCATCAAGCAACAAACCTTAAAAGAAATTGAATTAGCTGGCCACGCCTTGCCAATCGAGCCAAAGTCAATTGAACAACGGCAGCCATTAACTAACGGCGATATCGTTATTGCGGCAATTACCTCTTGTACCAATACCTCAAACCCTCACGTTATGTTGTTGGCGGGCTTACTGGCAAAAGCAGCGGTTGAAAAAGGCTTGACCGTAAAGTCCCATGTAAAAACGTCTCTGGCTCCTGGCTCCCAGGTCGTTGCCCGCTATCTTGATAGCTCCGGATTGCAAGCTTTTTTAGATCAATTGGGGTTTCAGCGCGTCGGCTTTGGCTGCACCACTTGTATCGGTAATTCAGGCCCATTAAACGATGATCTTGAATCGGTGATCGAAAAGGCTGACTTAAGTGTGAGTGCTGTATTGTCTGGCAATCGAAATTTTGCAGGTCGTGTTCACCCATCGGTTCGACTTAATTGGCTGGCTTCACCTCCGTTAGTGGTGGCTTTTGCTTTAGTTGGACACACACGAATAAATTTGGATAAAGAACCGCTGGGTAAGGATAAGAACGGCCAAGCGGTTTTTCTAAAGGATATTTGGCCCAGTGAAAACCAGATGGTTGAAGCCCTATCTCAAGTGAACCAGGCACAGTATGCACAATCCTATACAAACATGCTGATTGGAGACCATGCCTGGGAAAGCTTAAGGGTAGAAAAAACGGTTTGTTATCCCTGGAATAAGTCCTCCACTTATATTCATAAACCACCTTTCTTTGAAATAAAAGTACAACCCAGCAATGGAGAAATTAAGAGTTCTCTAAAAATAAAAGCGGCGAAGGTATTGGCCATTTTGGGTGATTCCATTACCACGGACCATATCTCCCCCGCCGGTCAAATTAGCGAAAACAGTCCCGCCGGAGAGTATTTACGGGAACATCAAATCGAACCAGCGCAGTTTAATAGTTATGGTGCTCGACGAGGCAATCATGAAGTTATGGTACGCGGTACTTTTGCCAACAAAAGGCTCCTTAACAAAATGGTAACGCCTAAAGAAGGCGGTTTTACTCGCGTATTTACTGATGAAAACACAAACAACCCTTCGCCCGTATTCATCTATGCAGCCAGTAAGATTTATCAAGAAAACAATATTCCATTGGTGATCTTTGCCGGTAAAGAATATGGTACTGGTTCCAGTCGCGATTGGGCGGCTAAAGGTTGCCTGCTGCTGAATATTAAAGCGGTAATCGCCGAATCTTTTGAGCGTATCCATCGCAGTAATTTAGTCGGTATGGGGATTATGCCGTTGCAACTATCGGCGACGACTTTGGTAGATGATATCCACTTATCTGGTGATGAAAGCATTGATATTGCCTGTTATTCAAATAATGGCGATAACCAACTAAAACCGAAACAATTATTACAACTTATTATTCGAGGAAAAACAAACAAGGAAACCGTTTTACCCGTGCTTCTCAGGATCGACAATGTCCTTGAGCTGGAATACTTTTTGGCGGGAGGGGTATTGCCTTATGTCGTGAGTCAGTTTTTATGAAAACCAATTCTTCAGATAGTTTCGAAAAACAGATGATCCCTAAAGAGGCACTTTGGGGCGAGCAAACTCAGCGCTCCCTGCACCATTTTAATATTGGACATCATCTATTTACCCCCACTTTTATTGATGCAATAGTGTGTATTAAGAAAGCCTGTGCAGAGACCAACCATGAAGAAGATCTTTTAACGACTGAATTTTATCATGCCATTTTATTTGCCTGTGATGAGCTTTTGCAGGGGCATTATGCCGATCAGTTTCCTTTACATATTTGGCAAACCGGATCAGGCACACAAACCAATATGAATGTAAATGAGGTGATTTGTTCGATTGCCAACGCCTATCAAAAAAAAGTTTATCAAGAAAAGCCAAATAACGAAAATAAACAGCATCAGAATCGAAAAAGTAAAATCCATCCTAATGATCATGTCAATATGTCGCAATCTTCCAATGATGTATTCCCCAGTGCTATGCATATTGTCGTTGCTAATTTGACGCGAGAAAAACTATTTAAAACACTTGCTCAACTTGACCAGGCCTTAAATAAAAAACAAATCGATTTTGAAGGGGTGACTTCAGTCGGGCGTACACATTTAATGGATGCGCTGCCATTACCGGTTAGTGCGATTTTTTCGGGATACCGCTGCCAATTAGCAGAGGCAAAATCCGCCATTGAGAATAGCTTGAATAGCGTTTTTCAGTTGGCTGTCGGTGGTACTGCCGTCGGGACTGGGTGTAATGCGCCACCCAACTTCGGTCACAAAGTGTCCACGCGCTTAGCTCAATATTTTCAATTACCCTTTAAAGCTCGAGAAAACGCTTATGCGGCTGTTTCCGGCGAAGATGCCTTATTGCAATATAGTGGGGCACTAAAGCAATTAGCCAGTGTGTTATTTAAAATAGCGAATGATTTTCGCCTATTAGGCAGTGGACCTCGTTGTGGTTTTAATGAATGGCTCTTACCCGCCAATGAGCCGGGTAGTTCTATCATGCCGGGGAAAGTGAACCCTACCCAATGCGAGGCCTTAAGTATGGTATGTCTACAGGTGTTTGGCAATGACCTAACTGTATCACTGGCAGCATCCCATGGCCAACTTCAACTGAATACCTATCGGCCCGTCATTATCCATAACGTGATGGAAAGCATCGACTTGTTGTCCGATGCTATGGCCTCTTTTGCAGCGTACTGTGTGACTGACCTGGCAATAAATGTCAAACAAATCGAATCGAATATGATGCGTAATTTATCCGCGATAACCGTATTGGCGCCTACGCTGGGCTATGATATTACAGCAAAGATAGTTCAGAAAGCAAAACAGAAGAATATTTCATTAGCTGAGGCATCAGAGTCTTTAGGATTACTAAGTCAAACGGAATTTGAAGCTCTATTGTATGAGCAATTTCCTTAGCAGGTTTTCACCTAGAAATGAAGTCAAAAAAAACGAGCAAAATAACTATGAATGACAACACTCGAATTTCTCCATCTGCTATAGAGCATCGGCAGCCATTAATTATTCAGGGTATGGCTATTTCTCCTGGTTATGCTCAAGGAAAGATTCACTATCAAAAAGGTCTATTGGGGCCTATTGACGTGCCAGTGCAAGGTGCAAAACATAATGTTGAAGAAGAGTTTGATCGGCTTGATCTGGCTACTGTTCAAATATCCAATGATTTGACGATCTTAGCCACTCGGGTTGAAAAAGAAATTGATTCACACCTGGCTGAAGTCTTTGGTGTACATCAACTAATTCTCGAAGACCGCTCATTAAAAGAAGAACTAAAAAAAGAAATCGTTGATAATTTTCTGACTGCTGGTAGTGCGGTTAAACGAGTTTTTTTGCGTTGGGAAGCCCGGTTTTTATTGATGGAGTCACAGATGGCGAGAGAAAAGGGTGATGATCTCCGCGATATCTCGATACGGTTGTGCAACGCGTTGGCAGGAATTACGTCTCATCCGCTGGAAAAGGTCCCTGAAAACTGCATACTGGTTACGCAACGATTATTGCCTTCAGATACCGTATTTCTTAGCAGCCGTTCAACTGCCGCTGTGTTACTGGAGTATGGTACTGTCGGTTCTCATGCATCTCTTTTCGTTCGTCAGCTGGGTGTACCCTGCATATCCGGCATAGCTGATATTTCAACCAGGATGTCAGATGAGGCTATAGCACTGGTGGATGGCCTTACAGGAGAGCTAATCGTTAATCCAGATCGGCGCATGACGGTCTCTTTTCAAAAAAAGGTTGTTGACTATACTCAGGCTTTTAAAAGAGCACAACAGCAGGCTTCGGGTCCGGCGGTTACTCTTGATGGTGTGACGATTGGAGTGGATGCCAATGTGGGGAGTAGTAAAGATACCTGTAAGGCGGTTAAAAATGGTGCTGATGGTATTGGGTTGTATCGTCTGGAACAGTTCTATATTGGTCGTACGCTACCCCCTAGTTGTGATGAGTTGTTAGCAGAGATGCAGCATACTCTGGAAAGCATTAAAGGGCAATCGGTATGCGTGCGGTTACTGGATGTAGGCGCTGATAAACCGATACCGTTTATTGGTTTTATGGCTGAATCAAATCCCGCATTAGGTCGACGAGGTATTCGCTTTTTGCGTAAGTATCCTGAGTTATTGCACACCCAACTTCAAGCGACTATTAGTTTGCTTGCAGATTATGATGTAAAGATTCTTGTGCCCATGGTAACGCTACCTGAAGATGTATTGTTTGTAAAAAATACGTTAAATACGCTCTGTGCTCAGCAAAATATCACTGCGCCACCCCAACTTGGAGCCATGATAGAAACACCGGCCGCTGCATTGTCCGCAAAATTCATAGCGCCATTTGTCGATTTTATGAGTTTTGGCACCAATGATTTAACCCAGTATGCTTTTGCCGCAGACAGAGAAAATGCTGCTGTTGAACGTTATTTTAATGATGCTTCCGATGTTATATTCCGTCTGATAGAACTGGTCCATAGCGATGTCCCGGAAATGCCTTTGTCTATTTGTGGAGAATTAGCCGGCCGCAAAGAATATATCAGTCGGTTGCTGCAATGTGGAATAAGCTCTTTCAGTGTTGCTGCGCCATTAGTACCAATGATTAAAGAAACCATTCGAAGCGTATACAGTGATTCTTAAAAAAATAAGGGGGCGGTAGTAGATGGCAACTGCGTTTTCTAGGTTGAATAGCAAAAATTCAGATTGGTATTAAGAAACTTCAGGACGTGCTATTACCGAACAAAAACAACGATATAGAGAAAATAAACAAAAGGCTTTCTTGCTAGCTGTTGACGGGGGTAAAGCTGTTATATAGAAAATCAAACGATTTAGAGGAATATGCTGGAATCAGCAATCAATAACAATTAACGGAATAAGCATTTCATCATCACTAAATGCACCATGGGATGCTTTTTCTGATTTTCCTTGATACCCATAGTTTGTATGTTTATCTCTTAGTATATAATTTTCTTTCATAATTAAGACATAATCACCAACTCTATCGAAAAGCTTTTTATTAGGAGTGCCTAATCCATAGAAATTATCTTTAATGAGTTTTTCTCCTTTAAAACACCAGCAATACTTTGACATTTTTTTTGCCACAATTTTTTCAAATTCTTTCACTTTACTCGGTCTAACAAAGCAATCCCTTACCCTAGGTTCGCCAGTTATGGGAATTGTCAAACATTCTTCTAATCCTGGTATATCTTCAACCCAAATTTCTGACTCTTTTGTGATATTAATTAATCCATGATCAGATACAACAATTAGCTTTGTATTGGTATCTTTTATTGATTCTGATAATGTCTTTATTCTATTATCTATATCAATAAAAAGTGTATTTGATTCTTTTGCATCAACACCAAAACGGTGTTGTATAGAATCAAATTCATCCATATAAGCATGTATAAATCTTCTCTTTTTTGATTCCTTTTTTACTAACTCGCTTAGTTTAATGAAAACATCTTTATATGTTTTTACCGGTAAGATCTTGGTTTCTTTTGCGACATATTTTATAAAATCTCTGATTGATTTTTCTTTTTCAATTATGGTGAAACATTCCCCTTTAAAACCTTTATGGAAGGATTTTATATCCATAATTTTATTAAAATTGAATTTGTTTTTGAATAATGTTTTTCCTCCAACGCGCGGTACAAAAGGTAAAATTTCAATTATTCCTCCAACTTCTTTCAGGTTAATCGTCCATCCCGTAAGAGCATGTTGTTGAGGTGGATAACCTACTAGAAATGCAGTATTGGCGCAGGCCGTTGTTGATAAAAAAGTAGTCGTTAATTTAGAATGGAGATGTTTAAATAAAAATGAATCCTTTTGTTTTTTTAGGTAATTGTAACCCAGTCCATCAATAACAAATAAAACAACATTTTCAAAATTATTTAATGCTTCGAAACTTAGATTGTTTAGTTTGTTATATTCGTGTTTTTTCCCAAAACTATGTGAAATAGAGCTCATCAAATTGATAATATTATCTTTTTTGTAGTTCGGTAATTCAAATTCATACATAATTGTTTATTTTTTTTTTACTCACGTAATCAGAGTTCAAGAGGACACAAGAATATATCGTAAGATATGGATAATACGAAGAGGCCCAGTATTTAATCAGGTATCATTTATATACCATTGAAAAACACTAAAAGAAGACTACAAATGAATAATGACATAGTAAACTCAGTAATGCTAGCCACTTGCTCTTCTGTTATCAATTTATTTATGTTATAGTGCACACGCCATTCTTCCGGCAGATTCTGTATTTTCAAGGATAGCAGGGCATTTCTTAGCCCAACTAGCCAGGGCTATTTCTACCTAATCACCACTTTGCAGCACCCCAAACCAACATATGGCAATTTGTCACGTGAGATTTTCTGCCTGATCTGATTTATTACATGGGTATATATTTTGAGTAGTTTATATGTATTTATGTTGGGGTGTTCTTATTTAGATTCACAATCTATTGCCAATTAACATAATAAGGATCTCTATGACTACAGACAATACAGTAACTCAAGAGCTACAACCGAACATTCTTTCCTACGTAAAAGATCTCCCCAACTTGTGTTCTCTCGCAGGATTGGCCTGCACAATATTAGCTATTTATTTCAGTATTCTGGGCATCTACAGTGCGGCAATGATTGGCATGATTTGGGCGGTTGCTTTTGACTGGGCGGATGGGCTTATTGCACGAAGAATGAAAGGACGGACAGGTAATGACCGGGCTTTTGGTGGACAACTTGATGTGTTAATCGATATTGTTAGCTATGGCGTTGCTCCTGCTATTCTTTTGCTAAGCTATGGAAAATTCGATCCTATATTTTTAGCAGGCGCCTTTATAATGCTCTCAGCCAGCGCGATACGATTGAGCTATTTTAGTACATTTGGCCTTTCTGGTGGAACCAAATACACTGGACTAGCAATGGATAACAACAACATTGTACTTGTTTTCATCTTTATATTTGAAAGTATTTTTAGTGTGGGCGTTTTTTCGGTCATTCTTTATGTCAGCAGTCTAGGACTTGCGGCCTTGAATGTATCCCAAATCAAAACTCCAAAACTTTCTGGAAATCCAATTAATGTTTACCTTCTGGCTATCTATACCCTTGGAATGACGGTCTTTTATGGATGGAAACTTTTATAGAATCTATTACAAAAAGTAATGAGATTAGTAGTAAAGCATAGTAACGAAAATCACTTTGATCTAGGAGTCAATTAGCATAATGGTTATATATACGGTAGGTACATTCGATTTGTTGCACGTAGGTCATCTAGCTTTACTTGAATACTGCAAAACATTAGGTGATGTTGTTGCAGTTGGTGTGGCTTCCGATAGCGTGGTGAACTCTTACAAGCCCAATGTCCCTGTTATTCCCCTTGATCAGCGAGAGGAAATGCTAAAAGGTTTACGTTGTGTTGATATTGTGCGTCCCTACCATGAACTTGAATATGTTTCTGCTTGTAAGGAATTGAATGTCGATATTTTCGTCATTGGAGAAGATTGGGGGAATAAACCCCATAATATTCAGGTAGAGTCTTACTTAAAAACCGAAGGGAAAAAGATTATTCAAGTGCTCTATAATCCCCGAACTTCATCCACTAAAATAAAACAAAATGTTGTCGCTCAATTTCAAAAAGGTAAGTATATAGAGCAGGCTGTTGTATAAAATAGGCTGATCGCTGTCCAGATTTTATTGACGAACTTTGTGTGCATAACAAGAGAAACACTAAACCTAAAAAACGCAGTTGCCATCTACTGCGGTCTCCTTAAGCACTAAATCTTAAGGATTTTCTGGAACATTTTGACTTCACCAGTAGGGTGACTACAAGAAAAGCCAAAATAACCTATAAAATCCTTAATCTTCAGCACTTAAGTGAACCTCGCTACGAAGTCAACTGCGTTTTTTAGGCTAAAAGGCGTAGAAAAATCAATATTATGAAAAAAAATACCCAAAGAGTTTCCCCTTTGGGTATTTAATTTTGAAACAGAAAAAAAATAAAAGTTAAAACATTTTGTTAAACTTAAATTAATCAGCTGAACTGAAAAATTTAGGTTAAACAACTTCACCCATTTTAAATATGGGTAGATACATGGCTACCACAATACCACCAATAATCACACCCAATACAGCCATAATTAGAGGTTCCAGCAAACTACTTAAACCATCGACCAAATTATCGACTTCTGCTTCGTAAAAATCTGCAACTTTAGATAACATGGCATCTAATGAACCCGATTCTTCACCAATAGCGACCATTTGAATTACCATATTCGGAAATAAGTTAACATTACGCATGGCAGATTGAACTTGGGTACCTGTTGCGACTTCTTCTTTTATTTGTAATACCGCATTTTGATATACGATATTTCCTACAGCACCTGCTACTCCATCTAGGGCTTCAACTAATGGAACACCAGCAGCAAACATGGTTGCAAGGGTACGGGCAAACCGAGCTATGGCTGCTTTTTCTAGAATGGGGCCAATTACTGCAACTTTTAAAAGGATTCGGTCAATTGCTTCGCGCATAGGTCTTGAACGTTTTTTAAAGTAAGAAAAAACATAACCAAAGGCAAATAAAGAACCGAAAATAATATACCACCATTCCTGCATAGCACGAGACATTCCCACCACAAATCGGGTAGGAGCAGGAAGAGTGGCACCAAAGTTTTTAAATATTTCTTCAAATTGAGGAATTACGAATAAAAGTAAAATAGTCACAACTACCACGGCTACTATCATTACTGCGACCGGGTAGAATAGGGCCTTTTTGATTTTTTGTTTAATCGCCTCGGTTTTTTCTTTATAAGTGGCTACTTTATCTAAAATATTATCCAGAATACCAGCCTGTTCACCGGCTTGGACTAAATTACAATAAAGGTCGTCAAAATATAGAGGATGTTCTTGTAAGGCTTCTGTCAATGAGTTACCACTTTCAACAGAGCCTTTGATTTTTAAAATCATCTCTGACATATTAGCATTATCATGACCATTACCGACAATTTCAAAAGACTGAACAAGGGGAACTCCTGACGACATCATGGTTGCCATTTGCCTAGAAAAAATAGCAATATCTAATGGGGTAATTGCCTTTTTTTTAGGGCCTCCAATGCCAAATAGAGGTGCCGTCTTTTGTTTAATTTTGGTGACTCGATTACCTTGTTTTCTTAATTCCGCCTTAGCGAGGGCCGCACTTTTGGCCTGGATTTCTCCCTTGCGTTTGCTGCCACTATTATCTACGCCTTCCCAGACAAAATAAGGATCGGGCTTTGGTGCTTTATTTTTTGCCATGTTTATAACCTATTGTTTTTAACCCTTTAGTCTACTCAGTAGTAACCCTATTAACTTCTTCAAGACTAGTAATTCCTTGTTCAACCTTTAATAATCCCGAGGTACGTAAGTCATTAATCCCTTCTTTGGCCGCTTGGTCTCCTAGTTGGATAGAGTTTCCACCCTCCATAATAATTCGCCCCATAGCCTCCGAAATAGGCATTACTTGATAAATTCCTACTCGTCCTTTATAACCACTATTACAACTATCGCAGCCTACTGCTTTATAAACTGTGATTTTGTCCGCAACTTCTTCACTAAATCCTTCTTCAAGCAGTGCTTCTTTAGGAATCTCAACGGGTTGTTTACATTTTTCACATAAACGCCTGGCCAAACGCTGAGCAATAATTAAACTGACTGCAGAGGCAATATTAAAAGGGGGAACTCCCATATTCATTAAGCGAGTTAGAGTTTGAGGCGCATCATTTGTATGTAGTGTTGATAAAACCAAGTGTCCCGTTTGAGCCGCTTTAATGGCAATTTCTGCCGTTTCAATATCACGAATTTCGCCCACCATGATAATATCAGGATCTTGGCGTAAAAAGGCTTTTAGTGCTTTAGAAAAGGTAAGTCCAGTTTTTGGGTTAACATTGACCTGATTAATCCCGGGTAAGTTGATTTCAGAAGGGTCTTCTGCAGTGGAAATATTTCTATCTTCGGTGTTGAGAATATTTATCCCTGTGTATAGTGATACAGTTTTCCCAGAGCCAGTTGGACCCGTTACTAAAATCATACCATAGGGCTTGGCTAGATTTTCTAAATACAGCTCTTTCTGAACTGGTTCGTATCCCAATATATCAATACCCAGTTTAGCACTGTCGGAGTCGAGAATCCGCATACAAATTTTTTCACCAAATAGGGTTGGGCAGGTACTTACTCTAAAATCGATGGATTTGTTTTTTGAAATCCGCATTTTCATACGCCCATCTTGGGGAACGCGTCGTTCAGAAATATCTAAACGTGAAAGCACTTTAATCCGAGCAGATATTCGGTTTGATAATGCAACAGGAGGTCTGGCTACTTCTTGTAAAATACCATCCAAACGATATCTAACACGATAGTATTTTTCATAGGGTTCAAAATGTAAATCAGATACGCCTTGTTTAATGGCATCTAAAAGCATTTTATTGACAAATTTAACGATGGGAGCATCGTCGGCTTTTTCATCGTCTTCTTTTTCTTCTTTGTCGGGATCTTCAAAATCTAATCCATCTAATTCGGCGTCATCAAATTCAGATAATGAGTCATCGGCAGCGGATAAGGCTTTGTCAATTTTTCTCTCAAGTTTATCTGATTCAACTAATATTGCTTCGATATTTAAGCCTGATTGAAACTTAATTTCATCCAGAGCTAGGACATTGGTTGGATCAGAAATTGCCAAAAATAAACGATTCCCCCGTTTAAATATTGGTAAGCATTGGTGTTTAGTAATTAAATTTTCCTTTACTAAATTAATAACTTCGGGATCAATTTCTATGGCATCGATGTCTAATAGAGGTACACCAAATTCACGTGAGGCAAGGGATGCGACATCAAGGGCCTTAATAAGCTTTTTCTGAACGATATACTGGACAAAAGTTAATTTTTCTTTTTTTGATGTTTCAATGGCCTGAATGACTGTTTCTTCATCAATCAGATCTTGTTGAACAATTTGTCTTGGTAATCCTGTAAGAGTCATGTGTCTTCCTGAAAACTGCACTTTCCGTTTAGTATATCAAAGGTATACTAAAAAGTAGCCAAATATGGATAGAAATTCAATTAAAAAATGGATATTTAGCATATATTCTTAATAAAATAATTATTTATAATCGCAATGACACTCATCATGTATAAAACTTGAGGACTATATCTTAAGATAAATTATTTCATATTCAGCGAAATTGTATGAGTATTAATAATGAGGAGGAGGGGGCTCGGGCTGATTTTTTTCAGGAATTTGAATATTATTCACTTTGTTATTTAAGGCATCTAAGAAAAGCTTTATATCGGCGATTTCCTGCTGTTGTTCAGTTATTACTTGATTCAGTTGTTCGATGGTAAATTCTTGATGGGCTAGTTTAATTTCAAGTTCAGTGATTCGATTGTCCACAAGATTGTTTCCTGATCTAATTTATAAAATAAAATCAATTATACCTTGATAAGGAAATATGCCGAAAATTTTTTTAGGTTAAAGAAAAATGGCTAATTGGAAATCTTAATATTTAGTTTTAGATTGATTTTAAGTTAAGAATATTCGCTTGAAAACTAAAATTTACCTACGATTCCCAATTAGGAAAATCTTCATTTCTATTGAAATTAATCTTCTTTGGTTTTACAGGTATTAATTCCTAATAGTGGATACAAAGGACAGAAGTTAATGAGACCAGTAGCCAAAGGTATTATTCCGATCCAACCCCAAGGAGTTGTTGGTCCAATAAAAACCAATGAAATAAGAATAAGACCGACGACAATTCTTAAAATTTTATCAATACCACCAACGTTTTTCATAAAAATACTCTCTATACTATTTTTGCAGTTTAAATAAGAGATATTATTATTAACATTAGTAGTTGATATCACAGTGATTATGTCACATAAAATATCAGATAAAAATTATTGAATGTTTTCCAAAGCCAATTGATTCATAATTTGGATTTTTCCTCGGCTTAACTTTACCCAACCATTTTTTTCAAATTCTTTTAGTTGCCGGCTAATTACTTCTCTAGCTGAACCTAATTCAGTTGCTAAGGCCTGATGGGTCGTTATCAATGGAGTATTGACTGAGGAATTTTCAAGTAAAAACTTAGCTAGGCGAACGTCTAATTTTGAGAAACTGATTTCTTCAACCAATGAAATAAGAGCAGCTAGACGATCGCCATATGAATTAAAAACTAATTTCCGAAAGGCAGCAGAAAGTGCTACATACTCGTCAAATATAGGACCAGGAATGACAACTGCTACAATATCTGTTTCGGTTACTCCTTCTGCGGGATAATCCTCCGAAGAAAGTAGACAAGAAGTGGTTAATACACAAGAATGTCCCGTGCTGATATGATAAAGCACAATCTCTCTGCCATTTTCAGCACGAGTAAAAACTTTGACGGAACCTGAAAGAATTAATAAATAATTTTGGCAAGAGTCTCCTTGTCGAAATAGGGTGGTATTAGCTGGTATAACCACTTGCTCCAAACGTTCAACTATACCTTTACCATCGATACTGATGTCTTTAAGTTGCGGAAATAGTTGAAAAAGACGTTGTGACAATTCCATGATGTATATTTACCTGTGATTCCATTTATAACTACTTCTGGATGTTAAATTCATTTTGCCTTACTATCCCACCTTATGAATAAATTTTCAAGCAAAGAACCAATCCAGTTCCCTCTTCAATTTTGTTTTTCGAGTGATACTAGTTTCGACAATTTCATTGTTAGCAATAAGCCAAACAGCGCTAGTGCCGAAGCAGTTGAAGCATTAAAAAATAATGAATATAAATTGGTCTTTATATGGGGAAATTCAACGGTAGGAAAGACCCACTTATTACAGGCCATATTTAATCATTATATAGAAAAACAATTACCTTCATATTTTTTACCTTTTCAGCATATTGATAGTTTTGAGATAGATATGCTTGAAAACCTAGAGTATCAAAGTCTTTTATGTATTGACGATATTCATTTGATTGCGGGCCATGAAAATTGGGAACATGCATTGTTCCATCTTTTTAACCGCTTTACAGAAAGTGGAAATCGGCTTGTTTTTAGTGCCAATGCTAATGCCGAAAACATTCCTTTTGTACTGCCAGATCTCAAAAGTCGCCTACAATGGGGATTGACCTACCAATTGCAATCATTGGATGATGATGAAAAAATATTGGCCTTAATCAAGCGAGCGGAAGAAAAACAATTAGCCCTGTCGAAAGAACTTGCTTCTTATTTATTACGCCGTGTGTCACGAGATATGGGAGAACTGATTGAATTGCTAGAGAAGCTTGATTATGCCAGTTTGGCGGAACAACGAAAATTAACCATACCTTTTGTTAAGCATTTTCTTAAACTTTAAACCTTATACCAGGTGAGAGTTTAACCTAAATTAATCAGTTGCCCCACTAAAGCACTAAATCTTACGACTCCATGGATGGAGGAGGTAGAGCGAAGCATGGAGCCAGAGCCGAAGACTTTTCTGGAGCATTTGGGCGCGGCCGGCCAGGCTGCACCCGTAGGGTGAGAGATATTAGGACTGCAATTTTTTAGCTATTGTTGCAACTCTTTTCCCTAATGCCATGGCTAATTGTTTTTCATCATCACTGATATTGAGGTTGTTTTTTGCGCCGGCTAGATGGCTGGGGCCATAAGGTGTTCCACCAGTAGTGGTATCAATTAGAGCTGATTCGCTATAGGGTAAACCAACGATTAACATACCGTGATGTAAAAGAGGTAACATCATGGATAATAAGGTACTTTCTTGACCGCCATGCATACTGGATGTTGAAGTAAATACCCCTGCTGGTTTGCCACTAAGGTCAGAGGCAAGCCAAACAGATGATGTTGAGTCGATAAAATATTTTAATGCGGCTGCCATGTTTCCAAAACGGGTAGGACTTCCTAAGATTAAACCACTGCATTGTTGTAAATCTTCCCTATTTACATAGGGTGCTCCTTGTTCAGGAATTGAATCAGCAGTGGCTTCACACACAGTGGAAATTTCCGGCACAGTGCGTAAACGCGCTTGAACCCCAGAAATTTCTTCGACACCACGACAAACCAATTGCGCCATTTCTTGTGTAGCACCATGTCGTGAATAATATAAAACCAAAACTTCTGACATCACATACCCCTTAAATATTTTTAGCCAGGTATTATAACCAAAGCCGCCAAAAAACTTAATCTAACGATCAAATTGATTATATTTGAGTCTACAATAAACGGTAAAAATATTAGGGGCTGTTGATCTTTCAGATATTAGACTGATTTTGAGAAAATTTTCGGGCTGACAAGGCATTTTTTACGTATCAATGCACTCCATTGGTAGTAAAAAATAAAGCTTCCGCGTCCTGCTCTCGCTGCTTACCTACATCCATGTAGGCAACGAAGACAGGACTAAAATTTGCCAAAATTGGGCGATAGATGAAAGATCAACAGCCCCTAATTATCCAAGAAAAAAATAATTGGCGGATTACATGAAAAATAACTCTATTAAAATATGTCAATACAGTGATCGATTTGGTAAACGGATCTGTAGACAACCCGTTCATAGTAATAGTTTGTGTTTTTGGCATGGTAATGAACCAAAAGAAGGTCTTGATATCGCCAATCAATTACATGCCTTAGCTGAAGAAGGTCATTCACTGGTCGGTTATTCATTAAAACGAACCGATTTAAAAGAATTAAACTTGGTTCGATACGGTTCTTCTGATGGCTATGATTTTTCCGAAGCTGATTTATATAAAGCCGATCTGGAAAATGCTCATCTATTTCATATTAATTTAAATAGTGCTTCGTTGATGAAAGCCAATTTGAAAAATGCCAACCTTCATTGTGCCAATTTAGAAAACTGCAATCTTTTAGGCGTCAATTTACATGGAGCAAAAATTGAAAATGTACATTGGGGAAAAGAAATTTTGCAGGAAAAACTCGCCAAGAAAGCAGAAAAAAAAGGGTATATTGCGGTTAAGATAGATTATTTAGAGCAAGCCGAAGAAATTTATCGGAATTTACGTAAAACGGCGGAGTATCAGGGGTTGTTTCAAACTTCCGGTGATTTTTTCTATCGAGAAATGGTGGTACGACGTCATTTAATGCCCAGCTTTTCTCTACAGCGTATGTTTTCTCACCTAGTTGACTTTTTTTGTGGATATGGTGAAAAACCTTTGAATGTGGTTTTATTTTCAATCTTCCTTATTGGTGTTTGTGCCGTCTTTTATTTTGCATTGGGGATCTCTGGTGGAGATAGAATTCTTAAATTTGGCTTAGATAGTGGTATTTTTGACAATTTTATTATGTTTTTGGAATGTTTATATTTTAGCGTAATTACCTTTACTACTCTAGGTTATGGCGATTTAGTACCAATTGGACCGGCAAGGCCTATAGCGGCTTTTGAAGCGTTTACCGGAAATTTTACGATGGCATTATTTGTGGTGGTGTTTGTTAAGAAAATGACGCGATAATGATAATTTTTTGTAATAATGAAATCGCTTACTTTTTTCATCTTTCCTAAAAGCTTGACATTGAAAGACAATTCCAGCACATTTTATTGATGTCGTAAAATACTGGCTTTGTTATATTTAATGAAAAAAAATTTAAAAAAACTATACCATTTTATTCTATTTGTTGTAATTCAATTTAGAAAAGCAGGTTGTTTTGATACTGCCACTTCTTTGAGTTATGCCTCTGTTTTATCTGTAGTACCTCTATTAGCGGTTGGTTTTGCGGGGTTTTCAAACTTTCCGGTTTTCCAGGAAGTTTTAGGTGAATTGGAAAACTTTATTTTTAATAATTTTATTCCAACATCCAGTGAAGTTATTAGTGAATATATACGCCAATTTGTTGGCAAAGCCACTAAGCTGACAATCGTTGGTTTAGTTTCCTTATTAGTGATTGCATTACTGTTAATGTGGCGAATCGATCAAGCCTTAAATAAAATCTGGGCAACTACCGATAAACGAGATTATCTGAAAGTTTTTTTAATTTATTGGGCGGTATTGTCGTTAGGGCCACTGTTTATTGGAGTGAGCTTAATGGCAACCTCTTATGTAACTTCTTTACCATTAATTTCTGAAACGGCTGATAGTTTTGGAATTCGAGTTTATATATTGCGTATAGTTGCCATTTTATTTACTTATATTGCCTTTTCACTAACCTATTTAGTTATCCCTAATACCCGAGTGAACATTTCTCATGCCTTAATTGGTGGTGTGGTCGCAACTGTTTTTTTTGAATTATCAAAGCAAGGATTTGCCATATATATCAGTAGCAATCAAACTTATCAAAATATTTATGGCACACTGTCAACCATTCCGATTTTCCTAGTTTGGGTGTATATTTCATGGCTGGTAATCCTACTAGGAGCAATGACGTCCCGATGTTTGGATGTTTTTGATTTTTCTCAATGCGGTCAATATAATAAACGAAATGAATTTATCAGTGCTTTTTATATTATCCATTTGTTATGGTTAGCCTCTCAAAAAGGGCAGAGTGTCGATGAGCTGACTTTAACTCAGAATAAAACAATAGTTAATGGCAGAGCATTTTCCAAATTGATGATTATATTGGAAAGTAAGAAATGGATACATAGAACTCAGCGTAATAATTGGGTACTGGCGCGAGATTTAGAAAACTATTCTTTGTGGGAACTGTATCAAGATTTACCGTTTGCATTTCCCCGTCAGACGGAAGATACACTTTTTCTTCAATTAGTGGAAGATGTTAATTTAGCGATCAATCAACATCTCGATACTCCGATCAAAAAACTGTTCCTGCAAATTGATAAATAATTGACCTCAAATAATATAGAGTGCAAATTTATAATAAAGAATGAATAAAATAGAAAAGATTTTTGAAACCTTCCTATGGCAAAGTCGATTAGTTGTCATAGTCGCCGTAGTAATCAGTATGTTAAGTGCACTGACCATGTTTTATGTGGCTTCTATTGATGCGTATTATATGTTTAGTCATCTCTATGAATATGCTTCGCCCAATTTAGATGTTGCGCAACGTAATGCAATGCGCGGTAAGACAGTGACACATGTGGTAGAAATAATTGACGGATTTTTATTAGCTACGGTATTAATGATTTTTTCAATGGGTTTATATGAGCTGTTTATCAGTAAAATTGATGTGGCGATGAAAGATAAAGAAACTTCCTCAAATGTTTTGTTGATTGATAGTTTAGATGATTTAAAAAATCGCTTAGCGAAAGTAATTTTAATGATATTAATTGTTCGTTTTTTTGAATTTGCCATTAGTATGAAGTTTAAGACACCGATAGACTTATTGGTATTCTCTGGGGGAATAGCTCTAATTGGATTAGCCTTGTATTTATCCCACGCAGGAGAAAAACAGTAATGAAAAAAACTATTGTTAATTTGCTCGTATCACTGTTATTTTTGGTGTTTTCTAATGTAATGGCTGTAGAAATGGAGGTAATTGATATTTTTGGAAAAAAATATCAATTAGAACAATATAAGGGGCAATGGTTAATTTTAAATTATTGGGCTACCTGGTGTCCTCCTTGTCGAGATGAAATTCCAATGTTAGTGGATTATGACAATGAACATGAAAATGTAAAAGTCTTTGGGATCAATTATGAACCTGGAATTGACATTGAAGATTTACAAGAATTTGTTGAAAATTATTTTGTCAGTTATCCCAATATTCTTGCTAATCGGAAAATAATTTCTACCTTTGGAAATCCAAAGGGACTACCCATGACGGTTTTTGTTGATCCGCAAGGAAAAATTGTTAAGCAATATACCGGAATGTTAAACGAAACGATGCTAGACCGAATTACCCAACAAGGAAAATTAAGTAAAAGCAAACATTAAATTGGGCCGGTTGGCTTATATATCCAAGCTACCTGAAAATGCAGGTTTCAGGTGGATGGGGTATAGAAAATCATAGGCTTAAATTTTTAACACAGGATTTCCAAGGAGAAAATATTATGCAGTATCGAATTCTGGTAATTATTGCTTTGTTATTTTTATGGCTGCAACCCGTATTTGCCAAAGACGCCAGCGGCTTCTTCTCAGAATCATTTGGTAATTATCAAGAAGAATTAGAACTGGCTCAAGAAGAAAATAAAAAAGGTGTGTTAATTTTTTTCGAAATGGATGATTGTCCCTTCTGTCATTGGATGAAAAAAAATGTATTGAATAGGGCCGAGGTACAAAAATATTTTAAAGAACATTTTTTAATTTTTTCTATGGATATAGAAGGGGATGTGGAAATAACCGATTTTGAAGGAAATGCAACCACCCAAAAAGATTTTTCTTTCAAAAAAAATCGAGTTAGAGCAACACCTGTATTTGGCTTTTTTAACTTAGAAGGCAAACGAGTGACTCGATTTACCGGGCGTACTGCAAATGCTAAAGAGTTTATGTTGCTTGGTGAATATGTAGTGAACAAAGCATATCAAAATATGTCGTTTTCAAAATATAAGAGAAAAAATCGCTGATGAGACCCGATGTATTTTTTTATTATTTAATCGGGATAACTAGCCTTGGAATATTCGAAGTAGCAAATGCGAGTGATATAAATATTGCTGCTAAGCAAACCGATGCTCAATACGAAGAAAATATTAGGTTAAGTTTACCGGAACCTTTGACTTTAGAATATGCGCTATCTCTATACAATGAAGCTTCAAATCCTACAATTCGTCTTGCGAGTGCAGATTATGCTTCAGCAAGCGCGAGGAGAAGGCTAACTGAATCAAAAAATGGATTTAAAATTGATGCTTATGCCAGTTTGGTAGCGGTCAAACCATCTTCCATTTTGCGAGATAATTATCCGGATCGTAATAATGATCATGAAGTGGGAATTTCTATGTCGAAAAAACTTTATGATTTTGGTCGCCAAGAAGCTTATTTATCTGCAGCAGATTTACGGGTGGATGCCGCTAATTTTTCATTTCAGGGAAAAATGGGGGAAAATTATTTAAATATTTTGAGCAACTATTTCAATGTTATCTTGGCAGATTTACGTTTTAATCGGGATAATGAAGCGCTGGCAATGGCTTTTATTCGTTTTGATCGAGCACGCATTAAAAACGAGATGAAACGTGTCTCTGAACTTGAGGTAATGCGATTACAAAATATCTTTCAGCGTGTTAATAAAGAACGTTTTAGGAGTGAAACCTTACAAAGGTTAGAACGCGCTAAATTAGCCAATAGTCTTAATCATCCCGGGCAATTACCTGGAGAATTAGAAATTCCCGACTTATCTAAAATTCCAGCATTATCAATCAATCGGGAGTTGCCAGAGCTAGAGGTTATTGAAAACCGAGTGTTATCAGGCAATCAAGAACTACAACAATTAGAAACTCAATTAAAAGCCGAGAATCAGCAATTAAAGGCGTATAAAGCGGATAAATATCCTGTTTTAACCGCTGAACTTGAAAGTACTTGGCATTCACGAGAATTAGGTGGATCGGATAAGGCTCGTGCCGGAGTTACAGTTCATGTACCGATTTATCAAGGTGGTGAATATAATGCCAATATTGAACTGAGTAAAGCGAAGATCATGTCACTGACTACATCAATTGACATATTGAAAGTTCAGTTAAAACAGCAGGCTTTGGAAATATGGTTAGAATTAGATACTTTAAAACAACAAGTAAAACAAGTTGAAAGTGCCTTAGATTATCGCGAAATGTATCTGGACAAAAGTAGAACCGATTACGATTCCGAATTAAAGTCTGATTTAGGGGACTCCATGGTACAGCTTTCAGAAGCTCAACTTTTAGATATGGAAACTCGTTTTTCAATAGCATATCAATGGGCTAAACTGGATGTTCTAGCTGGTGACAGGCCACTATTTGGTACGGAGAAAAAAATACAATGAAAAATAAAATATGTCTGTTAGGCTTATTACTTTTGATAATGGGACATACTTATGCTGCAGACTTTACTGCTACCCTTAAATATCTTAATTTTGATGAATTAACCACACCAGTAACAGGAGTGGTGAATAAAACAGCTGTGCTTGGTCAGCGCTATTCCAAAGATAGTCAATTAGCGATTTTTGATAGTACGGTTATCAATAGTAAAATTAAAAACCTAAAACTCGAAAAACAATTAAAGCAAAAAAGTGTTGCTGAAGCAGAACGTGAATTTCAACGGTCTCAAGAGCTGTATGAAGGAACCATGTTATCCGATCATGAATTGAAACTGGCCGAAATTAATTTTTTAAAAACTAAAAATAGTTTGGCTGAGGTTGGTCACAAATTGACCAAATTACAATGGAAAAAACAGTTTTACCGAGTGAAAGCTCCTTATGATGGCTATGTTATCCAAAGTCATATTTATCCGGGTAAATACGTTGCAAATCGTTATGTAGGTACACCAATCTTGAGTTTTGTAAGAAATGAAATGCTGGATATAGAACTACAAGCAAGCCCAGATACGGTTGTAAATATTGGCGCTGAGCTAAATATAAATTACAAGGGAACAGAATATAAATCAAAGGTAGTGGCAGTGAAAAAAAGTTTGAATCAAGTGTTAATCTATAGCCAGATCAATACTTTATCTGAACAGCTTCCTCCACAGGGAAGCCTAATTAAGGTTATTCATTAAGTTATTTATAATACACCGCTATTACAGACTCTATTTCTACCGGAATGTTTGGCTTTATAAAGAGCCAGATCTGCTTTGTGAACTAAATCTTCGCAAAGTTTTTTTTCTGCAGTGTTGGTGGCATAAGATTTAGTCGCTGAATCGACCGTATAAGTGGAGACACCTGCTGAAATAGTAATTGGAAGGCTACAGTTTTCATCGTAGGGAATGGCTTTTTCGTTGACAGAATTAAGAATTCGATTGGCTACCATTATCGCGTTTGAATTGTCAGTTTCAGGTAATAATAAAGCAAATTCTTCACCTCCATAACGGACCAAAACTTCATGGGCTCTTAAAGTTAATGATATCCGCTTAACGACTTGTATTAATACTTGGTCACCAGCCCGATGTCCGTATTCATCATTGACTTTTTTAAAATGATCAATATCTAAAAGAACACAAGATAGCGATAAATTTGAACGCTTTACTCGAGTGATTTCTTCTAATAAAGATTGTTCAAAAAAACGGCGATTGCGAACTTTAGTGAGTGGATCCGTTAGACTATGCTGTTTTAATTTCTCACTATTTATGGCATTTTCAATACAGACACTGAGAACAAATCCCAAACGTTTCATAAAATCATTACCAAAGCCTGGTTCAAATCGTCTGGAAGAGTCACTTGCGCAACTAAAAATACCGATAGTTCGATCCTGTCGAATAAGAGGGATAACCGCGATCGAGCGGGTTGAAAAAGGCTGGAAATTGTCGTTTTCAATTAGCCATGCATAACGATGTTCAATATATGGTCCGAGATAAATAGCCTTAGAAAAATATTCCAAGGTATCTAATTGCTTGGGGAGATGAAGTAGCTTGAGCTTATTGAGATACTTTTTGCTGTTAATATTTTGCTCGATAAGGGGACTAATATTTAATTCACAATCAGCCAAAACCAGAGTTGAAAAGCTGAGCTTAAATAAACCGGGGTATTCCAAAAGAATAATTTCGAATACTTCATGAATACTATTGGCTTGCATTAACTTAAATTCAATATACTCGAAACGTTTCAATTTCTCTTCATTGTCTCGAGCATTTTGAAGTAAAGAGTTTAACTGTTGTTTTAAACCTTGATTTTCAGCGCGTAACTTTTCAAATAGTTTAGACATAAGTAGTCAGCTAATATTATTTAATCAAAACCATCAGGGTTTTGTTGTTGCCAACGCCACGTATCTTGGGTCATTTCATCGAGGCCTTTTTCAGCTCGCCAGCCGAGTTCTTGCAAAGCAAATGAAGGGTCAGCATAGCATTTAGCAATATCTCCTGGTCGACGGCCAACCATTTCATAATTGATAGTATGACCACAGGTTTGTTCAAAAGACTTTAGCATTTCTAACACGCTATAACCTATTCCCGTACCTAAGTTGTATGTCACTAAACCGGGTTTTTCTACTAACTTTTGTAGGGCTTTAATATGTCCTAATGCCAGATCGACGACATGAATATAATCCCTGACACCAGTACCGTCTGGGGTGTCGTAATCATTTCCATAGACAGACAATTTTTCACGACGGCCTATTGCCACCTGAGCAATATAGGGTACTAAATTATTGGGGATACCATTGGGATCTTCACCGATCTGTCCAGATTTGTGGGCACCGACGGGATTAAAATAACGTAATAGAGCAATATTCCAGTCTTTATCGGTGTGAAAGAGATCGCGACAAATATCTTCTACGATTAATTTGGAACGCCCATAAGGATTGTTAACCGATAATGGGAAATTTTCCCGAATTGGAACTTGATGAGGATCGCCATATACAGTAGCTGATGAGCTAAATACGAAATTCTTCACAGAATATTTTTTCATCACTCTTAAAAGAGCAATAGTTCCAGAAATATTATTAAAATAGTATTCCAAAGGAATTTGAACTGATTCTCCAACCGCTTTTAGTCCGGCAAAATGGATGACTGCAGCGGGCTTTTCTTCTTTAAATATAGATTCCAAAGCTGCTTCGTCAATAATATCAACCTGGTAAAAATTGATTTCACTCCCGGTTAATTTTTCAACCCTTTTTAATGACTCATACTTACTATTGCAGAGGTTGTCTACGACAGTTACCTGAAAGCCGGAGTTGAGAAGTTCCAAGCAGGTATGGCTACCTATATAACCTGCTCCACCAGTCACTAAAATGCGCATTTAAGTTCCTTTTTAAATTATATTTTCTTGATGATAGCATAGAATTTAAGTAGGATCTGTTGACCTTTCATCTAGCCGACCTAATAAGACAAATCTAATAAGTAAGTCTCTTGTATTTATGCAATATTTTGTCTATTGGTTAAAATGTGACTTATTAATATTATTATCAATCTTAATATAACATATCGCATGGTGAATTAGCTTGTCTTTTAAAATAAACCGTACAAAATAAAAAAATATTTTAACGGTTAAATGCTGAAGCAATTGGTAAAGAATTAAAATGAATGGAATCGACTCTCAAATAGATAAAATCGATCTTAGTGGATTAACTGGCCAATTAGAACAATTGGCTCAGGGTATGGTCAGTGTTGAAAATTTAGAAGGCCATGAACAAAAACAGATTAACTCAGCTCTAGAACAGTTGAGTATTATTTTGTCTTTATATCTAGAGAAATTTCAACTCAGTGACGAATTTTTGAGAGAATTCAATGACTTGACTATTGAGTTCGAAGTATTAGATTTGTTACAAAGTTTTAAAGAAATTTGTTATAGCCACCAGCAAACTGAACTTCATTATCATCTAAACGAATGGATATTGGCCTATACTTTGTGGCGGGTTAGACATGGTGGTCGAATTCAACATCTTGACTATATCGTTAATAGTGTAGCTGAAATAGCCAATCGATTAACAGAAGAAGAAGACTTAACCTTTTTAGCCAGTATAACTCAAACCATAGTGAATTCAGTTACCGATGAGATTAATCAAGATATGATGAGTAATAGCCCTAGTCGACCCTGGCGTGTGCTTTTACTCGATTATGGTATCGTTGCTACCCGGAGCCATCAACCTAAAATCATGGAGGCCGCTTATAAATTTTTGGCTGAACATTTGCCTGAAGATGCAGGTCCGTTTTTTGCCGAAGGGATGAAACAAATGGATGCACTGAATTACCCCCCACAGGTTAAGTTGGTTGTTGAACAATTTTATCAGCTTTATTCCGTCGAGAAACATTCTCATAAGTATATGCACTAAAGCATATGTCTATTTTGCATTGATTATCCCTTATTTTATGAAATTAACCCCAAAAATAAGAAGAAACTAATTGTTTTTTTTTGTAAAATAAGTGGCCATTCTGCACTCCATTTTTTTGTTTTACTTTAATGAGAATACTAAATGTTCACTTTGCCAGGCTCTAGCGCTTTATCTGAATCCAAATCCCAAAAATTATTAGAACTTATACAACAGATTTCACCTCAAGTTGATGCGATTGCGGGACAGTATATCCACTTCGGAGAGGTAGAAGAGGAGTTTGGTGTTGAGCAAAAAGCAATACTGGATAGAATTTTAAGTTATGGTCCGACCGCTGAAGTGATAACTTATAAGGACGCATTCTTATTGATAACACCACGTTTGGGAACTATTTCTCCTTGGTCAAGTAAAGCAACCGATATTGCTCATAATTGTGGTTTAGACAAAATCATTCGTTTGGAACGAGGTATTGCCTATACTTTGAGCAGCAGATCTATAATTACCAACGATGAACTGAATCAAATTGCCAAATGTTTGCATGATCGGATGACTGAAACCGTGATGCATGATATAGCGCAAGCCGAGGCTCTTTTTTCTCATCATACGCCAAAACCGTATAATAGCGTGGACATATTGGCTGGAGGAAGAAAAGCGTTAGTTCAAGCAAATAGTGAGTTTGGCTTGGCTTTAGCCGACGATGAAATTGACTATTTGGTCGATAATTTTAAGCAATTACAGCGTAATCCTACCGATGTTGAATTAATGATGTTTGCTCAGGCAAACTCAGAACATTGTCGTCATAAAATCTTTAATGCGGATTGGAATATTGATGGTCAAAGTCGGGATAAATCTTTATTTGGAATGATTCGCAATACCTATGAAAATTATTCTGACGGAATTTTATCAGCCTATAGCGATAATAGTGCCGTTATTCGTGGGTTTCCATCCAGCCGCTTTCATCCCATGGCGAACAATCTAGAATATGCTTATCATCAAGAAGATATCCATATACTGATGAAAGTAGAGACTCATAATCATCCCACTGCTATTTCTCCATTTCCGGGTGCTGCGACTGGTTCTGGCGGTGAAATTCGAGATGAAGGGGCGACCGGGAGAGGCTCTAAACCAAAAGCAGGTTTATGCGGCTTTTCCGTATCTAATCTCAACATTGCAGACTTAAAACAGCCATGGGAGGTCGACTATGGCAAACCTGAGCGGATTGTTTCCGCCTTAGACATTATGATTGAAGCACCAATTGGTGCTGCTGCATTTAACAATGAATTTGGCCGTCCTAATATTTGTGGATATTTCCGTAGCTTTGAAACCGCAGTTAATACGATTAACGGACAAAAAGAAGTTCGGGGATATCACAAACCTATTATGCTGGCGGGTGGGGTTGGAAATATTAAACCCGAGCATGTGGAAAAAGGAGATATTCCAGAAGGGACTGATATTGTCGTCTTAGGTGGTCCGGCCATGCTTATTGGCTTGGGTGGCGGTGCCGCTTCATCCATGAATTCAGGTAGTAGTAGTGAGAATCTAGACTTTTCTTCAGTACAACGTGGCAATCCAGAGATGGAACGGCGTTGTCAGGAAGTGATCGACCGATGTTGGCAGAAGGGTAGCGATAATCCGATTCGTTCTATCCATGACGTAGGTGCTGGTGGGATATCCAATGCACTGCCAGAATTAGTTAATGACGCGGGAATGGGAGCCGAATTTGAATTGCGAAAGGTACCGAATGATGAACTCGGTATGTCTCCCATGGAAATTTGGAGCAATGAATCTCAGGAACGTTATGTGTTAGCCATCCAACACGATAAAATTGAAGATTTTAAAGCAATTTGTGAGCGTGAACGAGCGCCCTATGCTTTTGTTGGTAAAGCAACCAAGGAACAAAAACTGGTATTAAACGATTCCCATTTTGCCAATACGCCAATTGATATGCCGATGGATGTGCTCTTAGGTAAACCACCCAAAATGTCTCGGACGGTTGAACATGTTCAGGTAGAACAAGACAAGTTTGATGCTGCCAATTTAGATTTGTCCGAATCTATAAAGCGTGTGATTCAATTGCCTACGGTAGCGGATAAAAAGTTTTTGGTAACCATTGGTGATCGCTCCATTACTGGCTTGGTGGTCCAAGAACAAATGGTTGGCCCTTGGCAGGTGGCAGTAGCTGATGTCGCCGTAACTAGTACGGGATTTGAAGGTCTAAGTGGTGAAGCGATGGCTATTGGTGAGCGTACACCAGTGGCGTTATTGGATCATAAAGCCTCGGCACGCATGGCCATCGGAGAAGCGATTACAAATGTTTCAGCAGCAAAAATTGGAAAACTCAGTGATATGGTCTTTTCCGCCAACTGGATGGCTCCGGCCGGACACCCTGGGGAAGATGCAGGGCTTTATGATGCAGTTGAAGCGGTAGGAATGGAATTATGTCCAGAATTGGATATCACGATTCCAGTTGGCAAGGATTCCATGTCGATGAAAACGGTATGGCAAGATAATGGTGAAAACAAAGCAGTTACAGCACCACTGTCTTTGATTATTTCTGCCTTTGCTCGAGTTGATAATGTGGCTAAAACCCTAACTCCTCAATTACGTTTAGATAAAGGTGATACGGCCTTGCTCCTCATCGATTTGGGTAAAGGTAAAAATCGTCTGGGTGGTTCAGCCTTGGCACAAGTATATAGCCAAGTGGGGCAAGCGCCTGCTGATCTAGATGAAGCCAAGCGCTTAAAAAACTTTTTTACTGCGATTCAAACCTTGAATCAAGACGACAAGTTATTGGCTTACCATGATCGATCGGATGGCGGTTTAATTACGACCTTATTGGAGATGGCTTTTGCCGGTCATTGTGGTTTGGATATTCATCTAGAATCATTGGGTGCAGACCGCAACGATTTAAATGCTGTTTTATTTAATGAAGAATTGGGGGCCGTGATTCAAGTTTCTGCTGCCGATAAAGAGCAAATCTTAACCGATTTGGAAAAAATTGGCTTAGAAGGATGCTGTCATTATCTGGGAAGCTGCACAGATGGTAATCAAATAGAGATCAGCTACAGCGGCCAAATTGTTTATAGCAATGAGCGCGATAAGTTACAGCAAGTTTGGTCTGAAACGTCTTATCAAATCCAAAAAATTAGAGACAATGCGGATTGTGCCCAACAAGAGTTTGATGCGATTTTAACCGAAGACAAAGGCTTAAATGTTTCCCTAACCTTTGATGCTCAGGAGAATATTGTTGCTCCATACATAAATGTTGAAAAAAGACCGAGTATGGCCATCTTAAGAGAGCAGGGTGTTAATGGACAACTTGAAATGGCAGCCGCTTTTGATAAAGCGGGTTTCTCTGCTATTGATGTACACATGTCAGATATTATTTCAGGCCGGGTTAGTTTAAATGACTTTACCGGTTTAGTCGCTTGTGGCGGATTCTCTTATGGTGATGTTTTGGGAGCCGGAGAAGGATGGGCCAAGTCTATATTATTTAATAATCGTGCCCGGGATGAATTTTCAGCCTTTTTTGCCCGCCAAGATACCTTTGGTTTAGGGGTCTGCAATGGTTGCCAAATGATGTCAAATCTGCATGAATTGATTGACGGTACCGCACATTGGCCACATTTTGTTCGCAACATATCCGAACAGTTTGAAGCGCGTACGGTTATGGTAGAAATCATGGATTCACCCTCCTTATTCTTTAATGGTATGCAAGGATCTAAATTACCCATTGCCGTCGCCCATGGGGAAGGAAGAGCTGAATATACCGATGAACAGGCAATATCAAATGCTTTGAATAGTGGAGTGGTCAGTTTACGTTATATTAATAATAATGGTTCCGTTGCTACTAATTATCCCAATAACCCGAATGGATCTCCGCACGGAATCACGGGATTATGTAGTGAAGATGGTCGATTTACGATTATGATGCCACATCCGGAACGAGTGTTTAAAGAAATTCAAAATACCTGGATAACTGATCGTAAAGATCAAAATAGCGGTTGGATGCGGATGTTCGAGAATGCTAGACGTTGGGTTGATTAGATTCTACTTAGAAATCTATTATGCCTGTTATTAATTACTGTTTTTATAGTATGGCTATGGATAGTGGCAAATATGATTTTTTCAATGAAAAATACACGAGGTAATCAACAAGAGAGTGTTGCTCTGTGTATTTTCCGCTATAATGACAAAGACAGGTTTACGATAACAAAAAAATAGGTGAAAAATGGCTGCAAACGAAATTAAAAATACCGAGGATGTCTTAGCAATACTTTGTGATTCAGTTTCCAACGTATTAACCACCACCACTCAGTCTGAAATTAAATTTTCGCCTATGATACAAAAAATAGGCAAAACCTGCCTAAAACCTGATATTGGTTGTTTTGTCTTATTTGAAGGTGCTTTTTCAGGGTTGATAATTATTAATCTTACTGCAGATGCAGCTATAGAACTTTATCAAAAACACATGTTAGCAATGGGAATGCCGCAGGAAGAGCTTTCTAGCATTCATACTTCAGATGATGTTGGCAACCTGTTAAGCGAATTAATGAATCAGATTGTTGGCGACTTCCAAGGTGAATTAGAACATCAAGCCATGCTTTCCATTAATCAAACGCAACCAAAAATGTTGGTGGTAAATAAAGAGTTGGTATTATCGATAAATACTAATTTAGAACGACCACAATCGCGTCGTGTCGTATTTTCTACAGAAAATCGCAATACTTTTTATTTAGAAATGTCGATGGAAAAAACCGAATTTACCAAGTTAAAAGGTTTTTCTGATAATGGTGATGAAGCAAAATCTAAAAGTGAAACCTATAAGAAAATGATGGACGATTTGGATATTTAAAAGTTTTTTCCAAATAAATGAGTTGGTGATTTGTGAATCTAAAATATAAAAAAGCTTCATTATCAGTGCAAGATTATTTGGATAGTGAGATAAATAGTCCTGTTAAACGAGAGTTTATCAATGGCGATGTATATGCGATGGCCGGAGCAAGTACGAACCATAATCGTATTGTAGCTAATTTCGTTAGTGAATTTCGATTTGCCTTAAAAAACACTCCGTGTGAAACGTTTGCATCCGATATGAAAGTCCAAGTAAGCAATGATTTTTTTTATCCTGATAGTTTGGTGGTCTGCAACCATGAAGGAAATGATGACGGTATAACAGATAGTCCCCTGATTATTGTCGAAGTCTTGTCAAAATCAACTCGCCAAGTTGATCATACCTTAAAACGTAATGCTTACCAAAGCTTGCCTAGTTTGTTGGAATATGTCGTTATCGAACAGGATTTAGTCGATGTCGAAGTCTGTCGGCAAAAGAACCATTGGCAATCAGAACATTATTATTTGGGAGATGAGGTATTTTTTGAGGCAATTGACTTGTCTCTTTCGGTTGCAGAAATCTATGATCGGGTTGCTAATGCAGATATGCAAAATTATATCAAACAACTCCAAGCTGAACCAAAAGAGTAATTTTAAGTGACTTTAGTTATACCTGTGATACTTGGAAATGCAAGGTTTTGTATTCACTCAAAATACGTCATTCCCGAAGTTTTTTTATCGGGAATCTATCGAGAGAAATGGATCCCCGATAAGAGACCTCGGGGATGACGTTAATTATTTTTTCATGCAAATTGAAGTGGATTGGGTATAGTTAAATGGCTCTAGTACTCTCTCCAGGTTAAAATCAACGATGCACAAAATACAAATTGCAAGTACCGAAATAGGACAGGGCTGTAAGCCATTTATTGTGGCTGAATTGTCAGGCAATCATCAGCAAGATTTCCAGTTAGCAAAGACAATGATAGCAGAAGCTGCAAAATCTGGTGTGGATGCAATTAAGCTTCAAACCTATACTGCCGATACGATGACGCTAGATAGTTATCAAGATGAATTTTTTATTACAGAAAAAGATAGTTTATGGCACGGCGAAAGTTTGTATAGCCTTTACCAAAAAGCAGCAACACCCTGGGAATGGCACAAACCCCTATTTGATTATGCTAAATCATTGGGACTGATTGCATTTAGTTCGCCCTTTGACCATAGTGCCGTTGATTTTCTTGAATCATTGGCTGTTCCCTGTTATAAAATTGCATCGTTTGAAAACAATGATATTCCACTTATAAAAAGAATTGCTCAAACCGGAAAACCTATTATTCTTTCAACCGGTATGGCTAGTTTTGATGAAATACAAGAAGCAGTCGAAACCATTCGAAAGGAAGGTAATCAACAAATTGTTTTATTAAAATGTACCAGTACGTATCCGGCCGATGTTGCTGATAGTAATTTGATGACTATTGCCGACTTACAAACCTCTTTTGGCTGTGTGGCTGGATTGTCCGATCACACAAAAGGAATAGGTGTTGCAATTGCTGCGGTTGCACTAGGCGCTTGTTTTATTGAAAAGCATATTGTGATTGATAGAAATGCTGGAGGAGTCGATGCTGAATTTTCATTAGAACCGAATGAATGGAAGCATTTGGTCGCAGAATCACAAAATGTGTTTAAAGCTATCGGCGAAGTGAGTTATGGCGGTTCAAAAAATGAACAGACAGCCAAGAACTATCGTCGCTCAATTTATGTTAGTCAAAATTTAAATGCCGGAGAAGCATTAACAGAAAATAATTTGCGTATTATTCGTCCAGGTTTTGGTTTAGAACCTAAATTTTACCAACAGGTATTGGGGAAAAAAGTGAAACTAGATGTTAGCTCAGGAACACCTTTACACTGGTCTTTGCTTGATATATAAGCTGTTTTTTTCCTAGTCCAAAGAAATCAGCGAGCTGCTTATATGCCGAATACCATCGTGCTCGGTGAAGTAGTAAACCACTAAAATATCACCATTATTTAACTGTGTTGCCCAAGGATAGCCTAAATCTGCACTAGCACCGTCTTCACGAATAATTAATTCTTCACCAATAAAGTCGTTTGCATTTTTATCCATTAACCTAGCTCGAATACCATAGGGTTCGTGTCGATAACCATAGCTGATAAAAACACGGCCGTCTTTCAATCTTAAGGGATGGATAGGGTGGCCGACAATTTCTTTTCTTTTTTGCCATTTTTCCCAACTAACTCCCCGGTCATGGGAGGTTGCGGTATAAAGATGATCGTCGGCATTAAAAGTACGCATAAATGCGATAATTTTATCCCCTTTACAATGCAATAAAGAAGGTTCATTAAAATGGATATTTTGTTCGGGATCAAATGCAATCATTGAACGATAGGTCCAACTTTTACCTTGATCAGTCGATATGTATAAGTGACAGCTACCACTGGTATGCGATGTTAAATAATTATAGACAGGTAGTAATATGTCATTACCCATTTCGACTGCTTGTCCTCGCGTGGGACCGCCACAAGATTTTCTTTTCCCAGGAATAATATCACTTGCTTGTGGCATTGGGGGAAGATATTGGTGGTCGGACCAGTTTTTACCAAAATCCTTAGAATAACGAGTATACCCTCCCCATAAAATGAAATAACAGCCACTGTCTTCAAAATGTCCGCGTATTGCAACCCCTGATTGTCGCAATGACTTTGCAAGTCGACTGGGCAGGGGATACCAAGCAAAAGAAGAAAGCATTAGGCTACCACTTTTCAAAAGGAGTAAAGAAGCATCTTGATCGGCCGCTTCTGGATCGATGCTTAGAATTTTTTCGTTTGAAATTAGATTCAGGTTTTGGTCAAGTTTAATAGTGACCAAATGAGAACGACTATCTATATGGTCAACCAGTTCTCGTAACTCTTTTGTTAATTCATCGTCATCATCAAGTAACCATCGAAAATCTCTGGCACGACGGAACATCAATATTATTTCATTGTTAGCTAAATTTACCGCCGATGGGAAAGAAGCGTAAAAATGACTGTCTTTATATAAAATTTTGTCGAGAATTTTTTTCATTGGTAGTTTTAATGCAAACGGTTTTAAGGCGTTTTGGGGACGATTAATTATCTAATTTCGGTATATAATACTAAAAAAACAATAGTAATTCTGAATTAGTAGTGAGAAATTGCATGAACATTGCTGTGATTCCTGCCCGTGGTGGCAGTAAGCGAATTCCGAAAAAAAATATTAAAGACTTCTTAGGTAAACCAATTATTGCCTACTCGATCGAAGCAGCGATTAAAAGCAAATTATTTGATGCGGTCATTGTTTCAACTGATGATAAAGAAATTGCAGTAGTGGCCAAAAGTTATGGTGCTAGCGTTCCTTTTTTAAGGCCTGAAAACTTGTCTGATGATTTTACTGGGACCACTCCAGTCGTTCAACATGCGGTGAATTGGTATTCAGAACATCTAACAAAACCTGAGAATGTATGCTGTATTTATGCTACTGCTCCCTTGATTCAAAGCCAATATATTAGGGATGGGTTTGAAAAACTCAACAATATCGAGCAGGGTTTGGTCTATTCAGTAGCGACCTTTGCATTTCCAATTCAAAGGGCACAAAGAATGGATAAATTGGGTAATTTGTCTGCATTTTACCCTGAGTTTATGCCATGCCGCTCGCAAGATTTGGAAGAAGCTTACCATGATGCAGGCCAATTTTATTGGTGGACTGAGAAATCCCTGACTCAAAGCGTCAACGAGGTCCGGGGGATAATTTTGCCGCGTTATCTGGTGCAAGATATAGATACTTTAGAAGACTGGAAAAATGCCGAATTAATGTATCAAGTGCTGCGACAGCAATAAAAATGCGAGCTATGAAAAATGTCCTGATACGTACCGACTCATCTTCTTATATTGGGTTAGGGCACATGACGCGGTGTTTGGTTTTGGCTCAAAGAATTAAGCAGGAAGAGTCTCGTGTGAGTATCTCTTTTGCGACACAAGATTTGCTTGGAAATATCAATGATAAGATAGTTGAAAATGGTTTTTTAATTCGGCATTTAAAATCAAATAGTCCTCAGGAACTGATTGATTTAATCAAAGCATTAAATTTAAGTTTACTAATTATTGATAATTATGATATTTCAAGTGAAGAAGAAAAATGGATTACCCAACAACTATCTTGTAAAGTTCTAGTTTTTGATGATTTCTTTCGACAGCATACCGCCGATATGGTTCTTAATCATGGAATACAAGTCGAAAAATCTGCCTATCAGGAGCTTGTTCCTCCAAATACCAAAATTTTTTGCGGCAGTGAGTGTACACTTTTAAGAGATGAGTTTTTTTCTAAAACACTAATTCAAACAGAACAAAACCATATTGCTATTATGCTCGGCGGAAATGATGTATTAAATTTATCAGGCAAGATTGCTCATTTTTTAAGAAAACTGAACAAAAATTATACTATTACCATTATTACAACTCGTTCAAACAGAAATTTGCGAGAATTGGAAAAGTTTGCTTTTTTTAATCTAGTCATTGATTCTAGTGCAATAGCTAAAGTGCTACAAAAACAAGAAATAGTGATATGTGCCAGTGGCGGTTGTTTATTTGAAGTGATGGCTTTGAAAAAAAAATTTATCAATGTCCAGGTGGTAAATAACCAGCAAAGTATAGTGGATTTTCTTGAACAAAAAAATATTAGAACCAGTATGTATCACACAGAGCTTTCTTTGGAAAATCTAAAAGAAAAAATTAACTATGTAAAAAAGCACAATATTTATCAAAACCTGCCATTGTATTTTTCTAAAACAAACTTAACCAAGCAAATTATGAAAGAGATAACATGACTAATCCGTATTTATGGGTAATTGGTGGTGGACAATTGCAAATACCGCTAATAAATGAGGCAAATTTATTAGGTTTGAAGACGGTAGTCAGTGACCAAAATGAAGATTGTATCGCCAGAAAATATTGTGATAATTTTGCTCATATTGATATCTTTGATATCCAGGAACACCTTAATTATCTTAAGCAAACGCCTTTAAATATTGTTGGCGTATTAGCCGCAGGTATTGATGCGCCCGAAACCATGGCAGCTATGAATGAATTATTGGGGCTAAAAGGGGTAAGTTTCGATGTCGCTCTCATCTGCAAGCATAAGGAACTTTTTCGCCAAAAACTTAAAGAATTGGAATATGATGTTCCAGAGTTTGTTTTATTGCACAAAGGCGAGAGTGATAAAATAGAGCAAATAGTCAAGCCACTACCATTTCCTGTTATAGTCAAACCGACCTGCAATTCGGCTAGTCGTGATATGAAAATTTTTGAACGGTATAGCGATGAGTTAAAAGCCTTTATTTTACAAAATTTACAAAAATATCCCTGTGTATTAGTTGAACAAATGTGGCAAGGCGAAGAGCAAACCGTTGAATGTTTGATAGATATAAACGGTAAATTTCACAATGGTTTTATTACGGATAGGAAGTTCACCTTCAAGGATGGTTATCCTGTGGAAACTGGGCTTGTTCATCCAACAGAACTTGAGCTTGAAAAACAACATATGCTATTTGCACTGGCAAAACAAATTGCGTGTGATTTTGGAATCGATGTAGGTGCGGTTAAATTGGATACAATTGTCACTAGAGATGGCCCGCGAATAATCGAGTTAACCGTTCGTCACTCTGGCGGTTTTGATTGCCAATATCTGGTCCCTAAAAGCACGGGTAAAAATATTTTGAAAGCTGCAATTTTAACGGCTATTCAGGAAGAATTCGATCCGCAATTATTACAACCCCAATACAAGCGATTTGGTCAAACAGCTTCGCCTTGGCCAGAACCCGGTATTATTCAAAGCATTGTCGGTATTGAACAGGCAAAGCAAATTTCTGGTATCGAAGAAATTTTTATGCGTTATGAGACGGGGGAAACGGTTGAACCCTATATTAACTGCGCTAGACGGACTGGTTTTATTATTGCAACAGGTACAACACGTGAAAAAGCGAATCAATCGATACAAGACGCACTTAACACTATCAAAATAGAAACAGTATGACGATTCACTTCCTAATGCCGTCTAAGCATGATTTATCTCTCATACCAGAAGAAAGGGTTAACCCTACCGACGAAAAAAATGAGCTGAATTTTAAAAATTTAATGGTCAGTAAACCTTGGGGAGAAGAGTACCTTCTGTTTGAAAATGCAGATGCTGCTATATGGATACTAAAAATTTCCCCGGACAACTGTACCTCTTTTCATGCGCACCCGAACAAAACAACATCATTGATCATTTTAGATGGTCAAGCAAGGTGTAAAACCTATACTAATAGCTATAATCTGAATGTCCTTAATGCTGTAATAATTGCTAAAAAAGCTTTTCATCAAACATCGAATGTCGCTACAAAAGATTTATATCTTATGGAGATTGAAAGCCCGGTAGATAAGTTTGACTTAATTCGAGCTTGTGATAATTATGGCAGAGAGGGGCAGACTTATGAATCCAGGGAATATTGTAGGCTTGTGCCTGACAGTTATATGGGAATCGGTGAAAAATACATCGGTGATACATACATTAGTATTAATTTTGCCAACCAATTTGAAGATTTTATTAACCAAGTCTCCAAATTAAAAAATGCGATTATTACTATTTTGGACCGTCATATTTGGTCAAGTGATGGGGAAAAGCTACTAGAGGTTGGTAACTCGTTTAAACTTGAAGAAATGCAAGAGGGGTTTACGATAAATGATAATTTCCACTATGTTATACTGCATAAACTATGATGTTGCATGAAATATGATGTTGCTTGAAATATGACGAGAGATGGCTATGAAAAAAGCAGTGATTATTGCCGGGAACGGCGTTGAAGATAGTGAATTTATATATCCCTACTACCGTTTGCAAGAAGAAAAAATCCAGGTCGAGATTGCTTTAGCCGGTGATAAGCCTGTAAAAGGTAAATATGGAATGCCTTTTACTCCAAGCATACTTTGTTCAGAACTTCAGGCCGCTGACTTTGATTTGGTTATTCTTCCCGGTGGTCATGAAGGGCCAGATAGAGTGCGTCAAGTACCGGAGATATTGGCGTTTATTAAGGTAATGGATGAACAAAATAAACTTATTGCCTCCATTTGTCATGGCAGTTGGAGCATGATTTCAGCAGGAATTATGAAAGGTCGAAAAGCCACATGCTACAAAGGAATGAAAGATGATCTAATTAATGCGGGGTGTGATTATCTGGATGAGGATGTTGTTGTCGATGGTAATATTGTTTCTTCGCCACATTTCAGAAACAATCATCAGTGGCTTAAAGCGATAATCGATATTTGTAATAAGAAATAATTAATGAAAAAAACGATTCTCAGGACCAATGGCTATAAAGTCATTGACGATAACGAAAAAGGTTATATCCACATTGAACCTATTCCTAGTGATAGTGAATTGGAACAGGTGTATGCTGAGGAATACTACGGGGTAGAAAAGAGTCAATATATCGAGCATACCCAAGAAGATATAGAATGGTGGGAAACATCTTTTAAAGATCGTTTTGATATATTTGAAAAATATTGTAAAACATCAAAAAAAATATTAGATATAGGCTGTGGCTCAGGTTATTTTTTAAATTATGGACAACAACGAGAGTGGGAATGTTATGGAATAGAGCCTTCAAAATTGTCTTCAAAACATGCTAAAGAAATGGGTTTAAATGTTTTGACGGGTGTTTTTAAAGATGGCGTTTATGAACAATCAAGCTTTGATGTTGTGCACATGCAAGATGTTTTAGAACACATCAATCATCCCGAAAAATTCTTAGAAAATGTGTATAAGATTTTAAAAGAGAATGGTGTTCTGTGTATTGGAGTACCCAATGACTTTTCTCCGCTACAGAAAATCCTTTGGGAAAATTTAGGTTTTAAGCCCTGGTGGGTTACAGCTCCTACGCATATTAATTATTTTAATCCTGATAGTTTAAAAAAATTACTGACTAAATTGGGATTTGAAATCGCACTAGAAGAATCAACCTTTCCTATGGAATTCTTTTTGTTGATGGGGGATGACTATATATCAGAACCAACGTTGGGAAGGAAAATGCATGCAAAAAGAAAGCAATTTGATATTACTTTAAGCCAATATGATAATGATTTGAAAAGAAAACTTTACCAATCGTTGGCGGCATTAAATCTTGGTCGGGAAATTATTGTTTATGCAAAAAAAAGACAATAATACTAATGTTGATGAATTATCTTGATGAAAGATAATACACTTGATGCTCAGTATGAGATATTACCTCCTAAAATTTCAATTATTGTCCCTGTTTATCATACTGAAAAATTTCTAGCCCGTTGTTTGGAAAATATTTCCAGTTCTACACTAAACGAGATCGAAATAATTGTGGTTGACGATGGGTCACTGTCTTCTTGTCATGATATCGTGAATAGCGTTCAAAAGATTGATTCGCGAATATCTTACTTACGACATAAAAAAAATAGAGGGCTGCTTGAAGCCAGACGAACTGGATTGAATCATGCGAGAGGCGATTATATTGCTTTTCTAGATCCTGACGACGTAATCAGTGATTTAATTTATGAGTTGGCATATTTACGAGCTGTAAAAACTGATGCTATGGTTGTTTTTTTTAATGTACAGCAACGTAATGAAAAAGGCCATTGTTGGACTGAAGCATACAATACAATACCCATTTTTGAGCACTGGAATGGCTCTCAAATACTTGATAAAGTTTTGTTAAACCACAGTACTGCATGGATATGGCATGTTAGTTGGAATAAAATTATTCGACGGACTGTTGTGAAAAAAATCTTTGAGAGCATTCCTCGCCAACATTTAGTTATGTTTGAAGACTTATTGTGGTCAACTGCTCTATATTTAGAATTAAAAAACCAGTTCATTTTTTCATCTTTAAAAGAGATTGGAATAACTTATAATAGGCATGATACATCTGCAACAAGGAATAGAAATTATAAACATGAACTTAAAAAAAATTCTGATATTTTTTTTGTACTAAAAAAGCTTAAACACTTATTGAAATCACATCATGAATTTGCCAGATATGCCGAGTCCTATTTTTCAACTAAATTCCAAATATTAAGTCGTTATGGGCCTCAAAAACCAGCAAACAATAAACATCTTTATCTCACAAATTATTTACTTATTAAACTCTCCTATTGGTTTCATATGCGCCACTATCATAGGGAACAATTGGTTCCAAATGTGAGTTTGGAAAAAGCAAAAGCAATCATTCTACGGCACTTAGATTCTCTAAATGGAATTAAAAGTTTAAGTATTTATGGTTCCAGTGAACTAGGACAAAGCTTACTAGAGGAGCTGAATGAACGAGGGATAAAGGTCAATTATTGGGTTTCTACTTTTTCTACAAATGAAATAAGTTTTAATGGTATACCCATTTTATCTCCCGAACTAGCTATAAAAAAAGGAGAAAAAAACTTTATCATTGCCTCCGTTGGTTCTTATACACAAATACGAACTACTCTCAAACAATTAGCATTGCATAGTCATAGCGAAATACTTATTATTGGGGTTGCCTAATATACTAATGGATATAGTTTGGTGTTGTCTTTGTCTTTGTCTTTGTCTTTGTCGATAAAATAATTTAAAAATAAGAAAATAGTACTCTTAACAATAGGGTATTATTAAAATTTGATGATGGAAAATTTTAAAACCTATAAAAGTGATGACTTGACCGTTATTATTCCAACGATTGAAAAAAGAGTCGCCCTATTAAAAAGATTGGTCTCGTACCTTGATTCAGAAACAAAACTAAAAAATTTAATTATAGTCTGGGATTCAGACTCAACTCAGCCCGAATTTTATAATATTACAAATATAAAAATAACAGTAATAACGCATATAAGAAATAGAGGCCTATCAGCAGCCAGAAATACCGGAGTTACAAACTTACAGACGAGGTTAGGAATGTTTATTGACGATGATATCCTGCCTGTCGTTGACTTTGTAGAAAAAACGATTAAATTTCATAATACTTATACCTCTCTGTTTGATACAGCTTTGGGAAAAGTCACATGGAAAGGAACACAATATTGCAATGCAGTAACTGAGTGGTTAGAAAAATATGGGCATTGGAATATTTTTTCTACCACAGATGAAGGCTCCGAAATGCCAGAATTTTTTGGTGGTTTTACTTCTTTTAAATCTCAAGCTTTTCAATCCATAAGGTTCAGTGAGAAGTTTACCAAATATGGGTGTGAAGATTTAGAATTGGGACAGCGCCTCTTTGCAGCAGGTGGACGACAAATCTACCAGCCGAAAATTTTAGGGAAACACTATAAACGGTTGTCAGTTAATGAATATGTAAATGACTGTATTGGAAATGGTTATTCAAAGTATATTTTTTTTACACTATGGCCTAACGATTACCTTTTCCTAAGTATTATGAGATCAAGTCTTTCATTTGATCTCTCTCCTGAGTCATATCGGGAATTTATTGTTAATATCGCTAAATATGAGGATGATGTTTCCAATGCTAAAGTAATTGAACCAATGATGTCTCACTTATCAAATGTGGCTTTTATACTAGGTTTTAAAAAAGCGCTTCTGAAGGATTATCCAGATATAGAAATAAACTCAGAAAACAGTTATGAGAAGAGCCTGGCACATATATTGGTATCTAATAAAAAATGTAAACCTGCCCTGATTCTACTTGCTGTGGATTATCCAGAGAATAAACTATTACATTTATATTGGAGGGAACATAAGGACAGTTGGCTTATCGTTCATGCAATGATTAAAACCTGTAAGAATAATTTAAATTTAGCACAGGAATTATGTGATGCTGCCTTATTTATTTTTAGTCATGCAAGTTTAAAAGTTAAAACTGAAATTCAGTCTGTTTTGTCGGATTTTGTTAATGTTAATGGCCTTACTATAAATGATGAAAATTTTTATAGTCAATTGGACTCTCAGATACATATGTCCCAACGCAGAGAAGCATATTTCGTTGCAGAACTTAGTCTAAATAGTGGTGATATTGAAAATGCGAAATCAATTGCGATTGATATTTTAAAGTCACAAATTGCTCATGTTGGAGCTTGGTTAATTTTAGCTAATTGTTATTCTTCAACAAAATTGAAAGAACTATTTATATCAAGGGCAAAATTTTATTTGCAGTATCGACCTAAAGCCGAGCAAGCTTCAAGAGAAAAAGAAATAAAAATACTTGAAGGTATGTGAAAATAATTTGACTCTATATTTTACTTTTTGTAAAGATTATATTCTGACAACTAAACTAATAATTAAGTTTTAACTTTATGGTAGACCGTGCAACATGGATATTAGTGACCTAACGGCTAAACGAATCTATATCTCTCCTTTTAATAATATTTCTCAACGTCTAGGAGAATTTCTGGAGTCTAAGGGCGTTGAATTTATATCTTTTATTGATAGTTATAAAGTGGGGGAAAATATAATCCATCCAGCTTTGGTTAATGACTATGATTTAGTTATCATTAATAGCCCAAACTACTGGCAGGAAATTGCAGAGAGTTTTGAACCTGATAAAACGATTTTGTATAAAAAAGGGGGAAAAGATTTTATTCAATTAGATACCTATATTTCCCAAATTAAAAGTGAAAAAATTATTGATGTTTTATTATTACCCTTTAATAAGTCTAATGTTTATGATTTATCAATTATTTCCCGAGAACTCAAAAATTTTGGTATCAGTGCAGCGATAGTAAGAGGGGATACGATAGATGTCAATAATTTAAATGAAGGATTAAAAGAAAATCAAGATATTAAAGTTGTTGAACGTGACCAGGTTGAATATTTAAATTACAAAGCTATCTTGGCTTCTGCTGATTGGGTGGAATATAGCTGTGCTTTAATAGAAAAGGCTCGAAAAAAAGGAATCATAACTATTGGGATAGTTGATGGGATAGAAGACTTTGAAGATTCGGATTATGACTATGAACGGCGTGCCTATGAAAGAGTAGAACATGTTTTATTAATGGGGGAAGATGATCAAAAATTCTTGTCTCATAAAATAGATAATACCTATATCGTTGGATTACCTAAAATGTATAGCATGTATCGAGAATCAATATTTTTTCCATACAAAGATAGGGTTGTACTTAATGTTAATTTTACTTATGGGACATTTGAACAAGAGAGAGATAATTGGGTTGATATGGCAATATCTGTATGTAAATGTTTAGGGCTAGACTATGTAATAGCACAGCATCATGCAGATAGAGGAATCTTTGATAAAAATATAGTTTCACAAAGTAATATTTATGACACAATAAAGCAGTCTACTATTGTTATTAGTCGCTTTAGTACGATTATCCTTGAGTCTCTTGCTTTAGGAAAACCTGTTGTGTACTTTAACCCTCATAATGAATCAGTAAAATTATATAAACAGCCTGATGGGGCATTTCAAATTGCATGTAACAAAAATGAATTAGAAAATGCTCTTATTATTGGTCTGAAAAATAAAGGTAATGTCAGAAAAGAAGCAGAAGTATTTCTGAACAGAAAATGTAATATATTGAGTGAAGTGCCACCTGGAAAATTGGCTGCCTATCGAATAAAGAACCTTCTCGAAGAATCCTTACCTTTGAGTAAGGAAAAAAACTATTCAATTGATCCTCGATATATATCAAGAAGTAAATACTCTCATTATGATGATATTGGCTGTGAAGACGAATGGCAATTAGAGGTATACTTACACGCGTTAGGGATAATGGTGAAAAATAGTTTTAAAACTGTAATTGATATCGGTTGTGGTTCAGGTTATAAGTTAATGACATATCTTAAAGCATATGATACCACTGGGTACGAGTTAGAAGCCAATGTGAAAGATTTGAAGAAATTGTATCCAGATCGATGCTGGAAAATTTCAAGTTTTAGTGAAACAGATAATATGTTTGCTGATTTGATTATTTGTTCAGATGTAATTGAACATTTAACAGAACCAGATAATTTATTATCGTATTTAACAAAGCAAGAATTTGAATATTTACTTATTTCAACACCAGATAGAAACCTATTGTATGACAAAACTGATCCAGAAACCTTTGGACCTCCAAGAGTTAAAGCACATCAGAGAGAATGGAATTTTAAAGAATTTGAAATGTTTATTTCAAAATATTTTAATGTTTTAGACCATCGAATAACTAACTATCATCAAGCAACGCAGCTTGTGATTTGTAAGAAAAAAACTTGTTCAATATAATTAAACCTATCTAATTTCGCAAATTGCTCACACGAAGTTTTAATTCTTTTTTATGATAATTTCTCATGCTGTATAGTTCTTCTTTTATAGATAAAAAAAAAATACTATTATGTCCATATAATAATCTCAGTTTAAAATTGAAATCATTTTTAAATAAATCTGGTGTTGATTATCAATTTCTTGATTTTGTTGATTCAGAAAAAGTGCTAGATTGCAATATGAAGTATAAGGTTTTAAGGCCTCAAAATATTTTAGATATTGATTTTGATTGCATTATTGTTTCTTCACCGAATTATTTTTCCTCCATTTCAAATGACTTGGAGAAAATAGGGGTAGAGAAACATAAAATTTTATTTGCTTCCCATATTTCATGTTACTTTATTTTTTGTCGATCTAAACAAATTTATTCTTTAGTTCAATATTTCAATGATTTTTTTTCTCCAAAAGTTAAACTTATAAGTTACTTTTTTAGGTTATTGATAAAGAATACATGGATTTTAAATGTAAATGATAAGAAATTAAAAAAATATAGAAATAAATATCAAGAACAACGCTGTTTTATTATTGGTAATGGGCCAAGTTTGACTATTAAAGATTTAGAAAAATTATCAGGTGAAGTTACATTTGCGGCGAATGGTATTTTTTTTGGTTTGGATAGCACACAATTTCGGCCAACATATTATAGTGTTTGTGACCCAATTGGCATGGAAGATTTGTACGATTCAGTATCGAATTTTTTTGATAACAGGACAATAATGTTATTCCCAAAAAACGTTTTATTAACCACTTATAAAGTCAAAAATGCACTTTATTATGATTGTAAGCCAGAAAACAAAACAAACTTTGATTTACTGGAAGGGATATATACTGGCAATACCGTGTCATACAATCTAATTTCATTGGCTATTTATATGGGGTTTAAAGATATTTATTTGATTGGATTAGATTTTAATTTTACAGCCAAGCAATCACACTTTATAAAAAACTATCTAAACTTTAATAATAAAGATGCTGCGACCAAAGAAGTGCTCACTTGGTTTGATGATTTCAAAAAATTGAATATGCGCATTCAAGATAAAAAAATTAATATCTATAATGCCACAAGAGGAGGGAAGCTAGACATTTTTCCAAGGGTAGATTTTGATCAAATAGTAAAAACGGTTGATGAACAGTCTTGATTTTAATTTCAAGTTAATGGTAAAAAAAAGGAGTTCCAATGCTCGATTCTAAAAGCTTAAATAAGCTAAAAAAAGATTGGGATACAAATGGTTTTGTAATATTAAAAAATTCAGTTTCTAAGCAACAAATAGAAATTTTATTAAAAAATACCCGACGGCTTTCCAATTTGACCGATGATGATTATCAAGATGTTATAGAGGGTAAAAAGAACCATTATGTTAATACCAATCAGCCCTTTATAAAAAATAAAGAATTTTGGAGTCTGGTCAACCATGAGCCTATTTTAAATGTTCTCAGAACAATTATTGGTGAAAACATTTGTTATTATGGCGCAGATTCGATCACAGTTCATCGTTCGGCTACAACCTTACATAGGGACTCTTTTATTGACACTGATAATTTAACGGGGCCAGATTTTGATCCAAATCTTGATGAATTATCGATGGTCAAAGCTGCAATGTATTTGGTGCCAAATGAATTTATTGTTGTTCCAGGTTCACATAAGAAATCGTATCCTGAGCGAGATAGAACCATCTTTAAAGAATTTGCCGATATCGCGCTTATGGTTGAATTAAACCCCCAAGATATTATTTTGTTTAACCCTATGTTAATACATGCTGGAAGATATCTTACAAAACCAAAATACATGCTGGGATGGTGCTATGCCGCTAGAAATAGACATACAATTATTGGCAAATATTACTCTCAAATAGTTACCTCATTAGCTATTAACCCTTATGATAAAAACTTTAAGTTATTTTTGGAAACAAACAAATTGTATTGGGGTGAGTTATATAATGATAAGAAATATATACCTTATTTTGAAAATATTTGGAAAAATATGCCAAAACATAGTGATATCTATGCAAAAAAATACTTAGAAGGCGTCAGTCAACGACATTGGTCACCATATCAGTGTAATCTTTATTAAAAATCTAAACTTAATATGTCTTTTTCTATATTCAATTCCTGCTTTAAGAAATGTAATATTTCTTCTTCTCTTGCCAGCACGGAGATTAAAATAACATCATACATGTGTTTATATTCAATTAAATAATCAGGATTATATACTTTTTTATCATTTATCTGTTTATTATAAAGGTTTTTATTCTTATCTACGAAAAAAGCAATCTGTTCGTGAAATAATCCTCCAATTATTTTAGCAATAACACCAGCACCATAAATAGCAACGCGCTGATTAGAATTTTTGAATTTTAAAAAGCTTTTTTGTATGCTTTGGTATAACTTGTTAAGATCAGATGAGGTTTTTATTTTCTTTTCGTTTTCTGGAAATTCGTATCCAGAATCAATATTGTGATGAATAATAATTTTTTCGGTTCTTTTCAAACTCGGTTCAAATTTATAAAGTTCTTGGAGAATTTTTTCGTCTAGCTTTTTGGATAAGCAGTTTGTTTGGACTTTTATATTGTTTCTTAACTGTTTATATTTGTCCATTTCGCTAATAAAAGAACCATATGCATCAAAGGATTTTGTAACCAGAGCGCTAGCTTCTCTAGCACTCATGTTTTTGTCATTTTTCTGTATGTAATTCGAAATAATGGTATGAACCTTTTGATATTCAATATGATTTGATTTAATTAATTCTGCAATTGAAATTTCTGCAGGTCCCATCCTTGATTTATTAATATATTCTCGTAAATGAAATATGTGGTCTAATTCTTTGGTTTTGCCATTAATTGCAGTCATAATGACAAGGGCGACTTCAATTAAATTTAGTTGATTGAAATCGAGCAACAACTGATAAATTTCATATATATTTTCAAGCCTGTGGATTGAGTATGAAACATGTCTATAAGGTTCCATACATTGTAAAACTCTATCGGAAATATTATCTGCATCAACACAGAATTTCTTTTGTAGGAAATTAGTATCTTGAGTCCCATCGGTTAAATTGTATTCCAAGTTCTTTTTATTGTATAAATATTTATAAAATAATATTCTGCCTTGAATACAGACATAATCTTTATTAGCATTTAAAAAATTTACTGATTCATTAATAGCCTTAGGAAAGATAAAATCATCGTCAGCGCAATACAAAACATAGTTAGTTTTAACTAGGTGCAGGGCTTCATACCATTTTAGTCCCCAATTTCTATTAGGAGTATGCTTATATACGACGTTTTCATTTTGCAGGCATTCATCAATAAATTTTGTTGGTGTCGAATCGACAATTATTATTTTAATAGTAAAAGCTTGGTATAAGTTTAAAACACGTTTTAAATAATCATGTCTATTGTGTGTCGGTATTATTATCGTTATATCATTATAGTCATTCATATATAAACCTGTAGTGAATTTGGTCTGAAATTTATTTAAACTGTATGAGGGAGCAGAGATGACACGAGTATTAGTTCCAAATTTTTAGTAAATTTTAGTAACAGAGGTGCCCTCTGTATCAATATTAATGGGGAAAAAAGTGAGGCCAAGTTGTTCCATGGCTGTGATTACATTTTGTTTGTTTTCCCGTTGCACGATGAGATTTAAAAAACCACCACCACCAGCACCTGAAATTTTTCCACCGAAAGCACCATTTGATAAGGCGACATCGTAGGCTTTAGAAATAAATGAATTCGAAATGTTTGAAGCAAGTTCACATTTCATCATCCAACCATCATGTAAGATACGACCAAATTTTTCATTGCTTAAGTCGCCCTGGTTGGCCAGGTTGTATAATTCTAATGCTTGTTCTCTTATTTTGTGTAGTAGTAGATAATTATCGATATTGTTGGTGTCTTGTTCTTTTAGGATATCTTCTGAGTTTCTCTCTATACCGGTCCAAAATGTCAGTATATTTGAAAAAACAGAATCTGTGAACTTGTTTTGCACCGCCAAAGGCATGATTACGGAAGTCTCATCCTCATTAAATTTGATATAGTTTAGTCCCCCAAATACAGCAGCATAATGATCCTGTTTTCCCATTGGTCTTTTTAATATATTAATTTCTATGTGTGCCGCTTCTTCCGCTAACTTTCCTCTACTGACATTTTCTCCCCTAAAAGCATAAAGAGCATTAAGAAGTCCCACGCAAAAAGTACTAGAAGATCCTAGACCTGAAGAACCCGGTGCATCTGCTACTGTAGATATATAAAGATTCTCATCAATATTTAAAAACTTAAGACACTCTCTCATTATGGGATTATTGATTTCGTCAATTGAATGAACCTGCTCAGTATCTGAATAATTTAATCTTATCTTTTCAGGATATAATTCACAGTGTTTTTTAATAATAACATAGATATATTTATCAATACTGGTACTGAATACAGCACCGTAATTGTTATTTTTATAAAATGAAGGGAGATCGGTTCCTCCTCCCGCAAAGCTAATTCTTAATGGTGTTTTTGAAATGATCACTTGTGTTTCACATTTTTTTTAAAGAAAATATATAGGATTTTATGCCATCTTCCAATGTTGTATTACATGATATACGCATTATTTTTTGAGTCTTGCTCATGTCACTCCAAAAATTAACAGCTTCGGTTTGTTCACCATTCTGCTTCATCTTTTGGCATATCTTGGATGAAACTGATAATTGATTTTCGACTATTTTACAAATTTCGTAAACGCTTGTTGACTTACCGCTACCCAAATTATAAATTCCAGAAGGGTAGTTCTTCTCCGTGGCTATTGCTATAGCATAAGCTACATCGACAACATAAACAAAATCATTTTTATTCATAGGAGTTTTAATGCATGGTATATTCGACACCGCAATGGAATGTACCAATGTTGGAATCAAGGAGGTCTTTTTTTGGCCAGGTCCATAGACATAAAATAGTCTGAACCAGTTTATTCTGACATTATTCTTAATACATTTTATCGACAAATACTGGTATAAAGAATTTTTTGCCCATGTGAAATAAGACTCTATATTTTCTTTATCTGATTCAATGCAGGCTCCTTTCTTTCTTCCGTACTCCCAACAACTGCCTGAAACAATAATTTTTTTGCAGTGGGTGTGTTCTAAAACAAAGTCAAAAAAGTTAATTGATAAATCAAGATTAAGACGAGATGTTTTTTCTGAAAAATCAGGAATATCCTGCCATGCAAGATGAATGACAACATCTGGTTCAAAATCAATTATAGCTTGTTGAACTGACTCCAAATCACTTAAACAACCCTTAAGATTCGGGTTATTATTGCTTGTTTTATCTCTTGTTAAGGGTAACACATTAAATTGCTTCAGGAGCAATTGGGTGTGAACATGTTTGCCAATAAACCCTGAAGCGCCCGTTAAAAGAATATTCATCGTCATTTATTATAACGATTCGGTTGGACAAAAGTCGGGAATTTTCAAATCTTTTTCTGAAATTATCTTTGGCTCACATGGCCAATTAAAATTAAAAAAACGGTCATTGTAACGAATACCACTTTCTGCATGAGCGGTATAAAATTCTGAATGATAATATAAGATCCAAGTATTATCATCTTGTGTTAGATAAGCGTTGGCGCAACCAACAGGAACATAGAGGCTTAATCTGTTTTCTTCGGTTAATTCAAATGACTGCCACTTTAAGTAAGTACTTGATGTTTGGCGCATATCAACGATAATATCAAATATCCGACCTTTGATGCATGAGATAATTTTATTTTCACCATAAGGCCTTTTCTGAAAATGAAATCCTCTAAGTGTGTTTTTTTTTCTGTTTTCAGAAATATTGGTTTGCATAATTTCAGTCATCAAATTATGCTCCCCATATTCTCGTTGACAAAAATGCCGACGCAGTAAACCTCTGTCATCGGTATATGGTTCTGGTTCTATGGTGTAAACACCATTCAAGTTTTGTTCAGTAAATTTCATCGTTTTTTTTTAAAGTTAAGAGACTATCGGTACATGAGTCATATAATGTAAGGAGAGCCAGGGAAAGGCACAATAAAGGCTCCTTTGTACCCACTGGAACGACATTCTTGAACAATTTCATCTTTGAAGTTCCAGGCCAGAATAAATATGAAATCGGGATTCGATCGTATACCTTGTTCAAAATTAACAATAGGGATTGAGGAACCCGGTGTAAAAAGTCCTTGTTTCAAAGGATTGTTATCTATGATTACTGAAATATGTGAGTTGTTCACGCCACAATAATTCAAATATGTCTGACTTCGTGCAGAAGAACCAAAGCCAATTATTTTTTTGTCTTTAAACTGATTTAGTATTGTAAGTGTTTTTTCACGGTGTTTTTCAACCTGTTTGGCAAAGTTTTGCCAACTCAACAAATTATTAGTTTGATTTTTAGTTTCTTTTAAAATGGCTTTATCTAACTCTATTGTCTTTGCTCTTTTTTCTTTTGAAAAATAAATAACCAACGAGCCACCACTGATAGGACTTTTTTCAATGTGAAAAGGATTGAGATTAAATCGATTAAGTAAAAATGTAAGAGATTTAATTGAAAAATAACATAGGTGTTCATGATAGATGGAGTCGTAATGTAGTTCATTTTGGATCATTCCGGCATCATGAAATTCAATGATACCAACACCATCTTCTTTTAGAGTGGTTTCAATCCCTTCGATGACATCCAGTAATTCACTAACATGGGGAATGACATTTCTGGCAAAAATGACCTTTGCATGGCCATGTTCGGCAATAATTTGTTTGGCAATGGACGAATTCCAAAACTTAGCCAGAGTATTGACACCCTGCTTAATGGCAATCTCTACAATATTTTTGGCAGGATCTACACCTAGGATTTTTCTAAAATTATTATCTAAAAATGGTTTTAAAAAGGTTCCATCGTTTGAAGCAATTTCAACAATAAGATCATCTTTTTGAGGATTTACAATATCAATAACTTGTCTAAAGAAAGTGTTGGCATATCTTTTTGTAACGGCTGATGTTCCTGAAACCCAAATATAATGTTTGAACAAAATCTCTTTGTCTATTGTTTCATTAAGTTGAAGCAAGGAAGACTCTTCGCAATATGAAAGGCTCAGAGAAAATTTTACCTCGCTGTCTGTTTGATTTTTTTTTAGTGAATTGGCAACAGGTTGTTCTCCTAAATTGATTATTTTTTGTAGATGTTTTGAGCCAGAAATTCGACATTTAGTGATTTTGGAAATGTGTTTTTTTAAATCCATTTTAGTTTTTCATTTAATTTGGATGTTGTTGATAAATATTCAAGTTGCTTTATTCGATTGCAGGTTTTTCCCCGAAAATCATCTTCTGTAAATTTAACTTTATCAAAAAAATCAACCAATTCCTTACCTCCCTTATTGAGATCCCAGTCTGGTTGATAGTAATCTTTGAGTTCATTCAAAATCCTTTTGAAGCTTACTCGGTAAGTTCGCGGATCAGTATGCTTGTTCAAAAAGATAAGCTCACTTCCTGGTACAGCTTGTTGTGCAGCTTCGGCTAAATCACGGATCGTATAATTTCCATCCTTGATACCAACATTGAATGCTTTACCACCAATAAGTTTATTGGGAGCCTCTAATCCGGCGATAAATGCCTGGCAAACATCAGAAATGTGGACAACTGGGCGGCAAGGCGTCCCATCGCTTAATATTTCTATTTTTCCAGTGGTATAGGCACAGGCAACAAGGTTATTGAATACGATATCACAACGTAATCGAGGACTGGCACCAAAAACGGTAGAGGGGCGAAAACAAGAGACAATAAAGTCATTAGAATGCATTTCTATGAGCTCTTGCTCTGCTTTCCATTTGGTTTTTGCATAGGCTGTAACCGGATTTTTTTCACTATCGTCTTCATCTAATTCATTTTCTGTATTAGAAACGCCGTACATACTTTGAGATGAGGCATAAATAAATCGGCTGACTCCAGCTTGCTTGGCAAATTTCGCCAATCTCATGGTGCTCTCGTAATTGATTTCTGTGGTTAAATTAGGTGCTAACTCACCTAATGGATCATTTGAAAGACCAGCAAGATGAACAATGGCATCAAATCCATCGACATCATCTATACTGATATCTCTAATATCTTTGATAATTTGTGTTACTTCCTGTGTAACGGGTGTTAGTAGACAAGAGGCAAAATAGTTGACATCTAAGCCTGTAACTGCATGACCTTTTTTTAAAAGTGCCTCGATTAAAACAGGCCCAATATAGCCAGTGTTACCAGTAACAAGTATCTTCATTATTCTTTTTATTCCTAAAATTAAGTCTGTTCAAAATAACTATTTGATAGGGCAGGGATCTGATTTTTTTTTACATGATTTTCGAATTCAGTTAATGTTTGAATATTGGTGATAAAATAATATTGCTGGTTAGTTATGTAGGCTACAAGCTGATTGTTAAATATATAACTAGGTAATAGATGTTCTTCAAAAGAAATATTTTCGGTCAGGTTGTTGTCAAGTGCTTCTTTTGATATCAAAAAGTATCCAATATCAACACCATTTGCTTCGGGCGTTTCTCTTTTCTTATCATATTTTATGACTCTGCCACCATCCGCGACGACGATATTATTTTCATAGGCATATTCAGCCGTACCATCTATATTTGAAAAAACAGTAGTTGAAATTTTTGCTCCGGAATTACGATAATTTATCCACATTTCATTTAATTCTATTGGCCAGTAATTGTCACCATATAAGAGTAAAAAATAATCATCCAGTTTGTCATAAGCATTTAAAACACGTCTACCTGTTTGGTCTTCTTCTTTACCAAAAGAAAATTCAACAGTTATGCCGTTCATGTTTTTATATCTTGCGACGATAACATCTGATTTGTAGCCAAGAAGTATTAATATTTTATTAATACCAACATTTACGACAGAAGAAATTAAATAGTCTAAAAAAGGTAAAGTATTTATGGGGGCCATGGGTTTTGGAATACTATCGGTTAGTGGGCGTAAACGCTCACCACGACCACCAGCAAGAATTACAGCTTGAGTCACTTTATTTTCGTTGTCCAATTCCTGCATAGGTGTATCAATATTCATTGTAATGACCAAACCTTTCAAATGTGAATTTATAAAGAACCACCACATTTCAAAGAAATGTTATTTTTATCCCTAAGATATTGTTTGGGTTTTTCAATCGCTTCTAATGATTCAATAACTTGCCCGCCATGATGCACAAGTAGTTGTGGGTAGTCTGCGAAATAATTAATTATTTTTTGTACCCTATGATTGATTTCAGACGGTTCATAAAAGGGAAGGCCTAATCGTTCGATTCTTGAATGACTGAAACGCTCAAAGCCATGAACCGCGACTTCATGAAATATTTCAGCGACATATTTAGCAGATTCAAGTTCTTCTTCTTCTGTCGATGTTGGATAGCCAATGATGAGATCAGTGCGAAGAATCAAGTCGGGCCGCTCTTTTTTAAGCTTTAATAAATAAGGTTTTATTTTTTCGACAACAGGATCTCTTTCCATAGCAACTAACACCCGGTTACTGGAAGATTGAATAAGGGTTTGAAACTCACGAACTTTATTGTCGAGTAATAATGGGTATAGTTCATCTCGGTAGTAATAAACCCAATTGGGATTGATTTGTGATAAATGAATATGGTAGTTGGTTGTTGCTAGAATTTTTTTTAATAATTCAGGGAATGAGGTGCCAATATCCACGCCATATGAGCCTGTATCATTACCTGTCAGACATAGGGTGTGTACCTCGTCACCCATGCTGTTAATCTGTTTCATGATGTTTGCAGGTGTATTACTTTTTAATTTCCCGATCCCCATTTTATGGGGACAAAATGGGCAGTTTGAGGAGCAACCAGTTTGTAGTAATACAAATTGTTTTCCATAATCTGGTAGTCGATAATCTTTATCGCTTCTGAAACGAGTTGCTTCAGGTATGTCTGCAAGAGGTATTTTGGGGTTGTCAATCAGAAGCTCCAAGCGCTCCCATGCTGAAGCTGGTATTATTCTATCTGGCTTGTATGATTTTACTTTGGTCGGATTTATTCCATTCATACATCCAAAAATAACCAATTCGGCGTCGTTCTTTTTTTCTTCTTGGGCTTTTTCGATAAAACTAATAGTTGTGTTTTCAAGACTTTGAAAAGCGGCACAGGTCCCGATAATAATAGTGTCTGCTTCCTTGCGATTTTCTGTGACAAACATTCCATTCATCGTTAAATAGTTGTGCGCTCGATTAAGAATGAGTTTATAAGGAGTACAAACATTATCTTCAATAAAAAATTTTTTTTTCCCAGGTGCTTTCATAATGTATTTCTCAATTAACTTTTATCTCTATAAACTTTAACAGCGTGGTAGCGACGAACTGATTAGTTACCCAAACAAAATTTATATTTCTATCTATAAATATAATACTTATTTATTAAGTGTCGTGATTTTAAGTTACCTTTTACATCGGATAAGTTTTTTGGGACCTTCGGAGATGATGCCCTAATAGAATAAATTGAAACAAGGGCTATTAAACATAGATTATAAACGCTGGTCATAAATTTCATTTAATATTTTGTTGGCAATTTCAGGTAAGTCTTCGGCAAATAATGGTTTACGTAAATATTCGTCTCGTCCTCCCGCTGCGACAAAAGATTTTATATTTTTATAGACGGCGTTAGGATTTGCTGCCGTTGTAACCAAAATTATCACTGTTTTTGCATTGAATTTTTTTAACGCTTTACATAAGTCAATGCTACTGGTTTCTTTTAATAGTAGTTCAGTAAAAACTAAATCAAAATGTTTTTGATTAATTTTTGTTAGTGCATCTAGAGCATTGCTGGAAATACTTACATCATGCCCAGCTTGTATTAAACTGTTAGCCATGGTACTTAAACTGATAGGGTCATCATCGACAACTAATATTGTTCCATTCATATGCAATTTTATATACTACTAACCTTGTTCATTATTAAGACGCTTAAGAAAACCGTTTGGATTTGCTGTTACTGCAAATCTCATATAATACTCGTCAATTTCCCATTCCGTGTTATCCTGCATAAACTCCTCTATAGCTGTTAATGGATTGTCTTCTTGCCACTCTTTTTTACCACCAGGGGTGTCCCATAACTCTTTTTGAATCCCGTCTAAGACAACAAGATAACTATCAGGAGAGACTAATGAGGAATACAATTCAATTTCACGTTTTACATGTTCATATGAGTGGTTAGAATCTAAAAATATTAACACCTTATCGCTATTTTTCAGCTGTTTTTTTACTTTCAAGTAAGTTTCATTGGCTATCGAACTTCCTTCAATTAAATGAATTCTTTTTGATAAAGGATGGCTCCTAATAGCAAGCTCATTGTACTTTCTAATTTCTAAATCGATCCCAATGACTTTTCCTTTACCGATTAATTCAAGAATTGATGCTTGAAGAATGGCAGACCCTCCATGAGCAACACCTGTTTCAATAATTACATCAGGCCGAACTTTCCATATTAACTCTTGTATTATCGTGATATCTTCGGGATATTGAATAATTGGTATACCAAGCCAAGTGGGTTCGTACATAATTCTATGGTGATAGGCGCACTTACTCCAAAGTTTGGCTAATAAATCAAAGCCTTCTTTGCTATAAATATCGACTTCTCTAGAGCTATTTTTAGAGTCATTGCCGAGAACTTTAATTTTCACACGATTTAAAACCTAAAATATTATTAATGTTATTTAATTCAGAATAAAATCATAGAGAAGAAAGTTAGATTTTTTTTACCTAAAGTATCAAAATATCTTTAATTTTATTATCAGTCTATAAATGCCTATTAAAGATAAGTTTTAGATGAATATAAAAATTAACGTCCTTCATGAGTTTATGTAGTAGAATTATTGTCGCAAATTTTTATGGAAATTCACAGTTAATTATTCTGGAACTATATCTTCTGGATGCGTTTAATTAGGTTTTGTTAATCAATAACTGGATGAATATTTAGGCTTTTGGGATTATCAGTTAGTGAGAATTACATGACGGCAAATAAGTTAGTTATCCCCAGTAGAGTTCAAATTGAAACTGTATATGGTTGTAATGCCTGGTGCACCATGTGTCCTGTTCATGCCCGTTCGGAGCGAAAGAAGGGAGTAATGGCATTTCGACTATTTAAAAAAATAGTTGATCAGATGGAGCCTTATAAAAAACATATAACTAAATTTGATCTTTGGGGGCTTGGTGAACCACTTATAGATAAAACTTTAGATGATAAAATTCGTTATGCGAAAGGCAAGGGGTTTACAAACTTGGCTATAGCAACTAATGCTGATTTATTGACCGAGGAGGTTGCAAAAAAATTATTAGTTGCTGAACTTGATACCATAATTTTTAGTATTGATGGAACGACAAAACAAACTCATGAAAAAATTCGAGTTCGAACAGATTTTGATCGTTTAGTGAAAAATTCTCATCGAACCATCGAAATGAGAGATGCTGGTAATTATAAAACCCGTTTTGTTTTTCGTTTTATTCGGCAAAAATCCAATGTTTCAGAGTGGGAATCATTTCGAGAATATTGGAAAAAGTATATATCAGAAGAAAAAGGGGATATTGTTATAGGCTATGATGTACATACCTGGGGAGGGGAGATTGATGTTCATGCGACTCATGAGCTTAGCCAAAAGGTCCCTGAGCAGCTACCCTGTCATCATGTGTTTGATCGTTTAATAATTCTTCGAGATGGCACGGTTCCTTTATGCTGCTCTGACTTACATCATGCAGAATATGCATTTGGTAATGTACGCAATGCATCTCCTATCGATATTTTTAATAATCCGCGTGCGCAAAGTATTCGCGCAATTCATAATTCAGGAAAGAGAAATAGTCTGAAAATTTGCTCCGATTGTACTATTCTTGAAAGTGAATTGGCCCAAGATGTAATTTAGAGCAAATAAATGAAAAAAGTGATTGCTATTGGAGACCTCGGACATATAACCAAGTTTTTGAGCAATAATTTTACTCCATTAAATATTGGCTTCATTGGGGCTTACATAGATAAAAAATTCCCTGCTAAAACGGCTATATATTTCTTCATAGATTCTGAAAAACTATTGACTTTTGTTGAGGAAAAAAAGCCAGATTTTTTTATCGTTTGGGGATGAATAACATTATGCCAATTATGGAGGTTATCTAAATCAATGAATAAAGTTTGTCCCGTCTGCCAAGCGGCTATTATGCCAGTAGCTATATATGCTAAAGAGCGCTGCCCAGTACTTAACAATGTCGTATATAAATCTATCGATGAGGCCAAATCCTGTCAAACTGGAAAAATTAAACTTGCTTATTGTTCAAAATGTTGCTTCGTTTACAACCTTTGTTATAATTTAGAATTATTAACTTATGGACAAGATTATAATAGTAACCGGTGTTTTTCTCCTTACTATGTAAACTATTTGGATGCTTTAGTGAAGCATTGTTCGATAGATTTAAAAAAGGAGCACAAGATCCTTGAGATTGGTTGTGGAGATGGCTCTTTTTTAAAGCGGTTATGTAGTCATGCCGGAGTTAAAGGAGTAGGATATGATGCTTCTTATAAGGGAAACATGCTTTACAATGAGCAAATAAAATTTGTTCCTCAAGTGTTTATCCCTGCTCAAGAAAATCAAATATTTGATGTAATATTTTTAAGACATATCTTAGAACACATCCCTCAACCCTATGACTTTTTAGATGATATTTGTCAATCAAGTGCAGTTGTACGTGGAACCAAGCTATGGATTGAAGTTCCCGATTTTAATTGGATTGTGAAAAATGGAGTTTACTATGACATCACCTACGAACATTGTAATTATTTTACACGTTCTTCAATGCACTTTCTATTAACGCAATTAGGCTTTGAAGTTGTTAGTCAAACAAATATTTTTGGGGAACAATACCTTTTAGTAGAAGCAATCTATACGCAAAAAAAATGTATAAACTCGGACATCAGCAAGCGGCTTCTTTCGACAAGTAACCTTGAACAAGCATTACAAAAAAATAAACAAAGGTTTGAACAGTTGGTGAGGGAAAATGATGATGTTTGCGTATGGGGAGCTTCAGGAAAGGGAGTGATTTTTTTAAGTGAGTTGGAAGACAAGTTACTTAGTAAAATTAAATATGTCGTTGACATAAACCAGGAAAAACAAGGACAGTTTTTGCCGCTATCAGGAAAAAAAATTGTTTCCCCCGAACGATTGAAGGACATTAATACAAAGTTAACCTTACTGATAATGAATGAAATTTATTATCATGAAATTGAAATGAAACTACAAGAAATGAATATCAATGCAGAGATGTTTGTTCTTTAGCTCGTTCATTCGTTCATTGTTGCGCCCCTGTGTCAGGATATCAGGAAATGGTTATTGAAACATCGACCTTGAGCATGGATGAATTGTTATTATGCCGACTTGTTTTATGGTTAATTCATATGAGTTAGAATTTAAAAAGGCATGATGTTTTTTTAAGTTTATGCAAGAATTTTATGTTATCTTATTGATTAATATGTAAAAATAATTAATTGGTTGAGAGGAAGTTATATTAAAATACAAATAGGCAATAGACAAATAGGCGATAGTTATCCTCCTTTCGTGATTGTAGAAATAGGTATCAATCATAATGGGGATTTACATACAGCCTTTGAATTAGTTGATGCAGCATATGAAAGTGGAGCAGAAGTAATAAAGCATCAAACACATGTTATTGATGATGAAATGTCCCATGCAGCAAAAAAAGTTATACCTGGAAATGCTGATATTTCAATCTATGAAATCATGAAACATTGTTCACTCAATGAATCAGATGAAATCAAGTTACAACAATATGTAGAATCAAAAGGAATGATTTTCATTAGCACCCCTTTTTCTAGAGCGGCTGCTGATCGTTTAGAAAGAATGAATGTTCCAGCCTTTAAAATTGGTTCTGGTGAATGTAATAACTATCCGTTGATTGAACATGTAGCATCTTTTGGAAAGCCAATAATATTAAGTACAGGAATGAATGATATCAGCAGTGTGCGTAAAGCCGTAGGTATTTTTGAAAAGTTTGGGATAGAGTACGCTTTGTTGCATTGTACAAATATTTATCCAACTCCTTCTGAATTAGTGCGACTTGGAGCGATGCAAGAACTTAAACGAGAGTTCCCCAGAGCTATTATAGGCTTATCTGATCATACCACATCTAATTTAGCTTGTATTTCAGCAGTGGCATTAGGTGCATGTATTATAGAACGTCATTTTACAGATAGAATGAATAGAAAAGGCCCTGACATTATTAACTCAATGGATCCTGCTGCACTCTCGGAATTAATTATTGCATCTGCAGAAGTTTTTAAAATGAGAGGGGGGCATAAAACAGCACTAGCAGAAGAGCAGAGCACAATTGATTTTGCTTTTGCCACCGTAGTGACGATTAAAGCAGTAAAAAAAGGTGAAAAGCTCACTCAAGACAATATTTGGGTAAAAAGGCCTGGAATAGGAAAAATTTTGGCTAAAGATTATCCAAAAGTTTTGGGTAAAATCGCCGCAAAAGATATAGAGAATGATAGCCATATAGCATGGGATGATTTTGGATAAAAAGAAAATAGTCTTTCTAACGGGAACTAGAGCTGACTTTGGCAAAATGAAATCGCTTATTTCAGCCTGCGAGACAAGTGAAAGTATAGAAGTTTTTGTCTTTGTAACGGGAATGCATATGCATTCAAAATATGGGTATACTGCCCATGAAGTTGAAAAAATGGGCTTTAAAAATATATTTAGGTTCATTAGCCATGAAGATGTTCATCATATGGATAGAATGTTAGCCAAAACTATTGATGGATTTTCTCCCTATGTTAGGGAAATTAAACCAGATATGATCGTTGTCCACGGTGATCGATTGGAAGCTCTGGCAGGGGCAATTGTCGGCTCTTTTAACAATATTATGGTTTCTCATATAGAAGGTGGAGAGGTTTCTGGAACTATTGATGAATCTATCCGGCATTCTGTGAGCAAACTCAGTCATTTTCATTTTGTTGCTAATGAAGACGCAAAAAACCGGCTTGTTCAGATGGGGGAAAACAAGAATAACATTTTTGTTATAGGCTCTCCTGATTTAGATATTATTCTAAATAACACGACTAGCATCGATTTTGTTAAAAAGTACTATGATATTGAGTTTGAACAATATGCTTTGTCTATTTTTCATCCCGTAACCACTGAATTTGAATTGATAAAAAAGCAAAGTGAAATATACTTTAAAGCGTTGTATGCCTCAAAAAAGAACTATATCGTAATATACCCCAATAATGATTATGGTTCTGATGTTATATTAAATAGCATGAAAAATTTTTTAGTCGGAAAACGGTTTAAAATTTTCCCTTCTTTAAGGTTTGAATTTTTTTCAATATTACTTGAACATGCCGAGTTTATCATTGGTAACTCAAGTGCAGGAGTAAGAGAAGCACCTTATTATCCGACAAAAACAATAAATGTCGGCTCCAGGCAATTAAACAGAAACAATAGCGAAACCATTATTAATATTGAGCCTGAATACGATGACATTTTAGGAGCAATTGATAAAGTCAAAACAATTAAAGCCATTAAACAAATTCCGAATTATTCATATGGAAAAGGGGATAGCAATATAGCTTTCTTGGAAATATTAGAAGCTCAATATATTTGGGAAAATAGTATTCAAAAGAGTTTCTATAGAGAAAAATATGTTTGATATAAAATTTTTTCAAAACTGTAGTTCTCTCAAAAAAAGAATAGTAAATAAAGAATTTACCGGTGATGATATTGATTTTCTTGTTGATGAATTTGATAAACTTAGAAATAACGAACCACATGTATTTAATGTAGAAACAAGCAATAATTGTAATATGCGTTGTATTATGTGCCCTCGTACGACGTCGATGACGCGAGAAATAAAAAATATCACTGATGAGGAATTTGAGTCAATTATTAATCAAATTAGTCCCCATGCTGAAAACGATTTGAAGGTGTTTCTAAATTTTATTGAAGATGAATATCGGATTAACAACTTGTCCAGAAGTGAAAATGCATTTTACTTTTTAGTAAGTGCACAATGTCTAACGCTTCATGGTTTTGGAGAGCCTTTAATTGATAAAAATATTGTAAAAAGAGTCAACCTTTGCTTTGAACGAAAGATTCCAACTTATTTTTCATGTGTGCCCGCCAATATTAATATTAATAAAATTGTTGAATTAATGGAAAATGGACTAAGTGTCCTTAAATTTTCTATCGATTCATTAGATGATGTGGAGGCAAAGGCTGTAAGAGGTGAGAGAAATAATTTTACATCAGCCTATAAAAAGCTAGAACAAATTCTCCACATAAAAAAGGAAAAAAAACTACAAACCAGAATTGTATGTACTATGTTGGATTTATCAACTGACGAACAAAGTATCAATAAACAAAAACGATTTATGGAACTTTGGCAGGGAAAAGATGTGTTTGCTTACGTTAAAAGTCTTGATAATCGTTGGTATAATGATTTGGATAAAAATCTAAAAAATAAGTCGCACTATAGTACGCAATACTGTGAGTTTCCTTGGACATCCTTAAGTATTATGTCTAATGGAAATGTCGTACCTTGTACTCAGGATTATGACGCTGAAATGACATTTGGTAATATCAATAATGAGTCATTATTTTCTATTTGGAATAATGAACAATACGAAGTATTTAGGAGGGCTCATATTAGTGGTAAATTTCCAAAAGGGCATAAGTGCAATGAGCGTTGTGATATTAAAAAAGCCTATTACTACCTTAATGATCATTAATAAATGAATGTATTAATAGTTGGCTATGGTTCAATTGGGAAACGACACTTTGATATTTTGTCGCAACTACCAGAAGTGAATTGTATTGCCATTGTCAGTCGGCAAAAAGTTGATCATATTAAAATATTTACTTCATTGGAACAAGTGCGTATAAGTGAATATAATTACATTATTATTGCGTCGGAAACCGCTAAGCATTATAAACATTTAAAATATATTGAATCACAAGTTAGCAATAAAATTATTTTGGTTGAAAAGCCTCTTTTTGCAACTAATGAAATCGTCGAGATAAAAAACAACCAGGTTTTTGTGGCATATAATCGGCGCTTTTATCCTATTCTTAATCAAATCAAATCGTTAATTGAAGAAGATAATTGTTATTACATGCATGTGATAACCGGACAATATTTACCTCAATGGCGACCAGATAGGGACTATAGACATACTTATAGTGCGATGAAAAATGGAGGTGGTGTTTTGTTTGATCTTAGCCACGAAATTGATTATATCAATTATCTTTGTGGTGAGATGAAAATTATCTCCGCTGTTAATGAAAAAATATCTGATCTCGAAATTGAATCAGACGATATTGCGATCATATTGGCCAAAACAGAAAATAATGTATTGGTTAATTTTTCAATTGATTATATCAGTAAAGAATTTATTCAAAATATAGTTGTGCATTTACAAGATAGTACGCTTATCGCTAATCTGCTTACCATGCAGTTAGAGCAGATTTTTAAAGACGGCAGTAAAAGGCATTATGATTTCAGTCGATATGAAAAAAATTATTCTTTTGCGGAAATGCATAAAGATATATTATTTTATGGTCAGACCAATGTGTGTACCTATCAGGAAGGCCTTAATATCATGAATACAATTTTTCATATTAGAAATATTAATAATGAAAACTAAAAGAAATATTTTATGCACTATTTGTGCCAGGGGGGGGTCAAAAGGTTTAAAAGATAAAAATATCAGATTAATCGATGGTAAACCGCTTATTGCTCATTCAATTGAGCAGGCAAAAGCTTCTGGCTTATTTAGTCATATTGTTGTGAGTACAGACTCAAATGAAATTATAGAAGTGTCTAAGACCTATGGAGCCGAAGTTTTTTTTAAACGATCTGCCGAGCTTTCGAGTGATAAGGCAGGCAAAGTAAAAGTGATTCAAGACGCTTTTATCCGCTCAGAAAAATACTATGGGTCTCGATTTGATTATCATTTTGACTTAGATGCTACATCGCCTTTAAGGTTTGTAAGCGATATTGATAACGCATTTCAGCAGTTTCTAAGTAACCAAAATGATATTCTTCAAACTGCTATGGTTGCCCGCAAGAGTCCATACTTTAATTTAGTTGAGTTAGATGAGAATAATCATTTATACCTATCAAAACCTTTAAAAAAACCGATACTAAGAAGACAGGACTCGCCTCGATGTTATGACTTAAATGCCTCAATTTACATTTGGACCAGAGAGGCCATCTTAAATCATGATACTGTATTTGTAGAAAATTGTGGTTTATATATTATGCCTGAAGAACGTTCTATCGATATCGATACTGAATTAGATTTTGAGTTTGTAGAATTTATTATGAAAAAAAGAAGAAAATGATGGTAGATTGTCCTATATGTCGACACGCAAATATTCAGGTTATTTATCAGGGCCCACTAAGAAAAGGGACTTTTGGAGACAATACCAGTCAAGACTATAGTGTCTATTCTTGCACCCATTGCCATGTTAAATTTATTCAAGATATTATGCCACTTGATTATTACCAGTCTACAGAATATAGGGAAGACTATAATAATACTGTAGAGGTTAACAATTTTTATTATGAATATGATATTAACGATACGCATAAGGTAGCAAAAATTGGCTTACAAAATTTGAGAAATAAAAAAATAGCTGACTTTGGAACCGCTGCAGGCACTTTTCTACAAGTAGTGAAAAACATCAGTGACTATACTATCGCCATAGAGCCTTCTAAACATTTTCATGGTGTATTGTTAGAACATAATAAGCATGTTTTTTCTTACGGAGATGAGCTGGTTGCCAGTAACATAAAAATAAATATAGCGACTTCATTTGATGTGATTGAACATGTAACATCGCCTGAAAAGTATTTAAATGATATATATAATAGTTTGGAAGTGGGAGGTAAACTATTTTTAAAAACACCTAACTTTAACGATATTTTGCATGAGCTTATTCCTGATTACTATGATGCGTTTAACTATCGAACCGCACATCTATTTTATTTTTGTACAAAATCGATGCAATACCTATTGGATTTAATCGGTTTTAAGAACTATACGATAAATTATATGCATGATTATGATATTTCTAACTTACTGTTTTGGATGAAAGATGCAAAACCAACAGGACTGGGTAAAACAGATTTATTCGATGAATACTTTAATTTAGTATATAAAAGCTATTTGGAACAAAATGCAAAAGCGAGTCATTTGTGGGTAGAAGCGGTCAAATAAATAAGAGTTTTAAAGTTAACTTTGATCTTTGTACCTTTTGCAATCATCAATGTACTTTTTGCTCAAATAGTGATGATAGGACGATTAAATCTAGCGTAAATTTTTCTGACTTTATCGCTGTTTTAGATAACGTTACACAATATATCAAAATTAATAATTTATCTCTTTCTGCAAAAGGTGAAATCCTTCTGAATAAAGATTTAGAGCGTATAATAAATGCATCCAAAAATATTTATAAAGTTCCCTATGTATATTTCAGTACAAATGGTTCAATTTTAAATTATCAAAGAAGTAAAACAGTATTAGAAGCTGGAGTCGATAGTATTAAATTTTCGATTAATGCGATTGATCGAGAAACTTATAAAAAAAAACATTTAAAAGACGATTTTGAAAAAGTTATCGAAAACCTTAAAAAACTTATATTTTTAAAAAAAGATAAATTTCCAAAAGTAAAGATATTTATTTCCGTAGTTACTGATGAAGCACAGGATAAGATAATAAATGGATTTAAAACTATCCTTCAAGAATCCTATGAAGAACTAGATGGTATTTTGCTATATGCTTTACAATATACCCCTAAAGATAATCATATTCAAAATCAAAATATTCTTGTAGAGCGAAAATACTGTTTAATTTCACCACTTAATGAGGTATACATCAACTCGGATTGTAGCTTGGGATTTTGTTGCAAAGACTATTTTGATGAAATTAACTTTGGTTCATTATTAGAGAGTGATTTTCTATCATTGTATAATTCTTCAAAATACAAAAATTTAAGAAAGTGTTTCATTAATAATGATTTTAAAGAAAATTCGCTATGTTATAACTGTTTAACTTATGAAGCACAAAAAGAAGAAAAAAGGTGTTAGCTGCTCTTCATTTGTTTGAGTTTGACAAACTATTTAGCAATAAATTATTAACATAATACTGAGGTAAAATGATTAAATTTGGTATAGCTGGTTTTGGAAAAATGGGGAAGATCAGAGCTAATTCTATTGAACAAAATCCAGATACCAAATTAATTGCTGTTTATGAACAAGATGGCAATCTCCTGGAAGAGTTGCTAAATGATAATGTTATTCGCTGTAATAGTTTTGAAGAACTGCTTGAACAAGGTATTGAAGCGTTATTTGTATGTGCGTTTAATAATGTTGCCGCGAAATATACAGTTAAGGCCTTAAAAAATGGAATTCATGTTTTTTGTGAAAAACCACCAGCTCAACACTGTAGGGAATTAAGCCTAGTTATAAAAACGGAAAAGGAGAGTGGTTTAATTTTAAAATATGGTTTTAATCATAGACTACATTATAGTGTGCAAGAAGCAAAAAAACTCATTGATTCAAAAGAGATGGGAGAATTGTTGTGGATAAGGGGAGTATATGGGAAAGCTGGTAGTATCGATTACCACCAGAACTGGAGAAACTATAAAAAATACTCTGGTGGGGGAATTTTAATGGATCAAGGTATTCACATGCTTGATCTCTTTCATTATCTTAGCGATAAAAAATTTAATGTGGTTTCAAGTCATCTAGATACCTCGTTTTGGGATATCGAAGTAGAGGATAACGCTTTTATTACCTTAAAAAGTTCTTCAATAATTGCAACTATGCACTCGAGTGCAACACAATGGCGCCACAAATTTTTAATTGAAATGTGTTTTTCGAATGGTTTTATTAATTTGGATGGTATTTTGTCTCAATCTAGAAGTTATGCACCAGAGAAATTGATAGTAGGAAAACGTGAATTTGAAGATATAACATTTGCAATGGGAAAACCCGCTGAAAATGTTACCTGGTTCGAAAATGATGATAGCTGGGCACTTGAGCTAGATGAATTTATCGGTGCTGTTACCGGCATCAATTCACTAACACATGGGACAAGTTATGATGCGTACAGAGTTTTAGAATTAACAGAAGAAATTTATCGTAAAAGCGGTTTTTATTCTTAAGCTTTTATTTTTGAGAAACGAGATGAAAAAAATATTAGTAACGGGTGGGAGTCGAGGGATCGGTCGTGCGATTTCAATGTTGTTAAAAAAAGAATGGATTGTTGTTACGCCTAGCAGGAACGAAATGGACTTAAGTGCTGTTTCTTCTATCGATCGGTATTTCGAAGGTAATAATGATTTTGATGCAATTGTGAATAATGCGGGTATTAATATTATTAAAAATATATCTGATATCTCCATGGATGACATATCTCTTATCAATAAAATCAATCTTGAGGCTCCATTGCGTATTGTCCAGCATTGTATTCCTCACATGAAAAAGAAACGCTTTGGTAGAATTGTGAATATCAGTTCGATTTGGGGAGTTCGCTCCAAAGAGATGCGGACGCTATACAGCGCAACTAAATTTGGTTTAATAGGACAAACTAAGGCTTTGGCTCGAGAATTAGGTGAATATGGGATATTAATAAATTCGGTCTGTCCAGGCTTTACTAATACGAAACTGACAGCACAATCGTTAACGTCACAACAACTTGCAGATTTAGAAAACGAAATCCCTTTGCATCGATTAGCAGCTCCTGATGAAATTGCTCACTTTGTCGATTTTCTCGTCAGTAACAAAAATACCTATATTACTGGGCAAGCTTTAACAATTGATGGGGGGTATACTGCATGAAATCTCTGCAAATATCTTCTAATATTCACGATTACCAAGTCTTGTTTTCTGAAAATTTGAATTTTCTTAATTCTCTTATGGCAAATCCGCATTGTGTCTTTGTTATTGATAGGAAAGTTTATGATCTGTTTCCTGACACCTTTAAGAAAATTCATCATGATGATTTAATGTTATTCAGTGCTTTAGAAAGTATTAAGACAATGGAATCAGTCTTTTCAATTTATCGTTTCTTAGCGCGCAGAGAAAGTAAAAAAAATATTCACCTGGTTTCTATAGGTGGTGGAATTTTACAGGACATCTCAGGCTACGCTGCTTCTACGCTCTACCGAGGTATCCATTGGACTTTTATACCAACAACGCTCTTAGCCCAAGCTGATAGTTGCGTGGGAAGTAAAACGTCTCTTAATTTTGAAGAATATAAAAATATAATCGGCTCATTTTACCCTCCCCATCAAGTTTTAATTTGTAGTCAATTTCTTAACTCTTTGTCGGAAGATGAAATCAATAGTGGAATAGGTGAAATTATTAAGTTTATGCTGCTGGATGATAGGAATGAAGTGAGTATTTCTAATATAGGCGAGGTAATATATGAGGCTAATTCTTCGGGTGACTTTTCAAAAGCCATTTATACCAGTCTTGGAGTTAAGCAGCATTATATAAAACAAGATGAATTTGATCGGGGGAAAAGAAACTTATTCAATTATGGGCATTGTTTTGGACATGCTTTGGAATATTCGTCAGAATATCGTATTCCCCATGGTATTGCAGTGATATATGGGATGATCCTTGCCAACTTCGTGGCTCTTGAGCGAGGTTATATTAGTTCGGAATTTAATGAGCTACTTTTTGAAAAGCTCTTTAGAAAGTTTCTAAGTGTTTCTCTTAGAACTAGTGATTTAGACGATCATACTATTATATCGGCACTTAAAAAAGATAAAAAACGAACAGGAAAAGATTTAACGCTTATTTTACCTTCATCTAACAATATTGAAGCAATAAAAGTATCCGACCTGAAAGAAGATGAGGTTAAAACTGTCCTCAACCATTGTAAACGATATCTGGGTATAAAATGAAAGTTGGTGTTACATCTAAATCATTCTCGTCCAATCAACCTTTAATTGATTATTTATCAAAGTCTTTTTCAGACTATAAATTAACCACTAGCACTAAACTTATGACAAGTGATGAGCTAGTTGACTTTGCGCAAGATTGTGATGCACTAATTCTTGCTTTAGAACAAATTAATTCACACGTATTAGAACAACTTCCCAACTTAAAAGTTATGTCAAAGTTTGGTGTTGGCTTAGATAATGTGGATCAACGGGCATGTAATGAGGCGGGTATAGCCTTACTTTGGACACCCGGTGTAAATAAAGGTTCAGCAGCAGAAATGACACTTGGATTTATGTTGATGTTGTTAAGAAACCTTGCTTTAACGTCGCGTTTATTAAGCCGTGGGGAATGGCGTAAACAGGGAGGGGTGTCTCTCTATGAAAAAAATATAGGGATTATCGGTTTAGGAAATATTGGCAAAGAAGTTGTCAGGCTTTTAAAACCGTTTCGATGTAATATTTTAGTTAATGATTTAATTTATGATGAACCTTTTTGTCAGGACTATGGACTGATTAAAAGCTCCAAGTCAACCATATTTTCATCGGCCGATATTGTGACTGTGCATTTGCCTTTAACCTCAAAAACACACCATTTGATTAATGCTGAATCTATTAACTTAATGAAAAAAAATGCTTTTGTTATTAATACAGCGCGAGGAGGGATTATTGACGATGAGGCACTTAAAGAAGCATTGGTGAAACAGCGAATATCAGGTGCAGCACTTGATGTTTATGAAAATGAACCTCCAACCGATAAATCATTTTTAAGTTTGCCGGGTTTAGTTACAACGCCGCATATTGGAGGCAACTCGGCAGAAGCTGTTTTTGCTATGGGAAAATCGGCTGTGGATAATTTAAAAACTTTTTTCGATAACCCATAGTCCAGGTTAATTAAGGTCTTATATTCCAAATTAATTCGAATAAAAGGAAATATGTTGAAAATAGTTGCAATGATACCGTGCCGATTAGGCAGTCAACGAATAAAAAAGAAAAATTTACGCTTATTAGGTGGAAAAGTTTTAGCACAATGGGTTGCAAAAGCCTGTAAAAAAACCAATATCTTTACTGATATTTATATAAATTCTGAAAGCGAGATCTTTGCTGATATTGCCAACCAAGCTGATGTTAAGTTTTATAAGCGCCCTGATGCCCTAGCTTCTAATACCGCCAGCAATGATGAATTTGCTCTGGATTTTATGAACTCTGTGGATTGTGATGTCTTGGTTCAAGTCAATCCAACTTCCCCGTTTACCTGTGCTAGTGATATTTTAAGTGTCGTTGAACTTTATACAAAAGATGGTTGTAAAACAGTACACACGGTGAAGAATGAACAGATTGAAGGTCTATTTAATGGTAAAGCACTAAATTTTAACCCATCTAAACCAATGCCTCCATCTCAGGAGCTGCTTCCAGTTCAACTTTTTGCATCTTCAATTATGCTATGGGATTGTCGTGCTTTTCGGCAAAATATGGACGAACTTGGTTGTGCCGTTTACGGTGGCAGCAACAAGATAGGTTATTATCCTGTAAAAGGTTTTTCTGCTTTGGATATTGATAATGAAGAAGATTTTGCATTAGCAGAAGCGATAGTTCAAATACAACAGCAAGAGGCAACATATTATGAAAAGTGATGCCAGTGTTAAAAATATCCTGAAAGCTGATGGGGTATTCAATAGCATCTTTTCTGAAGAAAACAAATCAGTCACGAATATTCCTAAATTGATAGAAACATATGGTAGCAATCAATCATGGTCTCATACTTTGGTTAATACCGAGTCGAACTCCGCAACCTTGATTTGTCAATTGCCTGGAGAGGGTAATCGTCGGCATTATCATCCTGATTGGAATGAATGGTGGTTTATAGTACAGGGAAAATGGTTGTGGGAAATAGAAGGTGAGCATTTAGAAATTAATAAAGGTGATCTGGTATTTATTGAAAAAAATAAAAAACATCAAATTACTGCGATTGGCAATGAAGCAGCCATACGAATAGCTGTGAGTCGTTATGACGTGGCTCATATTTATGATGATAATGATTATTAAATGGATACTTTATTTCCTCTTGAAATTGACTTTGAAGCTTCTCATGGTTCGTTTTTGGTTGATAAGAAAACTGGGATTGAATACCTGGATTTTTTTTCTATGTATTCTTCATTGGTTCTGGGCTATAATCACCCCGTTTTTGATGCCAGTTTTGAACAAGAAGTTGTTCCGCTGACAAAACTACGCTTTTCTACCAATGCTTTCCAATCCGAATATGTCAGGAAGTTTTATGATAAATTTTCTGAGAGTGTTTTTTCTAATTTTATTCATTTTACCTGTACTGGGGCTTTAGCTGTTGAGTCAGCGTTAAAGTCAGCCATGGAATATAAAAAGGTACAAGAACCTATTGTATTATCACTTGAAAATTCATTTCATGGTGTTAATAGTTGGGGTTTTGCGAGTAGTCTAGTGGGAGTCACTGCGTCTAGATTACAATGGATGCCAAGATTATCATGGCCATCTTTAGATATCGATTTATTAATTGATTATTTACAAGCTTCTGATTTAACAAATATAGTCGCCGTAATAATCGAACCAATTCAATGCACAAATGGGGATATCTATCTAGATAAAAATAAGCTAAAAATAATTTTTAGCTTATGTCGTGAAAATGATATTTGTTTTATTCTGGATGAAATTCAGACTGGTTTTGGAACAACAGGGAAAATGTGGTATTACCAATATATGGGTTTTGAACCCGATATAATGGTATTTGGAAAAAAAACTCAGGTCTGTGGTATTGTTTTATCTGAACAATATGCCGATGTTTTGTCCTTATCTCAGAAAAAACTACAAGTCACTTTTGACGGAGATGTTATTGATATATTAAGGGCATATTATGTTCTTAACTATATCAATGATAATGATGTGTTATTTTCTATTAATCAAAACTCTCGATTGCTAAAAGCGGAACTCTCTCCGGTGACAAAAAATTATCGTTCCATTGGTTATCTGGTGGCATTTGATTTTGACACGTTAATTCAACGAGATTCCTTTGTTGCCCGTTGTTTATCTAATCATTTAATAATTAATTCGGCAGGTGAAAAGACTGTTCGTATGCGCCCAAACTTAGCAGTTACTGACTCAGAACTCCGTCAGGTAATCAGGATAATAAAAGGAATATTATGCTAATTGCTACATGGATAAGAGAGGTAGTAGGCGAGCGGGAATTTTATATTGCTCCGAAAAATGATATTGCAGAAGGTCTCCATGAAGAAATTTCAAAATTAGGAGGAATACATAATTTATATGTAGATTCGTTCAAGAACGATACTGATGTCCTACATCCGAAGTTGCTTAAAAAAACAGATATTGTACTGGTCTATAGTCCAAATTACTGGCAAGAAATTTCTGCTGCTATTCCTTCAAATTATATTTATATATGCCAAGTGGAGTCCACTTCTTTATCTGTCTATCCAATCGATTCGTTTAAAGGATATGCGGATACCGTTATATCAAATACATTGTTTGGTCAAAGGACAATCTGGAAAAATCATTTATTAAATCATATCTCAAATAAAAAGGATTTTTCTACCTATGGTTTTGAATGGGGAGAGCCTGAAAGTGAGGACCAAGAACTTGGGAACTATAAGCAAATTGTCAATATTTTAGAAAAAAATATTTCAGGTAATGACCATGTACTTGAACTTGGCACTCTTGGGGGGAAATGGACTAAATATCTTTTAAAAGCAAAACGGATTACGTGCGTTGATATCAATGATGTAATGATAGATGTTATAAAAAGTAGGTACCCAAAAGAGGTAAGCAAAATTGATTTTTACATTTCTCAAGGCGATGAACTTAATGGAATTGATAATTGTAGTATAGATTTAGTTTTTTGTATTGACACTTTAGTTCGCTCATCTGAAACCATTATAAAATCTTATCTTAGGGAAATGTGCCGAGTTGTGGCCAATGGTGGGATAGTGTTTTTGCACCTCCCATCAAATGATATGGTTGGAAGTATAGAAAGGGGTTTTACGCTAATTGATCCAAACAATATCGTGACCTATGCAAAGCGTTATTTTTCAAATGTTGATAGTGATAATAAATTATTGACACATGGTATATTGCTTACATTAAAAAAATGACATTTTGGTAATAGCGCCATATTATTTAACTATTCTGGAGATAAAACTTTTTAGAATTATTACTATATTCATTGATGAAATTAATAAAGTTCCTGTGCTTTAGAGCAAGTTCTATGGATTTCAAAAAATAACTTTCGTCATTTTCTAACTCCAGTTTTTGTATTGCCTCTGAGTGGTAATTAATCGCTTTAGTAAATAATAATTGAGTATAATAGGGATAAAACTGTTTGATTTCATCGTCTGTAAATAATGTCTCGTGAAACTTTTTATTGATACTATCTTGCATGATAATACTATCATAATGTTTTGACATCGAAGCAAGCGTATATTTAATATTGTAATAATTTAAGGAGTAAATATTTTTTGAATACCGTTGTATTAGCTCAGCCGCTTTGGTCAAAAATTGATTGTTTAATTGATTGTATTTATGCTGGTGATAATTATCATCATAAAATAAATAAACTTCGACATTTTCAACTAGGTCATAAATAGAGTTTAATTTGATTAATTGTATTTTGGAAATCTTGTCTTTAAAGAGATTTTTTAATTTATTTTTAACTTTGTCTTCAAAGTAAAAAATTGAAAAATTAGCATTTATAAATTTATGAGTTAATTCTTTGTATGTATTGATAAATTTAATGTTATTGATATTACTATTGGTTGCTATAAATCCAATTATTCCACGATTTTCTGCATTTTTTAATCTCTTGATATTTAGTGTTCGGGGATTTAAAGATTTATAAAAGTTATACTCACTGATTCCTATTGAGTAATCATTTTGTATCTCTATATTGTTCGGTGGTTGCGTGGAATAGGATATTTTCGGATTGATTAGTTTTAAATATCCTTGTGCACTTTGATTATTAGGGTCAATTTCAATAATATGCTTAAAAACAAATTCGGCACCATCAAAAATTTCCAGTAACAAATATAAAATTCCCATTTTTATCAAAACTAATATGTCATTAGGATTGTTGTCAATATATAAAGAAAAGGTATCTAATGCATCTTTATATTGTTCTGAAACTTGATAGATATTGGCCAATTGCAGTAAGTATTCATCGGAAATGTTTGCTAAAGCTTTTAAAGCAGCTATAGCGTTTTCTATGTCTCTATTTTTTAATGTAATATCTAATATTCTTTTTAAACCACTTTCGATGGTTTGATCACTATTTGCGCTAAGGTATTCATTAATGGCAAGCTCCATTTCACCATCAAGCTCGGATAAATACCCCTGTGCCAGATGCTTGAGTGAAGCACTTTCATCATTTTTTAAATGAGAAAGTTGTTTAATAAGCTGGCCTAAATTATCTTTGTCCTGTTTCTGAAAATAACCATAAAGTTTTTTTTCAGTATCCTTTAAGCTGATGGTTGGGGGGGGGGCGGGGAGAGGGGCTTTTATTCGGGAGGGAGTATGTAGTCGTTTAAAGCATTCTTTATATTCTTTTTGTGCTTCTGCTTTTATTTTTTTATATAAGTCATTATTTCGTTTTGCGAGCAAATTCATTCTACCATAATGTTGATCTCCGTTATCTCCCCATTGCTTGAGGATTTCTTCTACATTATTAGTGTTAGATTCTTCGCTAATTCGGATTTTTAATCTTTGGATACTTGATTTTAGTTCTTCTATAAACCTGTCACTGGCAATATATAGACATGTATAATATTTTTTCACATTGATTAAATAAGCACTGTTCAATTGATTTTCATTATTTTTATATTGCTTGGGATGAATAAAATCAAGAAAACCATTTATACCAACAGACTCTATAATTGCGATGATTTTAGAAAATTTATTAAGATTGTGAATGATTTCTTCTACTTCTTTTTTTACCATTAATGATAGTTTGTTTTTATCATGCTCTTTGTTGTCGAGATGTTTAAGGACGTCGATAATTTTCTTTATATCTAATAAAACTAATTCTGCGTAATGGAGTTGTTGATTATTTTTCTCTAAAACAAATGAATAATGTTGTAACCTATCAGTATTTTCACTTTTTGCTAACTGCTTAGTAATTAACTGGTATCCATTAATAATTTCTGTGGGCGTTTTTATCGCAGTAAGAGGTTGATAACTTACATGAGCAATTTTCGCCGCATCTGGGTTTGGGTTTATCACTTTTCCATTATTTTTCTTAATCAGTTCGGCTAAAATTGAAATGGTATTTCTTGCTTCGTACCACTCGTAAGTGGTATTCATTTTTTGATTGTTATTAGTAAGAACCTGTATACCAGTAAAGCCTAAGTCTTTACCCTTATCATGTTCAAGGGTTTGACTAACATGAGAAAAACCATCGGAACTGTAACAAAGATCAACTCCAAATAATATTTGATTTTTTATGCCTAGCTGAATTGCCAGGTGCATGGCGCAATTGGTGACGGTCGGGCCAATTCCTACTATGTTTTCCGGTTGATATTCACTTTGCCAAGGTAATAATTCGCCTAAATAAAAGTGCAGACCTTGCCATTGTCCTATGATTTTAGGATGTGCATAACTTTGACTGACTAGAATGGATTTTTCCCCAAAGGCTAGAACTTCTTTACTGGTATCAAAGGCATAATCAAAAGGGTCAGCTATAACGAAAATATCTGGAACAATATTAGTCGATAACAATCGTCGTGCAACACGAGTGACAGCAATGACGATATAATGTTGCTGATGCTTTTCAATCCAGTCTATATAATTATCTAAAGAAGGCCCTCCGGCTAGGATTAGAGCTGGTTTTCCCTGGAGTAAATTTTTTAATTTTATGGCAGGATTGTAATTGTCGGCACAGTTTTGAATTTGGCGTTGGATAAAGATTTTTTTCTGGAATTTATCAGGATGGTCCCATTTTAGCTGATTAACGTCATCATGTAGCTTTTGAGCGAAAGAAATATATGGTTGATAAGTTTGCTCTTTGGCAGCAAGAGATTTTATAGTCTTAACTCTATCAACTTCAATGTATTTAACAATTTCTACTGTTTTTGCCCGCTCTTGCCAATCATCAATACCGACGATAAACAGGTTATTTTTATTGTTATTAACAATATCCTCACGTAGTAAATCGGTTATCTGACTGTCTTCTATAAGAAAATAAATGCTATCAGGTTCAAGTCGCAGCTTTTGTAAATGCTTGTATAACATCCCAGAATCTGAACCAATAAAAATGTAAAAGGTAAATTCTTCAGATAATTGAGGCAATAGTTCGATATCAAAATAAGTACTATAGGCGATTTCTTTGCACATGTCTCCATTGACAGTGGTCAGATAAGTATCCCCAAAGATATTTGTGATTATGTCATGGCGACCCAAATTTTCAGATTGATTCATAGTTGTCCTTTTTATAGCACTTTCCAATAGCCACTTTTATTACTTCCTATTCGTTGCAAGATACCTTCTTTTTTTAATTTTGCCAAATGTTCTTTAATTGTGGAATCAGCTTTACCTAAAGCACCAATTTCTTCTATAAAAAATTCCATGGTAGGATAGGTTTTTATATCTTCCCTAATTCGATTTAATCCACTGCCATATTTTTCAATATCTTTGGTTAGATAAAGGGCTTCTGATATTAAAACATTTCTGGTTCTTGATTGGTAACTTTCTTTTTTTAGGTCTTCAATTGTTAATCCACGGTACAATTTTCCTGGGTTAAATAATGACTAACCGATAAAATAAGTCATATACTAGATAACAAATTGAATACCTAGAATGTATGTGATGAATTTAGCCTCTGATAAAAAAGCTATGAGATGAAAACTAAAAATTGTGGCTGGTATGATGACTTTAGGGCATTACTGCTTTATGGTTAAATCGCTTAATTTTTAATCAAGTATGATTTTGTCCTGGTTTAGTTAGTTTTATAATATGACGAAAAGGAGACTGGCCTAATTGTGTTATACTCTGGCTATATACAAACGTCTACACGTTAGATTAAGTGGTTTTAAGGTTTGGAAAATATAAGGATAGATTCAAAATATGTTCGATAATAAGAGTATATTAATTACCGGTGGAACAGGATCCTTTGGTAAAAAAATTATAGAAACAATTTTGAGCTTATATGCTCCCCACAGGCTTATTATTTTTTCTCGTGATGAATTAAAACAATATGAAATGCAACAGGATTTTGAAAGTTCTGTGATGCGATACTTTATTGGTGATGTTCGGGATCAAGAACGCCTTATTCAAGCAATGAATGGTGTTGATTATGTCGTACATGCAGCGGCCTTAAAACAGGTACCAGCCGCTGAATATAATCCTATGGAATGTATCAAAACCAATATCCATGGCGCTGAAAATGTGATACAAGCAGCACTAGCTAACAATGTTGCAAGAGTTATTGCATTATCTACTGATAAGGCCGTAAACCCTTTAAATTTGTATGGCGCTACCAAACTGGCTTCGGATAAATTATTTGTTGCAGCCAATAATATTTCAGGCACCAAACAAACGAAATTTTCAGTTGTCCGTTACGGAAATGTAGTGGGCTCTAGAGGTTCTGTGGTTCCTTTGTTTCAGAAAATGATAAATGAAGGTAAACCTTTTATACCTATTACTGACGAAAGAATGACAAGGTTTTGGATCACTATAGAGCAGGGTGTTGATTTTGTATTGAAAAGCTTTGCAAGAATGCAGGGTGGAGAAATTTTTATCCCCAAAATACCTTCTATCAATATTGTTGATCTCGCTAAATCAATGGCCCCCGATTTACCGTTGAAGATTGTCGGTATTCGAGAAGGGGAAAAAATTCATGAAATTATGTGTCCGGAAGATTACTCTAGTTCAACCTATGAATATAAGGACCATTTTGTCATTAAACCAACCATCAAGTTTTGGGGAGATGCTATTGATTATAAAACTAACAACTTGGGAGAGACCGGAGAACTTGTTAAACAGGGTTTTGAATACAGCTCTGGAACCAATCCTGAATTTTTATCTGTTGAGCAATTGCAAAATTTGAATGATTTATCTTAATTATCAGTTAAACTTTTTATGATTCCTTATGCAAAACAATCCATTTCAGCAGAAGATATTAGTGCTGTTGTTGAGGTGTTAAAATCAGATTTCATTACTCAAGGTCCTGTTGTACCTCAATTTGAAAAGGCCGTCGCTGACTATTGCGGTGTTGAATTTTCTATTGCCACTGCAAATGCTACTTCGGCCTTACATTTAGCCTGTATGGCTTTGGAAATAGGGCCTGGCGATAGGGTATGGACCAGCCCTAATACCTTTGTTGCTTCAGCAAACTGTGTTTTATATTGTGGAGCATATATTGATTTTGTAGATATTGACCCCCGAACTTACAATTTATGCCCTCTTGAGCTTGAACAAAAACTAATCGAAGCAGAAATAAAAGAGCAATTACCAAAGGCTGTTATTGCTGTGCATTTTGCCGGACAATCCTGTGAAATGAAAAAAATACATGAATTGTCTCTACGCTATGGGTTTAGGGTTATTGAAGATGCTTCTCATGCAATTGGTGGTAATTATTTAGGAGACAAAATAGGAAATTGTCAATATTCTGATATGACAGTTTTTAGCTTTCATCCGGTGAAAATTATTACTTCGGGTGAGGGCGGAATGTTACTGACCAACATTAAACAATTGGCAGAACGTGCGGCATTGCTTAATAATCATGGGATTACCCGTAATCAGGATATTTTTGTTGATAAAACAAGGAAAGTTGGTTACTACGAACAACAACAACTTGGTTATAATTATCGAATGAGTGATATTCATGCTGCTCTTGGACTATCGCAATTTTCACGTTTGGATTATTTTATTCAAAAAAGAAGGGAATTAGCTGAATATTATCAATCAAAATTAGACGGTCTGTCTATATTAGTGCCAGAGCAGCATCAAGATTGTAATTCAGCTTGGCATTTATATGTTGTGCGTTTAAAAGAAAAAGTTCATTTTGCTTACCGGGATACAATCCTAGATAAATTAAAAGAAAGAGGCATAGCCGGAAACATCCATTATATACCGGTCCACACCCAACCTTATTTCCAAAAGGTGGGGTTTAAATGGGGGGATTATCCTAAAAGTGAAAAATATTACCGTTCTTGCATTACTCTCCCTTTATATGTAGACCTGGGCTTTGAGCAAATAGATTATGTGGTAACAAGTCTAAAAGAAATATTGTGATTTGTTCTTAGTCGTTTGACTTACATTTTCTTACTTTAATTTTAACCGCTTATTCCAAAGTAAAAAAAATACTTTATTGGCCGCTACTATATTATGGATAAACAATATGTGATAATTCTTCGTCTTTTTTACCAATCACAATTCATAATGGAATAAATAATAATGAAAGCAATCGTTACCGGCGGTGCTGGTTTTATTGGCAGTCACTTATGCGAAATATTATTGCAACAAGGACATGAAGTAGTTGCAATTGATAACTTGGCATGTGGGCGTATAGAAAATTTGGAATCGTTCAAAAATCAATCAGGTTTCCAGTTTGTTGAATGCGACATCAGAGACAAAGTCCGGTTAATAGATTTAGTTAATGAAGGAGATTGGATTTTTCATTTAGCAGGACTGGCAGATATTGTACCTTCAATTGAAAACCCAGAGGGTTACTTTTCAACCAATGTGCAAGGAACTTTTAATGTAGTGGAGCTGGCCAGGCATATAAATGCAAAGAAAGTTGTTTACGCCGCATCGTCATCAAGCTATGGTTTGGCTGATAAGGTTCCAACACCAGAAACAGCAGCCATTGATCCACAATACCCATATGCGCTAACAAAATATATGGGAGAAGAATTGGTGATGCATTGGTGTAAAACATATAATTTACCTGCGGTTTCCCTTCGAATGTTTAATGTCTATGGCCCTCGCTCACGCACAACCGGTGCATATGGTGCAGTTTTTGGTGTATTTTTGTCGCAAAAACTCAATAATAAACCGTTTACTGTGGTGGGTGATGGGAATCAAAGTCGTGATTTCACCTATGTGACGGATGTAGCCAAGGCCTTTATTCGAGCTGCTGAATCGGATATAGAAGGCGAGGCGATGAATATTGGGAGTGGTAATCATTACTCTATAAATCGTCTGGTTGAATTATTGCAAGGGGAGATTGAATATATACCTAAACGACCTGGGGAGCCTGATATAACTTTTGCAGATGTTTCCAAAATTGAACGTTTATTGGGCTGGAAGGCCGAAGTCAGTTTTGAACAAGGTGTAGAAAATATGTTGGCCTGTATTGAAAACTGGCGTATGGCCCCATTATGGGATAGGAACTCCATAGCTGATGCAACTCAAAGTTGGTTTAAATATTTGGGTGATAAATAGTGATGTCAGCATCGATTCGTGATAGAGCAACGCAATTAAAAGATTTATTGGATTCTTGTGAGTTTTCTTTAGGTGATGAGAAGCTTGAAATAGAAAAGGGCCATGAACAAGTTGTTCAATTAATACAGCAAGCCAGAGGTAAATTAGCTAATGTGTTTTTAATTGGTAATGGGGGCAGTGCTGCTATAGTTAGCCATGCTAAAACCGACTTAATGAATGTTGGAAAAGTTAAAGCTATTACATTGCATGAGTCGGCAATTATGACTTGTCTATCCAATGATTATGGTTATGAAAATGTATTCTCGAAACAATTACAAGTATTGGCCAATCCCAATGATGTTTTAATTGCCGTTAGTAGCTCGGGGCAGTCTCAAAATATATTAAATGCAGTCGATAAAATTAGAGAGAAAAATGGTAATGTTATTACGTTAAGTGGATTTAAAGCAGATAATCCACTCCGCCATTTAGGTGATATGAATTATTGGATAAATTCAGACAATTACACTTTGGTGGAAATTGCTCATTTATTCGTCTTGCATCATCTGGCTGATTGTTTAAAAACAAATAATGAAGCATACCACTGACAGATGCCAGTTGTCGGTCTTTAAAGTGGTTTCTACATGCTATAATTAGCAATGAGTTGCTGACTCTTGAGTCAAAAACACAAAACTGAACCATTCTTAGTGCAAGAGTATCTGGGTAATGCGGTAGATAGTCCTGTTTTATTTGGAATTAAAGAATGAATGGAGTGTGAGGTTAAAATGAATCAGATTATATTAAACATTGATAATAAGACGCTCGAAACAAAAATTATGGAATATTCAAAAATCCATGGAAAAGGTTTAGAACAAATTGCATTAGAAGCAATAAATGAATTTTTGCATTGCAACCAAACAGATAAACTAAAGTTTACTAAAAAAAACATAAACAATTCATCAAATATTATTACATCAGAAGTGTACGAAGATGATGATAATGAAAAAGTTTTTGAGCATATTCAAAATAGTGCAGAATACGTTCATAATAGCAGACAGCAAAAGAGATACTAAAATTGTATTTTATTGATACTTGTATCCTCATCGATTATTTAAAAGGTTCCATAGCTTTAGATGAGCAAAACAAACAGCAATATTGCATAAATTCGATTGTTGAAATGGAAGTATATGTTGGGGCACTGAATAAAAAAGAACTTCAAGTTATTAACAAAAGGCTTTCAGGGTTTACCTGTGTCAGCATAGATCAAGACATACTAAATCTCGCTACAGACATTGTCATAAAATATTCATTATCTCATATTGCCAGTATCTACGATTCGATTATAGCAGCAACTTGTTTGATTTATGATTTACCACTTTGGACTCACAATAAAAAAGATTTTAAATTCCTGGATGATATTCTGCTTGTAGATAAGGAGCTTTAAAAATTTAATTATGACAGATACAGAGAAATTAGTTTCGCTTGATACCTTGGCAAAAATAACCGCATCTTTAAAAAATGAAGGTAAAAGCGTTGTCTTATGTCATGGAACCTTTGATTTACTGCATATTGGACATATCAAACATATTCAGGCGGCGAAAAGCTTTGGGGATATAGTTGTTGTGACTATAACCGCAGATGAGTTTGTTAATAAAGGACCTGATCGGCCTGTTTTTAATCATTCTTTGCGGGCAGAGAATCTGGCGGCTCTGGAAAATGTTAGTTTTGTTGCTATCAATTATACCGAAACTTCGGTTAATGTAATCGAATTATTACAGCCTGACATTTATGTAAAGGGTAACGAATACCAGCAAGAGCATGATGATGTCACAGGAAATATAACTACTGAAAGAAATAGTGTTGAAAAATATGGTGGTTGTATTAAATACACGGACGAGCCAACATTTAGTTCAAGCAAATTATTAAATCAATATTTTGATGTATTTTCTTCAAATACCAAGCAGTTTATTAGTGACTTTAAAAAAGATTATGATATTGAGTGTATTCATGGACAAATAGAAAAGCTAAAAAAGTTAAAAGTTGCCGTGATTGGCGATGGTATTTTAGATGAATACCATTATGTGGAAATGTTGGGCCAAACAGGAAAAGGCTCTTTTCCATCAGTTCGATACCAAAGTGAAGAGCGTTTTGCCGGGGGCGCTTTTGCTGTAGCTAATCATGTTGCAGGATTCGCAGATGATGTCACCCTAATTACAGCAATTGGTAACAATAAAAATGATGAGTCATTTATCAAAAGTAAGTTAAAGGCCAATATTAAAGATATTATCTTTAAGTTTGAAACCGCGTCAACCTTAACTAAGCGTCGCTACGTAGATGCTGAAATGAATAAATACTTTGAAGTTTATTTTTCCGAACCGGAACCTATGGATGATATTCTTGAAAATAAAATAATAGGATGGATTGAAAGGTATTTTGCCGATTTTGACCTGGTTATTGTACCTGACTTTGGTAATGGTTTGATTACATCGAAAATTGTTGAGGCAATATCTAGAAAGGCTCGCTTTTTAGCAGTCAATACTCAAATTAATAGTGGCAACCGGGGTTATCATGTCATCAATCGTTACCCTAGAGCTGATTTTATCTCATTGAATGAGCCTGAAATACGCATGGCGGCACATGATAAGCATAGTGCTTTAGTTGGTGTTGCAAAAGAAGTAACTGAAAAGTTATCGGCTCGATATACTGCGGTGACGCGAGGTGTAAAAGGAGTTTTGTTATTGGACTCAGATGAAGATGATTGTTATAGGGTTCCTGCAATATCAACTAAAGTGGTTGATAGAATCGGTGCAGGAGATGCTTTTTTAAGTTTATCCGCATTATGTCTTGCTTCTGGCAGTGGTATCAAATTGGCTGCTTTTATTGGTAATATAGCAGCTGCGTTGGATGTTCAGATCGTTTGTAACAGGGAAGCTGTAGAACCGGTTGCCGTAAAAAAATATGCTACGACACTCCTAAAGTAAGTGGCTGAAATCAATGTGTATTTTGTATGATTATTGGTATAGATTTTGACAATACGATTATCAATTATGAACAGTTATTTTTTCTTGCGGCTGAAAAGGAAGGGTGGAGTAACCGGCACATTATAACAAAGTCAGCCATAAAACAGCAGTTAATTGAAGAAGATGGTGATGATCGACGCTGGCAATTTTTACAAAAAGAGGTCTATAGCCATCTGATAGAAAAAGCAAAACCTTATGATGGGGCTTTGGCATTTCTACGAAAAGTGTTAGCACTCAAAGACTCGGTTTATATTATCAGTCATAAAACAGAATTCTCTAATCTTGATGGAAAAACTAATCTAATCAATCCTGCACTAAATTGGTTGGAAGAAAAGGGAGTAATAGGTAATAAGGGTTTTTTGAAAAAAGAACAAGTTATTTTCTGTGAAACCAGAGAGGAAAAGATAAAAACCATTAAATCACTTAAGTGTGATTTATTTATTGATGATTTGCTTCCTGTGTTAAATGACCCTTTGTTTCCACAAAACACGCTTAAAATTTTATTTGGTTCAGGTATCAATGACTTTGATATCATCCAAACAAATTATTGGAGTGATTTAAATGTTCTTCGAGAGATGAAAAAAAATCACTCCAACTCGTTTATCCATGATTTAGTAAAAATGCTAGGTCAAATTCCAAGTCATTGCTGGTATTGTTATGATGGGGGCAACCATCGTTCTTTTGTGATTGAACTTAATGATAATCAAAAGTTATTTGTAAAATCAAGCAATCATGCTTCTATTGCTAACCTCGAAAATGAATATTATGCACTGAAGGTATTGGAATCAAATGGGATAACTTGTATTCCTAAGGCTATGGGATTTTCAGGCCAGAATGCTTTTTTACTTCAAAACTGTGTTGAAGGAAAAAAAATTAATAAAATCACCAATATTCATCTACTGAGTATCGGTAATTTTATTCAACAGCTGGATAAAGTATCGATTGATTTTCCATTTGCATCTCAATATAGAGCAAAACTAAATGACTATACTACTGCTATTGAAACTAGACTTGAAAAAATCAATTCTGGTCTAAAACGTCTCCAAAGTACTTATCCTGATTTAATTAAAATAGAGAAATTAATTCAGAAAAAAGTCACTCCAATAAAAGAATTTATTTTTAAAAAGTATAATCAGCAGATTAAACAGAACCACTTGGAACTTGAGCAAAAATTTCCAAAAAATGAGTTAATTTTAAATCCATCTGATTTTGGTTTTCACAATATCATTTTATCCAATGATGATAGGCTTTTTTTTATAGATTTTGAATATTTTGGTTGGGATGACAAAATTAAAATGGTGTGCGACTTTATTCATCATTTAGGACATAACCTTAATCTAGAGCAGAAATTATATTTCTTGAGATTATTAAAGCAACGAGGTTTTCTTTCTAAAACATTGATACAAAGGATGGAGTTAGTGATTGACCTCATCGGTTTAGAGTGGGTGTTAATAGTGTTAAATGTAGCTCAAGAAGATAAGTTAGAACAAAAAAAATTGGCATTTTCGGAGCTTACAACAGAGCAGATAATTAATATGCAATTTGAAAAAGCATGTAAGTTGTTGGACTTCTACCAAAAGAATATTGATTGTGGTAAGGATATAATCACTTTGGGGATTAATAAAAAAGATATTTTGGGAGCAATTGATGATTGATATTTCTCTTCTCGAACAGAAGTCTCGAGAAATTAGAGGGAAGTTGGTTGAGGTTTCAAACCTTCGACATGTTCCTCATTTGGGTTCATGTCTTTCCTGCGTAGATATTCTAGTATCCCTGTACTGGTCGATACTAAAAATAGACCCCCTAGATCCCTATTCAAAGGGCAGCGATAGTTTTATTTTAAGCAAGGGGCACGGGGCACCAGCTTTGTTTACCACTTTGGCCTATAAAGGCTTTTATTCGGTGGAGTTATTAAATGATTTCGGAGAGGAAGGAAACCCGTTTGCAGAACATCCGGCTCCAAATTGTGTACCAGGAGTAGAAATAGCTACGGGATCTTTGGGACATGGTTTATCTTTTGCGTTAGGGAAAGCGCTCGCGGCCAAGATAAAGGATGAACCACAAAATTTCTTTGTATTGCTGGGAGATGGTGAAATAAATGAAGGTTCAGTTTGGGAAGCAGCTATGTTTGCTCCTGCTAACCATTTAGATAACGTCACTGCTATCGTTGACTTTAATAAGTGGCAGGCTACCGGAAGAAGTTGTGATGTGATGTCACTGCAGTCAATAGCTGAAAAATGGAAGGCCTTTGGCTGGGATACCTATGAAGTAGATGGTCATAATATGCATGAACTTTGTGAAGTATTTAAAAAAAGTACTAAAAGTCCAGGTAAACCAAAAGTTATTATAGCTGATACCATAAAAGCCAAAGGTGTTTCATTTATGGAAGATGACAATAATTGGCATTACAGAATTCCCACAGCAGAAGAAGTTCTAAAAGCAAAGCAGGAATTGGGATTAATAACGAGTTAATACTGAGACAAAAAAATGAGAAATCAGTTTGCTGAAACCGTAACCAACTTGGCTCAAGAAAACCCAGACATTGTTTTATTGAGTGGGGATATTGGTAATCGTTTATTTAATGGATACAAGGAAATTGCACCTAAACGTTTTTATAACTGTGGTATTGCTGAGGCCAATATGATTACCATGGCTGCAGGTTTGGCTCATTCAGGTATGCGCCCAATTGCCTATACGATTACGCCTTTTATTACCACCCGTTGTCTGGAACAAATAAAAGTGGATGTCTGTTATCATAATTTGCCTGTAGTGATAGTCGGAACAGGTTCTGGGCTATCATATGCTGAATTGGGTGCAACTCATCATTCATGTGAAGATATAGCCATCATGCGTTCCTTACCCAACATGAACGTTGTCTGTGCTGCTGATAGAATTGAAGTACGTTTGGCATTGCAAGAAGCGGTTAAAATGGATTCACCTGTGTATATTCGGATTGGTAAAAAAAATGAGCCGGATCTCCATCACAATGATCCTGTTTTTGAAATTGGTAAAGGAATTGTTCTTAATGAAGGTGAGGATGTCTGTTTATTGGCTACGGGTAATATGGTTTCATGTGCACTTGAGACGGCTAAGCTTTTAAATCAGTCAGAGCTAACAGCACAGGTTGTGAGTATACACACTGTGAAGCCATTAGATAAAGATTTGCTATCAAATTATTTTTCAAAATATAAACTAATTGCGACAATTGAAGAACATAATCATATTGGAGGATTTGGTAGTGCTGTGGCAGAATACTATGTTGATAGTTTTCTATCGGTTGGTGGTTCCTCTAACAGTGCAAAAATAATGCGTTTTTCAACACCTGATGAATATATTTCTCATGTCAGTAGCCAAGAACAAGCGCGTCAGAAATATAATTTGACACCGGAATATATTGCCGGGAAACTTGCCAAAACTTTATTAAACTTGTGAGGTTTAAACGCATGGGGCAACTCGTTAATTTTGTTACACCCTTACATACCAGCACTCAGCGTAACTACATAGAGCGTATGGTGGATGATAAAGTCACCTGCATGCTTAAAGCAAAAGAATATGAAGCAGACTATTGGGATGGAAATCGTCGTTATGGCTATGGTGGTTACACATACATGCCGGGAAGATGGAAACCAGTAGCTGAAGCTTTAATTGTACATTATGGACTAAGCAATGATTCGAAAATATTAGATGTTGGTTGTGGTAAAGCCTATTTATTATATGAACTAAAGCTTATCTTACCTGGGCTTGAAGTTGTTGGTTTTGATATATCAAAACATGCTTTAGCTAACGTAAAGCATGAAATCAAAGATAAAATAATACTACATAGGGCACAAGATAAGTATCCTTGGGCCGATAATAGCTTTGACTTGGTGATTTCTTTGGCCTGTTTACATAATTTAGAAATATTTGACCTTAAAAAAGCCTTATCAGAAATAGAACGAGTAGGGAAAAATAAATTTGTTATGCTGGAAAGTTATCGAAATGAACAAGAACTTTTTAACTTGCAATGTTGGGCATTAACCTGTGAGTCATTTTTTAATCAAAAAGAATGGATTTGGTTGTATGAGCAATTTGGTTATAGTGGTGATTATGAATTCATTTATTTTGAATAGAAGGCAAACATGAAATCAAAGTATTCTAAATTTAAAATTTTTCATTTTAAAGATAAAATTGATTCTCTTGAACAGCAGACCGATCAAATTTTGGCACCACTGCATATTCGTGTTAAACCCACGAATGTATGTGCCCATAGTTGTTGGTACTGTGCCTATAAATTTGAGGATCTGCAACTAGGCCAAGATATGGTCACCAAAGACTCCATACCTAAAGAGAAAATGATGGAAATTATTGATGATTGTGTCGATATGGGTGTTAAGGCTATGACCTTCAGTGGAGGGGGTGATCCTTTTTATTATAAACACTTACTGGAAGCGGCTAAAAAATTATCCGATACCAATATTGAGTTTGCCTCTTTAACCAATGGTGCTAAATTAAAGGGTGAATTGGCAGAAATTTTCGCTTTTCATGGACAATGGCTAAGAATATCAATCGATGGTTGGGATGATAAAAGCTATAGCGAATATCGTTCTATCAAAACAGGTGAGTTTGACAGACTTATGACCAATATGACCCAATTTACTCACTTAAACGGACAATGTAGTCTTGGTATCAGCTATATTATTGATCAGAAAAATGCCGTACATATTTACGAGTTTGTCGATAAAATTAAACAAACGGGGGCCAATAGTATAAAAATGTCGCCCTGTGTGGTGAGCAATAATGGTAAAGAAAATAATCAGTATCATGAACCCATATACCAGATAGTTAAAGATGAGATTGCTAAGGTTAAATCAGACTTTGAAGATAGTAATTTTGAGGTTTATGATAGTTACCATTTGTTAGAGGAATGTTTCGACAAAGAGTACACTTGGTGCCCCTATTCGCAAGTACTGCCTGTTATAGGCGCCGATTTGAATATCTACCCCTGTCAAGATAAAGCGTATAACCTGGAAAATGGATTAATCGGCAGTATCAAGGACATTAGTTTTAAGGAGTTTTGGTTCAATGACAAAAATAAATTTTTTAAAATTAATCCTGCTGTACATTGTAATAACCATTGTGTAGCCAATGAAAAAAATAAAATCATCCTAGATTACCTGGATGTAGATAAAAATCATCTGGGCTTTGTTTAAAATATATGCTTTAGCTAAAACCTGATTTAATCAAAACCAGGGTTCATTAAACCAGAGTTCATTAAACCTGAGTTCATAAAAACACTGTTAGTTAAACAATGGATAAACTAAATAAAGGATTTAATAGATGGGCGATAGTTTTCAAATCGATGGTCAAAAATTACATTATCACCCCCAGAGGGTGGCAAAACTACTGGATGCTGGTAAGGATATAGAAAAGCTGGCCAAGATCTATCCTGTTTATATGGAAATGTCGCCCGTAGGGGCTTGTAATCACCGCTGTACATTTTGTGCCGTTGACTACATTGGTTATCAAACAGCCAATCGCCTAGATACGGGGTTAGTCGAAAAACTCGTGCCCGAACTGGCTAAAAAAGGCGTCAAAAGTATTATGTTTGCCGGTGAAGGTGAACCTTTATTGCATAAAAATATCAATCAGATAGTAAAAACGACTAAGCAAGCAGGGATAGATGTTTCCTTTACTACTAATGCCGTACCAATAACCGATAAGTTTATTGAACAGTCCTTGCAATATATATCATGGATAAAAGTTTCTTTAAATGCGGGGACAAAAGAAACTTATGCGGATATCCATCAGACCAAAGAGAAAGACTTTGCCCGTGTCATTGATAACTTGAAACGTGCGGTTGAATATAAAAATAAACATCAGTTGGATTGTGCCATTGGTATCCAAGCTTTATTACTGCCTGAAAATAAAGAAGAGATGATTACTCTAGCAAAAATTTCTAGGGATGAAATTGGAGCAGACTATTTTGTTATAAAGCCTTATTCACAGGAACCCGCCAGCATAACGACGAAATATAAAGATATAAACTATGAGACTGAAGGTTTTCTAAGCTTAGAAGAAGAACTGGCCAAAATGGAAACTGATAATTTCTCTATCAGTTTTAGGTCTAAAACAATGCATCTTTATCATGAAGGCAGTGAACGAAGATATACGACCTGTTATTCGACCCCTGTTTTTATGGCCTATATTATGGCGACTGGCGATGTGTATGGGTGTAAAGATCATTTATTCGATAAACATTTTTTATATGGAAACATTAATCAACACTCATTTTCTGAAATTTGGGAAGGAGAGTCCAGAAAACAGAATTTAAACTACGTATTGAATGAGTTGGATGTTTCAAAGTGTCGGGTCAACTGCCGTATGGATAAGGTTAACCGCTATTTGTTTGATCTGCAGGAAGATAAAATTAAACATGTTAATTTTATCTAAAACTGAGATTTTAACCTCGCATTACAATAAGTACCAAGGGTTTTAAAAGAAAACATGACTCAATTAAAAAAAATAATTATTCTTGGGGATAGCGGCTTTATTGGTTCGCATTTAAAAATATTTTTGACAAAACAAGCGCTTGATCTGGAAATTATTGGGCTTTCGAGTCAGGATGTCGATTTGACAGATGCTCAACAAGTCAGCCAACTAAGCCAAATTTTTGATCATAATTGCGCCATAATCATGTGTTCAATGCTAAAAAAAGAGCTGGGTGATGATCTACAAGTTTATATCCGTAATATGCAGATGATTTATAATTTGGCTCAGTTACTAGAAAACAAAAAAATCGCAAAGTTTATTTATTTTAGTTCTGCTGCAGTATATGGTGAAGACATTGAAAATTTATCTATTGATGAAGAGACTGCAATTAACCCAAGAACTTATTATGGCATGGCCAAGTTCAGTTCTGAATGTATATTATCTAAAATTTTTGAAAGTGAGCCACAAAAACTTCTAATTCTTCGACCTCCCGCTATTTATGGCCCTGGAGATAGAACAAAATCTTATGGTCCCGCTGGTTTTATCGACAAAATTTTGAATCAAGAAGTGATCACGCTATGGGGCGATGGTAGAGAAAAAAGAGAATTTATTTATATTGATGATGTGTCTGAGCTAGTGACAAAATTGTTACTGATAAATTATTCAGGCGTAATTAACATCGCTTCAGGTTGTAGCTCCAGTTTTCAACAAATAATTGATTACATAGCTAACCTGACTGACCAGGAGCCAAGGCTTACGAATCGCCCAAGGAGCAAAGAAAAAGTTGATCATGGTTTTTCAAGTAAATTAATTCAGCAAATTATGCCTGATTTTATTTTTACAACTTTGAAAGACGGTGTCGCATCGACATTGACTGCTGAGCAAAGTAGGATGCTGTCAAAATAGTATGCCTACCTGTAGACTGTGTGGAAAAGATGCAATTAATGAAATTCTAGATTTTGGCTTACAACCCGTATGCCATCGGTTTAATGCAGAAAATTCATCAGAGGAGTATTTACACCCTATACAAATGGGACAATGTCACCTATGTGGCTTGGTACAATTACTGAATCCGGTTCCTACGGCGGAGTTAATTCCTCGTTATGAGTGGTTAGAGTGTACTGAACCGGAAGACCATCTTGATAAGCTTGTGGCTTCGCTTAGCCAGTTACCCGGGATAAGTAATAGTTCGAAAATAGGTGGTATTAGTTTTAAAGAAGACTCAACATTGGAACGTTTTAAAAAACTAGGTTTTCAGCAAACTTACCGCTTAAAAAGAGTAGATGATCTGGCAATTGATAACCCATTGGGGAATATTGAGTCCATTGTAAAGGCGCTGGATGTAGATCAGGCTTTAAAATTGAAAAAAAAACAGGGCCAGTTTGACATACTGATTGCCAGACATATTTTGGAACATGCTAAACACCCGAAAGAGTTTTTACTTGCTCTGAAAACTTTACTTAAGCCGGATGGTTACCTGGTATTAGAAATTCCCGACTGCGAAAGAGCCATAGAAAAATATGACTATACTAATTTTTGGGAAGAACATATTAGCTATTTTACCTCTAAAACATTTTATCACTGTTTTGATTATGTGGGCTTACAGGTCGAGCAGTTTGAGAAAATTCCATATCCTTTAGAAGATTCATATGTCGCTATTGTCAAACAGACCAATAATGAACGGATAGAAATTTCTTCTACTACTTTACAGAATGAATTAGCTCGCTATACAAAGTTTTCCCGAAACTTAGAAACAACTCGACGTGAATATAAAAGGTTTTTAGCACAGTTTAAAAAAGAGCAGGGTAAAATTGCCGTATTCGGTGCGGCCCATATGGCTTGTACTTTTATTAATGTTTTAGAGTTAAAAGATTATATTGAATTTGTGCTTGATGATAATCCCAATAAAACTAACTTGTTAATGCCTGGCTCTAGACTTCCTATCGTTTCTTCAAAATTTTTGTTGGAGCATAATATCAAACTGTGTTTACTTTCTTTAAGTGCGGTAAGTGAAAAAAAAGTATTATCCAATAATACTTTTTTTATCGAAAATGGTGGCATGTTCAAATCCATTTTCCCGGGAAATAAATTGGCATTGGAAATATAATGGAACGATTTCAAAAACTAAGTAACGAAGTGTTTTATGCAAAAGAAAATATCCTCCAGCTAGATTGCGGAGTTATCAGTTCTTTAAAACAATGTGCTCAGGTAAATAAATCGAAGAAGTCCAGGATTTGTACTCATTTGACCGAACTAGATGCTGTTCATGAAATGATTATTGTCCACAATCAGGGTTACTATGTTAGGCCTCATAGACACTTTGGAAAAAGTGAATCCTTCCATATAGTGGAAGGAGAGTTAGACCTTCTTATTTTTGATGAAAATGGAAATTTGCATAAAATTGTTGAAATGGGTGAATATGCTTCAGGAAAAGCCTTTTATTATCGTTTATCCTCTTCATTATTTCATAGCATGCTAATAAAGTCGGCATCAGCAGTATTTCATGAAACAACTAACGGTCCCTTTGACCCACAGGATACAGAGTATGCATCCTGGTCGCCAGATAAAAATTCGGAAAACTACATGAAACAGTTGTTACTTGATGTGAACGAATTTAAACAAAAACAGGAAGTGGATGGTGAAAAATAGACAAAGCGAAAATATATGTCGATTGTGTGATAGTGATAAGCTTTCCTTAGCTATTGAAATACCACCTTCACCGATAGGTGATAATTATTCAGCGGCGTATGAACAAAGTGCAACAGAAAAATCATATTCCTTAGATGTTTATTTATGTCAAAAATGTGGACAGCTACAATTGCTTGATACGGTTGATCCTAAGTTGATTTACGATAATTATTCCTACCAAACAGGAATATCATTAGGTCTCAATGAGCATTTTGTAAAATATAGTGAAACACTCTTATCCTACTTTGATAAAAATGAAGGTACCTTTGTTGTAGATATTGGGTGCAATGATGGCTCACTATTAAGGGCTTTTGCTACTAAAGGTAGTTCTGTATTAGGGATTGAACCGGCTAAAAAAATAGCCAACAAAGTCGAGCAATCTGGTCTTAATGTCATTAATGACTATTTTTCATTAGACCTTACTGGAAAAATTGTTGATCAGTATGGTCAAGCCGATATTATTACGGCCAATAATGTCATGGCAAATATTGATAATTTAAATGAATTTATACAAGGTATTAAAACAGTACTGGCCCCTAATGGAATTTTTTCATTTGAATCAGGCTACCTTATTGATTTAATTAGCCATGGTGTATTGGACAATATTTATCATGAACATTTATGTTATTTCAGGTTAAATCCATTAGCCCGATTTTTTGAACGTTATGACCTTGAACTATTTGATGTTTCACATTCAGACTCTAAAGGAGGCTCCATCCAAGGTCTGGTTCAGCATAAAAATGGGCCAAGAACGATACGAAAGAGTGTATTTGAGCGACAACTTTGGGAAAAAGGCTTGCTATATGATGAGATTAATATCTATAAACAGTTTTCAAAGCAAATGGAAGCAACTAAATTTCAACTGCAAAACTTATTGCGTGAGTTGAAAAACAACGGCAAAAAAATATCAGGGTATGGAGCTTCTGTAGGTGTCACCACATTACTTTATTATTATCAATTAGACGCTGACACAATTGATACCTTATTTGATGACAACCCAGGAAAACACGGGCTTTATAGCCCCGGTAAAAGTATTCCAGTGCTTTCTTCAGAACAGATTTATTCGGATAGTCCTGATTACATATTACTATTACCCTGGCGTTATGCCCATAACATTATCAACAAACACGCTAGTTTTCTGGCTTCCGGGGGGCATTTTATTATCCCGCTTCCAAGTGTCACTATAATATAGTAGATGAAAAAAATGACTCAAATGACAAATGCTTATTTAGACTACTATGCAAAACATAAAATTTCACCTGTAAAACAAGATATATCAGATTTAGACAAACACTTTTACATTAGAAAAATGCTTTATCAATCCTTGGGTGTACCTCCTGAATTTTTTAAAGATAAAGATGTTATTGAAATTGGGCCAGGAAGTGGATACAACTCACTTGTTACAGCGAGCTTCAATCCTAAACATTATCAATTGGTTGAAGCAAATAAAACGGGTGTGGAAGATATCAATAACCTATTTAAAAAATATCAATTAAATCTGAATAATATTGATGTCAAAAATTGTTTTATTGAAGAATTTAAGACAAATAGTCAATTTGATTTCGCTATTTGCGAAAATATGCTTCTTGGAATTAAAAATAATTTTGAAGTTTTAGGAAAGATTGATTCATTGGTGAAAAATGGCGGTATCTTGATTCTTAGCTGTTCTGATGAAATATCTATTTTTTATGACATGACCAGAAGACTTTTAGCTAATATTTTAGTACATAAAACGAAAGTAACAGGATTTGATGAAAAAGTTCTATTATTTGTTGAGGCATTTGAATCACATTTAAGAACACTAAAAGGTTTCAATAAAATTCCTTATGATTGGTGTGCTGATAACCTAATGGGGAAGGCTTTATACAATTCAAGTTTTGCAATCAGCGATGTTCTTGAATTTCTGAAAGATAGATATGATTTTTATCAGATGACACCGAATATAATTGTTGATGAGCGTTGGCATAAAGAAATAGCACTTAAACAGGTTGAATTTAACAACTATAAAAAAAGCTTATTTGAGAAAACCTGGCATAATTTTTTTCATTATAAAGTTATGGCTAATGAAAGGGAGGGACATCAAAATATAGAGTTAAGAAAACTTTGTAGAGATTATTTTGATTTGATTGAATCTAGTGAAGAAGAATATACGGTAGAGGTTAAAAATACTATTCAGGAAAAATTAAAATCAATTAAAGAAAATTTACTAGAGGTAAATCCTATTCTTATCAAGTCAATTGATGAAGTGATCAGTTTTTTGGATTCCGATAATATAACAGCGCAATCAATATCAAATGATTTTAAGTATTTTAAATCTTCATTTGGAAAGGGGTTACAGTATCTTTCACTAATTAAACATGTTGACTAGGTTACATCAGGATTCTAATAGGAGGGGGATAAACAGTAAATAAAGTGCTATTGGATATTATTTATGTTTTATAAAACCTCCAAATCTTCTCGGCCATAAACAAATCACATAGACTATCGGCACCACTTGTAATAGGTACTCGGTTGTGGCGAATATCTTCTATAAAAGCACTGGCTTGATTTTGAAAAGCCCAACATTTGTTTTGATTTGTATAGGCTATATTTTGTGATTTACCAGCTATAGTTAATATGATTTTTGCCGTTTTATTTTTATCTAAGGGGGCGGCTAATTGAATTGCAAGAGTTGCATTTTTAAAAGTAAAAGTAACTCCTTCATTCCAATTGGTGCTTTCTTTTTCAGAAAATTCAAGAGTGGTCTTAACTCCGTCAGAATCTAAAACTACACCATAATTTTTTTTACAAAACGAAGCAGAAAGAACTTCGGGTTTGGTTCCTGCAAGATACCTTATTAAATTTAAATCATGACTAAAAACATTGAGAAATGATGCATATTCATCATGTAATGACTTGTCTAACCAATTCGGTGCAATTTTCCAAGAGTTAATACCTTCCGGCCTATTTTCTTCAGTCATGATGTAATCAAGACCTTTTTGGCAATGTGGTGCAAAATTACCCCCATGTGAATAACAGTGGATACTCACTAATTCACCCCAACGTAGATCCAATCTTGCCTGTTCAAGTATTTTTTTTGCAAAAATTACGCCTGGATCATGACGCTTCATAAATCCTATCGAATACTTTAAATTTTTTTGTTGGGCTTTAGTGACTAAAAGTTGCGCTTGTTCAACTGAATGTGCCATAGGTTTTTCAGATAATACATGTTTCCCTGCATTTAGTGCGTCTAATACAACAGGGCCTGTGGTGGGGCGTTTGGTGACTACGATAACCGCATCAATTGCGGGATCTTGGATCAATTGAAAGTGTGTTTTATATAGTTTTCTAATATTTTTTTGTTTAGCGACTTTTTCACCTAGTTCAGGTCGTAATTCAGCAAGTGCACTCAAGCGACACCCAACAGTTTTTTGATAGCATGATATATGGCCAACCTGGCCAATCATCCCTGCCCCAATAAACCCAATATTAATGAATTTTTTTTTCATAATATGTGGTTCGATAATTATTATAATTTATTTTTGAATAAAATTTTTTATAACTTTATCCATTTTATCAACAAAAATTTCATAAGAGTATGCTCGACTAATTTCATGAAGATCCTCGGGAGTGGGCTGACTAAATAGTAATTCAAGTTCATTTTGTGTTTTAAAAAAGAGGCAGTTGTCATCCCAATGCGGTAATTCTGCATGATAGCGACAATCCCATACGATGGGAATACAACCACAAGCGCTAATTTCCGCGAGTCTTTGAGAATTCACCTCGAAGGGGAGTGATACTAAAGCATATTTTGATTCATTATAGAGATTTGCTAAGTTTTTACCATGAGAGATTATGCCTTTATAGTTGTCTTTTACTATATTATTTTGATTCCAATAATAACCAAAAATTTCTACTTCAATGCCTTTTAGCTGACATATCCATTCAACTGTGGTATCTCTTACAACATAATTGAACAATTGATGCCATATTTTATAAAAGTCATAATCATATTTTTCTGAAAGCTGTTTGACGAACTCATAAGTGATTTCTTTGCCATTAGTAAAATAACTAGATAATATTTTGACTATTTCCTTTGTTGAGTCTAAAGAATTAAGTCGGTCAATGTATGAACTGCCGACAAAAACAATCTTGTTTTTTCGCGGTAATTTTTGATCGTAAAAAACTTCACTATCAACACATAAACCTTGTCTTTCAAGCCTATGTATACCACATTCTTTTAGCAGTGGATCAAAATCTTTGTAGGCTGAATAAACGAAATCTCTTTCTCGAAGGTTTACCTTTACTTTATTTTTGACGTGAGGTAGAGGATCTTGTTGCCAGAGAAAATATACTACATCTTTGTGCATGAATAGGATTTCATGGAAATTAATATTGAAAACCACATGAGGTTTAAATGCAATGTATTGTTTGAAAAAGTTAATTTTGCTAAAATCTTCTATTTCAGAATCTATATAAAAATGTACTTTGTATCCTAGCTTTTCAAACTCTTTAGCTACACTTTTTGAGGAGTACTGCATTACAGTGGTATAGTGTGAGGTATAAAAAAATACACGTAAAGGGGATTCAGAAAAGTCAGGCTTGATAGTACGCGCAACTTCAAGTAATTTTTGGATGATTTTTTTTTGTTCTATATGGGTTGCATCAATTGCTTTTAAAAAGCTCTCGGTAAGGTCGAGTTTAATTTCTTTGTCAAGATCTGAAGGAGTCGCCAGCAATTCAGGCATTCTTAGTCTACTTGTGCAAAAAAATTCAATAAAGTCTGAAAAGTTCAAGTGGATAAAATTATTTAATGTGGTGTTGATTGGATCTCCATGATAATAACACAGTTGAAGTCCATCGATGGTAGGATGTAAGCAGGGTACTCTATTTCTTTGTTTAGCAGTATTTAGCGCCTCTAATGAATCGATAAAATAAGTATCTTTGTGGATATATCTTTTAATCGTAAGGTTTTCTCTATAGTTTAGTATGTCCTCTATTATATCTGGTGAGTTTTTTTTGAGGTCAATCCTTTGGCCATTTTCGTAAATAATGAGAGTCGGGATGGGAAGTTGATTATTGGAAAAAAATTCAACAAAATTACTCTGGTCAATTTTGATAAAATTGATTAAAGTAATATCCGTTAATGGGCCTTCATAATAACAATACTGTAGCTCTTCATTTTGGTCTTCTGTGAAGACCTTTTGTTGTTTTTCAGCTTCTAAATAAGCTTGTTCTATGTTCAAAAAAAAAGTATGTTGAATGGCTAAATTTTTAGAACTATTTGTCTCTGGCAATGGAGTCGTTTGAATTTTTTTTTCTGTAGCTGTCATGGTCTATTTTATTTTGCTATTTAATTTTAACTAAGTCTCTATAAAAAATTTGTGCAGGATATCTATGGGTTAAATGAGATAAGCCTCTTAAATCTGCGCCATATTGTTCAAAATATGAAGAGATGACTTTCAATCGTTCGGGTGTATATCCTAAAGAAAATTGATGCTTTTTTGAGTTCTTTTGTTCAATTAGCTTTCCGATCTTGAAAGAATGTTCTAAAAGAGAAAAATCGAAAGAAGTTGTAAAAATTCTATCCTCTTGAATTTCTGTTAACTTCCCTTTTTTCAGTAAGATTAGTTTGCCAAGATCACAAAAATACTGCCGCAATTCATCATCCAAACGATTTTTTCCCAGTAAAAGTTCCTCAACACTATCAGTAGCGCACTTAACAACCTGATCTAAGCGTTCAAAAACGGCTACGCTGCGCCAGTGATGTAATTGATTTCTCCCCCGTTTCCCAGAAATGTATTTACTCAAGCCATTATTTTGGAAAAGGTATTTCTCTAAATCTTTTTTGTTAGGCCAAAAATTAATTTCCTCATCCTCAATAAAAGCATCGTATATATCTTTTAAATGGGAAGACTTTGTTGCATTTGTGTGAATTAAGGAAATAATTTCGGCTCTGCTGAGTTTTAAGTGTACAACAGATTTATATAATTCATCTAATATTTCTCCATTATTAAAAATCATGACTGTTAAACTAAAACGCCTACACTCAAGATAATCTGCATGTGGCATCGTTGAGTTGCCAATAACAACCTCATGAATCTCAGATATGCTTTTTCCCACCCCCATAACATCATAAATTCCCAAACACCTTGGTATAACGCGAAAGGCTGTTTGGTACTGATATTTTTTTCGGCTCTCAGCATTCGCATCTTCCGTTCCTGGAAGCAGAATAAATTGATATAAATTAATATTTTGAATTCCTGCATCTAACATATCATAAACGGATTTTAAATGCTTTACTTTACTATCTCCAGGCAAACCAATGATAATTTCAGTGAAAGTAGTGGCCTGGTTTTTAGCTGAATTAGCTGCCATTTTAACAATCGTATCGGTAGATATGTTTTTTCGTTTTATATTTTTTAAAACTACATCATCGCTAGACTGTATAGAGGCACCTACTATCATAGAGTTACCCAGAATCTCACTCATTTCGATTATACGATCTTTTTGATTTTTTGCGGTGGCTGTTTGAATATTTAATGGCCAGCCATATTTATCTTTTATTTTTTTTATTTCTTTCGCTACAGCAATATCTTGAGGAAAAATACCCCAATTTAAATCGGCTAATGTGAGAGAGGGGACTTGGCTTCTTTTAGCAACATATAATAACTCTTCCTTAATCCGTTGCTGGCTATATTTATAGGTTTTATTGGCATATTTTGCCCCATCATGACAAAAAGTGCAGGCATATGGACAGCCTCGACTTGTTTGTAGTAAAGGTGTTAGGTTTTTATCAAAAAACTTATCCAGTACTCCAGTCAAGTAGGGAGAGGGAATGTTTTCTTCTATATTGGAAATTCTTTGAGCATAACCATTCAAAACTGATTGACCCTGGAGAAAATAATTGATACCGGGAAATCTCCCTAGTTGATTTTTTGTCGCTGTTAAATTGAAATTATTTGCCAGAGCTGTTTGAAGTAAATGGCAAAAGGCTAATTCCCCTTCACCATCTACATAGAAATCGACTTCTGGATGCATTTCTAGTAGTTGTTTTTTCTCCTCATCATCTACAGGATAATTGGGGCCGCCAAATACAATTAGAATATCAGGGTTAAGTTCTTTTATTCTTTGAGCAAATAAATAAGTTAAATTTTCGTTCCACATGTAATTTGAGAATGCTATAAGCCTTGGCTGTGTTGACTCAAATGCATTAACTAAATCGGTAGGGTATTTAAATAAATCAATTATAATCTTCTCAGCCAGGTGTTTTTTTGCATAGCTAGCTAAATACCCAATTGCTAGAGGGCTATTTTTTGCATCAACCGTAATGTAGGTATGAGTTAGTTCAACAAGATATATTTTTTCAGGATTATTGATTTGAACCATCATTATATCTCTACTATATTTTTTGCGTAAAATTATTTATTCAAATACATCGAAAAATTCTTCATGGGCACGCTCAAAATCTTCCATTCGTCCAATATCCAGCCAATAGTCGGTGAGTGGAAAACTTCCCACCTGATGTTTATTTTCCAGTAATACTTCAATTAGCTGAGTCATATCAATATAATTATTTTCGTCGATATATTTTAAAACTTCTGGGTTCAGGATATAAATCCCTGCATTAATCTGGTAATAGTTACGAGGTTTTTCTTTTATACTGCTAATGATATGATTTTTCTGTTCAACCACACCATAAGGGATCTGATAACTATATTCTCTTATACACATGGTAAGAGCATTCTTTTGTTGTTGGTGGAACTCTAATAAACGGTTAAAGTCTACTTTTGTTAGAATATCCCCATTCATTACTATCATGGGATGCTCTTGTTTTTCTTTGATTAAACTTAATGCACCAGCGGTACCAAGGCGTTTTTTTTCTTGCAGATAATCAATCTGAGCATGAAACTTTTCGCCATCTTTAAGAAAATCGATTATTTTTTGGCCTTGATAATTAATACTGAGTGAAAACTTGTAAAAGCCTTGCTCGGTAAAATTCTTAATAATAGTTTCTAAGATGGGGCGATTGCCTATTTCCAATAATGGTTTTGGCTTATTTAGTGTCAAAGGATGTAATCGGCTTCCTAAGCCTCCAGCCATTATAACGACACGGTTTTCTTTAATTGCTTCAAGGGGAAACTCTAATTGTACTATTTGTGTTACACAGCCTTTGGCGGTTAAGACTGGCAAAATCCGCAGCGAGTTCTTTTGCATCAAGCGTTGCCAAGTGCTTGGGTTTTCACCTTCCAACCCTGTCATTGGGCTGGTATTCATGCAGTCAATAACAAGAGAGTCTAACTGAAGGCCCCTGAGCAAAGCTCGACGTATATCACCATCAGTTACGGTACCGATTAAATGATCACTGTCCTCGACCACTAGAGCAATCTGTTTGACTCCTTTATCAATTACCTGCATGACATTGAGCAGGGTACTGTCGGGAGCTACGGCAATTTGACGCCAATTATTCATAATGTGTGACATTCCACATGTTTAAATTTTGTTTCTGCAAATTTACCTTAAAAGTTATCAGCATGTTTTTACATCATAATGATACATTGACTTATCTACTGTTAGAAGTGTTAGCTTTTCAGATTGAGCTTGTGCAATTAGTATTCTGTCAAATGGGTCATTGTGATGCAAAGGAAGGTTTCTAAGTCGTAAAGTATGATTCAATTCAATACTGACAAGTGAAAAATCGTCATTTTGGATAAAATTTATATAGCTTGGATCAACGACTAATTTATTAATAGCGCTTTTTATCTCAATTTCCCACACACTTGCTATACTAATAAAAATTGAGTTTTTGGGGTCACTGATTATTTCTTGGTATTGCTTTGATAATTTAGGATCATCATAAAGCCACCAAAGCAATATATGAGTATCTAAGAGGTAACGGTTCAATCCTCACCCTCAAACAATGCCTTGACTGAACTATCTGCATTATCAAATTCAGTCATATCGAGAGGTTTTCCTTTTAAAGCCCCTGGCTTCCTTGGTTGCTTTACTTCTGTATAGGGTTTTAAAATAGCTACCGCTTTACCTGCTTTTGCGATGATTACCTCTTCACCTGTATATGCTAAGTCAACTAATTTTGAAAGCGTTGTCTTGGCTTCATGCATATTAACAAGCATCGTTTACCTCCGTTTCCTCTATTAGCTAAGCCTAGCTAATTATATTTTTAATGTCAATTCTTTAACCCAGTAAAATGGTCCTAATTTTAATTTAGAGCGCACTATAGTTATTGTTTAAAATAGATTCTGCAATCAACCAGTCCTGTTCGGTATCTAAGTCCATGCTGCTAATTTTATCACAGATTAATGGAATGGTGTTGCTTGGGTAAAAGGACTGATGTTGTAAAATTATATCAGTCCTAGTTAAATACATACATCCATTTGGTGTTAGTAGAGGTGGAACCTCCTGGCGACGCTGTTGGATGGTTTTGCCTTTTGCTAAGGCTGATAAATAGTTTGATTGAAGGTGGAATAAAGTACTTTCATCACGAAATATTTGTTGGCAACCAATAACTGAATCAATATTTTCCTGTTGGATAAGTTCCCAGGCTTGCTTGATATGTTGGGCAGTGCGAAATGGTGATGTGGGCTGTAGCAACATGACATATTTGGGATGATAGTTATACGTTTCCTTAAACCACTGTAAACTATGTAAAATAACGTCAATAGCGCTGCTTTGATCATTACTATACTGTGATGGTCGGAGAAACGGAGCTTCTAATCCACATGCTTTACCTATCTGGGCATATTCTTCAGAGTCAGTCGATAAAATACTTAGGCTCTCGGTAATATCGGCTTTCTGAATCGCTGCTGCGCTCCAATAAAGCAATGGTTTGCCTCCTAAATGTCGGATATTTTTATTGGCAAGACCTTTCGAACCGGCACGAGCGGGCACTATCATGAGGAGTTTAATTGATGAGTCCATAAGTATTCTATTTACCGCTGTATTGAGCTTTGTATGTTAAACATTAATGCTTCTGGGCAATAAAGTTAGATAAAAGGCTTAGCCCGTTTTCGCGACTTTTCTCGGGGTGGAACTGTACGCCGTATAAGTTACCACTTTGTACGGCAGAACAGATTTTTAATCCGTTGTAGTCGCAATAGGCCAAAATATTATTTTCATTATACGGCTGAGCTTGAAACGAATGTATAAAATAAAACTCATCTTCTGGGTTAATTGAGTGGAATAGATTACAACTTGTTGGAGACTGCGTTAATGACAGTGCTCTCCACCCAATATGAGGTATTTTGTGTGTTTGCATTTTGTCGCCATACGGTGGTATTGCTTTTACTGAGCCTGAAATAAATCCAAACCCCTGAGTGTGGCCATGTTCCTCACTAAAGTCAAACAGTAGTTGCATACCCAAACAGATACCTAACATTGGTTTTTGTTGTATAACGTATTCTTTAATTGGGGCAATAAGTTCTCTATTTTTTAGGACTTTCATTGCATCGCTATACGCACCAACTCCTGGTAGTATCAATCTTGTTGCAGTGCGAATTGATTCCGGAGTACTAACAAACTCGACTTTTAATCCCAGGTATTCTAATGCTCTGGCGATGCTAAACATATTTCCAGCACCGTAGTCGACGATACTAACAGTTAGTTTTGGCACTGGGTAAATACCTCTTTATGTCACTTATGGAGAGATTCCCATAGTGTAATACTGAAGATATGGCTAAAGCATCTGCTTGGTTGATATAAGGATTATCCAGATGCTCTAAACACCCCATGCCACCGCATACAATGACGGGTACAGGCACTGCTTTATTTACTTTTTCAATTAAACTATGGTCAAACCCTTGCTTAGTTCCTTCTTTATCTATCGATGTTAACAATATCTCTCCAGCCCCTAAATCTACCGCACGCTTGCACCAATCTAGTACGTCATATCCAGAACGTTCACGCCCATAATCCGTGTAAGCTTCCCATTTATCTTCAGACATTTTTTTCGCTTCAATCGAAACAGTAATGCTTTGTGAGCCAAAAATTTTCGACAATTCAGCAATTAATTCTGGTTTTTTGGTGGCTTCCGTATTTATGGCTATTTTATCTGCTCCAGAACGTAAAATGTTATACGCATCATGGGGTGTCCTTATTCCACCACCAACAGTAATCGGGATAAATATATTTTTTACACTCTCTTTAATAAAGTCTAATAAGGTATTGCGCTGATATAAACTGGCAACCGCATCCATGTATATCAGTTCATCAGCTCCTTGTGTATAGTATTTATTAGCATATTCAAGTGGGTTTCCAATTACTCTTAGACCTTCTAAATGAATTCCCTTAATCAGGTTTTTACCTTTTATATCCAAACGAGGAATAATACGAACTTTATTCATAATCGTAGTATCTTAAATTAATCGTATATTGCTTTGCGCAATTTCCATTGACCATTTACTTTCCGCCAAATGTGATCAGAACGCCATTGATCAATGATTTCCCAAAATTCGGACTCAGTGATATTACAATAGTCTAAAAACACTTTAAAATAACGTTCGGGGAATTCGCCATCGTATCGTTTAATCAATGCAATACCTTCTTCCCGATCAATTTTTCCATCGCGAATTTCGTGGGCTGTATCAGAAGTCGTTCTGCCAATACCAAATTTTATATAGGAAAGGTAGTAGTGAAAGCCGTCAATTTGATCATCAAGACTGGCATATTTGGAATAAGTGCCTTCCGATCTCTCGTCATTAGGTACAAATCCAGTATGTTCACAACTATAATAGTAATTTTCTTGGGGATCCCAGAACTGATAATAGCCAAAAAAATGTATTTCTGTACCATTATCCCTGACTTGTTCAAAGGATGGAGGCGCAAATGTCTTTAACTCATTAAGGGAAAGTCCATGATCGGCCCAAAATTCAGGGGGCATCCCAGAAAAGTAGTGTTTATCATGATCACTTAATTCTCTGGTAGGACGAAAGGCATTGGTCATATCGCCTCCATATTCAACTTCACCGTTTTCGCCATACATTATCAAGGGAATTTTGTGTTGGACAGCCATTTTTAAAGGAAAATTTGTTTGTCCATAGATGAATGGTTGGAAGGGATCTCCCAAGTGTTTAAACGCTAATTGAGTGAGCTTTTGAGTAACCTGTCCATTTGCTCGGCCCAAAATATTATCAAAACCAGAGTTAACAAAATCATCTAAGTTTTTGCGGCCTATATCCGTTGGAACTAAAGGAGACCAAGTAACCGTAAGGGGATTCATTCCATATTTTGTTTTTAGCTGGTGAGCGACAAAACTACCATCTTTGCCTCCACTGACTGGAACTAGAACATCATAGCTGCCGTCGTTTTTTCTGAATTTGTTGCAAAGTGATATCAGTTCACCTTCCCGTTTATCCCAGTCAATTTCTTTTTTCTTAAATTCACTATATTGGCAGGCACTACAAATTCCGTTAGCATTAAAGGTAATTCGAGGACGTTGGTTTGATACGGTGCATTTTGAACAAAAGCAAATGGTTTCTGGTAGGTTATAGCGTTTAATTACATTGTTTTTTGGCATGACATCATTTATAGATTAGCAATGTGATTATTAGCGGCCTCATTCTGAGGATCTAAAGCTATAATATGTTCAAAAACAAATTTAGCCGCGTCTTTCATATCTAATTTTAAGTATAATTCGGCAAACTTGTTTAAGCTTATAGTGTCATCAGGGTAAATTTCAAAGTACCGGGTGAAGCTTTCAAGTGCTTCATTATATTGTTCTTTAACAACCTGCAAATTTGCTAATTCGGGTAAATATAAAAAAGACATCTCAGATAACATTTGTAAACCGCCAATAGCGGAATCCAACTCTTTATTTGCTAAGGCAATTTTAACTAGCTCATTAAGAACCAATTCCTTGCCTAAATTGGTTTCTAATGACTGAAAATGAGTAATGGCTGCGTCGTAATCTTTTTCCAGTATTGATAAGAAGGTAAAAACTAAATATCGATGCGATATTGCTTCTTTTTCACTTCGAAGCGTCAAAGATGCTTCCATTTGTGATAGGCCGGTTTTATCTTGTTGCTCGTACAACGATGATATTTTTGACTCTATACCATCCAGGGAAGCAAATCTTGATGTTTCTTGGAAATAACTGAGTTTTTCAATAGGTATTTGTAATGATATTTCAAATCCTTGTTTTGCCTGTTGAACTTCCAGCGGAAAAAAACTATTAATAGTATCGTACAGTTTTGGATGGTTTTTTTGAATAGTTATAATTCGACCGGGTTGACCTAGTTTGCTCATCTGTCCTAGCAGTTTATCGACTTCAATTTTAGAAAGGTTATTTTGAGTTTCTAATAGTCGGTATTTGCCGTTTTTCAGAGTTTCTTCAAGAACATTTTTAAGAGAGTCAATTCCTTTTTGAAAGGCAGAATAATATAGCTCACCAGACTTCTTAATCTCTTCATTGTTCATTTCTTCCAATGAGCTATTAAGTTTTACAAAATCAATAAAAAAGGGTTTTGCATATTGTTTGACCAAATAGTGGATGTCGGGATTCTGTTTATTTATCTGTTTCTCCACTTTATCCATTTTAATCTTGTACTTATAGTTTTTTTCTGGATCACTATCAGCAAATAATTTTTTATTAAACGTTAACCCTTGTTTAATTAATGTTTGAAGTTTATTTGATTTGTATAAAGTTTGTTCTAGTTCTTTAATAACATTGTTATAGTGTATTCTTTCCGAATACTGTTTTTGATTCTTTATTATTCCAAAGACATCATCATAAACATTGAGATCTTCTGGGGGATAGTTTAATAATTGTAAGCTAGTAAATTCTATATTTTCGATTTTTGCGGCATCAGGTGAGGGATTAATTAATTGACATCCTCGCTTTTGTGCAACCTTGGCTTGTTCAACCAGTGCCTGAATACCCCACAAAAGTGTGTCTTCTGTTTCGGCAAAATTGCCACTATTAGTTACAACTTTATGCCCTGAATAAGCAAGTATTGGGCCTGAAGTTCTCTCAATGCTTCCACTTGCATGACTGTATCCCTCAGGGCTAAAACAAAGATCTAAACCTAATAGAATAATTGTTTTTGAACCAATATATTGTGCAAATTCTATAGCAAAATTTGTTACAGTTGGCTTATTATTAATATAGGAGAAATCTAATGTTTTTCCTTTAGTGGAGCTAATCCATGGGAAAAGTTGACCAATATATAATTTGATACCTGACCATTGGCTTACTATGTGAGGTGATGCACAAAGATAATTTAATAAAATCGTATTATTTTGAAATTCAAATATTTCTTTACTGACTTCATAACTAGAATAATTGGGATCAATAGTAATAAAAAAATCTGGAGTAATCTGAGCCTGACTAAGGCGCTTCGCTATCCGAGATACGGCAATTATTATAAAATTTTTTCTATGCGTCTTGATCCAAGAAATATAGTTATCCAAGGAAGGGCCACCAGCAAGAATGACAACGGGTTTATCCTTATACAGGTTTTCCAAAAGAGTAATGGGAAATTGATTATCGTAGACATTTTCTATTTGTTTGCTGATAAAATAATAATCTGCTAAACCAGATTGACACAATCTTAGCTGAAAATTATAGCGTTTTTCTACCTCAGAATAGAAATTGTTAATTGGAGCAAAATGAGGGTATAAAACAGCCATGGACTGTAAAAGTGATACTTCACCAATATAAAAATAATTAAGCAGGTTTGCTTGTTTAAATGTTTCTTCCCACAAGTCTGGAGTTATGAAAATAAAGTTTTCGGGATAATCATTACTAAACTCTTTTAGAATAATATCAAAGTCGATAAATAGATAAGTAGAATGTGGGGAAAGCTCTTGTTTTTTGAGGTATTCAGGCAATAGTCCTGAATCTGTTCCGGCAACAATGTATAAGTGTTTTTTTCGAGTGAAAGTATTTTTGTAATGTTGGCTAAAAACAGTGCTTGATTCATCATTATCAAATCGTTTTCGATGTAAAACAAGATGATAACTTTCATTGAATTGATTAGTTTGTTTTATGGATAATAGATTTTGATCTTCTTGTGTTAAATTTATCATGTTATGACTAATTTTTATTAAAATAGATTTTTTTTGAGTATATGCTTTATTTTTTGTCTTTGTAACAATTAAAGCAAGCTTTGTTAATTATTTAGTTTTGAAAATAATCAACAAATTTTACTTTTGCAGGTACACCAGCGACTAAACAATTTGAATCAACATTCTGAATAACAACTGCTCCAGAGGCAATCACTGAATAACTTCCAATTTGTATTCCTTGATTAATTGTAGCTCCTGCTCCTATATGAGTATTTTGGCCAATTGATACATTGCCACAAATGATTGCTCCACTGGCCACATGGCTATGGGAATCAATAAAACAATCATGTTCGACAATTGCTCTAGTATTTATAATCACATTTTCTTTAATACAAACATCTGGGCCAATTATGCTTCCCGCAAGTATTTGGGTCCCACTTTTTATCACGGCTGTTTTACTGATTACCACGTGAGGGTGTAATATTTGAGGAAAAGTACAGTGTTGGACAATATAAGATTGATATAGATTGGTTCTAGGTGCGGTATTCCCTGCAGAACCAAGGCCATTAGCAAAAAAGTAATTTTCTACTGCTAACTCACCAAGGGTTGCATCGGTGCCTAAATAGGGAATAGATTTGAAAAAAGGATCGGATGGTAAGACTGGATTTATTATACCTGCTATTTGATAGTTTAAACTATGCAAAGTGTCGACGATGACTTTTGCATGTCCACCAGCACCAAGTATTATGAAAGGGCGTTTTTTTTGCACATTAACGCTTTTACTCATTAGGTAAAAATATTTGAGAAGTTAAATTGGATAACACATTCTTTTAAGGAGAAAGTTTCAGTCTCATGGTTGGCATCAAGTCGTTTAATGTATTTGCCATTGACTAGGTCATAAATTTTGGCAATATTATCTTCGGGATCAACAATAATGTAGTATTTGACGCCTTCATTTTGGTACAGTTCAAATTTTATTCCCTTATCTTTACTTGCTGTCGATTTGGATAAGATTTCAAAGATCATCAGAGGAGCTTTGGTTAAATAACTTCCACTGGCTGGATGGCATATAATGAGGTTGTCAGGCTGAACAATCGTATCGTCAGAAATTTTCCAGTCAATGGGGAGCATGGCAGTACAATTTGGGCATTCTTCCAGTAAATTACCTAATTGCTGTGCTATTTTTTGAGATATTTTTTGGTGCTGGATGATTGGTGCAGGCGTCATGGCATAAGCGATACCATAAATTATCTCCCACTCTCCTTCCCAATGACGATATTCATCATAAGTATAGTGAGGTAAATCTGAGAGATGTATATGCGACACGCTATTTCCTTGCTACGATTAAATACATAAGAAAGTATATGCTCATGGGTAAAGATGTCAATATTTTCATAAAGAGACTAAATAGGGTCTTCATTTTTATAATTTTTATCTGCTTTTTTACCCAAAATATCCCAGTATAATAGTGCAGACGTTTTTGCTTCAGGGCGTTTAACACAGATATTATCCGCTGTTAAGATTTCCCCTTTATTTATATTTCCCCTGGCATAAATGCCTTTTCGAGCAATAGGACGGTTTTTTAGTTCAGATTTGCTAGCTTGCTTTTTTGAAATTCCCATACCTTTTTCAATGTCTCTAATCTGTTTCACCATGATTGATAATTCATCAGGTTCAATGGAGGACTTGTGATCTGGGCCTGGCAAATTTCTATCTAATGTAAAATGTTTTTCAATGATGGTAGCCCCCATGGCAACGGCAGCCAAAGAAATATGAAACCCTTGGGTATGATCTGAATAGCCTACAGGTAGCGTAAAGTATTTTGATAACGTTGAGATAACATTAAGATTGACTTCATCAACTGGGCAGGGATACTCAGTCGTACAATGTAAAAGTTTAACGTACTGTTCTAAGGCATGTATACCCTCAGGTGTTTTTAGAGCAGTATGAAAATTTTCGCTACAGGGAATATTTTCTCCATTGTTGGTATAGGCGAACGCGAGCAAAGCCAAAGTTTTTTTTATTTCGGCTATATTGCTCATGCCAGTAGATAAGATAATGTTGACTTTTTGTTGGGCAATGTAATAAAGCAACTGAGCATTAGTTAGTTCTCCAGAACCAAGTTTGATGGTTTTTAATCCCAATGTTTCGATAAGAAAGGAACAACTCTCCATATCAAAGGGCGAAGACAAAAAGCCGATATCTTTTTTCAAACAATAATCAAAAAGCTGTTGTTGTGCTTCTTTGCTTAACTCTAACTTTTTAAGCATTTGGAATTGAGATTCATTGCTGGCAGTATTTTGTAATTGATAATTTGCTTTAGGGGAAGAACCTAAAACTAAGTCTTCAGTTTTAAACGATTGAAATTTAATCGCATCAACGCCAGTGTCAGCGGCGCGGTCAACCATTTGTTTGGCCAGTTTCAGGCTACCATTATGATTGACACCAGCTTCCGCAATAATAAAAACTTTTTGATTAGTCATTTAATTGTAAAATCAATATTATAAAAGGGTTTGTAACTAAGTGCTTTTAAATTAGTTTGTGCGATGATATTGACGATTTTTTCAGCACAGTGTCCATCACCATATGGCAAATCCATCTCCTGGCATTTCTTTTTGTGTTTGTCTGAGTTTGCGGTATGCAGCGCCGAAATGATTTCCTTGTGTTTGGCTGCACAATCAATGACGGAGTCAGGTTTATAACGTCCATCCTGTCGCTGTCCTATATTGATACTGGGAACTCGCATGGCAGCTACTTCTAATAGGGCACTGGATGAATTACCCAATACCACTTGAGTAAATTGTAACAAGCTTAAATAACGTTGATTTCCTAAGGATGTAAAGAGGTGATAATTTGGCCGCTTGAGCACATATTGATCCAAGTATTGATTAATTTCATACCCGCCTGTATCGGCATTAGCCTTAGTGATGATAATTTGATGTTCTGAAAATTTTTCCAATGCGTATAGAATTTCCTTAAGGCTATGCAGGGTTGAGTGTTGTTCTACTGTTTCTGGATGCCAAGTGAGCAGCAGGGGGTGTTTTAAATTTAAACCTAAAGACTTTTCTAATGTGGGTTTATCGAACAGTTTGATCTTTTTAATATTATCAATAGCTGTGGCCCCGACGTTAAAAACCCGTTCAGGCAATTCACCCATTTGAATAAGGCGCTTGGCGTATTGTTGGTTTGCTGGAAAATGAAGTTGGGCGATTTTGCTAATGGCATGTCGGATTCGATCATCCAAGGATCCTAAAGATAGTTCTCCACCATGCATATGTGCAATCGGAATATTGAGCATCATTGCCGCTTGTACGGCTGCTAAAATTTCGAAGCGGTCACCCAAGACAAGGATTAAATCCGGCTTATGTATGTTAAAGCTTTGACTAAACAACCCGATACCTTGACCAATAGCGATGCTATTAGAAAGGGCATCTGAATTGCCCAAGTCGAGAGGAATTTTGTCTGTAATAGTAATATGATTTTGTGGGAATTCCTGCCAAGTCGAGCCATATGTGTCTGATAAATGCATACCGGTAACAAAAACTTGCAGTTTGAGTTCGGGATGATTTTTAATTACCTGCATGACTCCCAATAATAGTCCTGCCTCGGCTCGACTACCTGAAATAACAGCTATTTTTTGTGTGCTCATGGCTATTTCTTCGCTCATGGCTGTATCAGTTGCGGACTGCTCGGTAGACAGAGTAAGCTGTCAAATAGTTTTTCTGAGACATTAAGGTTTGGCATATGTGGATTTTTTACAAATATTGCCTGTGTATGCATCAAGCCCCAAGCAGGACGGATATAAATATTATTTTGATGGCATTGTTTTATTAATTGATCTCGTTGCTGTAATGATGGGCTGTTTAAAAGTAGAAGGTTTAACCAATAATTACTTTGACAATGCTCAGGTTCTTGGAACAACGTCACATCGGTATGAGACTTAAAAGCTTCCCAATATTTTTTGGCTAGGAGGCGTTTACGACTCAGTTTATTCTCTAGGGTTTTCAATTGAGCAAGACCCAGCGCCGCATTGAGATTGGGTAAGCGATAATTATAGCCTAGTTGATCATGTTCACTGGCAATGCGGTTGGGAATTTTGGCTGTTGTGGTGATATGTTTGGCCTGCTGAGCTAAGCTTTTATTATTGGTTAAAATAGCGCCACCACCACCACTACTAATAATTTTATTACCATTAAAACTTAAAGCTGCTAATACTCCAAAGTTACCTGTGTGTTTTTGCCGATAAAAACTGCCTAAGGATTCAGCCGCATCTTCAATCAGTTTTAGTTTGAATTGGTCACATAAGGAAAGAACTTTTTCCATGTCGCAGGGGTGACCAAAGCTATGCATGACCACTAGGGCGGAAATGCGCCTTCCCGTTAATTTATTATATAGGGCATTTTGCCGCATCTCGGCAATTTCTGTCAGGTAGGCAGATAATTTATCCGGATCCACCCCCAAGGTTTTTTCTGATACATCAATAAAATGAGGAGTGGCTGAGGCATAACATACCGCATTGGCGGTCGCGATAAAGGTTAAATTGGGGACTAATACTTCTTCGCCTGGGCGAATGCCAGCGAGCAATAGACAAATATGTAATGCTGAGGTACCGTTAACCGTCGCGATAGCGTATTTAGCTCCAGTATATTGCTGCAAGGACTGTTCAAATTGATCTACATATTTTCCAGCACTGGAAATCCAACCACTATCCAAGCAATCTTGTAAATAGTGTTTTTCCAGTTCCGTTATTTCAGGTTCATGTAAGGGCAGGGGAGAATCACTGGCACAAACTTGCTGAATCGATGAAATAATGTTTTTGATGTTAATATCATCCATAAGCAACATGATAGGTTTTAAATATTGTATGTTTCTGCTTTGTAGCGTTTAAGGTTTTCAGGTTGAGTAAACCAGTTGATGGTTTTAATTAAACCTTTTTCAAAACCATTTATTCCAGAAAATTGTGGTTGCCAATCAAGTAAGTTCAAAGCTTTAGCATTGGCGGCATAGAGTCTTTCAACTTCACTATTTTCAGGCCGCAAACGTTGTTGATCGCTAATGATTTTAATTTTTTTATGCATCAGTTTAGCTATAGTTTGAGCCAAATCGCCAATACTAAGCTCAAAATTGCTACCAAGGTTAATTACTTCACCAATGATATTCGAATCAGCTTTTAACATGGCGATCATACCATTTACTGTGTCTTGGACATAATTAAAGTCACGGGTAGGAGTCAGGCTACCAAGTTTGATTTCCTCAATACCGTTTGCCAATTGAGTAATAATTGTTGGAATTACGGCTCTTGCTGATTGTCTGGGTCCATAGGTATTAAATGGTCGGGCGATACAGACGGGCAGTTCAAAAGAGTTAAAAAAAGACAGAGCCAATTGGTCGGCAGCAATCTTCGTTGCGGAATAAGGCGATTGCGGTTGCAGTGGATGGCTTTCATCAATTGGGATATATTGTGCAGTACCATACACCTCGCTGGTAGAGGTAATAACGACCTTTTGCAGGTCAAGTTCTTTAGCAGCTTGAAGGATATTAAGTGTGCCTTTGATATTGGTATCAACATAAGTATCCGGTGAGTGGTAGGAATAGGGAATTCCTATCAAAGCGGCCAGGTGTAGAACACTATGACAGTCCTGACAAGCCTTTTTTACCCCGTAAGGATCACGTATATCACCAGTGAAGACTTCAATCTGATCGATAATTGATTGGTCAAAACTATCTAGCCAACCCAGACTATTGAAGGAGTTATATAAAACAAATGCTCGAACAGAATATCCTTGTTCTACTAGTGTTTCAACTAAATGAGAACCGATAAAACCGTCGGCACCAGTGACTAAAATCTTCTTATTGGACATCATTAGTGCCTTGATTTAAAAAAGTCTTGGCAACAATATTATCTGGGTCAACAGTTAAAATATGTTGATATACGAATTGACTTGCTTCCATGTTATTAGTTTCTTGATATAACTCGGCTAAATTTAATAGTTGGACTATATCCTCAGGAAATTGTTCTATATAGTCCGTATAAGTGTCAACGGCATTTTTATAAAGTTTTTGGATTTTATATAACTTCCCAAGTTGGGGTAGGTAGGTAGGTGATATTTGTTTTAAAAGCTGTAAGGCATTTTCGGCTAATTGAAACTCCATGTCATCCAATGCAATGAGCAATATCTGTTTCAATGCCTGTTCCATAGCGGGGCCATTATCGGCTTTTGAATAGCTTTCAATTGCCGCGTCGATATTTCCCTCCAGTTGATACATGAGTCCTTGAGTGTAAAAGAAAAAGGGCTTGGCTTTGTCGCCTTTGTGTTCGCTTAAGCTATTGACCATTCGTTTAAGTCCAGCATGATCTCCTCGACTGTATAAACCAAAAGCTTTTGCTTCACTGCCATTTAAATCGGCAAATTTTGTAATTCGTTGGAATTGAAAACTATTTTCGAATGATGCGTTAATGATATTATCATAGCTAAGCACTAAATCATTGATCACTTTTTTTTCATCGAACGATAAGGATTGATAGGCTGTTGGGTTGGTATATTTAAATATAGACGCTCTTCCTGGGCTTCTGTCATGGTTCCAGAAATCCGCAATTTTTTTGACATCTTCTATTTTGGTTAGCTCCTGGATGCGAAACTTGAGCCGGGTCAGTGCTTTGCTAACTAGTTCTTGTAAATCTTCAGCTCCAGCTTTATAGGCTTGGTAGTATGTGTCGCCCCATAACTTCAGTTCATCATTCGGCATTTCTTCATCACATACCGGTTTAACAAAATGTAAAAACTCTTTGATGCCATAGGATTTGCAAATTGGTCCTATAAGACTGGGTAAATTATCCAATTCTTGTTCGATGTTATCCATTTCGATTTTGTATTGGAAATTTTTTTCCGGCTGATCATCTTTAAAAAATAAGTTATTGTAGTCAAGACCCTTTTTAGTAATATCGATGACTTCGTCAATGACCGACTGAATATCTTCTAGCTCTCCTACAACATCGTGCTGGTGTTGTAGTTTATTTCTATTGGGATTTTCTGGGTATAATGTTTTTAATATTTCACGAATTGACTGTGATTTTTTTTCTATTTTTATTTGATCAATGGGAACATATTCAACATTTTTAATCTGAGCTGCCTGTGGAGATGGATTGATAAATTGGCAGCCTTTTTTAGTTCCTGCTTCTGCCTGGGTACCTAAACTATTAATCGCGTTAAAAAAAGAGTTTTCTGTTTCTGCGGTTTGCCCACTATTTGTAGTGACGAGTTGGCCAATTGCACTGCTCATAGGGCCTATCGTATGTTCTATGCTTCCTGAAGCATGAGAAAACCCGGTTGGACTATAGCAAAGATCGACTCCCACCAAGATGATTTCTTTTATGCCCATCACCAATGCAACTTTAATTGCAGCATTGGTGACGGTGGGGCCAGTGGGCTGTATATACCTGGGTTGATTTTCTGTTTGCCAGGGGTAACGTGGACCAACATAGAAATTTAGCCCTTGCCATTGAGATAATAAAAGCGGTGTGACATGGAAGTGATTAATCAATATACTTTTATTGGAAAAAAAGAGAAGTTCTTTGCTCACATCAAAACTGACGTCATTCGGATCGATAGAGACAAAAAAATCGGGGGTAATATTTGTGTTGAGTAAGCGCCGGGCAATTCTGGATACCGCTATTACAATAAAATTACTTTGATGTTCCTCCACCCAATCCATATAGAGGTCAAGAGATGGTCCTCCTGCTAATAAAATAGCTTTTTTTCCTTCAAAAATTTTTTCAAGAGAGCTGGCTGGATAAATATTTTCAGCCAAATTGTCGATTTGAGCTTGAATAAAAATTTGATGTCCATTGGTTATGAGAGCCTGCCATTTTAAGTCACTAAGTTCCTGATCCACTTTTTTAGCCAATAGTTTATATTGGGAAATATAACTATCTTTAACCGCATAAGACTCTAGGATATTTACTTTTCCAATAAATAAATAATTGGAAAGACTATGCTCATTAGCAGATGATTGCCATTCTTCATAGGTCGTAAGGACAACGCGTTGTGTCGCTTCATATTGGTAATCATGGCAACATTTTTCGATTATTTCAGGAAATTCGATAATAAGATAAGTCGAACCTTTTTCTGGTCTTTTTTGCTGTAAATACTGCAATAACAATCCTGAGTCGCTGCCGACAAAGATAAAAAGTGTGTCTTCGTGTGCAAGATCTTTAGAATAAGTTTGTTTAAATAAAACCGTAGAAGCGATATTTTTGAATGTATTCCTGTGCAGGCTATACAAATAATTTTCGCCAAATTGATTTTTAACCAAATTTCCCGGGTCAATTTCTAAACATAAGGCGTTTTGTTGTAATGTGTCATCCATAATTTGATATTTTAATGTTTTATACAGTTCATTAGCATGCTCAGGCATTAATGAGTATAAAGCTTAGAGCAGGGATGAGTATTTCAAGTATTGCTGTAATAATAAAGGATGCGATGGGATGATTCAACAAAGTCAGCACCTACATCTTATTGCTGATATGCCATTGACCATGTTTATACTCAATTTGTTGTTTGATAACTTCAAAATAATAACTTTTTTACCGGGTATCTGGTTTTCAGAGACCCCGTTAGGCGCTAAACTAATAGAAGGAAGTTGTTATGGCTAAAATTTCTTTGAAATAAATTGATAAAAAAAGTTTAAATAATTTCTAAAGAAACAGGCCGCCCGGGCGCTAATAATATTGGAAGCAGTGAATATTCCAAACGACAACCAAATGGGCTTAACTTCAAGGTTATCCGAGAGTTGTAAACCGAGAGTATATCTGCATGAAATTATCTCTTCATACTTTTGCGATATCTTTTTGCTATAGCTTGCTATAGAAAGAAAGCAGGAATATGAGGCTTGTTTTGGAGAACCATCATGTCTCAAGTCATTCAAACTAATGTATCTTCCTTAGGTGCTCAAAAGAACTTAAATAGAACCAATACCGGACTTAATCAGGCGTTAGAAAGATTATCCAGTGGTTTTAGAATTAATAGCGCTAAAGATGATGCGGCAGGTATTGCCATAGCCTCTCGTTTTACGGCTCAAATCCGGGGTTATAATCAGGGTACTCGAAATGCAGCCGATGCCATTTCACTCACTCAAACAGCAGAAGGTGCTTTAGATGAAGTTACTTCTAATCTGCAACGTATTCGGGAATTATCGGTGCAATCGGCTAACGCAACCAATACCTCTACCGATAGAGCTGCTCTACAAGTTGAAGTGGGTCAGTTACAGTCAGAAATTAGGCGTGTTGCGCAAACCGAATTTAATGGTGCCCAGGCTTTAGGAAGTACTCGAAGTTTTCAGGTCGGTCCGGAAGCTGGAGCAGCCGTTAACAATATTACCGTATCAGCGGGTTCAGTTGGCGGTATGTCCGCATATACTAGTGCAGCGAGCACCGGCGGAAGCATAGGTACGGCATCTGCCGCGCTGGCCATGATAAGCAATGTTGACATTATGTTATCTGCCGTTAATACCACGCGTGCTACATTGGGTGCTGTACAAAATCGTTTTGAATCTGTGATAAGAAACGGTGAAAATGCTGCTGCTAATTTAGAAGCTTCTCGTAGTCGTATTCAAGATGCTGATTTTGCCCAAGAAACAGCCAAGTTGACCAAGTTCCAAATATTACAACAAGCTGGTACTTCGGTATTATCTCAGGCTAATTCCCTTCCTCAAAGTGTCTTAGGGTTATTGGGATAATATATCATTAAGTATTGAGGAGTGCCGATGGCTTGATAAACACATTGGCACGACTTAGCTTAAGGAACTCGATATGTTGGTTGATTGTAGAATTGAAGGGGGACCAAAGTCAGTCGGTGAAGTCAGTAAAGTGTTAACCAACTTAAACTCTTCTATTCAAAAAGTGCAACGAGTTTTAGTCTGTAATATCAATGGTCGTTCTGGACAAGTTGTGGTTAATGTAATAAGTAAGGAATTTGCCGACGTCTTTCAACAAGTTCACTCAGAAGATGTTGTAGAAGTGGCTACAAAATGTTGGAAATGATTAATTTTCATGCAACAAAAAATCTGTATATATATAAATTGTAATGATAAAGCTTTTGCATGAAAATCCTAGTTGTAATGTTTAAAGCAATTTCAACCCTTTAAATACTCTGCATTTTCGTTTTTAACCTTTCTTAAATTTATCCTATATATTCTGTTTTTAATTCAAGCTCAGTTGTTTACTTAAATAAGCACACAACTGAGATGAACAATAAAATTGAAGAAGTCATTGTTTATTTTATCGCAAATCAACTCTACTAAAATTATTAAGAATTAAATTGGAAAAAAGTTTAAATAATTTCTAAAGAAATAGGCCGCCCGGGCGCTAATAATATTGGAAGCAGTGAATATTCCAAATGACAACTAAACGGGTTTAACTTCAAGGTTATCCGAGAGTTGCAAACCGAGAGTATATCTGCATGAAATTATCTCTTCATACTTTTGCAATATCTTTTTGCTATAGTTTGCTATAGAAAGAAAGCAGGAATATGAGGCTTGTTTTGGAGAACGATCATGTCTCAAGTCATTCAAACTAATGTATCTTCCTTAGGTGCTCAAAAGAACTTAAATAGAACCAATGCTGGACTTAATCAGGCGTTGGAAAGATTATCCAGTGGTTTTAGAATTAATAGTGCCAAAGATGATGCGGCGGGTATTGCTATTGCTTCTCGTTTTACGGCTCAAATTCGGGGTTATAATCAGGGCACTAGAAATGCAGCAGATGCCATTTCATTAACTCAAACTGCAGAAGGTGCTTTAGATGAAGTCACTTCAAACCTGCAGCGTATTCGTGAATTATCGGTGCAATCTGCTAATGCAACTAATACGTCAACTGACCGTGCTGCTTTACAAGTTGAGGTATCTCAATTGCAATCAGAAATTAGACGTGTTGCGAAAACAGAATTTAATGGTGCCCAGGCTTTAGGAAGTACTCGAAGTTTTCAGGTCGGTCCAGAAGCTGATGCAGCCGTTAACAATATTACGGTATCGGCTGGTTCGGTTGGGGGGATGTCCGCATACACAAGTGCAGCGAGTACTGGCGGAAGCATAGGTACAGCATCTGCAGCACTTGCCATGATAAGTAATGTTGATATTATGTTGTCTGCAGTCAATACCACGCGTGCTACCCTGGGTGCGGTACAAAATCGTTTTGAATCAGTGATGAGAAACGGCGAAAATGCTGCTGCCAATTTAGAAGCTTCTCGTAGTCGTATTCAAGATGCTGATTTTGCCCAAGAAACAGCTAAGTTGACGAAGTTCCAAATATTACAACAAGCTGGTACTTCGGTATTGTCTCAGGCTAATTCCCTTCCTCAAAGTGTCTTAGGGTTATTAGGATAATCTAATTAAAAACTACCTAGCTGGGTAAAAACAGTTAGGTAGTTTTCCAATTTTTTCTCCTCCACCTCCTTACTGGATTAAATTTTATAGGTTAAGGTGTTTTTTTAAGGAAAAACACAGATATATCGGCATTAATAAAAAAAACTTAATAAATTTCAAAAAAAAGTTAAAGATTTATTTTTTTTGGACGCCAGTAGTAATGGAAGCGGTGAATACTCCAAATAATAAGGTCCCATTAGCCAAGGTAATTGTTAGTATATCCGCATGAAGTGGTGAATACTCCAAATAATTAGGTCCCATTAGCCAAACCCTTGAGAGTATATCCGCATGAAGTTATTACGTCATATTGTTGCTAAAGATAATCTAAAGTAATTTAAAATAATCAGGCAGGAATATGAGGCTTGTTTTGGAGAAAAATCATGTCTCAAGTCATTCAAACTAATGTATCTTCCTTAGGAGCACAAAAGAATTTAAATAAAACCAATGCTGGCTTAAATCAAGCTTTAGAAAGGTTATCCAGTGGTTTTCGGATTAATAGTGCCAAAGATGATGCCGCAGGTATTGCTATTGCTTCACGTTTTACTGCTCAGATAAGAGGTTATAATCAGGGTACTAGAAATGCAGCCGATGCAATATCACTCACTCAAACAGCTGAAGGAGCTCTAGAAGAAGTAACCTCAAATCTGCAGCGTATTAGAGAATTGGCAGTGCAGTCTGCTAATGCAACCAATACGTCAACAGACCGAGCCGCATTGCAAACTGAAGTTAGCCAGTTGCAGTCGGAAATTAGACGTGTAAGTAAAACAGAATTTAATGGTTCTCAAGCTTTAGGAAGTACTCGAAGTTATCATGTTGGTCCAGAAGCTGATGCAGCAACTAACAATATTAAAGTCTCAGCTGGTTCGGTTGGTGGCATGTCTGCTTACACAAGTGCTGCGAGTACTGGTGGGAGCATAGGTACGGCATCAGCCGCTTTAGCCATGATAAGTAATGTTGATATTATGTTGTCTGCTGTCAATACCACGCGTGCTACATTGGGTGCTGTACAGAACCGCTTTGAATCTGTGATGAGAAATGGTGAAAATGCTGCAGCAAACTTAGAAGCTTCTCGTAGTCGTATTCAAGATGCTGATTTTGCCCAAGAAACTGCTAAGTTAACCAAGTTCCAAATATTGCAACAAGCAGGTACCTCGGTATTATCCCAAGCTAACTCATTGCCCCAAAGTGTGTTAGGATTATTAGGGTAACGTAATATAAGTATCCAGTACCTCTTGATAGCTTGACGAAGCTATTAAGAGGCTACTTAAGGAGGTCGAAATGACTACTAAAATTGATATGAATCCAGTATTGCAGTCTGCAGACGCAGTTAATGGATTTGTACGTTCTACAGACCAACCTAATAGAACAAAGGTAGAAAAGGTAGAACAGCTTACGAAGTCTAGCTCAAACGGAAGTTTAGTGGATAAGGTTTCTGGCGACAAAGTTGTTGATAGACTGGGGACTGGAAAAACAGAGGAAACCGATAAATCAAACGCATTAAATAAAAAGGCTGAACTTAATAAAGAAGAACTTAATAAAGTAGTTACGGATTTAAATTCTTCAATTCAGAATGTTCAGAGAAATTTAGCATTTAGTGTTGATGATAATTCCGGACAAATTGTAATCAATGTTACCGATAAGGAATCAGGAGATGTTGTTCGCCAAATTCCGTCGGAAGATGTTCTTAAGTTGGCAGGAAAATTGCAAGAAATGGTTGATTCTCGTCGAGAAAATAATTCTGCAACTACGGATGGTTTTTTTGTAAAAACTTCCGCATAGTGACCGAACAAAGAAGATACCTCGGCTTTGATTAATTATTCGCAGGAGAAATAAAATGGCAGCTGTATCACTTGGTGGTGTGAACCTAGATGTTGGGGGGATTGTCTCTCAGTTAATGGCTTTAGAGAGACGACCCCTTGATGACCTGGTAACAAAAAATACCGAGTATAAAAGCCAACTCAGTGAACTGGGGCGTTTAAAAGGTGCCTTATCTTCCTTCCAGACTACTATGCAGGGGCTTAGCTCACTGGATAAGTTTGAGACTTATAAATCCGCTATTTCTGAATCAGACTTAACCCAAAAATTTACTGCATCAGTGAATTCGGATGCCACGGCGGGTATTTACGCGATTGAAGTGAAGAACCTTGCTGAAGGAAATAAATGGGGATCGAACCCTTTAAATCCGGGTTTTGCCGATCAAGACACAACGACTTTTACAACATCGGATTTAACCATTGATGATGGTACTAATAATCTAACCATTCCTGATATTTCCGGTATGACGCTTCTTGAAGTGCGAGATGCAATCAATACGGCTGCAAATGCGGATGATGTAGGAGTGTCGGCATCAATTATTACAGAAAACAGTAGTAGTTATCGTTTGGTGGTAACGGCTGCAGAAACTGGTTTAGCAAATGCCATCTCAATGACATCGACTGGAGATGCTTTAACCCAATTAGATTTATCAGAAACCGAAACGGCATTAGATGCAACAGTAAAAATAGATGGGTATACGGTTACTGGTTCAACTAATACCATTACTGATGCGATTTCTGGTGTCACTTTGGATTTGTTAACAGCACAAGATACAGCCACAGAATCTGGAAAAACGTCAACACTGACCGTTAGCAGGGATACTGCAGCTGTAACTGAATCTGTCAATCAATTGGTCAGTAGTTATAATGAACTTCAGAGTTCCATTAAAGTTTATAAAAGCGGTGCACTGTCGGGTGATAGTTCATTAAACACCATTCAAAACATGATGCGCAATGTCTTAAATACCAGTGCTGGTTTAAGCAGTGCCTATAACTATTTATCTGAAGTCGGGATAACCACAGATTCTGTTACGGGAGAATTAGAGTTAGACAGTACCATACTTGATAAAGCTATAACAAATGATTACGAGGCTGTTTCTCAGCTGTTTGCAACCGAAGATTCGGGTGTTGCTTTTCGTATGGAAGCTTTGATGGATGGTTTTTTAAAGTATGATGGAGTAATAAAATCCCGTGAAGATGGTATTAATGCCAGGATTGATAACAATGAAGATCGACAAATCAATTTAGAGTATCGAATGGAAAAAATTGAGGCGCGTTATTTAAAACAATTTAGTTCTTTAGACTCATTGATCGGACAAATGAACTCTACAAGTAGTTCATTAACACAGTCACTCAGTTCATTACCCGGATTTTCATCTGGTAAATAGTCCAAAATAATGCTTAAATACATATAGGAAGATTTAATATGTTTAGGAATTTTAATATGGCAATGTTTGATGGTAGAAAATCAGGTTTAAATCAGTACCAAAAAATTGGTAACCAAAGTACCGCAGCTTTTGCTAATCCTCACCGTTTAATTCAGATGTTAATGGAAGGCGCTTTGGAGAAAATCTCTAAAGCTAAGGGTTTTTTAGCAAGAAATGATATTCAAAAAAAAGGTGAATATATAGGTTGGGCTATTTCCATAATAGAAGGTCTAAGGGTTAGCCTGGATTTCGAAAAAGGTGGAGAAATTGCCCAAAATCTCAATGCTTTATATGACTATATGGAACGTCGCCTGGCTCAAGCCAATGTAAAAAATTCTGAAGAAATGTTAAATGAAGTTCATCACTTATTATCAGAAATTAAAGAAGGTTGGGATGCGATTCCTCAAGATATTATTCAGCAACATGCCTCACGAGTTGCTAGTCAACCGCGAGATCAAATCGCCTCTGAAAAAATCTAATTAGCCAATTACTTGACTCAATTATACCTATTATGGGACAACAACAACGGGATGATATGCAGTTAGTGGTTAAACTAACGGAAGAAATGTTGGACCACTCCAATCAGGCAGAATGGGATCTGATTCAAGAAAAAGAACATCTAAGAAAAAAATTATTGGATGAAATTTTTGCCATCGACATTGATGAGCAAGATGGTCAAGATATCGGTAATAAAATAGTCTACGTTCTCAAACTCAATGAAAAAATAACCGCCAATCTGGTTGCAGGGAAACAATCCTTGGGACTTGAAATCAGTCAACTCAATAAGGCCAAATCAGCAACACATGCCTATCTTAAGAATGCAAACTAAGTTGGTGTCAAAGTAAACGGGTTCTACTAATGCTTGAGGTAGAACAATTTTCGCGTATGGTTTATCTGTAGTAGTTTATCTTAGCTAGAACTCGCACTACTCCTACATGAAGGACTTGAGTAATAAAATTATACCACTGATAATTCGAGCTATCCTATCATTAACTTATCAAAGTTTAGACAGTTTTGAGCAAGTAGCTAAAATCTAGCCTTCTCTGTGTTTGATAGCCATTTTGTTTTATTAAACCTAAAAAACAGCTTCTTCAATTAAATGAACATGTCATCTAAAAAAATTCCATTTTTTTAAGTGACATTTTTTTGACTTTTTCTCCCAATGTGATAGTTTATAGCTTACTTTTACATTGCTATAGGAATAGTATGTCGAATCTTTCCGTATTGGTTGTTGATAACAATAAAAAACGTACGCAATCATTAACGATGCTTTTGGAGTTTATGGAATTGGAAGTTATTCTAAACTCTGAGTTGCATCCCTTAAGTGAAGACCAAAGTGTAGACCTTTTAATTTTCGGAGATAGGGATAGCTCAAAAGTTAGTCAGCAGTTGCTAAAAATCAATCAAACATTTCCTCAATTGCCGTTTATTCTTTTAGGCAATACGGAAGATATTCCCATGGATTCCTTTCAACAACAATATCCTCTATGTCTTGGTGTTTTTGAAGAGCCGTTTAAACAAGCACCGTTTCTAGAACTAATACAAGATTTACAGGAACATTCGGAGCCGACTGCAAAGCCGGCTGAGATCCAAGCAGAAGCGGAAAAACTGCCCACCAGCGACAATAAAGATAACGACTTTCTTGAAAATACTCTGATTGGTAAAAGTCCGGCTATGCAATTGGTTCGTAAACTGATTGCCCAAGTCGCCAAAACCAATGCCAATGTCTTAATCTTAGGGGAATCAGGTACTGGTAAGGAAGTGGTTGCCAGCTGTATTCATAAGCTATCGGAACGAAAAGAAAATGCCTATGTACCGGTGAATTGCGGCGCTATTCCGGGAGACTTATTAGAAAGTGAATTATTCGGACATGAAAAAGGTGCCTTTACCGGTGCTATCAGCGCTAGAAAAGGGCGTTTTGAATTAGCCCAATCGGGAACCTTATTTCTCGATGAAATTGGTGATATGCCATTACCTATGCAGGTAAAAATCCTACGAGTCCTGCAGGAGCGAGTATTTGAACGAGTAGGTGGAAATAAAAGTTTAAATGCCGACGTGAGAGTATTGGCTGCAACTCACCGAAATTTAGAGCAATACGCCGAGGAAGGAAAATTTCGGGAAGATCTATTTTATCGTTTAAATGTGTTTCCTATCGAGATAGCACCATTAAAAGATCGAGTAATAGACATCCCTCAATTAATCGCATTGTTGAATCGACAAATGCTAGAAGAGAAAGACGTCAAAGTCAATATTAGCAAACAAGCAATGGCTTCGTTATTTATGCACTCTTGGCCAGGCAATGTCAGAGAGTTAGGTAATTTGATTGAACGCCTTGGGATTATGTATCCTGATGAAGAAGTCAGTTATGAACATTTACCGATAAAGTATCAGCATAATATCGATGATTTTGATTATGAGCAGTTGCAGGATTATCCTGAAGATATGCTTAACGTAGATACTATTGCGTCAGAAATCAAAGAAAAAACTATTGAAATACCACCGTCAGATGGACCATTGATTGAACATAATGAATTCGATAAGACATCGGAAATTGATAAAAAAGTACAAGGGATAACTTCACCTCCGCAAATGGATTCTGATATCCATACTGTTCTGGACGATGAAGAGTTTGATTTAAAAGCTCACCTGAGCAATCTCGAACAGATTTTAATCGAAGAAGCTTTAGATAAATCAAATGGGGTAGTCGCTCATGCCGCAAAACGGTTAAACATTCGACGAACAACCCTGGTTGAAAAAATGAGAAAGTATGAGATCTCAGGAAAATAATCTCTCGTCAAAATTATGACATTATAGATTTTTATGTCTCTATCTGTTTGTTATTAAATAAAATAAAATATATGGCCTAGTATTTGCTCTATGAATAACAGAATTTAATAGAATGTGTTATTCAGGAGTGAAGCAATGAATTTGGCCTTTCTTCAAAACGATAATAAAGCCCATGTCTTTAGTGCCCAAACACTAACCAAAAACCAATCATGGGACAATTCAACGAGTTTGAACCGCTTGGATCAAACCAGTATTGCTATGGAGCAAGAATCTTTAACCGAACTACGGTTAAAGACTTTGTTAAAAGCTTTGCCAGCTGGAGTAGTCGTACTAGATGGTGCAGGAAAGGTTAATGAATGTAATCCTGCTGCTATTCACCTCCTAGGTGAGCCCCTACTTGGTGAGTTGTGGTTAGATGTCATTAATCGGGCGTTCAATCCATTTATTGCTTCTGGTCAAGATGTTCTTACTTCAGAAGGCAAAGTAGTTAGTATCTCCACTTGTCCTTTGGGTGAAAATTTACCGGGGCAGATCATTCTATTACAAGATGTTACTGATAATCGCAAATTACAGGCACGTTTGGAACAACAAGAACGATTGGCAGCCATGGGGCAAATGGCGGCACAATTAGCACATCAAATTCGAACCCCCATTGCGTCGGCATTATTATATGCTTCTCACTTAAAAAAAAGTAACCTTTCCGAAGAGCATCGCATTCGCTTCGCTGATAAAATTTTAAACCGAATTCGAAATTTAGAGCATCTCATTAAAGATATGTTGTTATTTTCAAAGAATGGCATGGAAAACAATAGTAGCTTATCCGTCCAAGAGTTATTTAATGAATTGCAATATAATTTGTCCAGCAAAGAAAATGTTCAAATAATCTTTAAAAATAATTTGAATAAGAGTAGCTATATTTTTGGCAATCATAATCTTTTACTAAGTTCTTTAATCAATCTTGTTGAAAATGCTATTCAAGCTACAGAGCTACAAGAAGATCAAATAGATAAGCAAGTTACGATCGAACTAATGCAAAATATGCAGGGTGCCATTGATTTTAAGATTATTGATAATGGCTGCGGAATCAAAAAATCTGATTTAAGTAAGGTTTTCGAACCATTTTATACGACCAAAATGGATGGTACTGGTCTGGGGTTAGCGGTGGTAAAAGCTATCGCACACGGACATAAAGGGGAATTATGGATAGAAAAAACGGACTCAAATGGTTCGGTATTTATATTCCGTTTACCAGAACAAATTCGTCAGGTCAGTAATACTAAAAATGCACAAACCGCAACATCGAAGAATCTCGGTTAACAGGGAGAACCATTATGAATACCCACAATCAATCAACAGTTCTAGTCGTCGAAGATGATATGTCTCTGCGTGAAGCGATTACCGATACTTTAGAACTCGCAGGATATCACGTTATTCAAGCTGACAATGGTAGGAATGCCTTGGACCAAATTGAAAATGAAAATAGTCAGTCAATCGATATGGTGATTACCGATGTGCAAATGCCTAAAATGAATGGCCATCAATTATTAAAGCAGCTAAAACGTTTACATCCCGATTTACCCGTTTTATTGATGACTGCTTATGGAACGATTGACAAAGCGATAGAAGCAATGAAAGATGGCGCTACTGACTACTTGGTAAAGCCTTTTGAACCAGAGGTGCTAGTCTCGGCAATAAGTCAATATATTGGAGATAGTAATGTTAGTTTTACCATGATTGCGGAAGATCCCTCAATGCAGGAACTTTGTTCATTGGCAAAGCGCGTTGCCAATAGTGATGCAACTGTAATGATCTCTGGAAGCAGTGGTACCGGTAAAGAGGTTTTAGCTCGTTATATTCATCAGCATTCATCCAGAGCAGAACAGCCTTTTGTGGCGATAAATTGTGCTGCGATTCCAGAAAATATGCTAGAAGCTACTTTATTTGGTTATGAAAAAGGAGCATTTACGGGAGCGTATAAGGCTTCAATAGGGAAATTTGAACAAGCTCAAGGTGGGACTTTATTACTTGATGAAATTTCAGAAATGGATTTAGGCTTACAAGCAAAAATATTACGCGTACTTCAAGAAAAAGAAGTTGAACGATTAGGTGGACATGAGTTAATTGAATTAGATGTAAGAATATTGGCAACTTCCAATCGCAATATGCGTGAATATGTCAATCAGGGAAAATTTCGGGAAGATCTCTTTTATCGACTCAATGTGTTTCCAATGAATCTGCCAGATTTAAAGGATAGAGCACATGATATTATTCCATTGACAGAGTTTTTGATTGAAAAGTGTGCCCGCGCTAATGGAAAAGCAATTCCAGTGTTAAGTGACGACGCTAAACGGAAGTTACAACAACATATTTGGCCCGGAAATATTCGAGAGCTTGAAAATGTAGTTCAGCGTGCGTTTATATTGCATATGGATGAAAAAATTACTGCAGCAGACATAGTGTATGAACAATGTAATCGTTCTTCTATCGATATAGAAGCTCAAGTTCCGACAGTAGGTATTGAAGAAAATTTGACGCCACACCGAACCCCAATAGTAAAAAGCGTCAATAATTCAGATAGCATTTCATCTCAGAACAATAATTTGACACCAGGTGAAAGTTTAAATCATGATTTAAAAAATCGTGAATATCAAGTGATTTTGGATATTTTAACGGGCACGATGGGGAACCGAAAAATGGCTGCTGAGCGCTTGGGCATTAGCCAAAGGACCTTAAGATATAAGTTGGCTAAAATGAGAGATTTAGGTATGGCAATACCTGGAGGATTTGCAAATAAAGTTGTTGGCGCGAATCATGCTTAATAGATATTAATAGAAATAAAAGTACCGATGAATTAGGAGTAATATCATGTCTAACACAATCAGCTCAGCTCAGCTAATGATGCAAATGGGACAGATGAAAGATATCGCCTCATCTAGACCAGCAATTGATAATAATTCAATGGCTATTAATACCAATGGTGAAAATATAGTAAATAAGGCCAATGAGACCGAAAGTGTAAGCTTTACCGATCTCCTAGGTAGCGCGATTAAGCAAGTTAATGGCATACAAAAAGAAGCAGGTCAGTTGAAAAAAGACTTTGAAATGGGGAAGGAAGGAGTTGATCTAGTTCAAGTAATGATAGCTTCGGAGAAGTCCAGTGTCGCTTTTACAAGTTTACTTGAAATTCGAAATAAAATGATGAAAGCATATAACGAAGTAAAAAGTATCCGCGTATAAATCTTATTTCTTCATTCTATAAAGCTATTGTCTCTGCAGGTATAAATTATGGCTGACAAAAATCCAAATAAAAAATCTGATAATGCATTATCTACTATCCAGGGCATAAGTGAAAAACCCGTTTTTCGTCAAGTTGCTTTGATGATTGGGATTGCCGCTAGTGTAGCTCTAGGTGCTGCCGTCATTATGTGGTCACAAAGTCCCAATTACACCGTCTTATATAGTGATATACCTGAAAGTCAATTGGAAGAAATCTCAAATGCTCTAAAACAGCGAAATATTGATTACCAAATTGATGCCTTAAATCGAAAGGTTTTGGTTTCATCTTCAGATATTAATAAAGCCCGCATTAGTTTATCCGCTTTAGGCTTAAACCAAACTAAGCCTAAAGGTTTCGATATGCTCAACCAGGAACAGGGATTTGGCACCAGTCAGTTTATTCAAAATGCGCGTTATCACAAAGCAATGGAAGAAGAATTAGCTCGCTCTATTAGTTCTATGCAGAGTATTAAAAATGCTCGAGTGCATTTAGCGATACCAAAACAAAGTGTGTTTGTTCGTGATCGTAAAAAGCCCAGTGCTTCAGTTATCTTAGATTTATATTCGGGGCGCAGTCTCTCCCAAGAACAGGTACAAGCCATTACCAATATGGTTGCCTCAAGTGTGGAAGACATGGATATGAAAAATGTCACTATTGTTGATCAAATGGGGCGTTTATTGACGGAAAATGATAGTAATGTCTTAGGGCTTAATGATAAACAAATTGAATATACACATAAATTAGAAAATACCTATAATCAAAGAGTTAAGAATATTTTAACCCCGTTTCTGGGAGCTAATGGTTTTAGTGTCCAAGTAAAAGCCAATTTAGATTTTAATCGAAAAGAAGTGACATCTGAACAATTTAATCCGGACTTATCTGCGGTTCGTAGTAAGCAGTTATTGATCGAACGTTCCTCGGGTGTAAATGATGCAGGTGTTCCAGGTGCCTTATCTAACCAACCTCCTGGTGGTACCGTGGTGCCGGAACAGGTTGCTACGGGAGAAGGTCGTGCCGAAACGACTGAAAAAGGCCCATTTAGATCGAGAGAAAGTTCTACTCAGAATTTTGAAGTGGATAAAAGCATTAGTCATACCAGCTATTCGACGGGTACCGTTCAAAATATTTCAGTTGCCGTAGTTGTTGATGATAAACGAATCGTTGATGCCAAGGGTAATGTAAGCACTTCTGAGCGGACAGAAAAAGAAATTCAACGTATTACTGCTTTAGTTAAGGAAGCAGTAGGTTATAATATACAAAGAGGAGATACGGTTAACGTGGTTAATGCAGCCTTTGTTGCTCCCGCTGCCATGGAACCTTTGCCAGAAATTCCAATGTGGGAGCAAGACTGGTTTTGGAGTATCGTCAAGCAAGCATTAGCAGGTATTGTGGTACTGTATTTACTCTTCGGTGTTATTCGGCCTGCGTTCAAAAACCTTTCAAAGCCAGTTGGTAACTTGGTAGCGGTTGACGGAGAGGAAGGTGCTTTAGGTATAGCAGGAGCTGGGGCAGGAGGAGCAGCTGGCGCTGCAGGGCAAGCTGGAGCTGCTGGGGCTTTAGGTGGACCTACTGGCGGTGTTGATGCCGACGGTAACGCATTGCCAGGACCGGATGACGTATACCAGAATGAACTCGACATGGCTAGAAAATTGGTTCTGGATGATCCAAAGGTAGCCGCACAAGTAATCAAGAATTGGATAAGTGAATAATGGCTGACGAAAAAGCCGAAGGTACATCAGTAGCAACCCCAACGGAAGATATGTCTGGCCTAGAACGCACGGCAATCTTCCTTATGTCTATCGGTGAGGCAGAAGCTTCAGAGATTTTACGCCATATGGGGCCTAAAGAAGTCCAAAGTATTGGTGAAACAATAGCCAGTCTTTCGAACGTTGATAAAGATACTGCGGTTAATGTATTACAACAATTTAATCAAAAAGTCGGTGGCCAAACTGCTTTAGGGATGGGGTCCGAAGACTATCTTAAAAATGTGTTGAATAAAGCACTAGGTGCCGATAAAGCGGGTGGTGTTTTAGACCGAATTTTATTAGGTAAACAATCAAAAGGTTTGGAAGCTTTAAAGTGGATGGAACCCCGCTCAGTTGCTGAAGTTATTCGCTTAGAACATCCTCAAATCATCGCTATTGTATTGTCGTATTTAGAAGCGGATCAAGCCGCAGAAGTCTTAAGTATTCTTCCCGAAAATACCCGTACGGATATTATGCTTCGTATAGCGAGTTTAGACGGTGTTCAGCCGGCAGCTCTGTATGAATTAGATGAGATATTGGAGAAACAATTTTCAGGTTCTGATGGGGGAGGGGTACATACTTCTAATGTTGGTGGTATCAAAGTGGCTGCTGATATTTTAAATTTCTTGGGTGGCAATGTTGGTGCAGAAATCATGGAAGGAGTTAAATCTAATGATGAGGACCTAGGCCAAGAAATTGAAGATCAAATGTTTGTCTTCGACAATCTTGCTGATGTTGATAACCGTGGCATACAAGCGCTTCTTAGAGAAGTTTCTTCAGATATTCTTATCGTTGCATTGAAAGGAGCTGATGATGCAGTAAAAGATAAGTTTTTAGGGAATATGTCCAGTCGTGCTGCCGAAATGTTACGCGATGACTTAGAAGCGAGTGCGCCCGTAAAACTCAGTGATGTAGAAGAAGCACAACGAGAAATACTAAATATAGCTAGACGCATGGCCGAATCAGGTGATATCCAATTAGGCGGTGGTGGTGAAGAGTATGTCTAAAGATGAACTTAGCTCGTCAGTATCGGTCTCGCGCATTATTCCCAAAGAAGAATCTTCAGATTTCCAAACCTGGTCAATACCCGAAGTAAAATCCCAGGCCGATGAAGAGTTGGATGACTTAGCCAATGTGCCAATGCTTACTGCAGAACAATTGGAAGAAATTCATCAACAAGCCTATCAGGAAGGTTTTCAAGAAGGTCAGAAAAATGGCTATGATGAAGGTTTTGCAAAAGGAGTGGAAGAGGGTAAATTAGCAGGACATAAGCAGGCTATGGATTCCTCTTTAGAAGCCATTCAACAGCAAACTTTTCATTTCGAACAACTGTTTAAAAGTTTCCAAGATCCTTTTAGTCAAATGAGTGAACAAGTCGAGCATGAGATTGTTAGCTTGGCAATGTCAATAGCCAGACAAATTATAAGACAAGAAATAAACACTCAACCTGAAACTATTATACCTTTAGTAAAAAAGACCCTTCATTTACTACCGTCACATGCAAAACGAATCAAAATTTTCTTGAATCCTAGCGATTTGGCATTAGTTAAAGGTGCCTTTGAATTAAATGATGATATTGATACTGATAGCTACCGTCTTTATGATGATATTAATATAAAGCGTGGTGGTTGTATTGTTGATACGGATATATCTCATATTGATGCGACTATTGATAAACGCATCTCTGATATTGCAAAAAGCCTAATTCCACCAGCTCCTGAACTATCAGCTAAACAACAAGAGCATTTTAACGAAGGTGATGATATAGTAGATAGTAATGTTGAACTGGTTGATAAAGATAAATCCAGCAACCATACCCAAACCTCTGATGATAATCAGCAATTGACCAATAATCATATTGACTCCGAAATGGATCTTGAACCACAATCCGAACCACCCATTCAATAGGTGATTTAATCATGTTCAAGCCTATTCTATCATTGAGCAAGAATCTAGAAGAAAGACTGAAACTCTGTCACGAGAAATTAGACTATTCGCCGAGTCAATTAGTCGTCGAAGGAAAATTGGTTCGTATGGTAGGCTTAACTCTAGAAGCAATTGGTTGTGATGCTGCGGTTGGTTCGAGATGTCTTGTCGAACAGGCTGATAAAACTTTTGTGGAAGCAGAAGTGGTTGGTTTTTCAGGTGAGCGCATTTTTTTAATGCCAACCACCCATATTCACGGTATTGTACCTAATGCGCGAGTCATTCCGACAGGGCAAGTCTATCAAGTTAAAGTTGGCCCGCAATTATTAGGTAGGGTTTTAGACGGGACCGGAAAACCCCTTGATGGTAAGCCGCCTATTGAAAGCAATCAAAGTATTCCCTTATCGGGTAAACAAGTTAATCCATTACTTCGCGATCCAATAGAACATCCTCTTGATGTGGGAATTCGCTCCATTAATGCCTTATTAAGTGTCGGGCGAGGCCAACGTATGGGCTTATTTGCCGGTAGTGGAGTCGGAAAAAGTGTTTTAATGGGAATGATGACCAAATACACGAATGCAGATGTTATCGTGGTGGGATTAATTGGTGAACGTGGTCGAGAAGTCAAAGAATTTATCCAGAATATACTCGGTCCTGAGGGAATGGCACGTTCAGTAGTTGTTGCAGTACCTGCCGATCAGTCACCTGTGATGCGTTTACATGGCGCCCAATTATGCACTAGTATTGCTGAATATTTTCGGGATCAAGACTTACATGTTTTATTATTAATGGATTCTTTGACTCGGTATGCTCAGGCACAAAGGGAAATTGCTCTAGCCATTGGCGAACCTCCTGCAACCAAAGGTTATCCACCATCAGTTTTTGCTAAATTACCCGCTTTAGTGGAACGTGCTGGTAATAGTGTCAAAGAAGGAGGGTCTATTACTGCATTTTACACCGTATTAACCGAAGGTGATGATCAACAAGATCCTATTGCAGATGCTTCCAGGGCAATTTTAGATGGGCACGTCGTGCTATCTAGGCGGTTGGCCGAAATGGGACATTATCCAGCTATCGATATAGAGGCTTCTATAAGTCGCGTTATGACAGAAATAACAGAAGAATCACATCAATATAATGCCCAACGTTTTAAACAAATATATTCAACCTATCAGCAAAATCAAGATTTAATTAGTGTTGGTGCCTATAGCAAAGGGTCTGATCCCTTAATTGATGAGGCGATTGAAATGCAGCCTATTTTAATGCAGTTTTTAATGCAACGAATTAATCAAGGGGTTGACTATAACAATAGTGTTCATGATCTGCTCTCTTTAATGGAACAACGTTCTATGGGACAAACGGTTATTCCTGCCTCGGGCCAAGGAGTTCCGGCTCAAGCAGTTGATTCTTATATTGACAATCGTTAAATACCTAAATATATCTTAATTAGAATTGTTCTTTTTTTTAAACATCGTATCCAATTATGGCTAAGCTTAAATCTCAACGCATCGACACTGTCAATAAGTTGGCAGAGAAAAAGGAACGTGAAGCCGCTTCTGAATTTGGTGCTTGTAATAGTCAATTACAAGCAATGCAAAATCAGCTTCGGAAACTCTATCAATATCGCGATGATTATAGCGCCCAGTTTACTCAGTCATCGAATCAAGGAATGGACAGTCTTCGATTACAGGATTATCTTAAGTTTATCAATAATATAAATCATAGTATTGATAAAGTGTTTGAACAAATTGAGAAAAAAAAGCAAGATTGTGAAACGAAAAAACAATTATGGTTACGTGAACATCAGCAAGTGAGGATCTATGCAAAAGTTAAAGACCATTACCTGGCGGATGAACAAAAAATAGCAAATAAAATTGAACAAAAACAAACGGATGAATCCTCTCAGGCATTTTTTTATAGAAATAAGCAAAGTTCCTAAAAGGATTACTTCTTATAATAATTGGTTACTAGAAGCTTATCTTCTATCTATTTGAATATTAATTATTAAAGATTTTTCATTAACTTTCTTAATCCCTCAAGCTGACTAAAAACCTGAAATTTCAATAAAAGATATTTTGAAACAGGAAATCAAAAAAGTTGGTACACTCATTGCATATTCATAGTATACAAAAAAATGATGACTACTATGAATACTGCAAACTTATTAAATATAAATATTAGCAATAGTTCTGCTTCCTCAGGCAAAGCATCTGTATCAAAGCCTGAAGTAGATAAAAATCAAGGCTATAGCGCTGATTCTAATATTAATACTATAGATGAACAGCAAGTTTCTGGATTTGAAAATGCTTTGAAAGATTCTATGCAGTCAAAGCAAAATGGTCAAAATCCTGACGGGGATGCACAACAGACGGAAGATCAAGAGCTTAACCAGTCTTTGCCAAAAAACGGCAAACAATTGCCTATCACCAGTGAAAGTGTTTCAACACTGGAAAATTTAGCAAGTCAGGAAGTTAAAGATAATAGTCTAATAACTGACGACAACCATCCAGCTCTCAAATTATCAGGAACTTCTGAATCTGATAAGTCAACGCCAGAGTCTATAGTTACTGAGCATGATTTAAATAAACAGACAGTCAATATCACTCCTGAATTGTCAACGGGTACCACTTCTGTTACGGATGTAAACAATGGATCAAGTACAGCAGAAAATGAGTCTTCAGATACTCATAATGTTGAAGGTAATCAGTTAACTGATACAACTATTGGCTCAGGTGAAAATAAATACGCACCAGTAGAAACTGTTGATACTCATATTCACAGTGGAATCAATGTAAATAATGTTGAATCAAAAAACAACGAAAATACCACAATTGAGCAATTAAATTTTATTGAACAAGCTCAAAACACTAATGTATCAGTAGGTGTTAATAGTTCTGCTATGAAAGGTGTATTTCAAAATATCAGCACTGAGACTAATGGTTATCAAAAAATTGCTGGACAGAGTATAGAACAAAATACGAGTGAATCACTTTCGGTTTTACAAAGTTCCGATTCAAAAGGAAGCTCCTTATTTAATGGTTCAATGCAAGATCAGGCAGGAAAACAACAAAATTTTTCTCAAAATTTGAACACTCCAATTAATTCGAATTGGATGGGAGCAACTGATAATAATCAGCTCTTATCTGAAAATCAGACCAAAACATTAAATACAGAAAATTTGGTCGTTAGCGAAAAAGTAGATATCAGTAATTTTAGTAAAACGGTATCTGAAACCGTTAACAAAGCGGTTCCAAATACTGAAAATTTGGTACGTCAGTCCGAATTTTCAGTCAAAACTCCAGTTGCCAGTAAAGGCTGGAATGACGAATTCAATAATCATATTTCTTATGTAGCAAAAAATGGCGGCGGGAATGCCAAAATTAAATTAAATCCTCTTCACTTAGGACCAGTTGAAGCCAGTATTAAGATTGCTAGTGAAGGAGTGACAGTACAAATTACTGCAAATCAAGTCACTACAAGAGATGCTTTGGATTTAGGTATAACACGCTTAAAAGAAATGTTACAAGAACAGGGATTTTCACAAGTTGATGTGAATGTCTCTGATCAAGGATTATCTAAAGGAAATAGAGAATCTACTACGACGGCTGCAAATACAGCCAATCATTCTACGGAAGGGGATCTAGACGGGGCAGATGAAGAAATCCATGAATCAACATCTGCCAAATCGACGATAAATGGTGTAGTAGATTATTACGCCTAAACTAGGAGAGGAAAAATGCCTCAAATTATTAATACAAATATATATTCATTAAATGCTCAGCGAAACTTAGACAAATCTTCGTTACAATTATCGAGTGCATTGGAACGACTTTCATCTGGGTTACGCATTAATAGTGCCAAGGATGATGCTGCTGGTATCGCAATTGCTTCTCGTTTTACGTCACAGATTAGAGGGTATAACCAAGGTATAAGAAATGCAGCGGATGCTATTTCATTGGCACAAACTGCAGAAGGTGCTTATGATGAAATTACCAATAATCTACAACGGATACGTGAACTGGCGGTACAATCTGCAAATGCCACAAATAGTAGTACCGATAGGGCTGCATTGCACACCGAAGTACTCCAACTTCAAGCAGAAATTAAAAGAACGAGTGAAACTCAGTTTAATGGCGTGAAAGTTATTGGGACAGGGGCAACATCGTTCTTTTTTCAGGTGGGTCCAAATGCGGCTTCAGCAGATAATGGTATCACTGTTACTACTAAACCATTACTCTCAACCACCACAACGGGTTTTTCGGCTGCTAGTGGTGCTGGGGTTAGTACCACCGCAAGTGCTCTCAATATGATTTCAGTTACAGATCTTATGCTGGCTGATATTAATACTCAACGAGCTATTTTGGGTGCGACTCAGAATCGTTTTGATTCAGTAATGCGTAATGGTCAAAACATTGCTGAACAATTATCTGCGTCTCGTTCTCGTATTGAAGATGCAGATTTTGCAAAAGAAACTGCGGCACTAACGAAAGCCCAAATATTACAACAAGCGGGTACTACGGTATTAGCACAAGCTAATTCTGTACCTCAGAATGTATTGTCCTTGTTGCAGGGTTAATACAATATTACTGATTGACTTTTAAAGGGTTTTGACTATTAGTTAAGTATTTAAAACTTTGCTTTCAAATTTATGCTAAAGTTTTAAGCACCACTGCCGAAAGATTTATCGTAATAGTGATAAAATCACCAGCAGTTACTACCTTAACGAAGGGATGAAATATGTCAATAAATAAGAAAAATATGGATGAAGGAGCACGTCAGTTTCTTGCCGTTGCATCGGTTCAGGCTGAATTGTTTGCCGTAAAACATATTTCTAAACGTATTTCCTTGAGTGCGAAAAATGCTAAAGCTATTGCTGCCAGAGCAGGAAGTCAGGCCTTAGGGTTTCACCCCATCACCGATTTTATTGATGATGTGGCCAGTAATATTACCCAATTGGTCGAGAAGATAAATGTTGACGCCTTACGCTTATCAAGTTTAGCTATTTCTAATCGAAATAGACATAAGACTTTGCAGAGAATTATTGTTTCGCAGACTAATTTAGGAAATCGTTCAGAATCAAGCGGTTTAAATACCAGTATTAAGAGTCTTGATAAAACAAAAGATCAATTCTTAATTGAATACCAACGAAAAAGCAGTGATTTATTGGAACTTCTGGCTGAAATTAGAACACAATTACAAGCAGCTGAAATGATTTGTACCACTTCGCGAACTGAAGCAACTCGAGCAGGGGATTTTCAATCCAACCTAGAAGTGGTTGCTGATGAGGTTTCCAATGCGGTGATTCAAATTAAAGAAATTTTACAAAGTAGTAAACTGCATTTATCACAAGTATTGATTAGACGATAATTAATAGGGCCAAGGAACGATGAAAACACAAAAAATATATGACGAAGATTATCAATGGATCGTAATGGGACGAGATCCCGACAAGCCTGATAAAATTATTGATACTAATCAATATATTGTAAAAGATGGCAAAAGAACGATTTTACTCGATCCCGGTGGTATAGAGATATTTTCTTCGGTATTAGCGGCAACATTAAGTGAGACCAGTTTGGAATGTATTACCGATTTATTTGCTTCGCACCAAGATCCCGATATTATATCTTCGTTAGGCTTATGGAATGAAATTTTGCCGGATATTAATTTACATGCGCCGGCAATTTGGGAAGGCTTTATTCGTCATTTTAGTGGTGGAGATGTTAATTATTTACCGATCAATGATAAAGGTGGAACGCTTCGTTTAGAAACGGCAGAGTTACAGTTTATTCCCGCCCATTATTTACATGCCTCGGCAAATTTTCATGTTTATGATGTTAAAGCAAAAATTTTAATGAGTGGTGACGTGGGAGCAGCCTTAGAGGCACCAGGTGTTCCAATGTATGTTGATGATTTTAATGAACATAAAGAGCATATGCATTTTTTCCATAAACGTTGGATGCCTTCTAACGAAGCTAAAATGGACTGGATTCGTCGGGTACGAGAGTTGGAAATTGATATAATGGCTCCTCAACATGGCCGTTTATTTAAAGGTGATGATGTCACACGCTTTTTAGATTGGTTTGAGACCCTAGATGTTGGTGTGGCAATTCATGGATAAAACCACATCAAATTAAAGTAGTACGCAAATATATTTGTATTAAAAAAAGCAGAGACAAGCATCTCTGCTTTTTTTATGTCTGCGTGTCTTGACATCTTGAATGATAGTTCATACCCTTGGTCGCTCTTATTGTCTATGCTTTCATTCCTATAAATTCAATGAATTACCTCCAGCAATTTTTCAACCCTCGGCTAAGAACCATATTTTTATTAGGCTTTGCATCTGGTTTACCTTTGGCTTTATCGGGAACCACTTTACAAGCGTGGTTTACCGATAGTGGTGTCAGTATCACGACCATAGGTTTTTTGAGTTTAGTTGGTATTCCCTATGTGTTTAAATTTTTATGGGCTCCATTTTTAGACAAATACATTCCGATGGATTCTTTGGGGATTAGAAGGGGATGGATATTCATTTCACAATTTATCATCGTAATGATCTTGTTAATAATGTCCATGCAATCCCCTCAAGATACGCCGATAGTTTTAGGGGGATTGGCTTTAAGCTTAGCTTTTTTTTCAGCTAGTCAAGACATTGCCTTTGATGCCTATCGTACTGATTTAATGAGACCACAGGAAAGAGGCTTAGGCGCTGCTTTCTCAGTTACCGGTTATCGGATAGCCATGCTAGTGTCAGGTGGAATTGCCTGGATAATTGCCGAACACATTTCATGGCAGATCAGTTTTATTTTTATGGCTATTTTGATGTTGATTTCAATGCTCTTCAGTTATAGAGCCCCCCAGCCACTGTATTTGAATAAAAAACCTTTGACTCTTCAGCAGGCAATAACTGAACCTTTTCAAGAATTTATCCAACGAAATAAAAAAAACGGTGTTTTGATATTATTATTTATCGTTATTTATAAATTAGGTGATGCTTTTGCTGGTAATTTAAGTACGGCTTTTTTATTAAGAGGTGTTAATTTCACCCTAACGGAAGTAGGCCTGGTTACCAAATCAATCGGTCTTGGGAGTACTTTATTAGGAGTGTTTTTAGGGGGGATTTATCTCTTTAAAAAAGGGTTATATAAGTCGTTACTATGGTTTGGTATTTTACAGGCCATAACTAATCTGGGATTCGTTTTTTTGTCTTTGGTTGGCAAAAAATATTTTATAATGGTAGTTATAATCGCTTTAGAAAATCTAGCTGGTGGCATGGGGACGGCCGCTTTTGTCGCATTTTTAATGGGACTATGTAATCATCGTTATAGTGCTACTCAGTTTGCATTATTTTCTGCTTTGGCTGCGGTTGGAAGAGTCTATGTAGGTCCTTTGGCTGGTTATGGCGTGGAATGGTATGGTTGGACGAGTTTTTTTGCCATTACGGTATTAATGGCGTTACCTGGTTTATTGATTTTACAAATATTACGTCAAGATATTGAGCTCTTGGAATTGCAAGCTCCAAATATGAATAAAGTTTAAGAACCTAACTCAACCTCATCCAAACCTAAGTAACTATGGATAGCCTGAATCACCATTTCAGTATAAGGTTTTAACTTTTCACTATAAAGGGTATTCCGGTCGACTCCTTCCATCCAGCCGTACAATGAAGCCAGTAGATGCTCTTCGAGTTTAATATTAAATTGTGCATCGTGAAGAATTTTTTTATATTCGCTATGTGTGGGGGATAGACCTAATTGAATAAAGAGTTCGGATAAGGCTTGCATGACTGGAAAAATATTATCGTTTAAGTCAAAATCAGCTGGAGCATAGTCAACTTGACTCTGTGATACTCGGTTGACCCAAACTCGAAAACTGCATGTTTGTAAAGAATGATATAAAGGTTCGGCAGATATTAGCATTAAAAATAAATTGTTCGTGTTGGCTTGCAGATTATTGCCGCTATACTCCCAGATTTGATCAATAATAAAATGGTACAAACGAATGTGATCTCGAAAGTCCGCTAAATGTAGTTGATCTAAAATCAAAATGGTATCTTCTGCCTCACTAAATGCACAGGCTTCACTCATTACATGATCAAAATCTGATACGGGATCAGCTGTAATTCCATCTTCGTCGGTGGTTTCAGGTAATTTAATTTTACTCTCTATTTTGCCTTGTTGAGAAAAGTCATAATAAAGGAGATGTGGGAATTCCAAAGAGCAAGCCAAGGCATTAGCAAAGGCAGTTTTACGCCGTTGTTGTTCTCCTTCGATATGCAAAGTCCGGATTATCTTTTTTTCGTCACCGGGTAATGAAAACAAACTGTCCAGATGATATTGATAATCATCGTTAGATTCAAAACCATAGGATGCCATTTGTTTTTGTAGTGGAGTCATAGATGTTGTATATCAATTGTGATTAGGATTCAGATAGTTTAGCAAAATTTTGTCTGTTACCCTAAATTAATCAGTTGGGCCGTAGCGAGACTGAATAAAGTGCTGAAGATTAAGAATTTTATGGGTTATTTGGGTTTTATTCGTAGCCACCCTACGGGTGAAATCAAAATGTTCCAGAAAATTCTTAAGATTTAGTGCTTTAGGCAGTCGTAGTAGGTTTAACTGATTAATTTAGGGTTACAGCATAAGTTGAGCTAATTAACTTAGATCAATTAATAATTGCTTTGTAAACTATAAAATATTTTTAATGATTCGGCACTGAGTAAGGTAAAACCTAAAATTACCCAAGAAGGTTAAAATAAAATTTTAAAACTTATGACTAATTTATAAAAATCGGTACAATAGAGCCGGTTTTTAACTTCTGCCCTAATTTGGGCAGTATTAACAGGTTCTGGCTAGTTTATGAGTGATCTATTTTACCGAATTTTTACTGAGGATATCCCTCTTCTGGATGTTCGTGCTCCAATTGAATTTGCTGAAGGTGCCTTTCCCTGTGCAACCAATAGTCCATTGTTGGATGATGAGCAACGCCATAAAGTTGGTACACAATACAAAAAAGAAGGTAAAGAAGCCGCCGTAAAATTAGGAAATCGTCTAATTAGCGGAAAAATAAAAGAACAACGATTAAAAAACTGGCAAGCATTTGCCACTCGCCATTCTAATGGATATTTATATTGCTTTCGCGGCGGTTTACGTTCTCGGACAACGCAAGAATGGTTGAGACAAAGCGGAATAGAAGTCCCGTTAATTAAAGGTGGATACAAGGCATTACGAGGTTATTTAATCGATCAATTAATTAACCGGGTAGAAAATTCAAATTTTGTAATTTTAGGTGGACAAACTGGAACTGGAAAAACGCTATTACTTAATCAGTTAAATAATTCAATTGATTTGGAAGGATTGGCGAACCACCGAGGCTCAAGTTTTGGGCGGATGCTTAGTGCCCAACCAAGCCAAATTAATTTTGAAAATACTTTGGCAATTGCGCTATTAAAACAACATAAAAATGGAGCTTCAACAATAGTCTTGGAAGATGAAGGCTTTTTAATTGGTCGGATTTCTTTACCAAAGGTTTTACATGAAAAAATGAAACAGGTTCCATTAGTTTTATTAGAAGAGCCTGTAGAAAGACGGATAGATGTGATTTTTAATGATTATATTATTTCAAATTTTCAGAATTTTAAAAATTTATATAATGACGAAGGCATAGAACATTTTAAACAATACCTTTTTACCAGTTTAGACCGGATCAAGAAAAGACTCGGTGGTTTACGCCATAAAAATTTAAAAAATTTGATGCATAATGCATTAGAAGAGCAACTAAAATCTAACAATAATTCCTTACATAAGGAATGGATAAAAATGTTGATGCTGGAATACTATGACCCCATGTATGCCTATCAGCTGGAAAAAAAACAAAGTCGCATTGTCTATCGGGGACAATACGAAAAAGTTTTGCAATGGTTTCGAGAAAATAATTAGGAAAGTATATGACTGCAATTAATGAATTTATGACAGCCCATCATAAACATTGTGATGATATGTTTATTCAGGCAGAGGCTGCCGTTGAAAAAGAACAATGGGATGAAGCCCAAGAAAAATGGCAACTGTTTAAAGATGAGTTAGAAAAACATTTCCAGCGTGAAGAAAGTGTCTTATTTCCTGAGTTTGAAAGTGTAACGGGAATGACTGCCGGACCAACTCAAATGATGAGAATGGAACATCAACAAATGAGAGCCATTGTGATGGAAATGGATAATAGCTGTCAAAACAAGGATAAATTAGGCTATTTAGGATTATCTGAGACCTTGATGGTAACTATGCAACAACATAATATGAAAGAAGAACAAATTTTATATCCTATGACAGATAGTTCTATCCCTAATCCCAATGATATTATTGATGAAATGCAAAATCAGGATCAGTAGTGCCTAAAGAGTTTATTCTTGATGTAAGTGAGTTAGAAGCTCCCGAACCTTTTGAACGTATAATCGCTATTGTTCGGGAGTTAAAATCTAATCAATATCTTAAAGTGTTTCACCGTAAAGAACCCTATCCTCTCTATGAAGTTTTAATCGAAAATGGCTATTGTTATCGAGTTATTAGAGAACAACAAGCAGACTATTGTATTTTGATTTGGCTAAAATCAGATCATTCTACAACAGAATATTGTAATACTTATTCAAATTTATAACCTTTCGTAATTGTTCGGAGACCTTTTCCATGCGGATGTCAGGGCTTTCTTTGGAAAGTATGCCAGCACTTTCTATACCCCTTCGTTTTTTCTTAACCGCACCATGGTTTGGGATATTAGCCAGTTTGTTATTACTCTTCGATGCCGAAGCCATACATAGTAGTCGCTGGTCTATGGAGATATTAGCGTTTACTCATTTGCTGACTTTGGGTTTTATGCTGATGATTATGGTGGGGGCTCTATTTCAATTTATTCCTGTTATTACCGGGTTCTCTATTCCTGGGACACTCCAGATTTCTCCGATTATTCATATGACTTTAATTGCAGGAACGCTTTTCCTGGTCGGTGGCTTTTTATTGGCTGAAAAACTATTTTTTCAATTCGCCATTGTTTTTTTGCTAGTTGCAGTAGGTATATTTACTATCGCATTAACACGTTTGTTATTAGCTAAAATTGTTGGTAAAGAAGCCATATATGTCTTGCGTTTAGTCAATGTATCTTTATTCGTTACCTTGGGATTGGGTATTTATATGGCGACTGCCTATGCTTTCCCCGAGTTTGGGATAAATATGCGTTTATATACGGATGTTCATTTAATGTGGGGATTGTTGGGCTGGACCATATTATTAATAATGGCAGTCAGTTCCCAGGTAGTTCCTATGTTTCATGTGACACCTGTTTTTCCAGCAAATTATCTGAAAGGTTTGTCTTCTGCGATTATTATAATATTATTTTATCTAAGTGCGATTTACTTAAGTCAAACAGAGGGCTTATCTAAGTTATGGGGTGAACTCGTATTTAGTCTCGCGATCTTATTTTTTTCAGTTTATACCTTCAACATGGTCAATAAACGTAAACGGAAAGTGAAAGATATCACTATAAATTTTTGGCGTTTAGCGTTAGTTATGCCAGTATTAGCAGTAATGCTATATTGGTTGAATGGTCAAATCTTTATGTTGGCCGAAAGTAAGTTTCAATTGTTATTAGGTATGTTAATTATTTTTGGTTTTACCATTTCAAGTATTATGGGGATGATTCAAAAGATTGTCGCATTTATTAGCTATATTCATTTGCAACGTCTAAGCATGTTACATCCCATGGGAATGGGCTTGCTACCTAATATGCAAACATTGATTACTGTAAAAAGCCAAGAGATTCAATTTTATTTACATCTTACAACCATTATTTTATTGGCTCTAGCTATTTTATATCCCGCATTAAGCTTTTTGGCGGCAATGGCAATGTTATTTGATTTCATTTGCTTAACCTATACTTTAACCCGCTGTGCTTTAAAATATCGAAATTTGGCGATACAGATAAAGCAGGCGTAGAGCTTTATTCAGGATAACGACCAAGCTCAATAATATTATTTATTTCCACCAATACCTCTGATATTTGTGGTGCCAAAAGGTCTGCCGATATGGCTTCTATTTGACCATCAAGACTGGCTACCTTTTCCGCAAGCATTGGGGCGCCGACATAACGCATTGCTCCGTTTATTTTATGAATGGTATCTTGCAATTGTTTTCGGTCATCAGCATGGTGAAAATCTGTAATCTTGATTTGGTAGTCATCCAGTTGACTAATTAATGTAGTAAGGAGATCTCTTGCGAGGTTTGCATTACCATTGACCGCATCAAGAGCCAATTGAAAGTCGAGAATTGATGATGAATTTGTCATTGTAAAAATATCTTATAATTAGGGTTGAGGTCTTTAGCCTTTGACATTATGTTTTTTAACTATACAATCTATACCTTTATCGTTCAACCAGGATAGCTAAAAAAATGCCTCAAAAACATACTGATTCTATATCATATCCGACCATTGACAGTTTTATTGGGAATACCCCTCTAGTTCGATTACAACGTATGGTAAAAAATCAAAGTAATACTGTTCTGGTTAAACTAGAAGGGAACAATCCTGCCGGATCGGTTAAGGATCGGCCCGCATTAAGTATGATTCAATTAGCAGAACAGCGGGGAGATATTAAACCTGGTGATACATTAATTGAAGCAACAAGTGGTAATACTGGTATTGCTCTAGCGATGGCTGCTGCAATTAAAGGTTATAAAATGGTTCTTATTATGCCCAGTCATATGAGTGCGGAAAGGCGTGGAGCAATGAAAGCCTATGGGGCCGAAATTATTCTTACCCCTGCTGAAGGCAGTATGGAAGCAGCTATTGATTTATCCCGAGAGATGGAAGCAAATGGTGAGGGAATTATTCTGGATCAATTTGCCAATCAAGATAATCCAATCGCACACTATAAAGGCACGGGACCTGAAATTTGGCGCGATACTCAGGGGCAAGTAACACATTTTGTGAGTTCAATGGGAACAACAGGGACTATTATGGGATGTTCTCGCTTTTTAAAAGAACAATCCCAAGCAATTCAAATTGTTGGTGTTCAACCTCAAGATGGCTCACAAATACCAGGAATTAGACGTTGGCCAGAAGAATATTTGCCAAAAATTTATAGTACCGAAAATATTGATATGATCATGGATATAAGTCAAGAAGAAGCAGAAAATACCACCCGTTTATTAGCCGCTAAAGAGGGGATCTTTGCCGGAGTATCTTCAGGTGGCGCTGTTGCGGCAGCTTTAAAGCTCTCTGAACAAATAGAGAATGCCACCATTGTAAGTATTATTTGTGATAGGGGTGATCGTTACCTGTCTACTGGCGTATTTCCAGCCTAAATTTAAAAAAAATAGGGCTATATGCTGCTCATTTCGTCTGTTGTCTTATTAATAATTTTATTTGCTCGGATTTTTGAAGAATTATTCAAGATACCTTATACGCTAGCTGTTATCAGCCTAGCTTATTGCTTAAATTCAGCTTTTCCCGAGATGTTTAGTGTATTAGCTGCTCATTTTAACGAAATTATTTTCTTAATCCTTCCGTTAATTTTACTACCTGATTTATTTAGCTTATCCATCAAAGAAATTCAAAAACATCAATGGGATTTTTCTTATCTGACCTTATTTTCGGCTATCGCAACCGTTGCACTTGGGGTTTGGTTTGGTCATTGGCTATTGCCTCAGTTTAGCCTAATAATGCTGGGTACCCTATTTATTATTTTGATGGCCACGGACGCGGCCACCGTCTCAATTTCATTTGAACGTTTTAACTTACCCAATACCTTAAAAATTTACGCCAAAGGTGAGAGTCTATTCAATAATGTTTTTGCATTGATTCTGTTTTATTTTATTGTATTACCCATCCTTATGGGAAATGAAATTCTAAACTTTGAGTTTAACCAGCATAGTTTGGAAATATTTATATTGTCACTTTTTACCGGTTTAATCGTGGCTTTTTTTGGCTACTTAGGTCTGAAAGTAATTAAAGAGCCGATTGAACAGTTTATTATTCTTTATTTGGTTAGCATTATTTCTTTTGTTTTGGCGGAATATTGGGAGATTATTGGACTTTTGTCTTTAGTCACTGCCATCGCTATGTTTAAACTTTTTTGGGAGCGTGAAAATAGCAGCTTACATAAAAAATTAAAAAATGCTGATTTTAATGATGTCGCGAGTTGTCCAAAAAGTTATGGCTTAATGGTTTCCAGTTTATTTCGACACCTACCCAGTGTGTCAATGCGGGGAATAAGAGATTATCGAAAAGAAGCTTATTATATTAGCTTACTAGCCAATACCTTAGTATTTGTCTGCATAGCAAATTTAGTAACAATATCGCAATTACTCGAATATGCTCGGGAAATTATAATTGTTTTTTTATTAACTTCTTTAATTCGTTATTTTTTTATTCAGGCGTTTATATTTAGTCATGATTTTAAAAAATGCTGGGGAAACGTTCTAACGATGGCGGGTATGAAGGGGGGATTAACGATTATTATGCTTTATTCTCTTTCTGAAAACTTTGCTTATAAAGAGATGTTTAATGCTATTGTGGTTGGCGTTGTTATTTTATCAACCCTAATTTATAGCCTACTAAATATGTTGTATTTGCAAATTTACCATTGTCAGTTTGATGCTGATATAGAACAAGAACGTCAGCCCAAAGCGACTAATAAAATTGTCAAAACTCTTCAAGATATTGTTGTCAGAGAGCCAACCTCTCGGGCCTATAGTAAAACAATGTTTAATGAATTATTAGGGAAGGAAATAGCTCGTGCACAACGCTATCAACTTGATATGAGTTTAATTTTAATCAACCTAAAGATTCCAAATAAATTGGAGACTAATAAACAAAATATATTGACCCTTTTGGGTGATATTGTCCATGCTCAAATGCGTGATTACGATATTTTTGGTAAGGTATCCGATATTAATTATGCTATTATTGGTGTCAATACTGCCAAGCAAGATGCCAATATTTTGGCGGATAGAATTATTCAAGAGTTTTACTCAAAAGAAATAAACAAAAAAAATAAAATTTCATTAAATATTCGTATTGAGGCTTTAAACGATTCTGATGATAGTGCGGTGTTGCTTGAACGGGCAACATATGATTTATAATGACGAAGTATTAATAAATAATATTAAAGTTTATTGGTTATACTAGTTGTAAAGACTAGCTATTGCGGAATAAATTGCTAAGGATTAACATTTTTACCACCCACAATATGGCAACTGAGTTTTTTAGGTTCAATGAACAAATAGAATAATAAAGGGTGGAAACTAGGGAGTAGTAAATGTCAGAAAAGAGAAAAATCCTAATTGTTGATGATGAGATACTTAATCTTAATATTCTCAAAGAAATCCTTCAAAAAGATTATGATGTTGAACTATTCGGCTCGGGAGATGAATGCCTAGAATTTTTGCAGGGGCTAGGGTTGAGCGACGATCTACCTGACTTGATTTTGATGGATGTTAAGATGCCAGGTATCAATGGACTGGATTGTTGTCAGCAAATTAAGGCGAATTCTGAAACTAAAGATATACCGGTTATTTTTATATCGGCATTAATTCAAGCTGAAGATCGCATCGCTGGATATGAAGCGGGTGGTGACGACTATATTCTCAAGCCATTTGACGATGACGAGCTAAAAATGAAGCTCAAATTAGCCTTAGAGAATCGTGTCAAATTCCAGGATAAATCAAAAGATTATCAAGAAGCCTTATCGACAGCAATGACGGCGATGACTAATGCCAGTGAAATCGGTATTATCCTACGTTTTTTCCATGAAATTTTTTCGGCAAAAAGTATCGAAGCAATAACCCAATCATTAGTCTCGGTAATCAATAGTTATGGCTTACAAGCCACATTAGCAATTAATGTTGATGCAGATGACGCAATGGTGTTCAGTTCAATTGGTGTGGTTAAACCCCTTGAAATCTCTTTAATTAAGGAACTTCGAGGGCGAGAGCGTATTTTCCATTTTGGAAAAAGAACATTAATTAGTATGGGTTGTGTATCTTTATTGATTTTAAATATGCCGACCGAGAATGAGGAATTATATGGTCGTTTAAAAGATCATTTAGCCATGATTACAGAAGGCTTAGAATCTCGAACCAATGCGCTTTTTATAGAGCAGGAACGTAACCAACAAAGAGAAAATTTGCTTTCTTTAATTACCATGATTCAGCAAATTATGGTGAATATCGAACAGTCTCAAGAAGAACATCAAAATGAACATGCCAATTTAATGAATGAACTTATCGATAAAGTAGAAGGCTCTTTTGTTTATTTAGGCTTGACTGATGAACAAGAAAGTACCTTAACCAGTTTAATTCGGGAAACAGAATCTAAGGCTACAGATTTATTTGATAAAGGGGCAGAACTACAAGAAAAATTTGCCAAAATCAAAGCAATGTTAGAAAAAAGTTAATTCAATTTAAGTTAATAACTATTTTTATGATGCCAATCTATCTCTACTTTATTGATTTTTATTGTTATAAAGACACTCTAACATTAATTTAATTGCCACAAAGTTTTTAGTTATGTTACAACAAGATATCCATAATCCAAAAATATTAATTTAGGTTAAACAGTTGTTAAGTAATTTAATTGGCTTAGTGATAAAATATGCATCCCCTGCGAGTTAGGCAACTGGGAATATTTGGTCAAAACTGACTACAAGTTATTAAATTAATTGGATTTTATAATAAATGGCAAGAAGAAGACGCAAAAAATTACCAACCGAAGTTATTCAGGCTACAATCACCTCCTTAAGCCATGAAGGAAAAGGAATTTGTCATATCGATGATAAAACCGTTTTCGTCGATGGTGCATTGGAAGGTGAGACTGTACGTTTTAGCTATACGGGTAAACGTAAAAATATTATGGAAGCGGTGGTAGAGGAAGTGATAACAGCCTCTGATTTACGGGTTGAGCCAGGATGTGAATTTTTTGCCATTTGTGGGGGCTGCAGTTTACAGCACATGCAGGCTGAAGAACAAATTCATCGCAAGCAACAAGTTTTATTAGATAATTTATTACACATTGGAAAATGTAAGCCTAAAGAAATCCTAAACCCTTTAACTGGACCCCATTGGGGTTATCGTCGTAAGGCACGTTTAGGAGTAAGATATGTCGAGAAAAAAGAAAAACTATTGGTTGGTTTTCGAGAAAAACGGAGTAATTTCTTAGCACAAATTGAATCATGTAAAGTATTACATCCAGCAATTGGCTATCGTCTCACCGATCTGGCCAAGCTTATTCGGGGGTTGAGCATATATACCAAAATTCCACAAATTGAAGTTGCCATAGGTGATGAACAAGGAACTTTAATTATACGTCATCTGGAGCCATTATCAGCTAAGGATAAAGAACAACTTATTGCTTTTGCTATTAAAAGTGACTTACAAATGTTTCTTCAGCCGGCAGGACCCGATAGTATAGAACGTCTTTATCCTGCATCCAACCAAGCTTGTTCCCCGTTAAACTATTATTTACCAGAATTTAATATTAAACATGAATTTCGTGCCACAGATTTTACTCAAGTGAATATGGTCATTAATCGTAAAATGGTTGATTTAGCCTTGGATTTATTACAGCCACAAAAAACTGACCAAGTCTTGGATTTATTTTGTGGGCTGGGTAATTTTACCTTACCTTTGGCGCGTATGGCAGCTAAGGTTGTTGGGGTTGAAGGCAGTGATGACCTAGTGGCTCAGGCTAAAAAAAATGCTCAATACAATAACATCGAAAATGTTGAATTCTATTCTGCTGACTTGTTTAAAGACAATAACCAACAAGCATGGGCCAAACAAAAATACCATCGGATTTTATTGGATCCCGCTCGTAGTGGGGCGAAAGAAATAGTGGAATATCTTCCCAAGTTTGGTGCTCATACAGTAGTATACGTCTCTTGTAATCCTGCCACGCTTGCAAGAGATGCTGAAATTTTAGTGCATCAACATGGTTATACCATGGAGAAAGCAGGTGTAATGGATATGTTTCCCCATACCGCACATGTCGAATCTATCGCATTATTCACTAACAAGAGCAAAAATAATGCCTCTTGAAATTGAAAAAAAATATTTATTAAAAAATGACCAATGGCGCACAGAAGTGATTTCTAGCACTGTTTTTAAACAGGGTTATTTTGGTGGAGGAGGCAAAGCGTCTCTGCGGGTTCGTATAGAAGGGGACAAGGCAAATCTTAATATAAAAGGGGCAACAATTGGTATTGTCCGACAAGAATATGAGTATTCCATACCCCTATCTGAAGCACAAGAATTGTTGGACAATCTATGTGAGCAACCTCTCATTGAAAAAACTCGGCACATCGTTAAAACAAATACCCATAAATGGGAAATAGACGAGTTCACAGGGGATAACGCCGGATTAATTGTGGCTGAAGTCGAATTACAATCAGAGCAGGAAGTTATTCAACTACCTGATTGGGTTGGCCAGGAAGTTTCGGCGGATGAAAAATATTATAATGTTGCCTTGCGAACCAATCCTTTTAAAAACTGGGCTTAAAAGCATCAGCTAAGAGGGCTTTTTTAACGTGTCTAAAAATAGTAGTTTTTTGGTATTTGGATTTATTATGCTGATAAATTTATCAGCCTGTTCGACTCCAGAAACTGAAAAAATCATTCGTTTTGGCCTTTATAATGTGCCCGTTACATTAGACCCTCGTTATGCTACAGATGCCATTTCTTCACGGTTGAATCGCTTACTTTATGAGCGACTGGTTGATTTTGATCGACAATCTTATCCCAAGCCATCGTTAGCCACTTGGGAGCAAATTTCTTTAAGCCATTATCGCTTTACCTTAAAAAAAGAAAGTGTTTTTCATCATGGAAAACACTTAACAATGGCCGATGTTAAAGCGACTTATGAAAATGTTTTAACCTCTGCTAAAGTCTCGCCACATCGTAATACCATAAACCATATAAAGAAAATTGATCAAATTGATGAAAAAACGCTTGATTTTTATCTTTCTAGGCAAGATCCACTTTTTCCATCATTTTTAAACCTTTCCATTTTACCCAAAGATCTTATAGACGCTGAGCATACATTTAATACTAAACCGATCGGTAGTGGCTCTTTCTCTTTCGTATCCTGGCCATATGACGGGTTAGTACAACTAAGAAGGGAGAGAGATAAACAACTATTTGAGTTTATTGGAATCAAAGATCCAACGGTTAGGGTATTGAAATTGTTACACGGAGAGATCGATATATTGCAAAATAATTTAGCAGCCGAGCATATCGATTTTTTAAAAAAGCGTAAAGATTTAAATTATCTTGAAGTTAATGGCTCGAATTATAGCTATATTGGCTTCAACCTAGAGGATAAGTCCATAATAAATCCCATTATTCGACAAGCTATTGCATATGCTATCGATCGGGATTCAATTATCCGTTATGTGTTCGGTGGAGCCGCTCAAAAAGCAAAAGGTTTTTTTCCAAATTATCACTGGGCTGCTAATAACAATTTATCAGAATATAATTTTGATCCAGACAAAGGGAGAGAGTTGATGTTGTCGCTTGGTTATACTCAAGAAAATCCGCTCAAATTAATATTTAAAACATCGAATGCTCCTCTTAGTATACGCAAAGCAACGATTATTCAAGAACAATTAAAAAAAATTGGAATTGAAATAGTGATTCGAAGCTATGATTGGGGAACTTTTTATAGCGATATTAAACAAGGTAAATTTCAACTTTATAGTTTGGAATGGGTTGGTATAAAAACTCCGGATATTTTTAATTATGTTTTTCATAGTAAATCCATACCACCCAAAGGGGCCAATCGGGGAAGACTAGTTGATCCAGAGTTGGATATTTTGATTGAACAGGCCGACCAGGCAAAAAGTATGCAAGAAAAAAAACGTTTGTATGCAAAAGTACAGTCTAAAATAAATCAAATTTTACCCTATGTCTCATTGTGGTATATGGCAAATATTAGCTTTTTTAGAGATAATATTAGTGGTTATGTTTTATATGGCGACGGTATATATGACGGTTTAAATTATGTTGAAAAAAATTGAACCCAAATCTTTTATTCATATTAATATAGCAACACAAACTTTAAGTTTACTTGTTGAAGGTAAAACTCATCGTTCATATTCCGTTTCAACGGGTAAAAATGGTCCTGGAGAAATAGCTGGAAGCGAATGTACCCCAAGAGGATGGCATAAAATAAGAGCTAAAATAGGAGCCGACTTAGCAATAAATACCGTATTTGTTGGACGAAGACCAACGGGAGAAATATTTACAGCCGATTTTAAAAAAGAATTTCCCAAGCGAGATTGGATTTTATCTCGAATTTTATGGCTAAGTGGGTTGGAGCCCGGTTATAACCGTTTAGGTAATAAAGACACTATGCGACGTTATATTTATATTCATGGTTGCCCAGATGATGAGCCAATGGGTATTCCTGAATCCCATGGCTGTGTCCGAATGCGTAATTCAGATATTGTGGAACTCTTCGATGTTGTTGTACCTGGACACCCAGTCCTTATCGAAGAATAGGCTATTCGCTTTTTACTAAGGAATAACAACCTTTGCCCGCTTTTTTTGCTTGATACATGGCATTATCGGCTTCAGATAAAATAGTATGAACATCTTTTCCATCTTTGGGATAGCAAAAAATACCAATGCTTGCTCCAATGCTGATTTCATTATGATTAATATTAAAAGAAGCAGATAACTCCTTATTTATATTTTCGGCAATTTGAGTAATTTGCTCCAGAATGTCCGTATTTAATAATATTACTGTAAATTCGTCACCACCCAAACGAGCGACAAAATCAGTTTTTCGGATACAACTTTTTATTTTTTGAGCCACTTGTTTTAGAAGTAAATCACCCACTTTATGACCAAAGTTATCATTAACTGATTTAAATCCATCTAGGTCAATAAAAAATACCGTAAATTTTTGGCTATTGCGTTTGGCCAAAGCAAGTTCGTGATCTAAAGTTTCAAAAAAATGGGTTCGATTGGGTAAACGAGTTAACATATCAAAATAAGCCAATTTTTCTAACTGATTTTGAGTATCTTTCAGCGTTGTTATATCGGAAAAAATACCAATGTAATTGATAATTCGATCATTTTCATCGGTAATTTCATTGATGGATAAAAACTTGGGGAAAATTTGTCCATGTTTATGTTTGTCCCAAATTTCTCCTTGCCATTGTCCGGTTCGTTTTAATGTGAGCCACATGTTTTCATAAAATTTTTTATTATGTTTCTCTGATTTGGTTAAATTAGCATTTTTTCCAATTGCTTCATGTTTACCATAACCTGAAATATGGCTGAAAGCGGGATTGACATTGATTATAGTACCATTGGGATCGGTAATAATAATACCTTCGCTGGTATTATCGAAAAAACTTTTAGCCAGTCGTTGTTCGGTTTGAGCATTATATAATTCGGTAAGATCATGGGAGTTGACTACGACGTGAAAGACTTGCTTGGAGTTTGGTTCCTGGATCGGATTATAGGTAACATCCATATAACGTTTCCCCAGCTTACTAAACTTAAACCAGGCTTGATAATTAACCGTTTCACCATTAAAACATCGGTCTAAATTAGGTTTAACGGTGGTTTCAAAAATTTCTTCGCCTAATAATTCGGGAACCCGATGACCTATAATTTCCTCTGCCGATTTATTGTGTGCTTCTAGATAACGTTGGCTGACGGCTAAATAAATATAATTTCTATCTAAAATTGAGATGTGTTCGCGACTTTTTTCTAAAATGTGTTCATAGGTTATTAATTGAGCACAACGATTTTTGTATTGACTCAATTCTTCAATGAGTTTTTGGTTTTCCGATTCGAGAAGCTTGACTCTCTTCAACAAACTTTTTTCCCGTTGTGGCATATCTGCCATATAGACCCCGAGGTTTATAATAGAAATAACAATATTAAAAAGCTTAGCAGAGATGTAAAAAAATGCATCTTTTTGATTTTATATAGCTTATTTTAACAAAAAACCTAAAAAACTTTAGGTTTTTTTCCCGCTGCTAGATAGGCAAAAGCTAATACCTCGGCTACTACAAAATATAAGCTTTCAGGTATATGTTCGTGCATTTCCAATTGAGCCAATAGTACCGCAAGATCAGGATCTTCATGTATCGGAATTCCATGTTCTTTAGCTAAGCGAATTATCTCTTCAGCTATGTCATTTTGGCCTGTAGCTGCGACTGTTGGAGCATTTTTCTCATCATAGTTAAGGGCAATAGCCTGCTTGATTGGTTGTTTTTTAACCGGAAGGTTAGACATGTTCGTCGACCACCCCGAGTTTGTTTTTTTTAATTTCTTGTTGAGCCTCTTCAGGAATACCCAGATATGAACCTAATTGTGAGATCCGATAACCTGCAGCACTCAAACGTTCAGTTAAGAGAGAAAAATTTTCCTTAAATATTGCTTGGGAGGATGGGTTTTCTGTCCAAAATTGCATGGCAACATCTTTATCGTCTAGGGTGACATAGACGCGTATTGGCCCCAAAGATTGTAATTCAAAGGCTAAATTTGCGGTCCATATTTTACCATCTGTATCATCATTGCCATGTTTTTTGGAACTCATTTTTAATTGTAATACTTGAGATTTTTCCTGAAAACGAAATGGAATTTCCAAAGTCATATTAATATTGCTGTCGGCTTGTTCTCGATTACCTGCTTGAGTCGCTAAAAGGCGTGATAATACCCCTTCTAATTGTTCTGCGAAGGCTTGTTGAAAAGAGGCTAAATTGTTCAATTGAAAGACTGGATTTTGCTGTGCTGGAATTACTTGCGCATGTTTGGTTTTGGTCGCCAATGGCATTTCTTTAGTTGAGTCAAATTGAGAGCTTTCCGAACCTGGTAATAAATTATGCAGAGGATTGAGTGGTTGGCCTGATGATGATGCCGGGATTGCTTGTCCCATTGTACCTTGTGAACCTGTTGGTATTTGCTGTAAGACCCCTAACAAACGTTGAATATTTACCCGGAAATCTTGTGCAATCTGCTGGTTAATTGTACTTTGCACGGGATTGTTTGTCATACTTTGATTGATTGTTTGACTGATTTGTTGCAGTTGTTGATTGAAATTATTTACCTGTGAACGAATAAATGAAAGATTTTTCTCCGACATAAACTGCTGATTATTCCGAGTAAATTGTTCGGAAATTTGCTGAATAAACTGATTGATTGCCTGTACAAATTTTTGTGGATAGGGTTGTGAAATATTATTTATCTGATTGGGACGATTTTGTTCTACGGCCTGAGTTAAAGATGTCAATTGCGTGAGGAGTTGTGGAATTTTTTGACTGACTTGGCTGAATTGCTCCATGTGTTGAAAATGAACTCCCTGCTTAGCCGTTTGATTGAGGGTTTGACTGATATTTTGTAATAAATTATTAACGAAGAGGTTGTTTGTACTGCTTTCAGCCATTGGTTGATTTAATGCCTGCAGAGCAGACATTAATTGAGGAACTGATAAGGGCTGTTTAAGTAATTGGGATAATTGTTGTGCCGGAATAGGATTATGAGCATTTTGTCCTATATGTTGAGCGATCATAGGTGTCATACGCTGCTGAATAAAATGGTTTAACCCCTCCTGTCCAGGTTTAAATAATTTACTATCATTGGGACTATTAATAATCTGTTGAATTAATTTCAATTTTGCTTGAAGTTCGGCTACTGACTTCGGTTGTTGTTGTAGTTGATTTATAACTTGTGGCTGTAAAATTCGTTCGGCATTGTTAGCAATCAGTTGACTCACGCTTTGCAAAAGTTGTGCGGGAAAACTATTTATCGAATTTGGTGTTTTACCAATCAGATTTTGTAACGTATTTAAAGCAGTTTTTAAATCAGCAACTTTTAAAGGTTGTTGTAATAAACTCTCCAGTAATTTGGGAGATAAATTATTGCTACTATTATCGCTAATATTACGAGTGATACTTTCAATTAATTGCTTGATTTGATGATTATTCTCCAAAGTATTTTTGTCCAAGTTTTGGGCAATATTTTTTAATGCTAGAGAGAGTTCGGCTTGAGTTATTGGTGGAGTCTTTACGGCGCTATTTTTTGCGGCTTCAGATAATTGGGCATTGTTCATTTGAGATAATTGGGTTTTATCTGCATTATTGACGACCGCTTGAGAAACTTTCTCAATGACTTGTTTGGTTTGGGTATCGTTGATTTGAGCAGCTTTGGCTAATTTTTCTTCAATTGTTTTTAATGCCTGTGATAATTCTTTAGTCGAACCAGGCTGCTCTACTAGACGGTTGAGTTGTTCCGTTGGGAGCACTTTTTGAGCAGTTTCATTAATCGCTTTGGTGATAGCCTGAATTACCGCGGGGTTGGTTGTTTGACTGGGTTGATTCACCGCCTCTCTCAACATTTTTATGGCCGCAAGTTGTTCAGCCGTTTGTGATTGTTGGGCGATTTGAATTGTTTGTGTTTGACCAGACTGGTTTGGTACTGTCTGAGCTGGTTGCGATTGATTAGTGCCTTGCCGATTTGCTTGAGATAAAGTTGCTTGGTTGATTTGTTGCATTACGCGCTCAAATTGAGCATTGGTTGGATTGATATTAGTATTACTGATTGCCTTGCTTACGGATTGCAAAACTTTTGTCATTTGCGATTTAATTTCAGGTGCGGGTAGAGACTCGACCACCTGGCTCGCGGTTTTTAATTGCTGAGAAAGTGTTGCTATGGATTGAGGATTTTGTTTCAAGACTGCTAATTGTGCATTTTTAATATTATCACCAGCGAAGGTGATTACTGCTTGACTTACCGCTTGAACCAAAGGTTTCGTTTGGGCAAAAATAGTTTGATTGTTACTCTGAATAGAATTGGCTAAGGTTTTTAATGTATTAGCAAGATCAGGCATATTCTTGCTACTGGTATTCAATTGGGTAATTTGTTCACGAGGCAAACTATTTTTGTTGGTATCCATAACTAATTGTTTAATGGCGAGCTGTAGTTGCTTCAAGGCATCGCTATTGGCAGTATTGGTCGATATACTGGTTTGGCTGATGGCCTCTGAACTGGTTTTAGCTGCGATTTGACTGATCGATTGCAAAACGGACATTAACTCCGGTTTGGAAATCGGTGGTAATTCAGATTTTAAACTGAGAGTCATTTGTTGCTGTTGTTGACTAAATGCTTTTTGCAAAGCTTGGCTACTTTCAGGGCTAATATTTACCTGATTATTGATTCGTGGACTGAGTTGCTGACTACTTTTTTGAATTTGTTGTAAGGATTGTGATAGAGGCTGATTGGTAGGTTTGGTCGCTTTGGAAGTATTGGTTTCTGAAGATTTTATCAGATTATTCAGCTGTTTCAAATCAACACTTTCAGTTTGATTGATTTTGATATTATTTTCTAAAAATACACCGGATTGAGATACGGCTTGTTTTAAACCCTCGGAATTTGACAATTGTTGACCGGTAGAAATTTGGCCTACCAATTGTTGAACCGCTTTAACAAATCCTTCAGGATAGCTTTTGTTTCCTTGGAGCTGGCTTTTTTCTGTTCCGCTAGGTACTTGGCTTATCCGTTGAACAATGGCATCGAGAGTCGCCAACATGGGAGAGAGCGCTCGTTGCTGGTTAGCACTGGAATCAGCTATTTGTAGTAATTTGGCACTTTGTTCAGGAGTATGGCTCAAGGCAAAAGAAATGGGTTTATTGGCTGATTTTTCGATGGTTAAAGCCAGACGCTGTCCCACTTCTAACTTAAGTGGGTTCTTGCTATCAACCTTAATATCAACTGTTTGTTTATCGATTACCACGCTAGCACTGCCATCTGAGTTGGTTTTAACCACCGATGCCGCAACGACTTGGCCGTTATACCAAGAATTTTTGGTTTGCTGAGAAAGCGGAGGATATTTATCCGGATTGGGGGCAGGATTATTGATTTGAGCCTGTCGATTTTGCACTTGAATTTGGGAAAATTCGGAAGGGAAGGCTCCTTTAATACTCTGTAAAGCCCGACCGACATTAATTGCTTCTAAACCTTCTTGAGAGAGTTTTTGTACGGTATTTTGCAATAAGCGACCCACCATAACACTTTCTTGCACGGATACATTTTTTACAGAACCATCGGTTCTGCCCGTATCTGCCGTTGGTAGTTTGTCAGTGTTAATGGTTTCCAATTGAATTATTCCAAATATACTATTGTTTAGTATAAGCTAAATTAGGTGTTTAGTAAGCGACTATATTCAGTTATTATAGCGTTTGTAGCAGTGGCAAACTGTAGACTTGATTAAACCTAAATTAATAGCTAGAAAACACCTCATAATTATGACAGAACAAAATAAACTCTGGTATTGGAAAAAAGGCGGTAGGGTAACTGGACCGTTCCCCAGTGGTTTGTTACAAAAATATATTATTTTGGGACGGGTAAAACCTGACGACCTTATGAGTCAAGATAAACAAATTTGGCAACGGGCCGCCACAATTCGTGATTTAATTCCAGATGTAGTTAGGCATAAAAATGATCCCAATTATGAAGAACGATTAGAAGCGGCGAGACGTTGGGCAGATGATCGCGGTGATGAGCGTGATGGCAGTGGAGAAAAACGGGTAAGAAATACGCATTTAGGAATAAAAGTTTTAGGTTGGAAAGGGCTACTTTTGGTAACACTCCTTCTTGCTGGAGGAATATGGGCTGCGTTTTACTTTACACCCGAAAAAAGCTTTATGGAAGTGGATTGTGAGGCTAAGCCTTCACCAGGAGTGGTTTTTGATGGTTGTGATCTGCATGGGCAAAATTTTTCCAATATGGATTTAAGCGAGGCCAGCTTTCGAAATGCCAATTTAAATGGTGCCGATTTATCCGGTGCTAATTTAACTGAAAGTCAATTTCAATACAGTGATATGTCCATGGCAAATTTAACCAAAGCCAAATTTAACCAGGCTAATTTAACGGCTGCAAAACTTTCTGGAGCGACGATTAATCAAACCGACTTCAGAGGCGCAGACTTAAGTTTTGCCAATTTAACCAAAGCAAAAGCGAGAAAAATTCGTCTTAAAAAAACAAAATTAGCCAAAACCATTTGGTTTAATGGACAAATCTGTGCGGAACAATCCGTCGATAAATGTCTTATCGCAAAATAACCTTAAAATACTATGAATGATGATTTAAATATCGATATTCTAGCGGTAATAAACCGCTTAGAAACTATCAATGATTATATTCGCTGGGGTGCCAGTTTATTCAATCGTGAAAAACTTTATTTTGGTCATGGTACTAATAATGCCATTGATGAAGCTGCTTATTTGGTATTGTTTACGCTAAATTTGCCCAATAATACCAATTCAGTTTATTTTTCTGCTAAATTATTAGAAGAAGAAAAACGGGCCGTGATAGAAATTATATTGGAGCGGGCCTATAAAAAAGTCCCGGCGGCTTATCTGACCCATGAATCTTGGTTTGCGGGTTTACCATTTTATGTAGATGAACGGGTCTTAGTGCCTCGTTCTCCCATCGCCGAATTAATCAATCAACAATTTTCCCCTTGGGTAGATACGGAAGAAGTCCATCAGATCCTTGATCTTTGTACGGGAAGTGGTTGTATTGCCATTGCTTGTGCCTATGCTTTTCCCTATGTTGAAGTTGATGCCGCTGATATCTCAGCCGATGCATTGGAAGTGACTAAAACCAATATTGAAAAGCACAAAATACAAGATTATGTGCAGGCCATCGAATCGGACTTATTTAGCAATTTAGCGGATAAAAGCTACGATATTATTGTATCCAATCCTCCTTATGTTGATAAAATGGATATGGATGCCTTACCCACCGAGTTTATGGCTGAGCCTGAGCTGGGATTAGCCGCCGGGGATAATGGTCTGGACTTAGTGATTCCTATGCTTGAACAAGCAAAGTACCATTTAAATGACAACGGGATATTGATTGTTGAAGTTGGCAATAGTGATGCAGCGCTACAAGAACATTATCCCGAAGTGCCTTTTTATTGGTTGGAGTTTGAAAATGGCGGGCATGGGGTGTTTTTACTCACCAAAGAACAATTAGAAGCGCATTTTTAATCATCAGATAATACATTCCATTTTTATCTACGTGTTTTGAATTAAATTCAAATAGCTAAATGGATTTGGTGTTTATCGAATAGAATAAAGAAAAAATTATGTCAGGAAATACATTTGGAAAACTTTTTGCAGTCACTTCTTTTGGCGAAAGTCATGGTAAAGCAATCGGCTGTATTGTCGATGGCTGTCCTCCAGGAATCGAACTCAGTGAAGAAGACTTGCAAGAGGATTTAGATCGTCGTAAACCAGGAACATCTCGTCATACCACCCAACGTCGTGAAGATGATAAAGTAGAAATTTTATCCGGTATTTTTGAGGGAAAAACCACGGGAACTCCCATTTCCCTGATTATTTATAATAATGATCAGCGTTCTAAAGATTATTCCAATATTAAAGATACTTTCCGTCCTGGTCATGCCGATTATACCTATCAGCAAAAATACGGTTTTCGAGATTATCGCGGTGGTGGCCGTTCATCCGCTCGTGAAACGGCCAGTCGAGTTGCTGCAGGCGGTATTGCCAAAAAAGTTTTAGGGAAAAAATTCGCCATCCAAATCCGCGGATTTTTATCCCAACTAGGCCCCATAAAAACAGCAACCCTAGGATCAGAAAACTTCGATTGGAATGAAGTCAACCAAAATCCTTTTTTCTCTCCCGATGCTTCAAAAGTGGCGGAAATGGAAGCTTATATGGATGCCTTACGCAAAGAAGGTAACTCTATTGGGGCTAAGGTTTCGGTAGTGGCAAATAATATTCCCCCCGGTTTAGGCGAACCCATTTTTGATCGGTTAGATGCCGATATCGCACATGCCTTAATGAGTATTAATGCGGTTAAAGGTGTGGAAATTGGTGCTGGTTTTGATTGTATCGAACAGAAGGGGACAGAACATCGAGATTTAATCACTCCGCAAGGATTTTTATCCAATCATGCCGGGGGGATTTTAGGTGGGATCTCCTCAGGGCAAGATATTATTGCCAGTATTGCTATGAAACCTACCTCGAGTTTGCACCTACCGGGACAAAGTGTGGATCGTTTTGGTAAACCAATTGAAGTTGTTACCAAGGGCCGTCATGATCCCTGTGTGGGGATTCGAGCCACACCGATTGCCGAAGCGATGTTGGCGATTTGCCTCTTGGATCACTTAATGCGTCATCAAGCTCAGAATAGTGATGTAAACTCAGAAACCCCGGTTATACCTGCTCATCCTTAATGCTTGGTTCAATTTACTGGCAATTATCCAGTTTTTATTGGTTTTATTTTGCCACCTTAGGGGCTTTAATTCCTTTTCTCGGCCTGTATTTAGAATCTCTGGGTTTTAATACTGCCGAAATTGGGGAATTAATCGCCGTGGTGATGGGGACCAAAATTATTGCCCCCAATATGTGGGGCTGGTTGGTTGATCGAGGGGGTTGCCAGCGGCTTTTGATTATTCGCCTGGGTGCCTTGCTATCGGCGCTCTTTTTTGTCGGATTCTTTATAAACCATCAATACTGGTGGTTATTTATCATCTTATTGGCCTTTAGCTTTTTTTGGAATGCTATTCTGCCACAATTCGAAGCACTCACCTTAAATCATTTAGGTGACGATCATCATCGTTATAGTCTTATTCGTCTTTGGGGGTCGATCGGTTTTATTGTGACGGTATTTTTATTGGGGTGGCTGTTCAATCATATTAGTATCGCCAATCTACCTTGGTTTATTCTTATCCTATTACTTGGTATTTTTATCACCACTTTTTTTATGCCTGATAAAGGCTGCATCCATATTGACCGGGAACATGAACCGTTAAGAAAATTAATGGCCAAACCTGAAATTATTGCTTTATTTGGTGTGTGTTTTTTAGTCCAAGCCAGTCACGGCCCGTATTATTCCTTTTTTTCGATTTATGCCAGCGAACATGACTATAGTAATAGCTATATCGGACTACTATGGGCCCTGGGGGTAATGTCAGAAGTGGTCGCCTTTACCCTGATGCCAAAATGGATTCAGCAATTTGGATTACGCAAACTTCTATTATTTAGTTTATTTACTGGTTCTTTACGTTGGATTGTTATTGCATTTTATATCGATGTTCCCTGGGTCCTAACCCTAAACCAAGTCTTACATGCCTCTACTTTTGGGATTTATCATGTAGTGGTAATTGCCTTGGTGCATCGATATTTTGTGGGTAAAAATCAAGGCATGGGACAGTCCCTTTATAGTAGTCTAAGCTTCGGTCTGGGTGGAGCAATCGGTAGTTTATATGCGGGCTATATCTGGGAGCTTTCAGGACCAGTAGCCATGTATTTATTTGCCGCTGGAATTTCGTTAGTTGGTTTTATTGTTTCTTATAAATATACAAAAATATAAAAAGGTTTATTGATGAAATCTCATTTTATAATTGCACTATGTTTCACTCTTCTATTGTCCTTTGCCAATGCGGATGATGATTTAAGATTAGACGGAAATTTTATTGAGGGTGGTTTGGTGATTGGCTATACACAACCCGGTGCCAAGGTTGTTTTTCAAGACAAAAAAGTAAAAGTCTCAAAAGAGGGGATTTTTATTATTGGTTTTCATCGAGATGAAGACTTGCGTTCGGTTTTAAAGGTAAAATTAAAATCGGGCAAAAAAATTAAAAAAGATATTGTGATTCAAAAACGAGATTATAAAATTCAAAAGATCTTTGGACTGCCTCCTTCAAAAGTAACACCCAGAAAACCCGAAACCTTAAAACGCATACGGGCTGAAAATGCCATGGCAAAAGAGGCAAGGAAATTAGTCGATGATCGTTTAGACTTTACCGAATCCTTTATTTGGCCAGTGATTGGACCTATTTCAGGCGTGTATGGTAGCCAACGGGTGCTAAATGGCGAACCAAGACGTCCACATTTTGGGATTGATATTGCCAAACCGACAGGGACTCCGGTTAAAGCACCCGCTTCAGGAATTGTGACGATGGCTCATCCGGATATGTTTTTTTCTGGTGGTACATTGATTTTAGATCATGGCCATGGCCTATCTTCTTCATTTTTACACCTCTCTGAAATTTTAGTAAAAGTCGGAGATTCCATTAAACAAGGTGATATTATTGCCAAAATTGGAGCTACAGGGCGAGTAACAGGTGCGCATTTAGATTGGCGAATGAATTTAGGCAAAAAACGAGTTGATCCGGAGTTATTGGTACCGGAAATGCCGCAGTCTTCCAAATAGAATCAAGTTTATTAATTTTCATCTGGGCCGACCGCATCTAAGCCAATTAACTGTGGATAATGCTTTAGCTTATCCACAATCTCTTTTGCTCTCGGAGTTAATTCTTCTTGTTCTAAATGATTGAGCTCTTGTTGATACTCGTCTAACTTGATACTGGCTTGACCATCCTCATGGGTTAGCCGATGAAAACGATATTTATCCCATGCGTGTTTTTCCTCATTATTTAATAATTCAGGATAATTGCGGGCTTTATAGCGGAATAATAACTCATCCAAACGTGGTTCAGAAAAATTGGCTTCATAAGCCATTAATTGTTCCCTACTTAATTGAGTAATTGTCTGGCATTTCTCTTTATCATTACGTGATAAAAATCCGCCTTTATATAGGGATTGGTCGGGATCGACTTTTTCTTTATTATCAAACTTGCCTTGGAATACGATTTCTAGCTTGGGGAATAGCCCACTGCTTTCTTGTAATATGAGCATATGTCGTTTATGTTCATTAAGATCCATTTCTAAACGTTGGGCGGTTTGTTCATCTAAGGTACTTATAGGGGCCAGAGCAGGGCATTTATTAAGGTGTACCGTTTTTAAAGCCACTCTTTCCAGACCTTTCTCCTGTAACTCAATGCTTGAAGTATATAATCGTTCCGAGATTTCATCAGCACTTAAATCGGCTAAAACCGCCGGATTATGGCGCAGGTCATAAACAATAATGCCATTTTTATTGGTAGGGTGAGCCATTAAGGGATACACTAAGGCACAATGTCCGTATTGACTGGGGTACATTCCGGAAACATGAAGTAAAGGTTTGGGATTGGATAAACTTAATAATTCAGCTACTTTATGTTTATTGCTCAGGCCTAAACAAAAATCAAATAAACGCGGTTGCGCTTTTTTTATTAGTTGTCCCAAGGCAATTGTCGCATAAACATCGGATAAGGCATCGTGGGCATGTTGGTGACTAATACCATTGGCCTGACTCAATTCCTCTAAGCGAAAACTCACCCGACCTTCGTCGTTAATGGGCCAATTAATCCCTTTAGGGCGCAAGGCATGGGTAATCCGTACCACATCGATTAAATCCCAACGGGAATTGCCATTTTGCCATTCGCGGGCATAGGGATCGTAAAAATTACGAAAAAAACTAAAACGAGTGAACTCGTCATCAAAACGTAGATTGTTATAACCTACCGTACAGGTGTTGGGGGTGGATAGTTCCTGGTGGATGATTTTAATAAACTCAGATTCAGGCATCCCTTTTTCTAGGGCTTGTTGGGGAGTAATCCCGGTAACTAAGCAAGCCTGGGGATTGGGCAAAAAATCATTGGCGGGTTTGGCGACGATATCCAAGGGCTGACCGATAATATTCAAATTTTCATCGGTGCGGATACCGGCAAATTGCACCGGGCGATCACGGCTGGGATCGATACCGAAGGTTTCGTAATCGTGCCAGTAGAAAGTTTTTTTTGCCATTTCATAATCCTTGTCAGAGCGAAAACCTTGTAAAATTTCAAGAAAAATTAAGTCATCTATAGCCACTATTTCTTTATCGAGAGATAAATCTAGTTGATCGGTTTCGGCTCAATTGCGTCCGTTAAAACAATCAATCCAAACATTACTGTCAACAAGAACCACTGATTTTTTCTCATATCGTCTAAATCACCTTCCCATATTCGCTTGCCTCGACGTGCTTTGATATTTGACTGTTTACGCAATTTTATTTTTGTGTATTAAAATTGTTTTATGGACACATATTGGCATAGCTTATTAAATATGACAAGTTTAGGAACTGTTGAAAATACTACCCAAATAAATCGGTTAATGGATATTTAACATTATTTGCACCGTTTTTTAAAACATGAGTATAAATTTGAGTGGTTCTAACATTTTTGTGACCCAATTGCTCTTGAACGGTTCGAATATCACAACCGTGTTCTAATAAGTGGGTAGCGAAGGAATGTCGGAAAGTATGACAACTGGCCATTTTATGAATTTTACATTTCCTAATTGCCGACTTAACCACTTTCTGCAGTGTTTTTTCGCTATAGTGATGGCGGTGAATGATTTGATTATGGGGAGCGATTGATAGTTTTGCGGAAGGGAATGCGTATTGCCAAGCCCATTCGGTGTTCATTAACGGGTATTTTTCTGCTAGGGCATTGGGTAGCAAGACTTTGCCATGGCCCGCATCGAGGTCACGTTGGAATTGGTCAAATACCACTTTTAAATGATTACTAATTGGTGTTTCTAAAGGCTCAGGTAAAGTGACGACTCTGTCTTTATTACCTTTTCCGTTGCGAATGGTAATCGTGTGGTCGTTAAAATCGAAATCTTTGACACGTAAACGAACGCATTCCATAACTCGGAGGCCAGATCCATATAGTAAGCTGGCTAATAACCATTGAATGCCACTCAATTGTGACAAGATTGAGCGAATTTCAGTTTTGGTTAATACTGTGGGGATATTGATTTTGCGTTTAGCATATATAAGTCTATCCATATTTTCAAAAGGTTGTTTAATAACGTGGCGATACATAAAAACTAAGGCATTGAGGGCTTGATTTTGGGTGGCCGAGGCAACATGTCGCTCGAGAGCTAAATAGTTTAAAAATTGTTGAACTTCTTCTCCTCCCATGGTATCGGGATGACGTTTTTTATGAAATAAAATAAAGCGTTTAATCCAGCTTAGATAAGCTTCTTCGGTTCTAATGCTGTAGTGGCGAATACGAATTGCTTCTTGAACTGAGACAAGAAAGGATGAGTTTAAGGATTTCATTTTTACCTCCGGGAATATTGGTGCAATGTGCGATACAAAAGCTGATTAGGTTGCAGTTGCTACTAATATTACGTTTGATGAGATAATTGGGGTATCAGAAAAGTCTGAAATGTTTGTAGGAATTATCGACAATTTAATGTTGGAATGTCCGACGTTTTTTTAGGATCATTAATGCGTAGTGACCTTTAACCTGATCATCTGAGAATACAAACGTCAGGTGTTGATCACTTTTGATTACCTTGGTTTCGATAATCGAGACTCCCTTAGAAACGCTCAAATTCTGCGGGAATATCTTCTTCTATATAGGAAGATTCCTCTCGTTTTATTGATTGAAGGGAGTTATTGCGCTTTTTCTTTGGGTTAGTTAAGCGTTGTAGATTTTGATGAGAATTGTCCTTAGCTTGGTTGCCTTTTCCAATATTGAAAAAACCCATCATATCCTCTAAGCTCATAGCTTGAGAGTTCATTTCTTCTGCTGTTGAGGCCAATTCTTCCGATAAAGCGGCATTATTTTGGGTGACAGTGTCCAGTTGGGTCATGGCACCATTAATTTCATTAATACCACTCGCTTGTTCTTCGCTTGCTGCGGTAATCTCTTGGACTAAATCAGCAGTTTTTTGGATGCTGGGTACAATTTCATCTAATAAGTTACCGGCTTGTTCGGATACAGAAACACTGTTTTTGGCTAAGTCACTGATTTCACCTGCCGCTTCTTCACTGCGCCCAGCCAACTTTCTGACTTCAGCAGCAACCACGGCAAACCCTTTGCCGTGTTCGCCTGCCCGAGCTGCTTCAATAGCTGCATTTAAAGCTAATAAATTAGTCTGGTAGGCAATGTCTTCGATAATGTTGATTTTCTCAGCGATAGCTTTCATCGCTATGACCGTTTCCTTGACAGCTTTTCCTCCTTGCTCTGCTTGATGAGATGCAGATTGAGCCATTTTTTCTGTTTGCTTGGCATTGTCGGCATTTTGATTCACATTGGCACTTATCTCTTCCAGTGATGAGGAGGTTTCCTCTACACTGGCTGCTTGCTCTGACGCTCCAGAGGATAAATCTTGAACGCTCTGGCTTACTTGGGAGGAAGCTTGGGCCATACTATTCGCCGTATTAATGACATTAGCGACTATTTCTTTAAGGTTTTTGGACATTTCAATCATGTCTGCAAAGACACCACTGGGTTGTTTTCCTTTGGTATCGTAATTGATCTCCAGATTACCGGCCGCAATTTGTTGTGCAATACCTTTTAAAACTGATGGCTCCTCACCTAATGGGCGTTTAATTAGGAACACTATCAACCAGGTTAAGAACAAAGCAACGACTATACCAGCGATGGATGTGTAAATTACCGTCAAAGAGGCTCTTTCATTATTTTTTTGAACTTTAGGACCTAAAATATCTTGATCCTTTTTGACTGACAATTTTACGTCCTCAGATGCTTCTGCAATAATTGGTCCCATCCGATCCAATTGGTTTTTAATAATATCATTACGTTTAATAATTAAATTATGGACTTGGTTAAATTTTTCGTTATAAATTTTTCTAGCTTTCATAAAGCTTTTGAACAATCGGCGTCGTTCTGGATTTTGAAGACCTTTATCTAAAGTAGCGGCGAGATGATCAATTTCTTCCCCAATTTCTTTATGAAAACGCTCGGCACTAGCCTCTTGGTTATCCTGTAAAAATTTTGCAGCATAAAGTCGGGCTAGTAATACGTGTTCCTGGATTCGTCCTGCGTAATAAGCAGCTTCAGGATCTTTATCTTGGTAAGCAGTTTTCATTATTTCGGTCAAATCTTTACGCATAGCCAGACCGTTTGGATCCATGCCATCTTTTACTAAGGTATCCCGTTCTGCTTTCATTAAGATGACTTGTTCAAAAAATTGCTGATATTCATCCAGGTTTTCTACAATAACTTGGACATTTTTTGCACGTTCAGGCTTTTGAATTTCAGTCTTTGCTTTTGCGATTAACTCCTGCGCAAGTTTCATGCGTTCATGATACTTTACGACACTATCAGGTGAACCAGTATTAAAGAAATCTTTAACATACAAACGGACCATTAACATATTGGCTTGTACACGTCCTGCCAGATTGGTATCTCTAGCTAAACCACGGTATTCTTTAAAGCCATCAACGGCAGTCCCCAGACCATTAAATGAAATTATAGAAATAATTATCATTATGAAAAGAACTGAACCGAAACCGATAGCCAGCAAACTGGATACTTTCATATTTTTTAACACAACAGTAGTCCTCTTATAAAATAAACCTGCAACCTAAATAAATCGGTTGAGTCATAGCGAGAATGACTAGGCCTTATTCGTAGTCACCCGATGGATGCAGTATAGGCAACCCCAATAAAATTTTCCAGAAAAAGCATAAGGCTTAGTACTTTGGTCACGGGCGGTTAGTCACGGGCGGTTAGCCATTCGCTCTTGGGGGGAATGCTAAATAAAATATTGTTAGCTAAAGAGATTTAGAGAAGGAAACCCGCCTATAATCTAGCAGAAATTTGGTAACATTAAAACACTTATTAGACAGACACCTATTTTTTTAGCTACTTTTTCAACCTAAATAACGCAGTTAAAAATTAGCCTATAATAACAAGTACCTGAAATTTTGGAAAAATACCATGGTACTTCCCCCTAAAAACACTCACCCAAAGGGTGAATCGCCTTTTTCTAAACAAAAGGCAA
>Ga0209475_10000186_pt1 | contig 177886 bp, 134 predicted proteins | sample tdDd471_FD_187128 | JGI IMG/M metagenome (GOLD analysis project Ga0209475, IMG submission 187128) | Marine sediment microbial communities from the Atlantic coast under amendment with organic carbon and nitrate - tdDd47.1 (SPAdes)... | ecosystem: Environmental > Aquatic > Marine > Coastal >... | reverse complement strand
CTCCGCCCACGCCCACGCCTGCGCTCCGCCCACGCCTACGCCTACGCCTACGCCTACGCCTACGCCTACGCCTACGCCTACGCCTACGCCTACGCCTACGCCTACGCCTACGCCTACGCCTACGCCTACGCCTACGCCTGCGCCTGCGCACCCGCTCCAACGCAAAACGCCGACCCCGAGGGGCCGGCGCTTCACTCGCTACTCACCGTCGGCGCTGGGCGCCGGGGCTGTTCACTTCGGCGCGCCGTCCTCGGCCGGCTTGGCGTCGGCCGTGGCGGGCTTGTCGGACTCCTTGTCGGCGTCGGCGGGCGTCGCGTCGGGCAGGACGCCGCCGGCGGACCGGTAGGCCTCCTCCTGACGGCGCTTCTCCTCGAGCCACGCCTTCGTGTACTGGACGTCGCCGGCGGCCATCTGCGCGGCCAGGTAGCCCTCGTACCACCCGCGGTAGACGCGGCGCTGCTTCTCGAAGGTCAGCTGGTCGACGAGGTCCTGCTTGGCGTCGTCCTCGAGGGGCTCGGGCGGGAGCTTCTCGATGAACTTGGCGACGACGTAGGTCGTCTCGGCGGGCTCCATCGCGAAGACCTCGTCGAGGAGCGGCGCCTCTTCGGTCGCGGCGAAGGCCTTGCGCACCAGCGCGGCCGAGCGGCCGAGGCCGGCGATGAAGGGGAGCTGGTCGGGGAAGCCCTGGGCGATGGGCTGCAGGCGGGCGAAGGGGGTCGACTCCTTCGCCACGAAGCCCTTGCCGTCCTCGATGATCCCGTACTTCGCGTTGATGGCGATCGCGGCCATGTCGAGCTTCGCCGTCGGGTCCTTCTTGGCCTCGGCCAGGATCTCGTCGGCGATCTTCTTCGCGAGCTCCGGGGTCTTCTCCTGCTTCACGGCGTCGGTCGCGATCTGCTTGCGCGCCTCCTCGAGGGTGGTGACGACGGGCTCGCTGACCGACTCGGCGAAGAAGATCCAGTAGCCGGACTTGACCTCGACGACCTCGGAGACGTCGCCCGCGGCGAGCTTGCCGACCGCCGCCTGCACGTCCGGGCCGAAGGGCCAGCGGACCAGATCCTTGAGGGACTTCGCGCCGAGCTCGCCGGCCTTGTCCTTCGAGGCGTCGGTGGAGTTGGCGGTCGCGAGGGCGCCGAAGGCGTCGGCGGGGGAGGTCGCCGCGGTGTCGTCGACGGGCGCGGCGTCGTCACCACCGTCGGCGTCGTCGCCGTCCTCGGGAGCGGGGGCCGGCGCGGCGGCCGCGGTCACGGCGGCGGCGGCCTCGGCGCGGAGCTTGGTGGCCTGCTCGGCGATGGTCTTGCGCTCGGCCTCGAGGGCCGTCTTCTGCTCGCCCTCGGCGGTCGCCGGGTCGGGCGCGTCGAGCTTGATGCCGCGGAGCGTCCACAGCTTCGGCGTGGTGAACTTGGAGTCCTTCTTCTCCTCGTACTCCTTGTCCGCCTTCTCCTGGTTGTCCTTCAGCCACGCGGCGATCTCGTCGTCGCTGACCTCGACGAGGGGCGCGACCGTCGTCGGGTCGACCGCGACGTACGCGATCTTGACCTTCTCGCCGGTGAGCTTGCGCTTCGCCTCGACGTCGACGTCGGTGGCCTGGATACCGCCGACCATGAGCGCGATGACTCGCTCGCGCAGCAGCTCGTCCTTGACGAAGGACTCGAAGGCCGACGGCGTGGTGTTCACGCGGCGCAGGTAGTTCGTCCACCCGTCGGCGTCGAACTTGCCCGTCTTCTCGTCGACGAACTCGTTGAGGAGCAGCGCGAGGCGGTCGTTCATCTCGGCGTTGCTGACCGTCATGCCGAGCTCGCGAGCGTACTCCGCGACGAGCTTGGTCTCGACCAGCTCGTCCATGATCTTGAGGGGCTTCACCGGCGAGATCTCGGAGGTCTCGCGGCCGAAGCGCGCCCCGGAGTACGGGCCGTAGAGCCGCAGGTAGGCGAACCGCGTCAGCAGGTAGTCGCGCTGCAGGTCGGCCGTCTGCGGCGACTTGCTCCGCGGCGACGGTGGGCTCAGGCTGAGGCCATCCCCCAGGATGAGGAGGTTCGAGTCGATCTTCGCGTCACCGACCTCGGCGAAGTCCGCCACCTGGTAGCCGCCAGGCCCGGCGCCGCCGCCGCAGGCCTGGTCCGGGCCCACGGCGCCGAACGTGAACGCGAACACCACGATGATGATCGCGAACATGAGGTAGATGACGAACGAACGTGAGTTCTTGCGCAGCAGGTCGAGCATGGTCGAGGTTCGCCCGGTCTGGGTTCCCGAAGAGGAGGCATCGGGGCGCGCAAGCCCCGGAACGGATTGGCTCTCCTATCCCATGCGTTCATGGCCCGTCAACAACCCATTCCCACCGTCGCGCCGCCGCTCGACCGCCGCCGGGACGCGGGTGGACTCCCGACTGGCACCCCGGGCGGGGTTCTGCTAAGACGCGCGGTCGGTCGAGACCCAAGGGACCCATGTTCGACTGGCTCTACAGCCTCTTCTCCAACGACCTCGCCATCGACCTCGGGACGGCGAACACCCTGATCTATGTGAAGGGTAAGGGGATCGTGTCCTGCGAGCCCTCCGTCGTCGCCGTCCAGAAGGACGGGCGCGGGGCGAGGCGCGTCCTGGCCGTCGGCAAGGACGCCAAGGAGATGCTCGGCCGGACCCCCGGCTCCATCGTCGCCATTCGGCCGATGAAGGACGGCGTGATCGCCGACTTCGAGATCACCGAGGCGATGCTGCGCTACTTCATCTTGAAGGCGCACAACCGCCGAACGCTGGTGCGCCCCCGCATCATCATCTGCGTCCCCTACGGCGTGACCGAGGTCGAGCGCCGCGCCGTGCGCGAGAGCGCCGAGAACGCCAGCGCCCGCGAGGTCTATCTGATCGAGGAGCCGATGGCCGCCGCGATCGGCGCGGGGCTCCCGATCACCGAGCCCTCGGGCAACATGATCGTGGACATCGGCGGCGGGACCACCGAGGTCGCCGTCATCTCGCTGGCGGGTATCGTCTACTCGAAGTCCATCAAGTGCGGCGGGGACAAGATGGACACCGCGATCATCAATCACATCAAGCGCAAGTACAACCTGCTCATCGGCGAGCGGACCGCCGAGAACATCAAGTGCTCGATCGGGACGGCCTATCCGACCGACGACGTGATGACGATGGAGGTCAAGGGGCGGGACCTCATCAGCGGCATCCCCAAGACCATCACCATCAACTCCGACGAGGTCCGCGAGGCCCTCGGCGAGCCGGTCTATCAGATCGTGGAGGCGGTGCGACACGCCCTCGAGGGGACCCCGCCGGAGCTCGCCGCCGACATCGTCGACAAGGGCATCGTGCTGGCGGGCGGCGGGGCGCTGCTCCGCAACATCGACGTCCTGCTGCGCGAGGAGACGGGCCTCCCCGTCATGATCGCCGACGATCCGATGAGCGCCGTGGTCCTCGGCGGCGGCAAGGCCCTCGACTCGCTGGCGTTGCTCAAGGGCGTCGCCGTGCAGGGCTAGCGCGGGGCCGTGCGCGAGTTCCTCCAGCGCCACCGCGCGGCGATCCTGGCCTTCTTCGGGCTCACGCTGCCGCTCTTCCTGCTCTTCGTCCATGGGCGTCACCCGCGGAAGACCACGGTGATCGAGGTCGCGCTGATGGAGATCACCGGCCCCGTCCAGGAGGCCGCGTCCCGGGCGCTGAGCGGCATCTCGGACCTGTGGAACGGCTACGTCGCGCTCACCGACGTCCACGACGACAACGAGCGCCTCCTCGAGGACGTCCGCCAGCTGACCGAGAAGGCCGATCGCGTGCGCCAGCTCGAGCTCGAGAACGCCGAACTCCGCAAGATGCTCGACTTCAAGAAGCGCCGACGTGAGCTCGTCACCGTCGGTGCCCACATCATCGGCAAGGACGTCTCGGCCTACACCCGGGTCCTGAGGATCGCCATCGACGTCGGCGACGACGCCAGCGTCCTCGAGGGGATGCCGGTCATCAACGCGGACGGGCTCATCGGCCGGATCCACCGGGTGTCTTCGAGCTTCGCCGAGGTCATGCTGGTCGTGGACGCGCGCTCGACGGTCAACGTGAAGGTGTCCGGCAAGGGGGTCGTCGGGACCGTCACGGGCACCAACTCCCAGTACAGCTACGACGCGCGCATGAGCTACCTCACGAAGGCCGAGCCCCTCGCCCAGGGGGATCTCCTCGTGACCTCGGGGCACGACAAGGTCTTCCCGCCGGACCTCCGCGTCGGCTACATCCGCTCGCTCGAGGAGCGTCAGCGCGGGGTCGAGTACGAGCTCCAGGTCACCCCCGCGGTCAACTTCTCCGACCTCGATCTGGTCTACGTCGTGACGGACGTCGTATCCGAGCCCGTCGAGGGCGGTGACGACGCCGCCCGGAGGGACCAGCCGTGAGGAGCGCCGCGATCATCCTGGTGGGCTTTCTGTTGCTCGCCCTCGAGTCACCGTTGCTCTACGACGCCGGCATGGCGCAGTACGTGCCCGACCTCGTGCTCGTCATGACGGTGTACCTCGGCCTCACCTCGTCCTTCGGGCGCGGCCTGGGGATCGCCCTCGTCCTGGGGCTCCTCAAGGACGGCTTCGCGAGCGGCACGCCCGTCGGGATGTACGCCGAGATAGGCGCGATCGCGTTCCTCGTGTCCTTCAGGTTGTCCCGCCGGCTCGTCCTCCGCGGTCCGGTCGGAGCGATGCTGGTGTCGCTGGTGTTCAGCATCGGGGCGTCCATCGTGGAGCTCGTCCTGAGCCTCGTCTTCGTCCGGAGCTTCGGTCAGGGCAGCAGCGGACCCGGGCTCGTCCTGGCGTCGATGTTGCCCCAGGCCCTGGTCACGGCGCCCTTCGGTGTGGTCGTCTTCTGGCTCCTCGACCGGCTCGACGCGTTGACCACGCGGAAGAACGACTCGGTCTTCCTTTGACGGAATTTGCTCGCGCCCCGGGTCGTTTCGGCCCGCGGTGGCACGGGCAGGGGGATGCTGGTGGTGGTGCCCGACACGGAGAGCAGCAGCCTATCGCGTCGCTTCGGCGTCGCCACGGTGCTGTTCACCGTCCTGTTCGTGCTGCTGATGGGGCGCTTCTTCTGGATCCAGATCGTCCGCGGCGACGAGTATCGCGAGCGGGCGCGCGTCAGCTTCACGACCAAGGAGCGCCTCCCCGCCCGCCGCGGAGAGATCAGGGACCGTAACGGTCAGGTCCTCGCTCGGAACGTCGCGCGTCACACCCTGACCATCGTCCCACACAAGCTGCGCAAGCCCGAGGTCCGAAAGGACGTTCTGGACCGGCTCGCGCGGCTCCTCGCGATGACCCGCGAGCAGCGGGACGATATCGAAGGCCGCATCCTCGGCTCGATCGAGAACGACGCCGCCTGGCACCCCCTCGTGGTGGCCGACGACATCGTCAGCACCTCGTGCCCCTACGACGGGGGCGCCCTCGAGCTGGCCAAGGACGCGCCGGGCCACGAGCACAACCTCCTCTACTGCCCGGAGTGCGGCATCACCCACGAGGGGATCGGCTCGGACGTCTCCAACTGTCCCCACGACCGGCGCAAGCTCAGCTGGGACGACGACCACCACACCGCGACCTGCCCGAAGTGCAAGCGGACCTTCGTGGGCGCGCCCATCTGCCCCAACGACGGGACGCTGCTGAACCCGGTCGACAAGAACCTCGAGTGCCCGGTCTGTAAGCGCCGCTTCAGCGACGAGGTGGCGGTCATCACCGCGCACCGTCACGAGCTCCCCGGCGTCGCCATCGACACGGAGTTCGTGCGCGACTACCCGAACGGGTTCCTCGCCGCCCACCTCATCGGCTACATGAACCTCGTCAACCGGGAGGACCGCGAGGCCGCGCCCGGCGTCTATCCGCTGGACGCCAGGGTCGGGCGCACCGGGATCGAGCGCGCCTTCGAGCCGGTGCTCCGGGGTGAGGCCGGGCTCGCGGAGTACTTCAAGGGCTCGGAGAAGGGCGCCACCCCGAACTTCCGCCCGGCGGTCGACGGGCTGGATGTGTGGCTGACGATCGACGCCCGCCTGCAGAAGGCGGTCCGTCAGGCCATGCGCTACCAGCGCTCCGGGGCCGCGGTGGTCCTCGGCGCCCAGACCGGAGAGGTGCTCGCCCTCTATTCGGTCCCGGGCTTCGACCCGAACGCCTGGTCGCGGGGGCTCTCCTCCGAGGACTGGTCGGCCATCGAGGACAACCCGTACGATCCCATGATCGACAAGGCGCTGACGCCCTACGCACCCGGATCGGTCTACAAGATCGTCACGTCGCTCGCGGTCCTGCACGACCACTTCGGCACGCCCGAGGACACCATGACCTGCCAGGGCCACTACGACTTCGCCGGGCGCCCCTTCGGCTGCCACTACAAGGCCGGCCACGGCGCGGTGAACCTGATTCAGGCGCTCAAGTACTCCTGCGACGTCTACTTCTACAAGATGGGCGAGCGGATCGGCATGGACCGCCTCGCCGACTACGGGCACGTGTTCGGCTTCGGCCAGCCGACCGGGATCGAGGTCTACGAGCGCGTCGGGCGCGTCCCGACCAAGGCCTATCACGAGACGACGTCGCTCGGGTTCCAGCCCGGGCTCACGCTCTCGGTCTCCATCGGGCAGGGCTCGCTGACGACGTCGCCGCTCCAGGTCGCGAGGTCGTTCGCGGCGGTGGCGAACGGGGGCCACCTGATGAAGGCGCACGTCGTCCGGCAGTACACCGACAAGAACGACGTGGTGGTCCAGAAGTTCCTGCCGGTCGAGGAGTCGCGCCTCCCGGCGACCCCGGAGGAGCTCGCCGTCATCCGAGAAGGGCTCGTCCGGGTCGTCAACGATCCCGACGGGACGGGGCCCGAGGCCCGGCTCGACAGCATGGTCGTGGCCGGCAAGACCGGCACCGCCGAGGCGGCCCAGTCCCGCCCCGGCGCCAGCCCCGAGCTGAAGCAGTGGCTCCTCGGCGATCACGCCTGGTTCGCGGCCTACGCGCCGGCCGACAACCCGCAGGTCGTCGTGGTCGTGTTCATCGAGCACGGCGGCGGAGGCGGCAAGCACGCGGCCCCGATCGCCCGCGAGATCCTGCGCGCCTGGATGCGCCTCGGGCTCGCCCAGCCGGTCAGCTCCGGGGGTGGCCCATCGCCCGCGGGAGGTGGCTGATGCCCATCGCCATCGAGACCCCGCGGAGGCCACGGTGAAGCGCGTGAACCCCGCCTTTCGCGACCGGTTCAACCTCGTCGCCCTGGCCGCCGTGGTGCTGCTCGTCGCGGTCAGCCTGCTGGTCCAGGCGAACGCCCAGTTCTACGCCGGTGGTGACTTCTACCAGCGCCAGACGATCTGGGTGGTCGTGGGCGGCGCGCTCTTCTTCGGCGCGACGGTGTTCGACCTGCGCCTCGTCGAGCGAGCGTCCTACCTCTTCTACGCGGCCGTCTTCGCACTGCTCGTCCTGACCCTCATCATCGGGACCAGCCCGACCGGGGAGTTCAAGCGCTGGATCAACCTCGGCGCCTTCAACGTCCAGGCCTCCGAGTTCGCGAAGCTGGCCGTGGTGCTCGCGTTCGCCCGGTACCTGCACCAGCGCAGGGAGCGGATGCCCGGCGAGGACGCGCGGCAGGCGGGACCGTACGACATCGGCGACCTCGGCGTGCCCGCGCTGATGGTCTTCGCGCCGCTCATCCTGATCCTCAAGCAGCCCGACCTCGGGACCAGCATGATGCTGCTCTTCGTCTCCGGGACGATGCTCGCGATGGAGGGGATCCGGCGGCGCGCGGTGATCATCGTCGGCGTGGTGCTCGCGGTGGCGGTCCCGGTCGCGTGGAAGACCGGGGTCATCCAGGACTATCAGAAGGACCGCGTCTACAAGCTCGTCGATCAGGACTGGGAGAAGGTCGACGACAAGACGGGCGCCATCGTCGAGACGCGGACGACCCAGGTCGAGCAGGCCATCTGGGCCATCGGCACCGGCGGCTTCACCGGCGCCGGCCACCGCGGCGGGAGCAAGGCCAGGCTCGGCAAGCTCCCCGAGGTCCACACCGACTTCATCGTGCCCATGGTGGCCGAGGAGCACGGCCTCGTTGGCATGACGGTCCTGCTTTTCCTATTCTGGGTGCTGGTCGTGTGGTCGCTGCGCACGGCCTACGACTCTCGATCACGCTATTCACGGCTCGTCGCCGTCGGCATCGCGGCGTTACTCGCATGGCAGGTCTTCATCAACATCGGCATGGTCACGGGCATGCTCCCGGTCGTCGGGCTGCCCCTGCCGTTCCTCAGCTATGGCGGCAGCTCCATGATGATGCTGATGCTGAGCCTCGGGCTCCTCTTCAACATTGCCATCAAGCGCGGGCGGCTCTGACGTGAGGCGCTGGCTCTCCCGGCTCGGCTGCCGGCTACGCGCCTTGGCGCTCGCAGGGCTGCTCTCCATCGGCGCCGCGCCGACGGCGAGCTGCGGTGGCGTGTCCGATCTGGCGAAGTTCCTCGACAGCCCCTTCGCGGACCTGTCGACCAACGTGACCTCGCTCGACTCCGCGCAGCTCGGCGCCATCATGGACGAGCTCATGCTGCGCTTTCGCACCTACCTGACCCTCCGCGAGATCGTCGACTTCAACCTCCTCGCGCCCGCCGCCTGCACGAGCCAGGTCTCTTCGGGCTCGACCACGCTGTCCTTCGTCGCCGACGTACCGTGCACCTTCGGGGCCGACTTCGAGCCGACCAGCGGCAGCATCGCGCTCCATCAGGAGCAGATCGCCAACGATCCGGTCGTGCTGCTGCTCGACGTCGAGTACCGGGACGTCGTCATCGGCGACCTGCGCATCAGCGGCACCGAGCACATCGACGAGACGAGCGCCCAGAACGGCGCCTCGCTGCGCGACGTCGACGTGGTCCAGAACGACGTGGAGCTGAAGTACAGCTTCCGGGTCGGGCTCCTCGACGGCGACATCCCCGTCTTCGACTACCAGATCCCCGCGCCGGGTGGGGACGTCCTCGCTCGGGTGTCGAACCCCACGTCCCCCGGCGGCTTCGTCAGCGTCGTCCTGACCGGGCTCGACGGCGCCCTCGCGTGCGAGGTCCGGGACGCCGCCTGGTCACCGGGCGAGGCCGCCCGCGGGACCTGCTGCGACGCCCTCGAGCTGCAGGAGGACGGGACCTGTGCCATCGACAGCCAGGTCTTCGGCCTCCCCGAGGGCCCCTGATACGCGGCTCTCGTCCGTCGGAGGCACGCACGGCGCGGGTCTCCGCGCCGCGGCCAGGTGCCCGGCCGACCCAGCGTTGACAATGACCCCCGGGTCGTTATCCCTTGGCCCCTCACCGTGGCCCGACGAAGGAGCACCCATGGCTGGCGCGAACGTTCACACCTTTACTGACGCCAACTTCGAGACCGAGGTCCTGAGCAGTGATCTCCCCGTGCTCGTGGACTTCTGGGCCGTGTGGTGCGGGCCGTGCCGCGCGATCGCGCCGATCATCGACGAGCTGTCGAGCGACTTCGCCGGCAAGCTCAAGGTCGGCAAGGTCGACACCGACAAGAACCAGAAGGTCGCGATGCAGCTCGGCATCAGCTCGATCCCGGCGGTCTTCCTGTTCAAGGGCGGCCAGGTGGTCGAGCGCATCATCGGAGCCCGCCCGAAGTCGGCCTTCGTCAAGCAGCTCACCCCGCACATCGGCTGAGCTCGGTCGTCGCGCAGCGCGCCGAGCGCTGCGCTGCGGTGAGTCGCTGCCGGCCGGTCGAGCCATTCCGCCGCCGATCGGTCCCGAGGCGTGAACGCCCGCGCCCATTGAGGCGCGGCGCTCCGACGCCCTGAGCGCGGCCCGCTCGACGCACCGCCGCGTCGATGGAGGACGCCCACGGCGTGGGTGTGCAGCGATGCCGTTGTTGCGGTGCGTCAAGCTCGGCTTCTGCTTTGGCTCCTGTCGCAACCGGGGTATAGAGCCTCCAGATGTTCGTCGCCCTCCTGATCGCCGCCTCGCTCGGCTTCATCATCGCCGCGTTGATCTACGTCTCGCGGATCGTGCGCAACGACGTCGCCGTCCCACGGGCCGGGCACGTGATGATGGCGCTCGCGACGGCGAGCCTCGGCGGCGCCGCCGTCCTGGGGCTCGTCGGGACCGGGACGTCGCATGTCCCGATCGGACCAGAGATCATCCTGCTCTGCTGCTTCGTCCTGGCGGTGCTGGGGCTCGCGGGCCAGCTGTTCGCGAAGGTCGCCATCGCCGGGCCGGTCGCGGCGGTCATCGTGGGGGTGGTCAGCTTCGCCATCCTGCTGAAGCTCGAGGTCGCCGCCCCCCTGGGACCCCCGATCGGCCTGCGGACCGTAACGATCCTCCACATCAGCGCGACGATCCTGGGCTTTCTGCTCTTCACGCCCAACTTCGGCCTCTCGGTCGTCTTCGCCAGCCAGGTCTATCGCCTGAAGACGAAGCAGCTCTCCAACGCGAGGCTGCCGAGCCTGCTCACCCTCGAGGGACATGCCTGGCGTCTGCTCTTCGTCGGTTTTCCGCTCTACACCGTCGGCATCCTGCTCGGAGCGGTCTGGGCGGACACCGCCGCCACCGGGGTCCAACCGAGGCAGGTCTTCGCCGGCCTGAGCTGGATCCTCTACGCCTTCACCATCTACCGCCGGCTGGTCACGGGCTGGCGTGGGACGCGCGCTGCGGTCACGCTCATCTTCGCGTACACGCTGTCGCTTGCCGCGGTCCTGCTCTACTCGTTGCGCTGAGGTCGGGGTCCGTGCCGCTCGTCGTCCTGGGGATGAACCACAAGACCGCGCCCGTCGTGGTTCGCGAGACGTTCGCCGTCCCCGGCGACTCGGTAGAGCAGTTCGATCGCGACCTGTGCGCGGACGCCGCGGTGAAGGAGGCGATGGTCGTCTCTACCTGTAACCGCGTCGAGGTCTACGCCGTCCCGAGCGGCACCGTCGGAGCGCTCAAGGCCGCGCTGGTAAGGCGCCTCGGCACCGAGCGTGGGCTCGACGCGATGCAGCTCGACAAGCACGCCTACTTCCTGACCGGCGAGGACGCGCTCCGCCACGTCTTGCGCGTGTGCGCCAGCCTCGACTCGCTCGTCGTGGGCGAGGCGCAGATCCTGGGCCAGGTGAAGGACGCGATGACGGTGGCGCGGGAGGCCGGGACCATCGGGCCGGTCCTGGACCGGACGCTCCAGGCGGCCTTCCATACCGCCAAGGCGGTCCGGACCGACACCGAGATCGCCCGCGCCACGGTGTCGATCGGCTCGGTCGCCGTCGATCTGGCGCGGCGCATCTTCCCGAAGCTCTCGGAGACCCGGGTGCTGGTGGTCGGCGCCGGCAAGATGGGGCGCGTGACGGCGCGGTCGCTGGCGTCGGCCGGCGTCGAGCGGGTCTACGTGACCAACCGATCGCGCGAGAAGGCCATCGCCCTGGCCAACGAACACGGCTGGCACGCCCGCGACTACTCCGAGCTCGACGATCTGCTGGCCCAGGTCGACGTCGTGCTCTCGTGCACCGGGGCGTCACGGCCGATCCTCGACGTCGCGCGTGTCAAGCCCATCATCCGTCGCCGGAAGTACCGACCGCTCTTCCTCGTCGACATCGCGGTCCCGCGCGACATCGAGTCCGGCGTCGGTGATCTCGACACCGTCTACCTCTACAACGTGGACGACCTCGAAGCGGTCAGTCGCGAGAACCTCGAGAAGCGCAGGGGGGAGGCGGCCGAGGCCGAGGCGATGGTCGAGGAGGCCGTCGTCGACATCGCGCAGTGGCACCGCGGGCAGTCGATCAAGCCGACGCTCGCGGCCATTCGCCACCACGCCGACGCGCTGACCGAGGCCGAGGTCGACAAAGCCCTCGGCAAAAAGCACCTCGCGAACCTCGACGACAAACAGCGCGCCGCGGTCAAGGCGACCGTGCGAGGCGTGATCAACAAGCTCCTGCACCCCTCGATGACCGCCCTGCGCTCCCACGCGGAGTCGGGAGACGGCGCCGAGCTCGCGGCCCACGCGCGGCTCCTGTTCGGCATCACTCCGGAGGACGAGAACAAGTGAAGCTCAAGATCGGGACCCGCGGCTCCAAGCTCGCCCTCTGGCAGACCAACCACTTCAAGGCCCAGCTCGAGGCGGCCCACCCCGGCCTCGAGTGCGAGGTGGTGGTGATCAAGACCCGCGGCGACGCGATCCAGGACCGACCGCTCTCCGAGGTCGGCGGCAAGGGGCTCTTCGTCAAGGAGCTCGAGGAGGCGCTGCTCGACGGCCGCGCGGACCTCGCGGTCCACTCCATGAAGGACATGCCGTCGGTGCTTCCCGAGGGCCTCGTCCTCGGCTGTGTCCCCGAGCGCGTCGACCCGCGCGACGCCTGGGTCCGCCCCGAGGGCGCGCCCCCGCTCACGGTCGACGAGCTGCCGGAGGGCGCGACCGTCGGGACCTCGAGCCTCCGGCGCGGGGCTCAGCTCCTCGCGCGTCGCCCGGACCTGAACATCATTCCGCTCCGGGGCAACGTCGAGACGCGCCTCCGCAAGCTCGACGAGGGAGTCGACGGGCTCCAGGCGATCGTGCTGGCCTGCGCCGGGCTCGAGCGGCTCGGGCTGCAGGCGCGCATCACCGAGGCGCTGCCGGTCGACGTGATGCTGCCGGCGGTAGGGCAGGGCGCCCTCGCCATCGAGAACCGCGAGGCGGACCCGGTCGTCGGGCCGATCCTGGCCGCGCTGCACAACCCGGCCACGGCCGCCGCGACCCGGGCGGAGCGGTCGTTCCTGGCCGAGATCGAGGGCAGCTGCAAGGTCCCGGTGGCGGGCCACGCGACCCTCGAGGGGGACGAGGTGACCCTGACGGCGCTCGTGGGCGCCGTGTCGGGGGCGCCGATCGTGACCGCCTCGGCGAGCGCGCCGAGCGCCGACGCCGAGGCCCTCGGGATCGACGTCGCGCGCATGGTCCTCGAGAGCGGCGGCCGCGAGATCCTCGACGACCTCTTCGCCGAGGAGCCCTGACGCCGTGGGGGCCGCCCCCCGCGGGCCCGGCGACGCCGCGCCGAAGCCGGGCTTCGTGTCTCTGGTGGGCGCGGGCCCTGGCGATCCGGGGCTCCTGACCCTCCGCGGGCGCGCGGCGATCGAGCGGGCGGACGTCGTCCTTTACGACCTGCTCGCCCACCCGGCGCTCCTCGACGCCATCGACGTGCCCGGCCAGGAGCGCATCCACGTCGGCAAGCGCGCCGGCGCTGGGCTCTCGGCCCAGGACGCCATCAACCGGCTGATGCTCAAGCGGGCCCTCGCCGGCCAGCGCGTGTGCCGGCTCAAGGGAGGGGACCCGCTCGTCCTGGGCCGGGGCGGAGAGGAACTCGCGGCCTGCGTCGCCGCGGGCGTGGCCTACGAGGTGATCCCCGGCGTGTCGTCGATCGCGGCGGCGCCGGCCTTCGCCGGGATCCCCCTGACCCATCGGGACCACGCGAGCGGCTTCACCGTCGTCACCGGCCACGAGCGTGATGGCGGGTCGACGCACCCGGTGGATTGGGCGCACCACGCGCGCTCTCGGGAGACCCTCGTCGTGCTGATGGGGGTCTCGACCGTCGCGCGCTGGACGGCGGCGCTGATCGCGGGCGGGCGGGACCCGGAGACCCCGGTCGCCTTCGTCCGTTGGGGGACGCTGCCGGCGCAGGAGACCCTCGTCACGACCCTCGGCGCCGCGGTCTCGGACGTCACTGACGCCGGGCTGCGCTCGCCGTGTGTGGCCGTCGTCGGGGAGGTGGTGAGGCTCCGAGACGAGCTGGCCTGGTTCGACCGGCTGCCCCTGCACGGCCAGGTCATCGCGCTGACCCGGGACGCACCGGGGGACCTCGAGGTCTTCGCCCCCCTCCACGCGCTCGGCGCCGGTCTGGCGTGGCTGCCGCTGACCCGGAAGCAGCCGACGGACGGCGTAGCTGTGTTGGCCGAGCGCCTCGCGGCCGGCGGGTTCACGGACCTCGTCCTCACCAGCGCCAACGGTGTCCGCGGGCTCCGCGACGCCCTCGTCACGGCGGGCCTGGACACCCGAATCTTCGCCGGCGTTCGCACCTGGGCCGTCGGGCCGGCCACGGCGCGCGCGATGCGCGAGGTCCTGTCGCTCGCGGCGGATCTGGTGCCCGAACCGGCGACGGGCGAGAGCGTCGTCGCGCTCGCAAAGGAGACGGGCGTCTCCGGTCGACGCTTCCTGTTCCCGGCGGCTGCCGGCGCGCGTCGCGCCGTGCCGGACGGGTTGGCGGGGCTCGGAGCCTCGGTGGACGAGATCGCGATCTACGAGACCGTCCCTGACCCCGGTGCCGCCACCCGGTTCGTGAGCGCCGTCGAGACGGGCCTGACCCTCATCACCGTGTCGAGCCCGAGCGCCGTCCGGGCGCTGGCGGCGGCGATGGACGACGCCGGGGTCGCCCGGGACCGCTTCCCGCTGGCGGTCATCGGTCCGACGACCCGAGCGGCCGCAGAGGCGCGCGGCTTCAGGGTCACCGTGATGCCGACGACCTACACCCTCCCTGGGATGGTCGAGGCCATCGTCGCGTCCGCGAGGTCGGGCGCGCTCTGAACCGGAGCGTCGCGAGTGTCCCGCGCGTGGGACACCTCGCCCGGGACGTCCGACCCCACCGCTCGCCAGGGAGCGCGCTCGGACCCGCGCTGTCGCAGGGACGCGCGGCTGTGTGGTCGGAACACCCCAGGGCGGGGGACGCCGACCTCGGAGCCTGGTCGAATCGGGCCGGCCTCGAGCCCCGGTCTGACGCCAACTGCCTGAAATGACGTCCCTGGCACGGGGATTGCGAGGGCCACCCCCCACCCTCAATGAGGGCGGGGGACGGTTGCTGTGTGAACGTGGTTCACTCGCGGACGGCGCAAGGCCCGGCGATGAGCGTGGTTCATTTCGGGGCCGGTCTCTCGGGGCCCGTGCTACCCTCGGGGACTCCGACCCATCGCGTCTCAACGTCCCACAACGGAGGTGCACGCCGTGCGCCCACAACGACTCGTGCTGCTCGTCGCGGCCCTCGCTGCCTGCGGTGACTCCGCCTCCAACGGGGTCGACGCGCTCTTTCCCGTCGACTCCCTCGGCGGAGACACGGTCGCCCTCGACACCGCGACCGGCCCGACGTGCGGCGACGGCCAGGTCGAGGTCGGCGAGATCTGTGATGACGGCGCGGACAACGGGGCCTACGACCGCTGTGCGGACGACTGCTCGGGCCCCGGGCCTCGCTGCGGTGACGGCGTCGTCGACGAGGGCGCGGAGAGCTGTGACGACGGCGCCGACAACGGTCGGTACGGCTACTGCAACCCCAGCTGCGATGGGCCGGCGCCCTACTGCGGCAACGGCTTCACCGAGTCCGAGCACGAGGCCTGCGACGACGGTGAGGACAACGGCGAGTACGGTGCCTGCCTCGCCGACTGCTCCGCTGACGGCCCGCGCTGCGGCGACGGCGTGACGGATGCCCCGTGGGAGTACTGTGACGACGGCCCCGACAACGGCCGCACCGGTCACTGCGCCTACAACTGCACGGCGAGCCCGGGCTGCGGCGACGGCGAGGTCGTCCCCCCGGAGGTCTGCGACGACGGTGACGACAACGGCGGCTACGGGCGCTGCGCCGGAGACTGCGCGGGCCCCGGTCCGATGTGCGGCGACGGTGTCGTCGACAAGGGAGCCGAGGTCTGCGATCACGGCGAGGACAACGGGCGCTACGGCCACTGCCGCGACGACTGCCAGGGGTTGGGGCCCCGCTGCGGCGACGGCGTTCTGAACGGCGGCGAGGCCTGCGACGACGGCGCCGACAACGGCACGCTCGGCCACTGCCGCTACGACTGCACGGCGGTCTCGGCGCCGTGGCCCACCCTCCCGACGACGGCCACGGCCGCGGCCGTCGTGGACGGTCAGACCTGTGACACCCACGACTGGCTCGCCAAGTACATGCGCTACCGTCGTCGCTTCCGGGGCGACGGGACCGCGGCCTATCCGGGCTTCGTCTCGCGCGGCGTCGGTCCCGGTGAGAGCATGCCGGCCTCGCGCCGCGAGCCCCACGTCGTGTGCTCCGGCTACTGGAGCTTTGAGGGCTGCCCGCGGGAGGACACGCCGGACGCGCAAGGGCTCTACAAGTGGGGCGACGGGACCATCTGGCAGGGTCACTACCTCGAGGTCCTCGCGACCGAGTACGCCGTCTTCACCCACCTCGAGCTGGACACCGCACAGACCCTGAGCGACCTGCGCCTCGCGCTCGCCGCGTTCGATCGTGTCGACGAGGCGGCCGAGGGGTACTACGGCGTCGCTCCGGCCCGGGACGGCTTCTTCCTCCGTGACGACGTCCCCAAGACCTTCATGGTCACCGAGAGCGGCTATCGCTTCCCTCGGAGCGACGGCTACTCCGGCTACAGCTGTGCCGCCGCCGACACCGCCTGCGAGCCCCCGCAGATCGACGACGGCTCGTTCACGAGCCAGGATCAGGTGGTCGGCTTGACCCTCGGGCTCGCGGCCGTGGCCACCTTCGTCCCGCCAGGGGTCGCGGTCGACGGCGTCGAGCTGAACGCCGATGCGCGCGAGAAGATCCACCGGATGGTCGGCAAGCTCCGGGGCGACGGCTGGAAGGTCCTCGACCCCGACGGCGAGCACCCACCGGACGCCTGGGGTGGCAACGCCATCGGGTTCTCGAACCAGCTCGCGAAGGCCGCGAATCGCTACTGCGGCGGCGCCTTCGGGGTGTCCGACTACCGGACCCTCGCGAGCCGCGTCGAGGGCGAGGCGGCCTGGGTGGGCCTCCAGGCGATCTGGGGCGTGACCCACAACTACAACCGCACGATGGCGCTGAAGCTGGCGGCGATGACGGCGGTCTGGTCGGCGGACAAGCTCACGAGGCGCTCCGTCGGCGACGGCAAGGACTACTACGCGATCCTGTTCGCGCTGATGAACGACCAGCGCTTGCCGGACGACTTCAGCGAGTGGCGGGTGGACGCGGTCCTCGACTCCGCGCCGTGCGGCGGCCCGTGTCGCGGCTACGCTCACTGCGACGCGGACAGCGCCGGATGGCAGGGCGAGAGCCGCATCTTCGGCCCCAACGACCGCGCCGGGAGCCGCCATCATCCACGGGCCGAGTTCAACGGGCTCGACTACATGGCCCTGCACAACGTGTGGTTCCTCTACCGACACGGGCAGCTCGGCTACGCGACGCCGGAGGCGCCGGCCTCGGGGTGTGCCGCCTTCACGGGCCTGGACGCCTTGCGCGGCGACGGGGACGCCGCGCCGAGCTACGATCCCACCGCGACGTGCGCAGCGGCCGACCTGCGCCAGCGGTTCTGCGGGCGTCCGTTCTCGTCGTGGATCGACGACGCCTACCGGGGACGCGCGACCCTGTTCGTCGGTGGTGCCCGGTGGACCTGTGAAGCCGGCCAGCCGTGCACCATCGCGGCCGAGGACGGCACCGGAACCGGCGGCGACGACCTCATCCTCGGCGGGCCCGACGACGACCACCTGACCGGCGGCGGCGGCAACGACTGCATCTACGGCGGCGCGGGCGACGACCTGATCGAGGGAGGGCAGGGCTATGACGAGCTCCACGGCGGCGACGGCGCCGACGGCCTCTACGGTGAGGGCGACGGCTGGATCATCCTCGACGGCGAGCGCGACGAGCTCTGGGGCGAGGCCGGTGACGACACCCTCGAGGGTGGGCCCGACGACGACGCGCTCTTCGGAGGCGACGGGCACGACACGATGGCCGGAGGCGGCGGCGACGACATCCTCGAGGGTGGCTCGGGGAACGACGACATGCGCGGCAACGACGGCGAGGACGTCATGAACGGCGGCCCGGGCGACGACCGCATGATCGGTGACGCCGGCCCGGACACCCTGTGGGGCGGCCCGGGACGCGACAAGCTCGACGGGGAGGGCGGCGACGACAGCTGCGACGGCGAGGGGGGCGACGACTTCGTCCGCGGCGGCAGCGGGGATGACACCTTGATAGCCGGCAGCGACGGGCACGACCGCCTCTGCGGCAACGGCGGCGACGACACCCTCTGGGGCGGCTGGGACGGCGACGAGTGCCACGGAGGCGGCTTCCTGGGCGGCCAGGACAGCGTCAACGGCTGCGACGACGACAGCGCCACCAGCGACGACTGCGACAACGGCGCGTTCGACGCCTGGTAGCGCCCCGGGGAGGCGGTCCGCGCAGATGTCGTGAATCGCTGTCTTGCCTGTGCTGGCCGGCTCGTGTGAGAAGTGCCGGCATGGACCTGCGCTACTACCGCCGAATCCTCGAGTCCTGCGAGCCCTTCCTCATCGCGCGCCGCCCGGTCCAGGACAGCCTCGATCGCGCGCCGCTGGGGATCCGGGTCCCCGAGGCGAACGTCCTCGACCCCCAGGCGGTCGACAACGGCCCGTTCCTCAAGCTCACCGAGACCCTCGACGAGCTGACCTACGGGCCGGTCGCGCTCCAGATGCCGAGCTGGGCCTACTACGACTGCGCGCTGATGACCGGTGCGGTCTTCGGTTTCGCGATGCCGGCTGGGCGGCTCTCCTCCTGGGTCCGAAAGACCCTCGCGGTGCCCGAAGGCTATGACGGGCTCGTCCCGATGTCCCAGTTCGTCGCCATCCCGATGGCGCACCGCAAGGCGCAGCTCGTCTTCACGCTGTGCTCGATCAACCAGGTCGCCGCCGGCGCCGCCCCCGAGGGCCTGTGGCGCCTGACCCTGGCGGCCGGCACCGCCGCGCTGCGGGTCGACGTGATGGTCGCGACGACCCAGTGGCGCTCGGCGCAGCTCGGCCTCTTCACGAGCCTCGGGCCGCTCAAGATCATGACCGCCTGGACGCCGGCCCACGACATCGCCGCCACCACGACCTTCTACGTCCACGTCGACGACGAGGCCCGCGCCCGGCTGGTCCACGGCGGCGGCTTCGGCAACCCATGGGCCGACCGGTACCTCGACGCGGACTCCTTCGACGAGATGCAGGCGCTGCAGGCCGAGATCGAGGACGGACTCGAGGTGTGGGTCGTCGGCCCCCCCGAGATCCGAGGCGCGGAAACCCGCGTCCCGCTCAAGAAGCACGCGGCCGCCGGCGCTCCGACCCCGGGCAGCCCCGACGATACGTTCGTGCGGAGGTTCCAGGGATGATCACGACCCGAAACGACGCCATCCTCGAGCACCTCTCACCGTTCGTCGTGACGACGCAGCCGAACCGCCTCGTGCTCGACGAGGCCCCCTTCGGCATCGCGACGCGCTGGTTCGTCGACCCGCACTCGACCCGCTGGGCGACGTTCTTCGAGCTCCTGCAGAACCTCGACGCGCTGACCTTCGGCCCCGAGGGGATGCCGATGGACAAGTGGGTCTTCTACAACTGCGCCGAGCTGCCGGGCTTCATCTACGGCTTCGCCCTCGAGGCCGGCGAGCTCACCCCGGTCGAGCGCGAGCTGATGGGCGTCCCCCCGGTGTGGACGGGGCCCGTGCCGTTCTCCATGTACATCGCCATCCCGATGGCCGAGCCCGGCGCCTGGTTCGGTCACAACCTCGCGAGCCTCAACCGCACGTTTCCAGAGCGCGGCTTCGACGGGCTGGGGACCATCACGAAGGCGATCGCGCTCGCCGCGTTCCGGGTGGAGCGCTTCTTCGGGGCGACCCAGTGGCTCTCGAACGCGCTGCACATCCACACCCGCTTCGGGCCGCTCGACCTCTACACCGCGTACACGCCCGCCCACAGCCTCGCCGAGACGCTGACTTACGGCTTCGAGGTCACACCCGACAAGCTCCGCTTCGCCGCAGGGGACCCCGCGGTCTCCGTCGTCTATCCGGAGCCCGACATCGCCCTCGACGCCCGCGACGTCGAGGCCATGCGCGGCCTCCAGCGCCGCATCGAGGGGGGCGAGCGCTTCACGCTCGTGGGGCGGCCGTCCACCCGCGGGCAGCACGTCGTCCACCCCATCAAGACGCTGGGAGCTGGCCAGACCAGCTGACCCGAGGAGCAGACCCATGTCCGTCGAGCGCCTCGTTCGAGACACCCCGTGGGCGACCCTCCGAGACATCTACGGGCCAGCCGACGCGGTCGGCGGTCACCTCCGGACGCTCCTGGACCACGACGCCCCCCCCAAGCTCCGCGGCGTCGCCCGACGGGAGCTGCAACACCGCCTCGTGAACGAGACGTGGTCGCCCGACGGCGCCGCGCCCGCGCTCCGGGTCCTCGGCGCGCTGGGTGGGCAGGGCGCTCCCGACGCCGGGGCCCTGTGGGTCGTCGCCGCGGAGGTCGCGACCAACGGTCACGCGCGCCTCCTCCCCTTCGGCTTCGACCCCGATCACCTCGACGCCGCCTACGTCCTCGCCCACCCCGAGGTCGTCGGCTCCGAGCTCGCCCGCGCGCGTCGCGCGACCCTGACGGCCCACCGCGAGGCGGTGGTCGGGATCACTGGCCCGGCGATCGACGCCCTGGCGAGCCCCGTCGAGGAGGACCGCATCGGCGCCGCCTTCTTCCTCGCGTTCGCGCCGGAGGCTCGCGAGGTGTCGCTCCCGGCGTTGCTGTCGGCGCTCGAGGTCGAGCACCGCCCGTGGCCGTTCGCCAGTCTGTGCCTCTCGGTCGGTGTGCTCGCTCGAGACGACACCGACGCGCGCCGACGGCTCGACGCGCTGTCGCCCACCGCCGGAGCGGCCACCTTCGCCTGGCTCGCCGCGCGCGCGCTGGCGGCGCCGTCGCGGATGACCACGGCCGAGGAGGACGCGCTCGCCGCGGTCGAGAGCAAGCCCGCCAACAAGAAGAAGCTCCCCTGGAACGACGGGCACCTGGGTCCGCTCGTCTTCAAGGCCCTCATCCACGCTGCGTACATGCGCGGTGACGAACGGCGGTACGCCGCGCTCCTCGAGCGCCTCGAGGTCGGGCCCGGGGTCGTCGAGCCGGCGCTGCTCGCCATCGCGCTGGCCGCAGGGCGCGGCCGCCGAACATACCCGATGACGAGCGCCGCGGAGCTGGGCTTGGACGCGGTCGCGCGGGTCCGGGAGGTCATCGCGGGGCACGCGGACCTGGCGCCGTTCCTGCCGAGGGTCGGCGTCTTCGCGCGGGACGTGGATCGCGAGCGCCAGCTCTCGGCGGACGGGGGCGGCCCGCTTGGGCGTGTCCACGCGGGGCTACCGCTGTGGCGCTGGCTCGGCCGCCATCTCGACGGCCTCGAGCCGCGCGAGACCTGGCTCGACGCGGTCGCCTCGCTCGACGACGACGCGCTCTGGGCGGTCGTCGAGGACGCGGCGAACGCGCCGCTCGGGCTCTTCCGGGCCGGGCCCCAGGACGGCTGGCCCCAAGGCGGGCCGCGCGTCGAGGCCCTGAACGTCGCCCTCGTCGACACCCTGCGTGCGCGTCGACTCCTGGGCGAGCTGGGGGATCGTGGGGCGGCATACGCCCTCGCCGACGGGCTCAACCGCGGGCTCTTCTTCCTCGACGTCGGTCGCCTCACCGACGTTGATCCCAGGGCGGCCTGGGTGCAGCATGTCCTCGCCGAGATCACCCCGCGTTGGGTCCGTGACCCGAGGGTCGACGCGCTCAAAGCGTGGGCCGCCTCCGGGGCGCCCGAGGCCTGACCCCGAAACACCCGGCGCGAGCCGAAACGACGGCGCCCCCGCCGGTACCGACGGGGGCGCGGGGTTTCCGACGCCCGGCGAACCGCCAAGCGTCGGTCTCTGCGTGGGTTCAGCGCCCCATCAGGCGGATCATGATCGCCTTCTGCATGTGCATGCGGTTTTCGGCCTGGTCGTAGATCACCGACTGCGGGCCGTCGCAGACCTCGGCGCTGACCTCTTCGCCGCGGTGCGCTGGCAGGCAGTGCATGAAGATGGCGTCGGCCTTGGCCTTCGACATCAGGGCCTGGTCGACCTGGAAGCCGGCGAAGGCCGCCTCGCGCTTCTTCTGCTCGGCCTCCTGGCCCATCGAGGCCCACACGTCGCTGTAGATGACGTCGGCGTCGGCGACCGCTTCGGCCGGGCTCGTCGTCTCGGTGACGGTGGCGCCGAGCCCACGCGCCTTCGCGACGTAGTCGGCGTCCATCGTGTAGCCCTCGGGGGAGGCGCAGGCGAAGGTCATGCCGGTCCGGGCGCATGCCATCATCAGCGAGTGCGCGACGTTGTTGCCGTCGCCGACGTAGGCCAGCTTGCGCCCGCTGAGATCGCCGAAGCGCTCCTGGATGGTCTGCAGGTCCGCGAGCGCCTGGCACGGGTGGTTGAAGTCGGTCAGGCCGTTGATGACCGGGACCGTCCCGAAGCGGGCGAGGTCGACGACCGCCTGGTGCGAGAACGTCCGGGCCATGATGCCGTCGACGTAGCGGGACAGGACCTGGGCCGTGTCGGACAGGGGCTCGCCGCGGCCGAGCTGGATGTCGCGCGAGGACAGGAAGAGCCCCGTGCCGCCGAGCTGGTTCATCCCGACCTCGAAGCTGACTCGCGTCCGGGTCGAGGACTTCTCGAAGATCATCGCCAGGGTCTGGCCGGCCAAGCGAGTCCGATAGGCGTCCGGGTTGGCCTTGACGTCCTTGGCCAGCACGAGCAGGTCCGCGACGTCGGCGTCCGTGAGCTCGAAGATGGTGACGAGATCCTTGTTCAAGCGTCGTCCTCCATGGGCTGCTCCCCGTCGGTCGGGAAGAGGTCGATCTGACGCCGCACCGGCCCATCGTCCACGATCCGGGTGATGCGTGTCCCGGCGCGGTCGGCGAGGGCCGCCGCGAACCGGTCGGCGCTGGTGATGATGGCGCGGAGCCCGCCGTCCTCGACGAACTCCAGGGCGGCCTCGACCTTGCGCTCGAGGCCCCCGCCCGCGAGCTGGCCGGCGGCCATGACCTCGCGCACCTCGGCGGCGCTGACGCGGTCGAGCGAGCGCTGGTCGGTCCGCCCGAGGTTGGCGAACACCTGATCAGAGTCGGTGACGAAGGCGAGCACTTCGGCGCCGAGGTGCTCGGCGAGGAGCGCGGCGTTGAGGTCCTCGTCAACGACGGCCTCGACTCCGACGAACTGGCCGCGGGCGTCGACCGCTACCGGCACGCCGCCGCCGCCGCAGATCACGAGCTGACCGCGATCGAGGAGGGCCTCGATGGCGTCGAGGTTGAGCACCTCGAGCGGCCGCGGAGACGGGACGACGCGCTGCCAGCCGCCATCGACCTCGGTCACATGCATCTCGCCCGGGCGCTGGGCGCGCGCCCGCCAGGCGTTGAAGATCGGGCCGAGCGCGCGGTCGGGCTTGCGGAAGGCCGGGTCGTCGAGGCCGACGAGGGTCCACAGCAGCAGGACGCTGACCGGCTTGGGGATGCGGAGCCGCCGGAGCTCGTTTCGGGTCTCGGTGGCCAGCAGGTAGCCGATGGTCCCACAGGTGGAGGCCACGCACGCGTCGAGCGGGCGGGGCGGCGCCTTGGTCGCCGTCTCCTCGTTGCGGAGGAGCTCTCGGCCGACCTGGGGGCCGTTGCCGTGCACGACGACCACGCGGTACCCCTCGCGGACCAGGGTCGCGACCGAGCGGGCGGCGCGCCGGGCGGCGCGCACCTCGTCTCGGTGGCGACCGAGCTCGTCGGGGTTCAGCAGCGCCTGGCCGCTGATGGCCAGGACAGCGATCGCAGCACGTGACACGACAGCTCGCTCCGAGGACAGGGGAAAGTCGGATAGCACAGAGGCCCGGGGAGTGCCACGACAACCCTGGAGGGGCCACGCGCGCTGCGGTGCAAGGCTCGTCCGAGGGGGCGGAGCGGCCGATCGTTGGCCGAGGGTGGCGACGCCGAAACCGAGCAATCGCTCGGGCCTTCGCGGGTGCGAAGGTGAGCACAGGGGCAGCCCCGACGTCCAGCGGCGCTCGAGGCGGGTGACCGAGCGTTGACACCGATGGTCGGCCGTAGGCAGCCTGCCGTGGCTCGCCTCGGGAGGAGCCATGCCCCGCGCCTACCTCGTCTTCACGTCGATCTGTGCGGCCTCGACGGTCGCGCTCGTGACCGCTGCGGCCGCCGCCCCTCCGGCGCCGGGCTGGGACGCGGGCGAGCGCCGGATCGGGCCCGAGCACCGGGGGAACTGGGTCGAGGCGCCGCGCCTCTTCGGCCACCGCGATCTCGTAGCGGAGCACGCGCAGCTCGGGCCGCCCCAGGCCGCGCCGACGCCGACGATCGCGCCGGCGACATCGGCGATGTTGCTCGAGGCGAACACCGGCCCGACGGTGACCCGCGAGGTGATGGGTTACCTTCCCTACTGGTCGTATTCGGCCGACTCGCCCTACGAGCCCGCGCGTTGGGACCTCCTGACGATCCTCGCGTGGTTCTGCGTGGAGATGAACGGCAGCGGCGACATCACCAGCACCCACGGGTGGGGCGGCGAGACGACCGCCCAGATCGTGGCGGACGCCCACGCCCAGGGGGTGAAGGTCATCGTCACGGTGTGCAACTTCTCCAACGACTCCATCCAGACCCTCGTCAACAGCCCCGCCAACCGCGCTACCGCCATCGCGAACCTGCTCGACGTCATCGCGACCCACGACGCGGACGGCCTGAACATCGACTTCGAGTTCGTCCCGCTCGGCGCGCGCGACGGCTTCGTGTCGTTCATGACCGAGCTGAAGCAGGCGGTGACGGCGGCTGCGCCGAACGGTGGTCCCGGGCACGTCAGCCTCGCCGGGCCCTCGGTCGACTGGAACGGGGCGTACGACTACGACGTCCTGCTCGAGAACACCGACGGCATCATGGTCATGGCCTACGGCTACTACTGGAGCGGCGGCAACCCCGGGCCGAACTCGCCGCTCTTCGGCGGCTCGCCGTGGTCGACCTACTCGATCGCATGGACCATCGACGACTACCTGACCTGGGGGAAGGCCGAAAACCGCAACAAGATCCTCATCGGGCTCCCGTGGTACGGACGCGCGTGGGCGGTCCCGAACACCAACGTGCCGACGACCGGGCTGAGCAACGGCGCGACGCTGCTGTTCCGTAACGCCGAGGCCGAGGTGGACGGCTACGGCCGGATGTTCGAGGAGCACACCCAGAGCACCTACTACCACAAGAGCCCCGACGGTCAGCTGACCCAGGCGTGGTTCGACGACTACCGATCCATGCGCGCGAAGGTCGCCTACGTCGACGAGATGGACCTCGGCGGAATCGGCATCTGGGCCCTCGGCTACGAGGGGAGCTACCCCGACCTCTGGAACGCCATCGACGAGACCATCGGCGGCGGCGACATCGGCCCCGCGGACCCGGGGCCCGAGCCCGGCCCGGAGCCCGTGGTCGAGCCCGTGGTCGAGCCTGTCGCGGAGCCCGTGGCCGAGCCTGTCGCCGATACGTGGACGGCGTCTGAGGATACCCACAGCGAGACGACGGCTGCCGACACGATGGTCACCCAGGACACTGCCCCTACGAACGATGCCGTCGGGACCGACGCGACTTCCGGCGCGCCGAGCACCGGCGCTCCTCGGCGCGACAGCCTCGCCTCGACCCGGGTGGACGATGGAGGTTGCTCGGGTAGCGGAGGCGGGACGCCGGCCTGGCTCCTCGGCCTCGCGCTAGCGCTCCTCGCCTGGCGGCGACGCAGGTCCATCACGGCCTGAGCCGCGCCTCCGCTCCGCGCTCGCCTTCGCCTCCGCCTCCGCCTCCGCGCTCGCCTTCGCCTCCGCGCTCGCCCGCGCCTCTGCGCTCGCCTCGCCCGCGCCTCCGCGCTCGCCCGCGCTCGCCCGCGCTCGCCCGCGCCTCGCCCGCGCTCGCCCGCGCCTCGCCCGCGCCTCCGCGCTCGCCCGCGCCTCCGCGCTCGCCCGCGCCTCCGCGCTCGCCCGCGCCTCCGCGCTCGCCCGCGCCTCCGCGCTCGCCCGCGCCTCCGCGCTCGCCCGCGCCTCCGCGCTCGCGCTCGCGCTCGCCCGCGCCCCCGCCCGCGCCCTCCAGCCCAGAAAGGCCGAAGCCCCGGGGCCGTTCGGCCCCGGGGCTCCGGGTTGGTGACACTCGCGGGCGATCAGCGGACGACGGTCGCGCCCGAGGGCCGCACGTAGCGACGCGGGATCTCGGACAGCGGCTTGCGCTCGGGGCGGAACTTGTACGCCGTGCCCCAGAGCTTGATCCGCGTCTGCGGGCCATTCGACTTCATCACCTCGGCGACGAAGGTCGCGTGATGATCGTTCTGCAGGGTGAAGGTGTAGGAGTCGGTGGCGATGATGTGCGCCCAGCCCTTCACCTTGTAGCCGTTGGGCAGCGCTCGCTTCGTGCGGTAGGCGTGCTGCAGCTGCTTCACCACGTCCGCCCGGCGCGAGTGCGACACGAGCTCGAGGTCGCGGCGTCCCCGGCGGTTGAAGGTCACTCGCTCCTGCCCGAGGTCGAAGTCGAGGCCGCGCAGGGCGTCGCGCATCTGCGCTTGCCGCGTCGGCATCGGCGTCGATTCGGCGGCGAGCGCGCTGCCGGTGAACGCGAGGGTCATGAGGGCCGCGATCCCGAGGGTCAGTCGTCGCATGTTCATAGGGGTCTTACCTCCATCGTTGCGCTTGGCCGCGAGCATCGCGACCGATCGTCCGCTGCCTGAGACGGGCTGACCCCGGGGGCATTCATCACGCTTGTAACCGAGCGCCGCGGGGGCGTCGTCAGCCCACCTCGATCCCGCGCTCCGGGCCTCGACGCGGGACACGAGCGGGGTCGCTGCGCCGCAACAGAGAGTAGGTCGCGAGCCCCACAGGCGGTGGTTGACCGGGCGCCCGGCGCGCGGTAACCCACATCGGACCATCCCGTACAGGGAATCTACGGGGACCGGCAAGCGAGGCGAGCATGAATAGGATGATCGGGGCGCTCCTGGTGGCATCGCTGACCATGGCGAGCTCGGGCTGCTTCAAGGGTGAAGAGGATACCTGCGAATTCTGGACGGAGAAGCTCGCCAAGTCGGCCGCGGTCGATCGGGCACTCAACAAGGTGGGCGAGCTGCGTTGCTCGTCGGCCCTCCCGGTGCTGCAGTCCCTCTACGAGGAGGGGCAGTTCCAGGAGTCCATCCTCCAGAAGGTCAAGGAGATCGGTGACAAGCAGGCGTCCGTCCCGATCCTCAAGATGGCGCTCCGCTCCGAGAAGTTCTCCAAGCTCGCGGCCTCGATCATCGCGGACTGGCGGCTGACGGAGACCAAGGACGAGCTCATCAAGATCCTCACGGACGACAAGCTCGCCGAGAGCCGCGACGCCGCGCTCGAGGCGATCCTCGCCTTCGAGGACCCGAAGAACCTCGAGGACACGCTCATCGCGCTCGCGGGCTACGACCCCAACATCCAGGGGTACGAGGTCAACGCGAAGGCGATCGACGTCCTCGGCGACATCGAGAGCGCCAAGGCCGTTCCCGTCCTCGTCAAGATGGCCTACGCCCGCACCAACAAGGCGGCCGAGGTCTACCGCAACTCGCGCATCGCGCTGTCGAAGATCGGCACCGGCGTCCGCGAGAAGGTCGAGCAGGTCCTCGCCGGGGACGACGAGGAGCTTCGCAGCTACACGCGCTCGATCGGTGTCCAGGACTGGGAGACCCGCTACGGGCCGAAGACGGTCCAGATGCTCGGCGACACCCTCGAGCCCGAGGCCGTCCCGGCGCTCGTGAAGAGCATGGCGGACGAGCTCGTCCCGCCCGCCGGCGTCAGCGACAAGGCGCTCGAGAAGTGGATCAACGGTCAGAAGACCCGCCTCAAGGTCCTCATGCTCGCGCTCTCCCGCCTCGGGACCGACCAGGGGGTCGAGACCCTGGCGAAGATCGTCAAGGACCCGGCGGCCGACACCCGCGGCCAGCGACTCAACTCGGCCTTCGCCCTGGCCTCCATCGGCAGCGAGGCAGCCATCGCCGCGCTCGTCGACGCCTGGAAGACCGAGGCGACCGAGGAGTTCAAGCGGCCGCTCCTCCAGCAGCTCGCCCTCGCGGTCGACAGCGCCACGCTCCAGGCCAACGAGGCCGACATCAACGCCCACGTCGACGCGCTGAAGGCGGAGCTCGCGAAGACCGAGGCCAAGGTCGCCGAGATCAAGGGCAAGATCGACGCGAACCCGGACAAGTCCCAGCTGGAGACCCTCAAGCAGGAGGAGGCCTACTACGCCGCGGGCGTCGCCGGCTTCAAGCTCACGCTCGATCAGGTCGGCGTCTACCTGGCCGCCACGACCGAGTGCAAGGACAACGAGAGCTGCTGGCTGAAGAAGCTCGAGAGCGAGGACCAGAACGAGCAGGTGAAGGCCCTCACCGTGCTGGCCCGCGGCAAGATCGGTGATCGCCAGCGCGTCATCGACGCCATGTTCAAGGCGTTCAACAAGGCCACGAAGGCGCAGCTCGACACCAAGAACTTCGCGCTCATCGGCATCGCCCGGCTCGGCAACGCCACCACGGCCAGCCGCGTCCTGAAGATCGTCGAGGGGCTGCCCGAGAGCGACATCTACTGGCACGACGAGCTCACCACGCTCGGCAACGCCATGAAGCGCCGCAAGTAGCCTCTCCGATCGGGAATGAGACGACGCCGGCCCTGCCTCGCAGCGGCCGGCGTCGCCGTGTCTGGGACCATTCCAGCGCTCAGCCGTTCAGCCGGGCCTTGAGCGGGGCGGCGGGGCGCCAGGTCGCGCGCCGCTGTGCAGGGAGCTGCACCGGCTCGCCGGTGCGAGGGTTCCGGGCGATGCGCGGGGGCGCGTCGCGGGGCTCGAAGGTCCCGAAGCCGCGGACGCCGACGGCGCTCCCGCGGGAGAGCTCGTCGGCGATGACCCCGCCCTGCGGGTCGAAGAGCGCGTCCAAGACGCTCGCCACCGCCCGCTGGTCGAGGCCGGTGCGCGCGGCGAGGGTCTTCACGAGCTGTGTCTTGTTCATCGTGTTCGTCTCCAGGCGCTCTCTGCTTCGACCTCCCCTTGTACCGCATTCACGGGGGACATTTCTCAGCGTCCGTACTAAGGTCGCGCCAATGGGCACCGACGCCGCGAAGACGCCGAGGACGCCGAGCTCCCTCCGAGAGGAGCTGACGAACCTCCCGAACCTCCTCACGATGACGCGGATCGCGCTGATCCCTCCGGTGATGCTCCTGATGCTCCTCGACACGCCGGTGGGGAACTTCTTCGCGACGCTGCTCTTCGCGATCGCGGCGATCACCGACTGGCTCGACGGCTACCTCGCCCGCAAGCGGGGCCTCGTCAGCGTGATCGGCAAGTTCCTCGATCCGCTCGCCGACAAGCTCATCGTCCTCGCCACGCTCATCATCGCCGCGGAGCTCCACCGCATCCCCGGCTGGTTCGTGGTGTTGCTGTTGTCGCGCGAGATCACGATCACCGGGCTCCGCTCCATCGCGTCTTCGGAGGGGCTGTCCGTCGACGTCGTCCAGAGCGGCAAGTTCAAGACGGCCTTTCAGCTCGTCGGCATCGTGGCGCTCATGCTCGACGGCCGCTACCTCATCGACTTCGGCGTGGCCGAGGCCATCATCGACTTCAACGCCCTCGGCGTGATGTTGCTGGCGCTGTCGATGGTCTTCAGTCTGCTCAGCGCGACGCAGTACTTCGTGGGCTTTCTGCGCTCTGTCGCCGCTCGGACCCGCGCCGGCGGTCCCCCTCCGCCCGCGGGCTGACCCGGCGCGTCTCGCGTCCACGACGCCCGGGTGATACCTTGCGGAGGCCCGGGCGCCGCGTCGCGCGGGCACCTCAACCACGCCTCGGAGGAGCCCGCATGCAGGCGTTCCACTCGTCACGCGCGCGCCGCGCCACGCTGACCGTCGCCCTCGCCCTCACGGTCGGCGGCTGCGGGCTCTTCGACGGCGAGGAGCTCTTCGACCTCCCCGACATCACCGTCGACATCGACATCTCGGGCGACGTCAACATCGACCCGACCTTCGGCAAGGGGGTCGGCGAGGGGTGCGACGCCAACGCCGTGACCAGCGAGTGTCGCTTCGGCCTCAAGTGCGTCGACGGCGCGTGCAAGGCGGTCGGAGACTCCCCGGCGAACCGCCCGTGCATCCTCACCGACGAGTGCGGCACCGGGCTCTATTGCAGCGTCAAGGGGATCTGCGAGGCGGCCGGGGAGGGCACCTCCGGGGACGCCTGCTCGACCGCCGGGGATTGTCAGCGTGGGCTCGTCTGCGCATCCACGGGCTTCTCGGGCTCGTGCGCCGCCGCGGGCTCGGGTGACATCGACGCCACCTGCGACGAGACCATCGACTGCCTCGCCGGGCTCGCGTGCACGGCCGGTGGGACCTGCGGCGCGGGCAGCATCGTCTTCGGCTTCCGCCCCTGGGAGGGCGTCAGCTGCGAGGCGCCGGACACGGTCGGCGCGCCTCGCGTCTACTTCGAGATCCCGCGTCCGGGCGAGACCCCGGACGAGTTCTTCCGGCTGCCGTTCCCGAACGACATCCGCATGGCCGGCGGCCGCGTCGACCTCGATGGCTTCCCGACCCCGGGGCCGGGCCTCGTCGGGTTCGATCCGGTCGCGCGGGTCGTCGACGCGATCGAGCGTGTCCAGGCCGGCTTCTCCACGGTCCCGGTCGTGATCTTCCGGTTCTCCAGCCTCTTCCAGCTCGGGACCGTCTGGGCCGAGGGCATCCCGGACCCGCCCGAGGGCGAACCCACGCTCTACTTCCTCGACATCACCCCGGAGAGCCCCGGTTACAACACGCGCCCCGCCTTCGGCTACGCCCTCACCGATGGCGGGAGCCGATACCTGTGCCCGCGGTCGCTCTCGATTCACCCCAGCTGGGACACGCCGCTGCGGCCGGAGACTACCTACGCGGTCATCCTCGCCCGCGGCGTGAAGGCCAGCGACGGGACCGAGCTCGTCGCGGACGCCGACATGGCGACGATGCTCGCTGCCGAGCGCCCGACCGACGCGACCCTGGCCGCCGCGTGGGACGCCTACGCGCCGCTCCGCGCCTACCTCGTCGATCCCGACGCCCAGGTCGGCCCCGACCGCGTCATCGGGGCGACCGTCTTCACGACCCAGGCCGTCGACGACGTGCTGCCGAAGATCCGCGAGGCCGTTCGCGCCGAGGCCCCCCCGGCGCCGAAGTCGCTGACGCTGTGCGACGCCGGGGTGACCTCACCGTGCGATGACGGGCTCTCTGGAGACGACCACGTCCGCGGCTGTTTCGCGGCGAGCGCCGACTTCTACGAGCTCCACATGCGGCTGCCCTTGCCGATCGTCCAGCAGGGGACCCGGCCGTATCTGCGCCCGCAGGATGGCGGCGACGTCGTGTTGAGCGGCGGCGCCGTGACCCTGCAGGGGACAGAAGACGTCTGCGTCAGCCTGACCATCCCCAGAGACCTCGACATGCCTGCGGCCGGTTGGCCCGTCGCGATCTTCGGGCACGGCACCGGCGGGAGCTACCGCTCCGCGGTCGATCAGGCCGGCGCCGGGCTCTCGCACATCGCTGTTGGCGAAGAGACCGTCGGCGTGGCGGTGCTCGGGTGGGACGGCCCGATGCACGGCGAGCGGCGTGGGAGCGATCTCGACCCCGAGGGCCTCTTCTACAACTTCGCCAACCCGGTCGCGGCCCGCGGCAACCTCTATCAAGGGGCGGCCGACACCTTCGCCCTCGTGCAGGCGGTCGAGGCGATGGTCATCGACGCGGGAGACAGCCCGACCGGTGAAGAGATCCGCTTCGACCCCGCGATGATTGCCTACATCGGGCACAGCCAGGGCGCGACCACCGGGCCGCTCGCGGCGCCCTTCGAGCCGAGCCTCAAGCTCGACGTTTGGAGCGGCGCCGGCGCGGGTCTCGTTCAAGGGCTCCTCGGCAAGACCGAGCCCGTCAACGTCCCCGTGGCGGTGGCCGTCGCGCTGCAGGAGCTCACCGACAGCGGCCTGGGTACGGTGAGCGAGAGCCACCCGGTGATGGGCCTCATCCAGGGCCTCTTCGATCCGCTCGACCCCGAGAACCACGCTCGCCAACTGTTCGCCAGCGTGCGCGAGGGCATCACGCCCCAGCACACCCTCCATGTGGTCGGCGAGAACGACAGCTACACCCCGAACTCGACGGCGCTGACCTTCGGTCGGCTGATGCAGGTCGAGCTCGCCGAGCCCGTCGTCCTGCCCAGCGGCGGCTATGTCGTCCGCAGCGCTCCCGTCACCGGCAACGTCAAGCGCGGCGAGGACTTCTACACCGCGGTCCAGGTGCAGACCACGCCGGGCGACTACGACGGCCACTTCGTCATGTTCCGTGACGCCGACACGCAGAGGCAGTTCGTCCAGTTCCTCGGTACCTGGGTCGTGGACGGCGTCCCCACCCTCGTCGCGCGCTGAGAGCGAGTCGTACCCCGCGATAATGTCACGCGTTGGCTTCGAATGTGACGGGTGTGTCACATTGTGAATGCTCTGTGTGCCGAGAGTCCTTTGTCGTTCACCCGTTGCGACGGGAAGTGAACCCGCGATCCCGCTGCCTTCCGCTGGCGTCGTGAAGGCTCAGTAGCTGCCGACGTAGCCTGGCGCAGGCGCGAAGGTCCCAGCGGGGAGCGCGCCGGTCCCGGTGTCGACCCGGATCCGTCCGTCACCGCCGCGTCCGTCGTCGATGGTGCTGCCGTTGATGGGGCTGTTCACCGCGCCGAGCGCCGTCACCTCGCCGTGGTTCACGAGCGTCGTGGCCTTGAGGACGATGCCGCCGCCGGCCCCGTGCCCGCCGTCTCCGACCGCGCCGATGTTCTGGTTGGTCCCGGCCTTGCCCCCGTCGGCACGGACGGCGCCCGTGTCCGCGATGGAGAGCTCGCCGTAGACCTCGAGGACGATGATCCCCCCGCCCGCGCCTCCGCCGCTGCCGCCGTAGCCGGTGCTCGCGCCCCCGAGCCCGCCGCTTCCGCCGGCCCCTCCGGAGCCCCCGGTCGGCGGCGCCATCGTGGCGCTGCCGTAGGCGTTGCCGCCCGCGCCCGCGCTCCCGGTCCCGGAGCTCGAGTAACCGCGATTGCCGGCGGTCCCGTGTCCGCCGCCGCCGGAGTTGCCGCCGTTCTTGTACTGACCCGAGGAGGTCGAGGTGCCGGTCTTGCCGCCGCCCGTACCGCTGCCGACGGTCCCCGTCCCCGAAGGGCTGTGGCCACCGTTGCCCCCGTTCGCGCCCCCGCAACACGCGACGCCGCCGGCGCCGCCCGGGGCGCCGCTGGGGTTGCCGTTGGTGGCGTTGGCGCCCCACGAGAACTGCCCCTTGCCGCCGCTGACGCTCAGGGTCCCGGCGATGATCGCGTCCCCACACACGACGATCTCCAGCGGGGCGGACCCGGCGCCGCTGATGGTCACGCCGGCCGGGATGCTCAGGCTCGTGAAGACATGGCTTCCGGAGAGTGTCCCGTCGCTGGTCGGGGCGAAGGCGCCCTCGTTGCCGGCGGGGCAGCCCGAACCGAGGCAGCTCCCGTCCGCCTGGCAGACGTCGCCCAGGGTGTCCGGGTCGCCGTCGTCACAGCTCTCGCCGGCGCAGTCCGCGGGGCAGCCGCATACCTCACCGGCGGTACAGTCGCCGTCGCCGCAGCACTCCGCGAGGGGGCTCCCGCCACCGCAGGTCCCGTCCGATTGGCACGTCTGACCACCCACGCAGGCGTCGCCTTCACAGGGCTCGCCGGCGCAGTCGGCGGCGCAGCCGCAGGCCTCGCCGGCCTCGCAGACGCCGTTGCCGCAGCAGCCGGAGATCGGCGCGCCCACGCATTGGCCGTCGGCGCACTGGTCACCGTCGGTGCAGGCCAGCCCGTCGTCGCACGAGACCCCGTCACAATCGCTGCAGCCGCACCGCTCGCCGTCTTCGCACAGGCCGTTACCGCAGCAGTTGCCGAGCACGAGCCCGGCGCACTGTCCCGAGGCGCATCGGTCGAGGGTCGTGCAGGCGTCGCCGTCGTCGCAGTCCGTGCCATCCGCCGCGGGCGTGTGGGCGCAGGCGCCGGTGCCCGGTACGCAGCTGTCGACGGTGCAGACGTCGTCATCGTCGCAGTCGACCGCCGGCGAGGTCTTGCAGACGCCGCCTTCGCAGAGACCGGAGCCCTGACACAGGTCGTCGGGGACGGCGCAGACGACCCCGTCGATCGGCGTGTGCTCGACGACGCCCCCGGCGCACCCGTCGTCGGTACACGGGTTGCCGTCATCGATGGGGAGCGGGGTGCCGAGGCAGCCCTCCTGGCCGCTCGGCGTGACGGTGCAGGTGTCGTTGCTCGTGCACGGGTTGAGGTCGTCGCACGACGCGCCGGAGACGAAGGTCGAACGCACGCACCCCGACTTCTTGACGCAGCTGTAGGTCCAGCACGGGTTGTTCGCGCTCTGGGCGCTGCAGGTCTCGAGGTCCCCGGAGACGACACAGGACCCGTCACCGTCGCAGGTGTCGAGGGTGCAGACGTCCTCGTCGAGGTCGCAAGCGTGGCCGGCCGGGGCGTAGATGGGGATCGTGCACTCTCCGGTGGTCGGGTCGCAAGACCAGCGGTCCACGCAGGGCTCTGAAGACTCGGGGCAGGGCTTGGCCGAGCCCGTGCTGGGCTCGCAGCGCCCCGCCTGGCAGGTCGCCTCGTCGAAGCAGGCGAGGGCGCAGGGCTCGTCGTCGGCGACGTCCTCGAACACACAGCCCTCTCCGCTCACGCAGCGCCCGGTCCGGCACGGAGACGGGTCGTCGCAGACGAGCGTACTGCCGCCCACGCAGAGCCCGCCTTCGCACTCGTCGTCGACGGTGCACGGGTCGCCGTCGTCGCACGCCGTCCCCGACGGCGCACCGGCGCAGCTCTGTACGGACCCGGTGTCGCTCTGCCCGGCGCTGTCGTCAGCGACGTCGACGTCAGTGGCGCTGGAGTCCTCGGCGGTGCCCGAGCCGTCGTCACCGGAGCAGCCGACGAACGTGAGCGAAGCTCCAAGGGCCGCGGGCACCAGGGCGCGCAGGAGGCGGTTCAGTGTTGTGTTGTGCATTGCGAGGAGGATGCGCGGATCGCGCTCGATGGGTCAACGTCCGAGCCGTCGCGTCGCACCCGGGGGGCCGCCGCCGGACGCCGAGCCGGACCTCGTCGTCGCCCTCGATGGGGTGGTCGCGGGGCCCACCGGATCGGCGCGTCCCGCGGTGCACTCGCGTGGCGCACGCGCCGCCCGGAGGAGGCGCTGCAATACGACCGTCATATTGGACAGTGTCCACGAGTGCCGGCTGATTCGTGTCGACGGAAGGACCTCGCTCGATGAGGTGGACCACGCGCGGTCGTCCATCACCTCGCGCTTGGCCGACGGCGCCGCGGCGTCGGCTTCGCGGTGGCCCGCAAAGGAGGAGGCCGGCCCCCCGGGGGGAGCCGGCCTCGACGGGCAGGCGGGGGCGCCCGCCGCGGGGACCGTGCGCGGCTCGTGTCGCCACGTCGGGAGCGAGATACTGTCACCCGGCACAGTCGCAGAATCTGCGACTCATCAACCCTTCGGTCAGCTTCTTGTTGCGGACCAAAAAACAGCTATCCGGAACGCGCAGCAGCATATCACCGTGGTCATGGAGCGTCACGTAACTTCACGATGTTGCGGTGCGGTATTCGGGCTGTGGCGCGCCTCGCCCTCGCGAAAGCCTGCGGGACCGCGTGGGTCTGGCGCGCTGGCGCTGGTACGGGAGGCGGTCTGGCGCCGTGGCGGGCCTCGACGCGAGAGGCGGCGAGGGCAGGCCGACAATCGACGAGCTGTTCGCCTCATTCGACGACGCGCTGCTTTGCGGGCCTCGGAGCGCGCGTGGCCGGGACGGTGAGTTCGCGCAGCGGCACCGAGGTCAGTGTGTGACGAGGAGCTCCGCGAGCGATGTCACCACCCGGAAGTCGTGGTCGGGGAGCACGGGGTTGCCCGGACGGACCGAAACCGCGACCTGGAGCCTGGCGTCTCGCGCGGCTCGCGCTTCGGCGAGGCTGTCGGTCACGAAGAGGACCGAGGCGGGACCCCGGCCGATCGCGGCGGCGATGGCGCGATAGCTCAGCGGGTCCTTCTTCGGGCCGGTGGTCGTGTCGAAGTAGCCGCTCAACAGCGGCGTCAGGTCGCCGGCCTCGGAGTGGCCGAAGAGGAGCTTCTGCGCGGCCACGCTGCCCGACGAGTAGATGTGTACCGGGATCTCGAGCCGCCGCAGCTCGCGGAGCGCGTCCGGGACGTCCGCGAAGACGTGGCCGCGCAGCGCGCCCGAGGCGTAGCCCGACGCCCAGATGCGCCCCTGGAGCGCCTTGAGCCCGGTGTCCTTCACGTCCCCGTCCATCAGCGCGAGGGCGAGCGTGGCGGCCGCCTCGGCGTCCGCGGCCGTCCCGTCACCGAGGCGCGCGACGTCGGCGCGGACCTCGGGGTCGTCGAACCTCTCGGACAGGAAATCACGCATCCGTTCGCGCGCGTACGGAAACAACGAGTCGTAGACGAACGAGATCGACGTCGTGGTCCCCTCGATGTCGAGGAGGAGAGCGGCGGGCATGCTCACGCGGCACCCCCGTGGGCGGTCGGCGTCATCGCGCCGAGTACGCGCTCCAGGCGGGTCAGCGCCTCGGCGAGCGCGTCGGGGGGGACCGAGGTGAAACAGAGCCGCACCCAGGTCGGGTAGGCGTCGCCCGAGGCCGCTCCCGGCGTCAGCAGCACCCCCTCGTCGGCGCAGCGCAGCAGCAGCGGGTCCGACGTCTCGGCGCCATCGAGCCACGGCGACGCGTCGAAGAACATGAAGGTCCCGCCCTCTGGCGCCGGTACGCCGAGGGTCTTCGCGGTCGCGCTGCCGGCGGCGCGGTACTCGGCGCGCGCCTCCTCGAGCCAGCCGTCGCCTTCGTCGAGAGCTCTCGCCGCCCCGAGCTGCATGGGCTTGGCAGCGCCGTAGACCTGGAAGGTGTGGACCGCGCGGACCGCGCGGAGCACCTCGGCCGGTCCGTGGAGGTAGCCGACCCGCGCGCCAGCGAGGCCGTAGCCCTTCGACAGGCTGTGGATGGCGATGGTCCGGTCGAAGAGGTCGTCTCGGGTCCACAGCGGGGTGTGGGGAGCGTCGCCGAGCCACAGATCCTCGTAGACCTCGTCGCTCAGGACCCAGAGGTCGTGGCGCCGCGCGACCGCCGCGATGGCGCGGGCCTCGTCGTCGTCGAGGATCACCCCCGTCGGGTTGTGGGGGCTGTTGACGTAGATGGCGACGGTCCGCGGCGTGATCGCGCGCTCGAGGGCAGCCTCGAGGTCGAAGCCGGGGCTTCGCAGGCGATCGAAGAGCGGAACCTGGACCGGGACCGCCCCGCGGGAGGCGATGATCCCGCGAATCAGCGGCCAGAAGGGGGAGGGGAGGAGCACCTCGTCCCCGGGGTCGAACAGGGTCTGACAGAGGACGCTGAGCCCGCCGGTGGCCCCAGCGGTGACCTGCACCGTGTCGCGGTCGAGGGTTCGCCCGGTGCGGGCCGCGACCCGCCGCACGATCGCGTCGAGCAGCGGCGCTTCGCCCTGCACCGGCGAGTACGTGTGCAGGTGGGGCGTGTCCGCGGTCCGTTGGGACTCGGCCCGCGCCGCGGGCAGCGGCTCGCGCCAGGTGTCGCCGATGTGGAGGCGGTAGGCCGGGCCGGCGTAGTTGCGGACGCGCTCGGCCACGGCGCTGAACACGCCAGCGGACAGGGAGCGGTTGGTCTCGGAGGCGGCTGGGAAGCGAGGCATGACCGGGTTCTAGTAGCCGGCGCCCGGATTGACAAACCCTATGCGGTCGCGAACGCCACGGCGGGCCCCGGTCGCGCGCAAGCGCGGCGTCGCTCGGCGTCGACGCGAGGGGCGGGCGCGCAGGTGGCTGGACTTCGCGGCCGGTTTGGGCAAGAACGTGACTGCGTTCGGGCCCGATCGCCCGTCAATGAACCCCGCAACCCCACGAAACGAGGACGACGCCGTGGCGACTTACAAGCTGGAGATCAAGAAGGAGTTTGGTCAGCTTCACCTCCGCATGTTCGCGAGCTCGGAGCCCGCGCCGGCCTATGTGGGCCCGGTGAAGGACCTCAACGGGCTGCTCGACGCCGTCAACAAGACGCTGGACGAGCAGCAGGTGGGCAAGGCGGACACGGTCGTCTTCCGCCAGATCGGCTACAGCGATCGGGGCGATCTCCGGGAAGCCGTTCGGACGGCTACCTACTGACGGCTCGGCGAGGCCGAGCGCCTTCGCCAGACCGCACCGAGCGCCAGGTATCCAGCCTCCACATTCAACGTACGTCTCGAGAGGCTCGCCCTGTCCATGGCAACCCAACGCGCCGCCGGCATCCTGCTCCACCCCACCTCGCTCCCCGGTCCCCACGGGATCGGGGACCTCGGAGCAGGTGCCCGACGGTTCATCGACTGGCTCGCCGACGCCGGTGTCTCGCTGTGGCAGATCCTGCCGCTCGTGCCACCCGGCCCCGGTGAGTCTCCCTACGCGACGCTCGCCGCCTTCGCCGGCAACCCGTGGCTCATCGATCTCCACACGCTCGCCGCCGACGGTCTCCTCGACCCGGCGGAGCTGAAGGCGCCCGACTTCCCGCTCGACCAGGTCGACCCGGTCGCGATGAAGGCCTTCAAGGGGCCGCGCCTGGCGCGTGCAGCCGACGCGCTCGTCGATGGGGCCAACGCCGAGCTGAAGCGCGAGCTCGAGGCGTTCCGCGCGTCCCACGACTGGGTCGAGGAGGCCGCGACCTTCATCGCGCTGAAGGCCGCCCACAACGGCAGCGCCTGGTGGGCGTGGCCCGTCGGGCTCCGCGATCGCGATCCGGACGCCTTGACCGAGGCGCAGGCGAAGCTCGCCCGGGAGATCGACCGCGAGGTGGCGCTCCAGTTCCTGTTCGACCACCAGTGGAAAGCGTTGCGCGCCTACGCCGCCGAGCGACACGTCCGGACGATTGGTGACATCCCGATCTACGTCGACCGCGACAGCGCCGACGTCTGGGCCAACCGCGAGCAGTTCCGCCTCGACGAGACGGGGGCGCCGCTGGCGGTCGCCGGCGTGCCGCCCGACTTCTTCAGCGACAGCGGCCAGCTCTGGGGCAACCCGCTGTACGACTGGGACCACATGGCCACCGACGGCCACGCGTGGTGGAGCCGGCGGCTGAAGCGGGCGCGCGAGCTCACCGACTACGTGCGGCTGGACCACTTCCGCGGGTTCGCGGCGTTCTGGGAGGTCCCGGCCGGCGCCACGGACGCGCGCAGCGGGCGCTGGGTCGAAGGACCGGGCAGGGCGCTCTTCGACGACCTCGAGAAGGCGCTCGGCGAGCTGCCCATCATCGCCGAGGACCTGGGCGTCATCGACGCGCCCGTCGAGGCCCTCCGCGACGAGATCGGCCTGCCCGGGATGCGCGTGCTGCAGTTCGCCTTCGGCGAGACCCCGGACCACGCCTTCCTGCCCCACAACTACGTCGAGCACGCGGTCGCCTACACCGCGACCCACGACAACGACACGACCCTCGGCTGGTGGCAGGACACCTCCGTGCAGGTTCGCGACCACGTCCGTCGCTATCTGGCCGTGAGCGGGCAGGACATCGTCTGGGACATGATCCGCGCGGTCCTGTCGTCGGTCGCCTCGATGGCGATCGTGCCGCTCCAGGACGTGCTGTGCCTCGACGGGCGGAGCCGTATGAACCGCCCGGGCACGAGCTCCGGGAACTGGGGTTGGCGCGTGCGGGCGCAGGCCTTCAACGGGCCGCTCGCGTCGCGGATGCGTGGCCTCTGCACCCTGTACGGGCGGACCCCCTCGAGGTGAGCCGTCGCGACCGGGACCACGCGGGGACCTCCGCCGGGTGGTGGAGGCGCCCCGCCGGCCCCCGGCCGCTCGTGCTCTACGCGTGTATCTGCGCGCTGATCACGGTCGCCGGGTTCGGCCCGGCGCACGCCGAGGAGCCCGGGTTCTATCGCGTCTCTGCCGAGCTCGGCTCTCCGGTTCAGGGGCGCTGGGTCGTCGCCGGAGAGCGCGAGATCGTCGTGAGCGATCAAGCGAGCGGAGTCGCGGCCATCCGGCTCGACTCGGGCGTCGTCGCGTGGAGCCGGGTCCCGAAGGGCGGGCTCCGCGGGGTCTGGGCCACCGATGACGTCGTCGTCGTCGCGGGCACCAGCGTGTCCGCCTACCGCCGCAGCGTCGGGACCGAGCTGTGGACCCGTGATCTGGGCTGCGAACGAGACGACCGGTGCGCGGCGCGCGTCCTCTGGGCCGATGAGCGCGGCGTGTTGCTGGCGACAGGCGGGACGGTCCAGTCCGCGGTCGAGCGGCTCGATCTGGAGACCGCGGATCCGAAGTGGAAGTCCCCCGTGGCGGTCGCGCACCCGAGGCGGGTGCTGGTCGGGGGTGGGACCTTCGGCCTGGTGGAGGGGCTGCCGCCGTTCTCCGTCGTCTTCGTCGAGGCGCTGAGCGGTCGCGAGCGCGGCCGCTGGGCGCGCCGAGTGGCGGGCGTTCCTCGCCCGGTCGAGGACCTCTGGCTGGACCCGCGGGGCGAGCTGACCGCGGTGCAGCTGCGCCCGCGCGACCGCAGCTTCATGCACATGACGCTCGTGGACACCAGCGGCCACGAGACGGTGAGCGGCGCCGTCCGGCGTCCGGCCGGGCTCGAGACCAGCGCCATCGTCGCGGCGGTCGCCTCGCACCGGGTCGCGGCCTTCGCGCCGAGCCCTGGAGACGGCGGCGGTCGCCTCGTCATCGCGGACCTCGCGCGCCCGGACGCCGCGCCGTCGGTCGTGACCATCCCCACGTGGCGCGCGCCGGTCGAGGCCGGCGGTCGCCTGGTCTTCGTCCGCAAGGTCGGCGCGGGGCTGACGCTCTTCGGCGTCGAGCCGAGCACCGGTGAGACGGCGTGGGAGCGCACGCTCGGCGGCGTGACCGCGGAGGACGAGGTCGAGCTGAGGGCGGCCGATGGGCTGGCGGTGGTCACGACCCGGAGCGAGCCGACGGTGATCTGGTCGGTGAACGCGACCTCCGGCGCGGTCCTCGGCTACCGTCGGCTCCGCGTCGACGGCAGCAGGATCGGCGCGCTGGTGACCGAGCCCGGAGGTCTCCTCCTCGCGGTCGGTCAGATCGTCGAGCGCCTCTCCCTCGAGCCCGTCGCGAGCGCCGCGGCCGGCTTCGACCAGTACCTCGCCGAGGGCCGCGCCGACGACGCGCGCCGGCTCGCTTCCGAGCTCGCGCCGATGGCCTCGGTGTCGCCGACGGTGCGGCGGATGCTCGAGCGCGCCGAGGGCGCGCGGCTTCACGGCCCGGCGCAGCTCCTCGCCTCGGGTGACGTCGCCGGCGGCCTGGCAGCGCTCGGCCAGGCGGTCGAGTCGTCGACCGACGCCCAGGGCCTCGTCGCGATGCTCGGGCCGATGTCTCGCCTCGTCGCCGACCACGTCGTGGCGCGGAGCCGAGCGCCTCGCAAGGACGAGGTCGACGCCCTGGTGGGGATGGCGGCCCGCGTCGAGCGGGCGCTCCTGCGCACCGGCCAGACCTTCGTCTCGAGCAGCAGCCAGGCGGCCCGCCAGCCCGAGGTCCAGCGCGCGCTCATCGTCATCGCCCTCGCGCTCGACCGGGCGCGCGAGGCCAGCGCGGCGGCGGATCTGCTCCTGCCGGCCCTCGCCGACGGCTGGGGACACCCGCCCGGGATCGACGCCGTGTACCGGGCGCTCGCCTACCGCGCGCTGGACGCTCTCTACAAGGACCTGCGCCGGCCGCTCTCGAGCCGCAAGGCCGATCGCCGCGTCGAGGCCGCGCGAGCGCTCGAGCGCTTCCACCACGGCAGCGCCGCGCTCGAGGACCCGGGCTATCTGGAGCGGGCCGCCCGCGCCATCGCCGACGACGATCCCAGCTACGCCCGCGAGGCCGCCCGCGAGGTCGACAAGCACCTCCGCGCCCGGTTGGGCGAGCTGCGCCGGACCTATGGCAAGGGCTACACGACCGAGGGCTGCGAGCTCTCCTGCGCGAGCCTGCGCGCGAGCTGTGAGGATGGCTGCCGCAGCGCCGAGCTCTGTGACGCCGCCGGCCGGACCTGCCAACAGCGCTGCGCCCGCCGCGGCGAGGTCTACTGGCGCCCGGCGAAGGGCCCGGAGGGCTGCGGGACCTGACCTGGAAGCCCGCGTCGACTCAGCTTCCGGCTTCGCCCGCGCCTACGCCCACGCTTCCGCCTACGCCCACGCCTACGCCCACGCTTCCGCCTACGCCCACTCCGACGCTTGCGCCTACGCCTACGCCCGGGCTTCCACCCGCGCCTCCGCCTACGCTTGCGCCCGCGCTTCCGCCCAACCCCAGCGGTCGCGCCGCGCGCCCGATTCGGCGCGCGGCGCGACCAGCTGATCTCAGCCCTCGACCGGCGGGGTGACCCGGAAGTCGAGCGCGCCGTCGACGACGTCGAGGACGACGCCGCTGCCGTCGACGATCGAGCCGGCGATGAGCCTGCGCCCGAGGGCGGTCTCGATGTGTCGCTGGATGTAGCGCTTGAGCGGGCGCGCGCCGTAGACCGGATCGTAGCCGGCGTTGGCGATGAAGGTCAGGGCGTCGTCGCTCGGCTCGAAGGCGATCTGCCGCTCCGCGAGGCGGCCGGCGAGGCGGCGCAGCTGGATGCCGACGATCTTCTTGATCTCCGACCGGGTCAGCGGCGTGAAGACCGCGATCTCGTCGACGCGGTTGAGGAACTCGGGCCGGAAGCTCCGCCGCAGCTCGCCCATCACGCCGTCGCGGGCGCTCTCGGACAGGTTGCCGTCGGCGTCGACGCCCTCGAGCAGCAGCGGCGAGCCGACGTTCGAGGTCATGATCACGACCGTGTTCCGGAACGACACCGTCCGCCCGTGGCCGTCGGTCAAGCGGCCGTCGTCGAGGAGCTGGAGCAGGACGTTGAACACGTCGTGGTGGGCCTTCTCGAGCTCGTCGAAGAGGATCACGCTGTAGGGCTGGCGCCGCACCGCCTCGGTCAGTTGGCCGCCCTGGTCGAAGCCGACGTAGCCCGGCGGGGCGCCGATGAGCCGGCTGACCGTGTGCTTGTCCATGTACTCCGACATGTCGATCCGGACGATGTTGTCCTCGCTGTCGAAGAGCGTCTCCGCGAGCGCCCGCGCCAGCTCGGTCTTGCCGACCCCCGTCGGCCCGAGGAAGAGGAACGAGCCGATCGGGCGGTTCGGGTCCTTGAGCCCACTCCGCGCGCGGAGCACCGCGTCCGCGACCGCGTCCACGGCCTCGTCCTGGCCGATGACCCGCTCGTGGAGGTGGTCGGCGAGGCGCAGGAGCTTCTCGCGCTCGCCCTCGATGAGCTTCGACACCGGGATCCCGGTCCAGCGGCTCACCACCGCGGCGACGTCCTCCTCGTCGACCGCCTGGCGCAGCAGAGGCGTTCCGGACTGGCTCGAGCGGACCATCTCCTCGGCCGCCGCGATCTCCTTCTCGAGCTCGGGCACGCGGCCAAACTTCAGGCGCGCGGCGTCGTTGAGGTTGTAGGTGCGCTCGGCCTCCTCGATCTTGTGGCCGACCTGGACGAGCTCCTCCTTGAGCCCGCGCACGCGCTCGATGGCGGCCTTCTCGCTCTCGTACTGCGCCTTGAGCGCGGCGGCCTGCTCACGGGTGTTCGCGAGCTCCTCGCGGATGTTGTCGAGCCGGACGAGGCTGGCGGCGTCCTTCTCCTTGAGCAGCGACTGCTCCTCGATCTCGAGCTGCAGCGTGCGTCGGGTCGTCGCCTCGAGCTCGGCCGGCATCGAGGTGATCTCGGTGTGGATGGTCGCCCCCGCCTCGTCGATGAGGTCGATGGCCTTGTCGGGCAGGAAGCGGTCGGTGATGTAGCGATCGGACAGGACCGCCGCGGCCACGACCGCCCGGTCCCGGATCTGGACCCCGTGGTGGACCTCGAAGAGCTCCTTGACCCCACGGAGGATCGAGATCGTGTCCTCGACCGTCGATGGGGCGACGGTGACCGGCTGGAAGCGCCGCTCGAGGGCCTTGTCGCTCTCGATGTACTTCCGGTACTCGTCGAGCGTCGTCGCCCCGATGCAGTGCAGCTCACCTCGGGCGAGCATCGGCTTCAGGAGGTTACCGGCGTCCATCGCGCCCTCGGACTTGCCGGCGCCGACGATCGTGTGGAGCTCGTCGATGAAGAGGATGACGGCGCCGTCCGAGCCCTGGACCTCCTTGAGGACCGCCTTGAGCCGCTCCTCGAACTCGCCGCGGTACTTCGCGCCGGCGATGAGCGCGCCCATGTCGAGGGCGAAGATCGTCTTGTCCTTGAGGGTCTCGGGGACGTCGCCTCGGACGATGCGGTGCGCGAGCCCCTCGACGATGGCGGTCTTGCCGACCCCGGGCTCGCCGATGAGCACCGGGTTGTTCTTCGTCCGCCGCGAGAGGATTCGGACGACGCGGCGTATCTCGTCGTCGCGCCCGATGACCGGGTTGAGCTTTCCGTCCCGCGCCTCGGCGACGAGATCGCGCCCATACTTGGCGAGCGCCTCGTAGGCGGCCTCGGGGTTCGCGGAGGTCACGCGCTGGTTGCCGCGGATCTCGGAGATGGCCTGGAGCAGGCGCTCGCGGGTGAAGTTGAACGTCTCGAGCAGCTGCTGCGTGGCGGTGTGCCGACCCATGCGGCTCAGGAACCCGAGGAGCACGTGCTCGACGCTCGTGTACTCGTCGTTCATCTTCTGCGCCTCGTCGCCCGCGGCGAGGAGCACCTGGCTGAGCTCGTGCGTCAAATTGACCATGCCGGGACGGACGCCGGGCCCGCTGACCTTCGGGATGGCCTCGAGGAGCTTCTCGGCGGCGGCCTGGAGCGTGCGGCGATCGATGTCCATCCGCTCGACGATGCGCCCCGCGAGCCCGCCGTCCTGGCCCAACAGGGCGATGAGGAAGTGCGGCTCGTCGGCGGCCTGGTGGCTGTTGCGGACGGCGAGGGCCTGGGCCTCGCTCAGCGCCTCTCTGCTCTTCTCGGTGAACTTGTTGATGTCCATGCGCGTTGTCCTCCGGCGGAGCGCGCGCCAAACGATAGAACGCGGCGCGTGACGCACGACACTCGTGGTTGCCGCCGGGGATGCGCTGGGGTATCTCAAACCCCGGGGTGGCACCACCGCGGCGCGAGGCCGCTCGCTCCGTTTCGTTTACGTTACCGAGTGGAAGCACCACGATCTGGCCGGGCAAGGCATGGCAGTCAGGGACGAAGACAAGCGGCGGGCGCCCGCAGCGGCCGCCGATGATGACGATGGCGCGATCGAGGTCGAGGTCGAGACGGAGACCAAGGTCCCGACCGTAGACCTCGACGACGTCGACGACGACGCGTTCGCCGAGCTCGACGCCGAGGTCGAGGAGGTCGACGACGACGACGGCGACAGCGACGACTACGGCGACAGCGATGACGCGCCCAAGAAGACCAAGCGGACCAGCACGCGGGCGCGCTTGCCGACGATCCGCGAGGACCGGGTCCCGGAGTCGATCACCGCGCTGAACCTCTATCTGGCGCGCCTGAAGGACGTCGAGATCCTGCCCATCGAGGAGCAGTCGGAGCTCGCCCAGCGCTTCCAGGACACCGGGGACAAGCAGGCGGCGGCGCTCCTCGTCGCCTCGAACCTGCGCCTCGTGGTCAAGATCGCCTTCCAGTTCCGTCGCCAGTGGGCGGACGTGATGGACCTCATCGCCGAGGGCAACCTCGGCCTCGCCGAGGCCATCCGGAAGTTCGACGCCGACCGCGGGATCCCCTTCCCGAGCTACGCCCGCTTCTGGATCCGCGCCCGAATCCTGGCGTTCATCCAGGAGAACAAGCACCTGATCCACGCCGGCTCCCGCGCGGCGCGTAAGCTCTTCTGGCGCCTCGAGCGCGAGCGGCGGGCGCTGATCGCCGACGGGATCGAGCCCGAGGCCAAGCGCATCGCCGACCGCGTCGGCGTCAGCGAGGCAGACGTCAAGGAGCTCGCGCCGATCCTCGATCAGCGGCCGGTCAGCCTCGACGTGCCGGTCCACGGCGACGAGGATGGCCGCACCCGTGGCGACGTCATGGCGGCCGACTACTCGAGCCCCGAGGACAACGTCAGCGGCGGCGAGATCCAGGACATCCTGCAGACCGCCTTCGGCGAGTTCCGCGAGACCCTCGACGAGCGCGATCAGGCCATCTGGGATCAGCGCCTTCAGTCGGAAGATCCGGTCCGGCTCGAGGATCTCGGCGACCAGTTCGGCGTCTCGAAGGAGCGTGTCCGCCAGCTCGAGGTCCGCATCAAGCGCCGCCTCAAGGACTTCCTCCAGCGGCGCCTCGGCAGCGAGGTCATCGTCGAGGCGCTGAGGTGATCGGCGACGCCCGGGCCGCGCGATAGGGCGAGCGCAACTCCGCGCAGCGTAACGGGGATTGGGCGTTTTCGCGCGTTGCGCGCGGCGCTCCGCTCGGGCATGGTGTGCCGACCATGAAACAGCCCGCTTACGTTCTCGTGAACGCCACCGTCACGGCGCTCGCGCTGCTCGCCTCGCCCGTCGCCCAGGCCGGCAGCTTCTACATCCCCGAGCGGGGCGCGCGCGCCCTCGCCATGGGAGGCGCCCACGTCGCCGGCTCCGACGACATGAACGCCCAGTGGCTCAACCCCGCCGCGCTGACGCGCCTGTCCGGGGATCTCGCCCTGTACGTGGACCTCGGCCTCATCTTCACCGAGCAGAGCTTCGCCCGACAGGACGACGCCGAGGTCATGCGCAAGGACGAGCGCTACGCCGACGGCTTCCCCGAGGTCGACAACGAAGGCCCTCCCTTTCCCGACCCGTCGCTGGGCGTCGCGACCCACTTCGGGACCGAGGACTTCGTCTTCGCCCTCGGCATGTACGGCCCCTACGCCGGGACCAACGTGTGGCCGGAGGACGGCCCGCAGCGCTACTCCCTCGTCAAGCTCAACGCCCTCGAGCTGTTCGTCCAGGCGTCGGTCGCCTGGCGCATCTCCGACGAGATCGCGGTGGGCGTGGGGCTGCAGTGGGTCATCACCTCGGTCACCCAGCGCCTCGCCATCTCGGGCTATCCGGGCATCGTCGGCTGGGCCGAGGACCCCGATCTCGACAACCTCTCCGAGGTCTCCGTCCACGACACGTTCACCCCCAGCGCGAACTTCGGCGTGCTGCTGACCCCCGTCGACGGCTTCGACATCGGTATCAGCGCGCAGCTCCCGGTCCACGCCGAGCTCGACGGCGACCTCCGGGTGCGCCCCGCGTCGCACTACCTGTTCAGCGACACCTCCGTCGAGGGCGACGAGATCGGCCTGACCCTCGACTTCCCGGCCATCCTGCGGCTCGGCCTGCGCGTCCACGACGAGGATCTCTGGTCGGTCGAGCTCGCCGGGGTGCTCGAGCTGTGGAGCGCCCTCGATCGCATCGACGTCGCGCCGGGGGAGGGCGGGATCCGCTTCAACAACGTCCCGGGTATCGGGACCTACACGGTGAAGCCGTTCTCGCTCGAGGCCCGGAGCAAGGACGTCTTCAGCGTGCGCCTGGGCGGATCGTTTCGTCCCGGCCGCGGCGTCGTGACGCTCCGAGCGGGGACCCTCTACGAGTCCAGCTCGCTGCCGGACGAGACGGTCGACGTCCTCAAGATCGACAACGACAAGGTCGGTGGGATGATCGGCGCGACCCTGCACCTCGGCGACTACGACGTCGACCTGGCCGCCGCCTACATCCAGCAGTTCGAGCGCACCGTCACCAACTCCGTGAAATACCAGGTCAACCCCATCTATGATGAGGACCCGTCGAGCTACGAGGGCACGGGGCCTCACGTCGTCGGCAACGGCACCTACGGCGGCTCGTACCTGATCTTCGCCGCTACGTTCAACGCCGCCTTCTGAACGTCCCGACCCGGGACGAGCGAACGCGGCCCACCCGACCCCAGAGCTCCGTCATGAAGCGCACCGTCACCTTCATCGCGCTCCCGCTCCTCGCGACCCTCCTCTCGGGCGGCTGCGACGAGCCGCTCGACACCGAGCGCGACCGCACCTATGCCGACTTCGGGACCGAGGCGTACGGCATCCTCCACGAGGAGTACCTGTGGTCGTCCACGCCGGAGGTCGGGGCGCAGCGCGCGGAGGTCATCGCGAGCCAGCGTGACGACATCGTCGCCGCCCTGAACGTCGTGGTCGAAGGGTCGGTCAGCGACGGGCTCCTGCCGGTGCTCGAGCGGCTCCTGCCGCTCTACGACGACCAGCCCGACGGATCGGCCGGGCCGCTGCCGCAGATGACCCGGGACCTCGCCGACATCCTCGACGTGCTGCTCTCCGACGACCGCACGGTGGCCGCGGTGGCCGCCCTCGACAACGCCTTCGGCGCCAACCCCGACGCGGTCGAGCGGCTCCTCGGGACCCTGGCGCGCCACCCGATCCAGCTGATGGACCGGCTGATCGCCATGACCCTCGACCTCGAGCCCGAGCTGACCGAGCTCTTCCGCTACCTCCACCGAGAGCTCCCCACCCTCGAGGACGTCCGCCTGAAGGCCTCTCACGAGAAGGGGCTCCTCGAGCGCCTCCTCGAGGTGAAGGTGCAGAACGCCGAGGAGCCGATGGGGCCGATCGTGCTCTCCGCGCGCATCGACGGCCGCGGGGCTCCGGTGGTCAACGACGGGGGCGGCGCTCCCCCGGCGCCCTTCGTGGACGCCGACGGTGACGGGCAGGTCGACGTCGACGAGGCTGGGCGTCCGGTGGACGACCTCGGGGTGGTCGTACACATGCCGACCTTCAACGGGCGGCCGACCGCCAACGAGGAGCGCGACCAGCTCGGGCGCGCCATCGTCGAGGGGAGCTTCGTCTTCGACTACTTCGAGCTGCGCTCCACCGCCCTGGCGTTCCTCCTGCGCGACGGCCGCACGTTGATGGAGAAGGGCACGCACTTCGACCTCTTCACGGCCTTCGAGGCCCTCCTCGGCGGGCGGGTCAGCCGTGATGACGCCGACGGGCAGTACACGGGCTTCTACGTCGAGGCGTCGCCCCTGCTCGATCTGCTCCACGTGGCCAACGAGATCCGCCGCTACCCGCGGCTGGTGCCGCTCATCCGGTCGCTCGAGCGGGCCATCATCGAGAAGGAGAACCTGTTCCGCTCGGTCGTCCTCGACGTCGCCAAGGCGCGCCACATCTTCGAGCCGGCGCCGTCGCTGACGCCGGGCAACAGCCTCTTCGAGGACCTCCACCCGACCCTGGCGTCCCTGGCCCGGCACGGGCTCCTCCGCGCCCTCATCGCCGCCGCGAAGACCCCCGAGAACCAGGGCATGTTCGAGAGCCTCGCCAAGCAGATGCGCTATACGCGCCTGAGCCTCCCGTCGGACATGGCGCTCCTCGAGACCCCCGCGCAGGTCTCCAACCTGAACTTTCTCGACCCCACGCCCTGGGACCAGCCGGACGCCACCGACGCGGACCGCTCGTGGCTCCAGAAGTCCTGCTACCTGATGTGGGACACCCAGGAGACCGGGGCCCACCTCAAGCTCTTCGACCGGGTCGACGCCTACGACGTCGTGATCACCGACGACATGGCCAACCTCTACGTCGACTCGATCGCGGACGCGGCGGTCATCGATCTGAACAACTCGTTCCTGAACGACCTGGCGGTCGAGCTCGTGGCCGAGTTCGACGACCTGACGCCGACCGCCGAGCAGCTCAACCTGTTCATGAACCACGACCAGGCGACGACGGGGAACCCGGTCTGCCGCCGCGGTCATCAGGTCCGAAACCATTACGGCCCGGCGCTGCTGGCGCTTCAGGCGAGCGGCTCGCTGCGGTCGCTTCGGCCCTGGGTGCGCGAGATCGTCGCGGCCGGCCGGACCTCGGACTTCGTCTCGCTCTTCGCCACCCTGGCCATCCACTACAGTGAGCAGCCCTTCGTCGAGGGTGAGTTCCGGAGCGCGGGGACCGGCTTCCGCAAGCTCGAGCCGTACCTCGTCCAGCTCTTCGAGCAGACCCAGTTCCCGACCCACTTCATCCAGTTCTCGGCGTGGGCCGACGGCGCGAGCTTCGAGCTCGACGGTCAGACCTACAACGTCGCCGACGAGCTCGACGCGTTCTTGGTCTGGATGCTCGACACCGAGGCCCACGTGGCGCTGCGGGACGGCTCGACGAGCATCGCCTCGAAGCACGGCGGGACGATCGACGACCCGAGCCGGATGCAGCTCCTCGTGGACGCCTTCGACCGGATCGACGCGGCCCTCGACAGTCACCCCGAGGCCCGCGCCGCGTGGGACCGCGTGGACCTGCTCGGGCTCTTCCTCGACCTCGACGACGACGGGGTGCTGGAGAACAAACACGCCCTCGACATCGCCGTGGCCCTGGTCCCGACCATCGCCGACCAGCTCGCCGAGAGCATCGCGCACCCCGACTGGCAGGAGGGGATCGAGAGCTTCAACCAGGACGTCGCCGACATCATGGGGAGCCGTGGCTTCACCGCCGCGACCGACGCGATGGCGAAGATCCGCGACACGCCCGAGTACCGGGGGCTCGTCGACGAGCTCCTCGCGGCCATGTTCGCCGAGGAGCCGCCCACCGCCGACACCGACCTCTTCGGCGCGAACCTGCAGATGCTGAGCCTCCTGTCGCAGGTTCGGGTCCCGATGGACGCGGCCACGCAGCTCCTGCGGTTCTTGGGTGGCCTGCTCGATCCCGACAAGCGCTATGTCTTCAACGCGCTGGAGACACTTCAGAAGATCCGCGCCCAGGATCCCGACAACGTCATGACGAGCCTCGCTCAGAACCTCTTCCGCGAGCAGACCCTCGGCGTCTTCCCGTACAAGACCCTCAAGGTCGCCATCAAGGAAGCACAACGGCCCGAGCCCGGCGCCGGGAGCCTGTACAGCCCGTCGGACTTCCGGGAGGTGCTGACCGACCTGCGCGATTGGCTGAGAGACGAGCACCGCGGGGCGGAGCGCCTCTACGAGATCATCCGCTCCCGCTGAACGCCGCTGTCGCACTGCAACACGAGCGGGCCGCCGCCGACGGCAACGCCAACAATCCCGAGCTTGAGACGGGATGTCGGCGGGTGCTACACATGAGCGCCCCCGTGTTGGCCCGAACCCAGGCTAAGACCGTGAAGACCCCGCCGAAGGCCCTCTTCGTCACCGCGCTCGCCCTCTCGCTCGCCGTGCTCGCGGCCTGCTCGAGCCCTGGCGGCGGCCCGCTGCCGACCGACACCGCCGGGAGCGACGTCACCTTCGGCGGCGACAGCGTCGTCAATCCGCAGGACACGACGTCGACGACCCTGTGTCAGGGCAACGACGGGTGCGCGGAGCCGAAGCCCTACTGCTCTCCGACCGGCCTCTGCGTGCAGTGCCTCCAGGACAGCCAGTGCGATGGCGGTCACTGCACCGCAGCGGGCCTGTGCGTGTCCGACTCGTGCTCGCCGGGTCAGAAGACCTGTAACGGCGCGACGCTGCTGACCTGTAACGCCCAGGGCAACGACTGGGACAGCCTCGTATGCAGCTCCGGGAGCTGCGCCGACGGCGCGTGCGTCGGCTGCACCCCGAACGAGCGGGTCTGCAACGGCAACACGGTGCTCCAGTGCAAGCCCGACGGCTCGGGCTTCGACCCCAACCAGGTCTGCCAGGCCGAAGAGCAGTGCGTCGACGGCAAGTGCTTGAGCTGCTACCCCGGCGCGCGGCAGTGCAACGCGTCCGGTCAGGCCGAGACCTGCACGGGCCAGGGCTGGGAGGTCAGCGACGACTGCCACGCCCAGGGGCTGAACTGCCTCCAGGGGCAGTGCGTGTCGCCCTGCATCACCGACATCAAGACCAAGTCGAACAGCGGCTGCGACTACTGGGCGGTCGACCTCGACAACCACTACGACGCGCAGAACGGGCCCTTCGCGGTCATCGTCTCCAACCTCAGCGAGCGCGTCGCGACCATCACCATCACGGCGAAGACCACGGCAGAGGCCGAGCCCACCGAGGTCGTCACCCGCGACGTTCAGCCTGGACAGCTCGAGATCTTCGACCTCCCGCAGCACAACATGGGCTCGGCCGGGGTCTTCTGGTCTGCCTATCGGGTTCAGGCGTCGGCGCCGATCATCGCCTACCAGTTCAACCCGCTCGACAACGTCGACGTCTTCTCGAACGACGCGTCGCTGCTGCTTCCGACGAACACGTACGGGCAGGAGTACATCGCGGTGAGCCGGTTCGAGCTCATCGGCGGTGGCCCGAACAACACCGAGATCCCGTACCGCGGCGCGATCAGCGTCGTGACGGCGAGCGCCAACACCACCGTCAGCGTGACGCCGAGCGTGAGGACCCAGGCCGGAGCGTCGATGCAGACGATGCAGCCGGGGCAGACCTACACCTACACCCTCGAGCCCTTCCAGGTCCTCAACATCAAGAGCGACCAGCCCGACGGCGACCTGACCGGCACGGTCGTCACGGCCGACAAGAAGATCGCCGTCTTCGGGGGGCATGAGGCGGCCGTCTCGAGCACCGTGTGCTGCGCCGACCACCTCGAGCAGCAGATCTTCCCGGTCGAGACCTGGGGCAAGAGCTACGTCGCCGCCAAGTCCTACAAGCGCCAGCTCGAGAAGGACTATTGGCGGGTGGTGGCGAGCGAGGACGGCACGCAGGTGTCGTTCAACCCGGCGATTCAGCTGCCGAGGACGATGAACCGCGGCGAGTCCTACGAGTTCGCGACCGACGCCGACTTCGTCATCAACGCCGACAAACCCATCCTGGTCTCCCAGGTGCTCGCGAGCAGCTCGGAGGTCGTCAACCCGCCGGCCTACTCCGACTGCTTCTCGTCGGCGCAGTGCTCGGTGGGCTACGAGTGCGTCCCGGTCGATCTCTCGACCCAGCTCTGCCTGCCGCCGGCCTGCATCCAGGGCAGCACGACCTGTCCGTCCGGCCACGTCTGCACCTGCTTCGAGCCCGGCAACTGCGCCTGCACCGCCGTCGGAGACCCGGCGCTCATCCTGACGCCACCGGTGGACCAGTACCGCGAGGAGTACGTCTTCCTGACGCCCAACAAGTACCAGGACGACTACATCACCGTCATGGCCCCGGCGGCCGCGACCGTGACCCTCGACGGCAACGCGCTCGGCGCCAGCAGCTTCACCGCCATCTCCGGCGCGAGCTGGCGGGTGGCTCGGCTCAAGGTCAGCGACGGCGTCCACCGCATCACCGCGACCGAGCCGGTCGGCGTCATCGTCTACGGCTACGACCGCGACGTGTCCTACGGCTACCCGGCCGGGCTGAACCTCAGCGATCTGCCGCAGTGATGGCGGCGCGACACGACCGCTGCGCGGCGGCCCGAAGGTAGGCGCCGGTGCCTCGCGGGGCCAGCCTGACCGCCGAGTGGGTGTGCCTGCTGCGCGCCCTCGAGCAGGCGCGGCCGGCGAGTGATCGCGTCGTCGACGACCCGCTCGCCGCACGTTTCCTGCGGCCGTCTCTCTACGCCGCGCTTCGGTTGGCGACGATCCGCACGCCTCTCAGGGTGGCGCCGCTCGACTGGGGCGCGCTGCCGGCGGGGCCCGCGGCCGACTTCGTCGCCGCGCGCCATCGCTACATCGACGACGCGCTCGTCGCGGCCCTCGCGGCCGGCGTCACCCAGGTCGTGGTGCTCGGCGCGGGGTACGACACGCGCGCGTGGCGCTGCGCCGACACGCTGGGCGACCGGCTCGTGTGGGAGGTCGACTTCCCCGCGACCCAGGCGCGAAAGCGTCAGATCCTCGGGTGGCAACCGGACCTGTCGGTCGACCGCGTCCGCTTCGTCCCGGTGGACTTCAGCCATCAGGACTTCGGCGATCGCCTCGTGTCCCAGGGGTTCCCGGTCGGCGAGTCGACCCTCTTCGTGTGGGAGGGGGTGTCGATGTACCTCGACCGGGCGACCGTCGGACACACCCTCGACACGCTCCGGCAGCTCGGAGGCCCAGGCTCGCGGCTGGTCGCCGACTTCTGGCAGCGCCCGCGTGGCGGGCCGTGGGGAGCGCTGTCGACCGCCGGCGCCCGGCTCTTCGGTGTCATCGGCGAGCCGCTCCGCTTCGCGCTGCGTCAGGACGCGGCCCCGGCGTTCTTGTTGGACCACGGCTTCGCCCTCGACGAGCTCCTCGACGCCGCGACCCTGGCGGAACGCTACCGCGGCCGCCGGGGATTGTTCTATGCTCCGCTCTTCGTCGCGCGGGCCAGCGCCGCCTGAGCCGCTCCCTCCGAACCCTCGCCACGAGCCAATCATGACCGACCTCCGTGAACAGCTCCTCAAGGCCGGCCTCATCACCGAAGCCCAGGCCGCTCACACCGAGGACAACGGCCCCCGCACGGGCCGCGGTCGTCGGCGGCGCGGCGGGTCGCGAAACCGGGACACCCGACGGGTCGAGCGCCGTGAGGCGGTCGAGGTGACCCCGGAGGGCGCCGCCAGCGCGGCCGAGCTCGCCAGCGAGGGGAAGGCGGACGTCAAACCGCAGCGCGGCGGACGGCGCTGGTACTACGTGTCCCGCGACGGCTTGGTGCCGTACGTCGAGCTCAGTGACGCCGTCGCGGACAAGCTCGCCCGCGGGGACCTCGCCCTGGCCGAGTCGCCGGACGGCGACGCGTGGTTCGTCTACCGCGAGGCCGCGCTGCGCATCCTCGAGCTCGATCCCGCCTGGATCCGCGCCTTCGGCGGTTGACCTGGGTCAGCTCGCGGCGTCGGCCTCGAGCGCGGCGCGGCGGCTCAGCTCGAGGCGCCCCCGGTCGTCGGCGCCCTGGACCCGGACACGGATGCCGTCGCCGACGCGAACGACGTCCTCGACCCGGTCGACCCGCTCGTGGTCGAGCTCCGAGATGTGGACGAGCCCCTCGTGCGCGCCGATCCTGACGAAGGCGCCGTACTCTTTGATGGTGACGACCTCGGCGTCGTAGACGGCGCCGATCTCGAGGACGAGGGTCACGTCGCGCACACGCTCGACCCCGCTCTTGAGATCGGCGGGGTTCTTGGCGAAGACGCGGACGCGGCCGTCGTCGCGCACGTCGATCCGGGTCCGCGTCTTGGTCTGGATCTCCTGGATCTTTCGGCCGCCGGGGCCGATGAGGCGCCCGATGGTGCGCTTCGGGATCGTGAGCTGCGCCACCTGCGGCGCGTGTGGGGCGATGGCCTCGCGCGGCGCCGAGAGCGTCGCGTCCATCGTGTCGAGGAGCTGGTCGATGGCGCGCCGCGCCTGAGCGAAGGCCTCGGCGAGGACCTCGCGGGGCAGGGCGCCGAGCTTGTTGTCGAGCTGGAGCGCGGTCACCCCGGCGCGGGTCCCGGCGACCTTGAAGTCCATGTCGCCGAGGGCGTCCTCCTGGCCGGTGATGTCGGTGAGGACGACGTGACGGTCGCCTTCGTGGACGAGGCCCATCGCGACCCCCGCGACGGGCGCGGTGAGCGGGACCCCGGCGTCGAAGAGCGCGAGGCTGGCCCCGCAGACGGTGGCCATCGAGGAGGAGCCGTCGGACTCGAGGATGTCCGAGACGACGCGGAGGACCCAGGGCAGGTCGTCGCGCTTCGGCAGGACCGGCATGATCGCGCGGCGCGCCAGGGTCCCGTGCCCGAGCTCGCGCCTGCCCGTACCGCGCTGGGGCCACGCCTCCCCAACCGAGAACGGCGGGAAGTTGTAGTGGAGCATGAAGCGCTCGCTGCGCTTGCCGAGGACGGTCTCGTACTCGCGGGCGTCGTCCGCGGTGCCCAGCGTCGCGCTGACGAGGGCCTGCGTACCCCCTCGGGAGAAGAGCGCCGAGCCGTGGGTCGCGGGGAGGTAGCCGACCTGGGCCGACACGGGGCGGAGCTCGTCGGAGCGACGCCCTCCGAGCCGCGCGCCGGCCACGGTGCGGGTCCGGACGAGGCGCTTGAAGACGGCGTCGAAGCGCGCCACGTCCACGGCCTCGCGGCTCGCGATGGTCGCCCACGCGGGCTTCAGCGCGGCCTCGACGGCCTCACGGCGGGTGACCTTGTCGACCAGCACCCAGGCGGACTCGAGCGCCGGGCCGGCCGCGTCGGCGAGGGCCGTAGCCAGGGCGTCGAGGTTCACTTCGTCGGTCGGGCTGAAGGCGATCTTGTCGCGTCCCGCGGCTTCGCGGAGGCGGTCGAAGGCGTCCAACGCTGGCGTGAGGGCGGTCGTCGCCTCGTCGATGGCGGCGAGGATCTGCTCGTCGGTCACGCCCTCTGCGCCACCCTCGAGCATCACCAGCCCGCGCCGGTCGAGCGCCATCACCCAGTCCATCTGCGACCGGGCGCGGCTCTTGTGCTTGGCGAGCGTGCGCAGCTGTCCGTCCGCACCGGCGCTGACCCGGATCCCCGCCACCGGGCCGGCGAACGGGACCGAGGACAGGTGCATGGCTCCGGCGGCGGCGAGGATGGCCAGCGACTCGAGGTCGCTCTCGGCGTCGGCGCCGAAGCACGTGACGATGACCTGGACCTCGCGCTGGAAGCCCCTGGGGACGAGGGGCCGCAGCGTGCGGTCGATCAGGCGGCTGGTGAGGACCTCGTGGTCCCCCATCCGGCCTTCTCGGCGGAGGTAGCCGCCGGGCACGCGCCCGCCGGCGCTCATGCGCTCGCGGTAGTCGACGGTGAGCGGGAGGAAGCCCCGCGGCGGGTCGTCCTCGGGGCCCACGACGACGGTGGCCAGCAGCATGGTGTTGCGGTGCCGCACGACGAGGGCCCCGTGGGCCTGCCGCGCGAGCTCGCCGGTCTCGAAGGTGAGCTCGGCGTCCCCGAAGGTGATGGTCTCGGTGGTCTTCATGGCGGCGGGAGTCTACACGAGGAACCCGCGCGTCCGCTACGGCGCCTTCCCCCGCTGTCCACCAACGCTCCGACGCTCCACCGACCAGGTGTGTCCGCCCTGTGTCGTCAGAGCGAGAAGTCCCCGCCGTCGTCATCGGCGGCGAGCTTGCCACGGAGCGAGCGGGCCTTGTCCCCCTGGGCGGCGTCCTTCGATGGATCGGCGACCAGGCTCAGGGACAGCCAGCGCCCCTCGCCGACCCCGGCCGGCAGGAGCTTCTTGGGGAGCTCGATCGTGGCGCCGGCGTCGGTGGTCAGGACGGCGGTGCCGCCTTCGATGCGATCGACGAAGACGGAGTGGCTCATTGCGGGCTCCTTTCCGCGTTGCGCGCGGTGGTCGGGAGGGAGCGGGCGGCGCGGGGCTGGTAGCGCCGCCCGGAGCTCATCAGTAGTCGTCCGACGGTGTCTCTGGGGTCGAACCGGCGTCGGGGGTCGTCGCGGGCAGGACCGCGAAGCGCTCGGCGATGGCCGCGGCGGTCTTCGGGCCGATCCCCGGGACCCGGGTCAGCTCGTGGATGCTGCCGAACGCGCCGTGCTCGTCGCGATAGGCGATGATGGCGGCCGCCTTCGACGGGCCGATCCCGTCGATCGCCCGCAGCTCGGCGGCGGACGCCGTGTTGATGTCGAGCTTGCCGTCGGTCGACGCGTCCACCGACGGGGCGGTGTCGTGGGCGCTCGGCGGGTCGGCCGCGTCGTCACCGCGTGAGTCTGCGGCGAGGTCCCTGGGCGCCCTGCGCGGCGGGGGGCGCGGGCGCATCGGCTCGCCGGTCGCGATCTTCAGCTGCGAGGTGTCCCCCTCGGCGACCTGCACGGACCAGCGCGTCCCGTCGCTGGTCAAGGTGATGGTCCCGTTCAGGTCGGTCCGCAGCACGTCGATGCCGGCGTGCTCGAGCTTGGTGAGGGTGTCGGGCGCCGGGTGGCCGTACTTGTTGTGGAGCCCGCACGAGATGACGGCGAGCGTCGGCCGCACCGCGGCGAGGAACCCGTCCTGGGTCGAGTGCTCGCTGCCGTGGTGCGCGACCTTCAGGATGTCCGCGGCCAGGAGCGACGGGTCGGCCATCAGGCGGTTCTCGGTCGGCGCCTCGGCGTCCCCGGTGAACAGCATGCTCGTGGTGCCGTACTCGAGTCGCAGGATCACCGAGTTGGAGTTCGCGTCGGAGCGGGTCCCACCGAGGAGCGGCTCGTCCGGCCCGAGGACGCGGAGCGCGGCCCCGCCGCCGATGTCGATGGTGCGCCCGGCGCGCGCGATGACGACCTTCGTCCCGGCGCGCTCGAGGTGCTCGAGGAGGCTCGTATAGGTCCCGGACGCGTGGTCGTAGCCAGGGTCGAGGAAGATCTTGGCGGGGACCTTCTCGAGGGTCTTCTCCATCCCCCCGATGTGGTCGGCGTGGGGGTGCGTCATGATCGCGAGGTCGATCGCGCTGACGCCATCCTCGGCCAGCTGCGCGAGCATCGGCACGTGCCGACCGCGGTCACCGGCGTCGATGATGATCGACTTGCCGGTCGGAGAGATGATGATCATCCCGTCGCCCTGGCCGACGTCGACGAGCTGAATCGTCAGCGGGGGGCCGGCCTCGGGAGGAGGCGTCGGCGCCGGGCGGTCGGGGGCCGGGCCGTCGACCGGGGGCGCCGTGCCACAGGCCGCCGTCGCGACGAACGCGACGGCGGCGAGCAGCGACGTCCTCAACGAATCACGCCGCGTCGCGGCGCCTCGGAGCGGTCGTCTCATCGTCGGGCGCTATTTCCGGGATGGTGTCGTGGGGGCTTTCTTGACGGTCGTCGCGACCCAGCCGTCGGCCTCGAAGCGCGCGACGGTCTTCTCACCCACGCCCCGGACGCGCGTCTGCATGTCCGAGAGGCTCGCGAAGGGGCCGTTCTTCTCGCGCTCGGCGATGATCTTGGCGGCCGTCTTCTCGCCGACCCCCTTCACCGTCTGCAGCTCGGCGGCGGTCGCGGTGTTGACGTTCTTGGCGGGGGCGGGCGCGCCGGCGAGAGCCGCGCTGGACAGCGCGATCGCGAGCAGCGCCGCGATCGCGGCGACGAAGGACTTGCGTCGTAGCATCGAGAGTCTCCCTTGCGTGGGGCCGACGTCCCGGCGCGTCTCTCTTCGCCGGGCCGTTGGCCGCTACTGTAGACGAAGCGCATTGGACGTGTCGCCCGCGTTCGCATTCAGTCCGCGGAGAGCTCGACCGTAGGCGCGGATCCGAGCCGCGCAGAGCGGCGACGGGCGGCCGTCCACCAGCACCGTGCCCTCTCTGGCGTCGGCCGGGAGCGCCGCGATCGGGAGCCGCTCCGAGCGACCGTCGGGGCCGATCGCGACCGCATGCCCGGAGTCGATCCGGTCGATCCAGGTCGCGGTGGCGAGGCAGGCCCTCGCGGTGTCGAAGCGCGGGTCGTCGCCGGCCGTGACACGCGGCGCGGCGCAAGACGCCAGCAGCGCGAGCAGCGGGGCGAGCGAGCGGAGGGAGCGGACACGGAACTCGTCGAGCATGGGTTCTCCTGGGCGGGCCCGCCGTCAGAGCAATCCGTGTGCCGGACGTAACCCGTTGAGAACACTCGGGCCACTGTCCCAAGATCGTCCCGGCGTGTGTCAAACCGTCCGAGAGTGTTCCATCAGCGGGACACCCCCCGCGTCGGGGGTGGCTTTCGCACGCCGCGGTGGCGTGCTACCTCCGATCCCCGATGGAGAAGCTCGCCTCGCTGTTCGGTCTCGTCGGGCTCATGCTGGTCGCGTGGGCGATCTCGGTGGACCGCAAGTCCGTGCGGTGGCGACCGGTCTTGTGGGGCGCCGGGCTCCAGATCGCGTTCGCGGCCGCGGTGCTGCTGCCCGACATCGGCCGCGACGTCTTCGACGCGGTCGACATCGCCGTGAAGAAGCTCGTTTCCTTCTCCGAGATGGGCAGCGACTTCGTCTTCCAGTCCGTCCAGAAGCACGACATCACGGTCTACACCCAGGAGGGCGTGCCGACCCTGCTGACCGTCGAGGGGCACATCTCTCCGCCGCTCAAGACGCTCGCCTTCTGGGTGCTGCCGACGGTGATGTTCTTCTCGGCGCTGATGGCCGTCCTCTATCACTACGGTGTGATGCAGCGGATCGTCCGGGTGTTCGCGGTCATCATGCAGAAGAGCCTCGGCACGAGCGGCGCGGAGAGCCTGTCGGCGGCCGCCAACATCTTCGTCGGTCAGACCGAGGCGCCGCTCATCGTCCGCCCCTTCGTCGACAAGATGACCATGAGCGAGCTCCACGCCGTCATGGTGGCCGGGTTCGCGACCGTCGCCGGCGGCGTCATGGCCATCTACGTCGCCATCGTCCCGATCCCCGGCATCGCCGGGCACCTCGTGACGGCGAGCATCCTCAGCGCGCCGGCGGCGCTCGCCGTGTCGAAGCTGATGTATCCCGAGACCGGCCAGCCGGCGACCCTCGGCAAGGTCCAGATCGAGCTCGAGCGCCTCGACGTCAACGGTATCGACGCCCTGTCCCGCGGCACCCTCGAGGGGCTCCGCCTGTTCCTCAACATCGTCGCGATGCTGTTCGTCTTCTACGCGATGGTCATGATGATCAACGCGATCCTCGGCGCCGTCGGCGGCCTCTTCGACATCCAGCTCTCTCTCGAGATCATCCTCGGCTACGTCTTCGCCCCCTTCGCGCTGCTGATGGGGATCCCGTGGGACGAGGCGCTGACGGCCGGGATGCTCCTCGGGAAGAAGATCACGCTGACCGAGCTCTTCGCCTTCATCGACTTCGGGCAGCTCCAGGCCGGCGCCAACGCGCTGAGCGAGCGATCCGCCGTCATCATGTCCTACGCCCTGTGCGGGTTCGCCAACTTCGCCAGCATCGGGATCCAGATCGGCGGGATCGGCGGCATCGCCCCCGAGCGCCGCGGGGACCTGGCGCGGCTCGGTGTCCGGGCCATGATAGGCGGCACCATCGCGGCGATGATGACGGGCGCCGTCGCGGGCCTCTTCACCTGAGCGACGACCCGGGGACCCGCCGGTGATCTTGCACTGCGGCAAGGCGCAGCGGTCGAGGACGTGGGAATGCCAGTCTCTCGGTTGGCGCGTTGCGCACGGACGACACCGTGACGTCACGCGATCGTTGCCGAAGGCGCTGTCTCTGACGGTGGGTTTTCTGGTACACCGCGCGTACTGAGGAGGTGCACGTGAACATCAAGCTTATCGGCGTATTGGTAGCGGGGGCTCTGCTGGCCTTCACGGCTTGCGGCGACGACGGCAACGGGGGGACGGATACCGCGCCCAGCGATACGATGGGTGGCGACACCGAGGGTGACGTGATCGACGACACCTCGGTGACCGACAGCAACGTCGGGGACACCGGCGGGGACACGACCCCCACCGACACGACGGAGACGGACACGAACCAGCCGCCCACGGGCTGTGACGACCCCATCCCCCAGCCGGCGAGCGGCGTGTGCTCGGTCACGGCGGGGAGCGACAGCGCGCTCCTGATTCGGGGCGACATCGTGCTGCCCGAGGGGATCCTCGAGCGCGGCTCGGTGCTCGTGGTCGACGGCTTCGTCGCGTGCAGCGGCTGCGACTGCCCGAGCGAAGCGGCGGCCCAGGGCGCGACGGTCATCGCGTGTCCGGACGCGGTCATCGCCCCCGGGTTCATCAACGCCCACGACCACATCACCTACACCCAGATGGACCCGGTCCCGCACGGGACGACCCGCTACGACCACCGCCACGAGTGGCGAAAGGGCCTCAACGGCAAGCCGAAGCTGTCCAGCCAGTCCAACTCCAACGCCCTCGGCGACGCCTGGGGTGAGGCGCGTCAGGTCATGGGCGGCGCGACCAGCCTCTTCGGCTCGGGCTCCGAGCGCGGCTTCCTGCGCAACCTCGACAAGAGCTTCGCCCTCGAGCGCATCACCCATCAGGACGCGACCTACGACACGTTCCCGCTCGGCGACTCGGGCGGCACGATCGTCTCGTCGGGCTGCGACAACTACAACCTGCCGCCGGCGAGCGAGGTCGAGGGCACGGCCGCCTATGTCCCCCACGTCGCCGAGGGCATCATCGGCGGCGCGCGCAACGAGTACGTGTGCATGAGCGGCGCCGACTCCGCGGGCGTCGACGTCCTCGAGGAGAACTCGGCCTTCATCCACAGCGTCGGCCTCACCGCGGCCGACATCGCCCTGATGGCGGGCGAGGGCAGCGCCCTGGTGTGGTCGCCGCGCTCGAACACCGACCTCTACGGGTTCACGGCGCTCGCGCCGATCTTCGACCGCCTCGGCGTGCGGATCGCCCTCGGGACGGACTGGACCGCGAGCGGCTCGGTCACGATGCTCCGCGAGCTGCGCTGCGCCGAGGAGTGGAACGGCTACTGGGACAACTACTTCAGCGACAAGCAGCTGGTCGACATGGCGACCTACGGCGCCGCCGAGGCCCTCGGCTTCGGTGACGTGCTCGGGAGCCTGACCGTCGGCAAGGCCGCCGACCTCACCATCTGGGACGCGACGTCCAACACCGGCTACCGCGCCATCCTCGACGCCCAGGTCGACGACGTCCTGCTCGTGGTGCGCGGCGGCACGCCGCTGACCTACGGCTCCAACACCTACTTCCGGCGCGGCACGCCGCTCTACGGCGAGCCCGCCCTGGTCGACGCGCTGAGCGACCGCCCCCTCGACTGGTCCAAGTACGATCACTCCCAGTGGCCCTCGGCGGGTGACCTCCCCGCGCCCTGCGAGGAACTCGACGTGTGTGGCCGGACCAAGAAGCTCTGTGTCGCGGAGCAGCTCGAGGACGACGGCGACTCGGGGCTGACGACGATCTCGCTGGCCGAGTTCCGCTCGACCCTCGAGCCGATCAGCTACGGGCTCTTCTTCTGTGACACGCCGGACAACGAGCCGAGCTGCACCCCGCTGCGCCCCGGTGAGTTCACCGGTGAGATGGTCGCCGGCGACATGGACGGCGACGGCTACGCGGACGCCGACGACAACTGCCCGGCCTACTTCAACCCGCCGCGCCCGATGGACAACGGCGAGCAGCCCGACGTCGACGACGACGGTGAGGGCGACGTGTGCGACCCGTGCCCGTTCGACGCCGACACGACGGCGTGCAGCTCGATCGATCCCGACGACATCGACGGCGACGGCTACCTCAACCCGAACGACAACTGCCCGGCGATCCCCAACGAGGACCAGCTCGACAGCGACGACGACGACATCGGCGACGTCTGCGACAAGTGCCCCGAGGACGCCAACCCCGGCGGAGCGCCGTGCCCGGCGAGCATCTACGACATCAAGAAGCGCATCATCGCCCTCGGCGACAGCGTGACGGTCAAGGGCGTCGTCGTGACGGCGGTCGGCTCGAACGCCTACGTGGTGCAGCTCCCGTCGGACCACGAGGACTACGTCGACGCCGCCTACAGCGCGCTCTACGTCTTCAACGGCAGCGATCCCAAGCCGGCCATCGGTGACACCCTCGACGTCAGCGGCGTCGTGGAGGACTACTTCGGCGAGATCGAGCTCGCGAGCTCGAGCTGGGTGCCCGCGGCCAGCGCCGGCACCATGCCGACGCCCCTGGTCGTCACCCCCCAGGAGGTCGCGGTGGGCGGCGCGAACGCCGACGCCTACGAGGCGCTCCTGGTGACCGTGCAGAACGTCTCGGTCATCGACATCGACCCCGCCGGCGAAGAGGGTGAGACGGTCCAGGGTGAGTTCACGGTGACCGGCGACCTGTCGGTCGACGACCAGCTCTACCTCGTCGATCCGTTCCCGGTGGAGGGGCAGACCTACGCCTCGATCACGGGCGTCCTTCGCTTCACCTGGAACCGCAACAAGCTCATGCCGCGGAGCGCCGACGACCTCGTCGAGGGCACGCCCATCCTCTACAGCCTCGAGCCCCAGCAGTCCTGGGTCTACGCCGGCCAGAGCGACACGACGACCTACCCGCCGCTGATGGTCGGGCTGACGAGCGACGCGCTGGTCGCGACGACCGTGACGGTGACCAGCGGGGCCTCGACGGACCTCGCTGTCATCGGCGAGAGCGTCGAGATCGGCGTCGGCGCGAGCGAAGAGGCGGTCATGGTCAACGCGGTCAACGCCAACGCCGACGTGACCCTGACGGCGACCCTGGACGACGTCACGCTGACGGCGCACGTGACCGTGCTGGCGGCCGACCACGTCCCGACGCCGGCGACGGTCGTCCCCGACGCGGACACGATGACCACCGGTGACACCATGACCTTCACGGTGACGCTGGACACGCCGGCGCCGCCGGCAGGCCTCGACGTCACCCTCGAGGCGACCGGCTCGGTCGACACGCTCTCCTCGCCGCTGTCCTTTGCGGCGGGTGAGATGTCGCGGACCTTCGACCTGATCGCCGGGGACACCCCGGGGACGATCACGGTGACGGCGTCGACCGACGCGGGCTCGGCCGATGGGTCGGTCGAGGCGATCGACGCCGTGCTGGTCGGGCTCCTCATCACCGAGGTCTTCTACAACCCGGTCAGCGGTGACGACGGCTTCGAGTGGGTGCGCCTCTACAACGGCACCGGCGCCAGCGTCGACCTGTCGGGCTACAGCCTCGGCTGGGGCGGCACCGACTACACCTACGGCACGATGCAGCTCAGCGGCACGGTCGCGGCGGGTGCGTGTTTCGTGGTCGGCGGCCCGACCTCGAACGCCAGCAACGGCAGCCCGGCCTACGACCTGACCCAGAAGTTCGACCCGAACATTCAGAACTCGGGCGACACCGCCGACGGCCTCGCGCTCTTCGACATCGCCGCCACCGCGATCACCGGCTCGTCGGTGCCGATCGACGCCGTCATCTACGGCGGCGCCAACGGCAGCAACCTCATCGACGAGACGGGATCGGCCTCCGCGCCCGACGTCGGTGACGCCGGATCCGGCGGAGCCCTGGTCCGCGAGACGACCACGACGTGGTCGACGAGCACGACGCCGAACGCCAACGGCTGCGTGCAGATCGTCCAGTAGAGCCACACGGTGGAACGACGAGGCCCCGTCCGGCGCGCGCCGGGCGGGGCCTCGCCACGTCTGGAGCCCCGCGTTCGCTCCGCCCGCGCCTCCGCCCGCGCCTCCGCCCGCGCCTCCGCCCGCGCCTCCGCCCGCGCTCCGCCCGCGCTCCGCCCGCGCTCCGCCCGCGCTCCGCCCGCGCCTCCGCTGCCGCGACCGCCCGCGCCTCGACCCCTATGCGTCGTCGCGTCAGCGTGCGGCGGGCACGCCCTTCGAGGCGTCGTAGGACAGGGTCCAGCGTGCGGTGCTGCCGTCGCCGAGCTGGGCGTCGATGACGAGGGTGTACCGTGCGGAGACGGGCAGGGGGGGCAGGTCGACGGCGACCCGGCCGTCGTCGCGACCGCGGCCGGTGGACGTGCCGACGGCGTCACTGGTCGACGCCAGCTTCACCGCGACCGTCGCGTCCACGAGTCGGATCGCCTGGCCGTCGCGGTCGAGCGCGAGGCGCACCGCGAGGCGCTGGTAGAGGGGCGGGAGAGGCTCGGCGACCGCGACGGTGAGCTCGTCGCCTCCGACAGGCACGCGATACGCCATGAAGCCCGTCTCTAGGGGCGGTCGCGGTCCGTCGAGGAGCAGCCCGGTCGGAGACGCGGTGGCCGCCGTCGTGTCCGCGGCCACGGGAGCCGAGGCGTCCGGGGCCATCTCCGCCGGTCGCGTGTCCGCGGTGGATGCCCCCACGGCGTCCACGCGCGCGACGGCGTCGGCCACGCTCGCGACGTGGACGTCGCTGGTCGGGGCCGAGGTGGAGAGGGTATCGGGCCCGACGTGGGCGACGTGGGGTGCCCCGGTCGTGCGGGGGGCCGGTGGGTCGGGTGTGGGTTCTCCGCCGAGCAGGACCGCTGCCGCTGCAGCGCCGCCACCGATGAGCACGACCCCCGCTGTGACCCAGGGCCACCGGGACCGGGGCGACGGCGGAGGCGCGGTGATGGCCGCGGTCGCCGTCGCCGTGGCCGTCGGGGGGCTCTCGGGGGGCACGGTCGCCGGCTGGGCCACCGCCGTCGGCGCGATCTGGACGTCACCTCCAGCGGCGGGCTCGGCGGCCTGGGTGACCGCCTGCTGCGCCGATACGGTCGACAGCTCTGCGAGCTCGGCGGTGGTCACCGGGAGATCCGGCCGCGTCATCATCGCCGGGAAACGGGCGAGGTCCTCGAGCAAGTCGCCCGCGCTCTGGTAGCGATCCTCGGGCTTGCGGGCGAGCATCTTGTCGACGATGCGGTAGATGTCGGGCGGGAGCTCGCGCCCGGCCATCGCCTCGCGGAGCGCCGGCGCCGGGCGCGTGACCCGCTGCATCAAGACGTCCATCAGCGAGTCGCCCGCGAAGGGCCGGACGCCGGTGAAGAGCTCGAAGGCGACCACGCCGAGGGAGTAGATGTCCGCCGGCGGGCCGACCGGCTGGGATCCGATGCACTGCTCGGGGGCCATGTAATCCGGCGTCCCGCTCACGAAGCCCGTCTGGGTGAGCTTCTCGACCTCCTCGCCTTCGAGCTCGGCGAGCCCGGCGATGCCGAAGTCGACGATCTTGACGTGGGTCGCCTCGCGCTGCTGCCGCAGCATGATGTTCGACGGCTTGAGGTCCCGGTGGACCACGCCGTTGGTGTGGGCGTCGTCGAGCCCGCGCGCCGTCTGTCGGAGCACGTCGATGGCCCACATGAAGTTCACGTCGCCCTGCTTGCGCAGGAGCTGCGAGAGGCTCGTCCCGTCGACGAGCTCCATCGCGATGAAGTAGAGCGGCTGGGCGCTGCCGGGAAACGTGAACGTGTCGAAGTCGTAGATCCGCACGATGTGCGGGCTCGACAGGTGGCTGACGACCCGGGCCTCGCGCTCGAAGCGTCGAGCGACGACCGTGCGCGAGAGCCGCGGCGCGAGGACCTTCACCGCGACCTTGCCGCCGAGGGAGCCGACCCGCGCGGCCTTGAAGACCGAGGCCATGCCGCCCGCGCCGAGCCGCCCCTCGAGGCGGTAGCGGCCGGCGAGGATGAGCCCTGTCAGCGGATCGACGAGCCAGCCCTCCGCGGGGCGCACGTAGCCGCAAGACGGGCACGAGTCGACGTCCAGGGCCGGCGCGACGCCGACCTCCGCGAGACAATCCGGGCAGACGCAGGGTACGCCGGGGGTCAACTCATGCCCTCGTGGTCGGCATTCAGAACTCTTCGACGGCGGTGCCCACCCGGGGGCTGGACCGGTCCTTCTTCGCGAACTTCTGGTCGTCCGGGAGCTCGTCCTTGGCGACCTCGCGGTGCGGCGGGACTCCCTCGTGCGGACGGGTGAAGACCTCGAGCCGCGTCACGAGCAGCCGGGTCAGGCGGTTCTTGAACGAGGGCGAGAGCTCCTTCCACAGGACGCCGTAGAAGGCGATGTAGAAGCGGACGACCTCGTTCTTGGCGCCACCGAAGGGCATGGGGATGTACTTCGTCCCGCCGCGGATGGCCGCCTCGTGGAAGACGGCGTACTCGCCGCTGTACGCGCCGCGGGTGAAGGCTTCGTGCGCCGTCGGTCCCGGCGGTCCGTAGATCTCGACCCACTCCTTGGCGATGGCCTCCTCGGCCGGGCGCACGAAGTTCGAGGTCGCGAGGTAGTTGATCAGCGACTTCATCCCCTGCTGGACGAGGTTGAAGTCACGGGACTGGCTGCAGATGAGGACGTCGTACCGCTCGAAGTCCTCCTGGGGGTCGCTCATGGTCGCTCCTTGTCGTGCGGAGGAGCTTACGACGGGTCGTTGCCGTTGGGAACCCCGGCGGGCTGGGGGTTGCCACCGCGTCCCCGGTGCCGGAAGCTCGCGGCCTTCGCCGGCCGATCGAGCGTCCCAGGAGCCCCGAGATGCCCACCACGTCCCCGCGCCTCGTCCTCGCCAGCACCAGCCGCTACCGGAGAGCGCTCCTCGAGCGGCTCGGCGTCCCCTTCGACGCCATCGCCCCCGACTGCGACGAGGAGGCCCACCCAGGGCTGGGCCCCGACGAGCTCGCGCTCACCCTCGCCCGCGAGAAGGCGACCTCGGTCCCTGTCGCCGACGCGCTCGTCATCGGAAGCGACCAGGTCGTCGATCTCGACGGCGAGGTGCTCGGCAAACCCCACACCGCGGCCGCCGCCGAAGCGCAGCTCCAGCGGATGGCGGGCCGGGCGCACCGGCTGGTGACCGCCGTCGCGGTCCACGACACCCGGACCGGCCGGACGCTCGACGCGGTCGACGTCCACACGATGGAGATGCGCCCCCTCGACCGCGCGGCGATCGCGGCCTACGTCGCCCACGACGCGCCCCTCGACTGCGCCGGCTCGTACCTGCTCGAGCGGCGGGGGATCGCGCTCTTCAGCCGGATCGTGGCCGATCCCGAGACCGCCGACGACACCGCGATCATCGGGCTGCCGGTGATGAAGACGCTGCGGCTGCTGCGCGAGCTCGGCTTCGACGTCCTCGCGCTGTGATCTGAGCGAGCCGTCGGCGATCTTCCCAGAGACGCTGCGGGTCTCCAAAACGCACGAACGCCGACCACGGGAGTGGCCGGCGTTCGTCGGTGAACCAGGCTCGAGTCGTCGGAGCAGGCCCTCAGTTCGCCGAGAAGAGGCGCCGCTGGCGGAAGGCAGCCGAGACCCGCTCCGGAGGTCGCCGAACGGGCTGCGGCGCCTCGGTGAGGGTCGCCTGGATCAGGAGCCGGCCCAGACGGCGCCTGCGCTCTCGGTCGAGGCAGAGCAGGAGTCGGGCCGCCCGACCGGTCGGGAGCTGACACAAGGCGCGCTGGGCGTCGACGTCGTTCGCGGCACGCAGCAAGCCCGCGAGCGCCGGCAGCGGCAGCCCGAGGCACTTGGCGAGCCGCTCGGGCCCGAGCACCAGGGTCGCGAGGGTGGTGAGCTCCTCGCCGTCGAGGGTCTCGACGAGGTCGTTGAGCGCCCGGTGGTCGAGGCGGTCGAGGAATCGAACCGCCCGCGCACGGTCACCGGTGCGCAGGAGATGACCGAACATCACGGCGCGGTTGGCGACGTGGGTCATGGCTCCACCTCCGAAGTGGTGAGGTTGGGGTTGGGTCGCCGTAGCAACGTCGACCACCCCGGAGGTGCGGTGCGACGGCTACGGGCAGGTACTTGAAGGGCTGCTGCCGCCTTCGCCGGCCATGAATCGAAGCTCTCTCCAGATGGACGCGGGTCTCGCCCGCAGCGGCCGAGGGGAACCTCCCTCCCGACCCGCGCGCTCGCAGACGCGTGCGCGCGATGGATCTTCTCCGTCAGCGTACCGAATCGGCCTCGCGGTGCAACAACTTTAGCGGGCATCCCAGACGGACGGCCTCGCCGGCCGTCCGCCCCGCAGAGCGCGTGTCCGACGGGGTGATCCCCCTCCGCTCGGGTCCGGGGCGCCGGATCTTCGTCAGGCGGTCACCGCGAAGCCGTGCCGCGTGACCTTCAGCGCGTCGGCCTCCATCGACGGGATGAGGTCGACGAAGTTCTGAACCGTCGGAGGCAGGGCCGGGAGCGCGAGGTGTACGATGTAGAGCAGGCGATGGAGATCCCAGCCGGCCACGTCGACGATGACGAGGCGCCCGGCCTCGACCTCCTCCTCGACGCAGTGCGACGGGAGCACGGCGAAGCCGACGCCCTCGCGCACGAGGCGCTTGATGGTCTCGATGCTGGGCGACTCGGCCATGATGCGAGGCTCGACGTCGCGGCCGTCGAGGTAGCGCTCGGTCATCTTGCGCGTCGGCGCCTCGTCGTCGAAGGCGACCATGTCGAGCCGGTGGAGCGCCTTCACGGGGACCGGCGCGGTCGCCTCGGCCAGGGCGTGACTCGGGCCCGCCACCACGACCAGTCGGTTGTGCTTGATGGGCGTCGCCACCAGGCTCTCGTCGTCGGGCCGACCCGCGACGAAGGCCACGTCGACGCGGTGCTCGCGGAGCGAGCGCAGGACGCTGCTCGATCGCGCGGTGACCAGCCGGAAGCGGACCTTGGGGTGCCGCTCGTGATACCGCCGGATGTACTCCGGGAGGATGTACTCCGCGATGCTGAAGGTCGCGCCGACCGTCACCCGGCCCGCGGAGCCCGACTGCAGCGCCTCCACCGCCTCCTCGAGGTCCCGGAGGTGCGCGAACACGCGCTCGCAGTGCAGAAAGACCGCCTCACCGTCCGGCGTCGGCTGCAGCCCTCGCGACGAGCGATAGAAGAGCTGCAGGCCGATCGACTCCTCGAGCGCCTGGATCTGCTTCGACAGCGCCGGCTGCGAGATCCCGATACGGCTCGCCGCCCGGCGCATGTTGCCGGAGCGCGCCACCTCGTAGAAGTAGCGCAAGTGATTGAGGTTGAACGCGAACGCCTCGTTCATGGTGTGACTCGATGTCGGGCAGGCACGACCCCGATATCGTGCTGGAGAGCGAGCCTATGCCGGCGGGACGGGCATGGCAACGATAGGTCGCGGGTAACACGGCCGCGTGGTCGTCGCGCGCGGCGCGTCACGGGCCGTCGGCGCTGGCGCACGGTAACCGTTCACGGTGCGGGCCGCGACCCCTCGACCGCCCCTTCGCGATCGGCGGCCGCCGGCGACTGGCAGCGGGCGACCCCGTTTTTCGAGGCGCGCGGTGACACCTCGCGGGCGGTCCGGTGTTGGAGGGGGCGACGTGAACCGGACGGGCTCCGAGGAGGGAACCATGCGTCTCGCCATGCTGGGTGTGGGTGCGCTACTGGCGCTGAGCGGCTGTGACCTGACCATCGACACCGACGACGGGCACGTGTCGGCCCACCTCGGCGTCGACTGGGAGACCCCGGACTACCTCGATCAGGTCGAGGTGGTCGGCGACGCCGTCGTCGAGGTCTACGTCGATCGCTGGGTCAGCCGGACGACGGCCACCGCTCACGGCGGAGGTGGGCTCGACGGCGTCGTCCTGCGCAGCTCCTCGGGCAGACTGTCCCTCATCGGGGACACCGAGCCGGGGACCGTCATCATCGTGGAGACCCCGGCCCTCGAGCGGGTCTCGCTCATCGGTGACGGGCGGGTCTCCGTCTTCGACGCCGACGCCGAGACCCTCGAGCTGTCGCTGGCCGGCTCGGGCCGGGTCGAGGCGGCGGGTCGGGTCCGGCGGATCCGCCTCGACGCCGCGGGCGACGGGACGGTCGACGCCGCCTCCCTGCGGGCGAACACCGGCGAGGTGACCCTCCGCGGCGCGGCGGTCGGCGTGGTCTGCGTCTCCGGTGGCGTCGACGCCCGCGTGGAGGCGGACGGCGTCCTCATCCGGCGCTGCGAGTAGGCGCTCAGGACCGGCGCTCGGCCGTCAGGACGACGGGCGACGCCGGCCGCAGGGTCACCCGAGGCTGCGGCCGGACGACGGGCTTGGTTCGGCTTCGCAGGCGCACGCGCTGGCCGAAGTGGGCGAGCACGATCTGCCCCTCCATCAGCGCGAAGTGGTTGCCGATACAAACCCGCGGCCCGTCGGCGAACGGGAGGTAGGCGCCTCGGGGCAGCGCCTGCTCGCGCTCGGGCGTGAAGCGCTCCGGGTCGAAGCGATCGGGCTCCTCGAAGAGGTCCGGCCGCAGGTGCATCCCGTAGATGCTGAGGAGCAGCGTCGCGCCCTTGGGGATCGTGTGGCCGTCGAGGGTGACGTCCTCGAGGGCCTCGCGCCCGACCATGTAGGCCGGCGGGAAGAGGCGCATGGACTCCTTGAACACCTGCAGCGCGAAGGGCAGGGCGGGGAGGTCGTCGAGGGTCGGGAGCCGCCCGCCGAGGACCGCCTGCGCCTCCTCCGCGAGGCGCTCGGCCACGTCGGGGTGCCGATCGAGGAGGTAGAGCGACCAGGTCAGCGCATTCGCCGTGGTCTCGTGGCCGGCGACGAACAGCGTCATCACCTCGTCCCGGACCTGCTCGTCGGACATCGTCGTGCCGTCGTCCTCGTCCTGCGCAGCGAGCAGCATCCCCAGGATGTCGGTGCCGCCGTCGGAGCCATCGACCGGGGCTCGGCGGCGCTCGCGGATGATGTCGTAGACGATGCGATCGAGGGTCGCCACCGCCCGCCGCATCCTGACGTGGTGGGGCAGCGGCCAGGACAACGGCAGGTTCACCAGGCTGCCCACGCCACGCGCGATGTACGTCGTGGCGGCGTGGATGGCGTCGCCGGCCGCCCGGGCGTGCTCCTCGGCCGAAGTCCCGAACATCGTCTCGCTGGCGACGGCGAGGGTGAGGCGCGTCATCTCGGCGTGGACGTCGATCTCGGCGCCGTCGCCGCAGCGCCCGGCGAGATCGTCGGCGTGGCGTGCCATCACCTCTGCATAGGCGCCGACCTCGCGTCGGGTGAGCCCAGGCGCGATGAGCTTCCGCTGACGCCGATGGTGGGCGCCCTCGGCGGTGATGAGCCCGTCGCCGAGGACCGGCCGGGAGAGCTTCGCGAGGGCGAAGAACTTCGAGAAGCGGCCGGACTCCTTCCGGAGCACCGCGTTGGCGATCGCCGGCGAGGTCGCGACGTACAGACGCCGTCCGGGGATGGGGACGCGGACCAGCTCGCCGCCCTCGCGATAGGCGCGGAGCAGGAGGCCGAGGCGGTCACGTCGCAGCTGGGGCAGGCAGCCGAGGAGAGGGAGGCCCGTGAGGGCAGGGATCTCGGGCACGTTCGGGCTCCGGTGGCGTGTGCTGGAGAACTGGAGGGTCCCCGACCGGTCGCGGCCCGTCAATCGGCGGCGGCGCCGACCAGCGGGTGTTCAGGTGTAAATGAGGTATTCGGTGTGCGCGTAGGTTCGCGTAGTGATTCCAGGGACGTGGCGCTGGCACGCGCTGTGCTTTCTCCGGCACGGACACCTGCCCGGAGGTCATCGATGCATCGCCCCCTCGCGCTCCTCACGATCCTCGCCGTCGCCAGCGGCGCCACGGCCTGCGGAGACTTCGGCGGCGCCGATAGTGGCGCCTCGAGCACCGACACCACGACCGCCAGCGACGTCAGCGGCGGCGACGCCTTCAACGGCACGCAGTGGCAGGACCCGGGCACGATCCCGACGTCCTCGGCCGACACCGTCACCTACGCGGACACGGCTTCGCCCTCGGACACCTACCAGGCGGCCGCCGACACGGCCATGGCGCCCGACACGAATCAGGAGCCGGGGCCCGACACGACGACCGGTGAGCCAGAGCCCGAGCCCATCGCCACGAACCCCTTCGTCGTCGCCAGCCACGATCCGCTGTCGACCTTCGGCGCCGACGTCGACACCGCGAGCTACGAGATCTTCAAGAAGCACGTCCAGGAGCTCGGCCAGCTGCCCAGCCCCGAGAGCGTTCGCCTCGAGGAGTTCGTGAACTACTTCCGCTACGACTACCCGATCCCGGACTGGGAGGCCGAGCGGCCGTTCAACGTCGCCGTCGAGGCCGCGCCCAGCGCGTTCTCCGACACGACGCTGCTGCGGGTCGGGATCCAGGGCAAGGTCGTCCCGCCCGAGGTCAAGCCGCCGGCCAACCTCGTCTTCCTCGTCGACGTCTCGGGCAGCATGGCCAGCCCCGACAAGCTCGAGCTCGTCAAGGTCCTGCTGACCCAGACCCTCAACGTCCTCGACGACGACGACACCGTCGCGATCGTGACCTACGCGAGCCAGGAGAAGGTCGTCCTGCCGGCCACCCCGGTCGCCCAGCGCGGGCTCATCGAGCAGAAGATCGCCGGGCTCAGCGCGAGCGGGAGCACCGCCGGAGAGCGCGGACTCCAGATGGCCTATGAGGTCGCCGAGGAGGGCTGGATCGAGGGCGGCGTCAACCACGTGCTGCTGTGCACCGACGGCGACTTCAACGTCGGCATCTCGAACACCGACGACCTCGTCGACTTCATCGCCGACAAGCGCCTCAGCGGCATCACCCTCACGGTCGTCGGCTTCGGCACCGGCAACCTCAACGACAGCATGATGGAGGCGGTGTCGAACGCGGGCGACGGCGTTTACGCCTACATCGGCGACGCCGACTCCGCCGTGGCCTACGCCAACAACCGCATGCTCGGCAGCATCTTCTTCATCGCCAAGGACCTGAAGCTCCAGCTCGCCTTCAACCCCGCGACGGTCTACGCCTACCGGCTCCTCGGCTACGAGAGCAACGCCATCGCCGACCACGAGTTCGTCGACGACACCGTCGACGCCGGTGAGATCGGCTCCGGCCACTCGGTGACCGCCCTCTACGAGCTCGTCCTCGCCGGCGCGAGCGTCCCCGCGCCGGCCGGCGCGCCGCTCCTCGACGACGGCGACGACTACGTGGGCGAGGAGCTGCCGCTCTTCGAGACCGACGACATCGTCGAGGTCCGCGTCCGCTACAAGGAGCCTGGCGCCACGGTCGACGATCCGGCCATCCCGATCGACTACCGGGTCGCCAGCCACCGGATCTTCGAGAGCTTCGGCGACGCCGGCGACGATCTGCGCTGGGCCGCGGCCGTGGCCGCCTTCGCGGAGATCCTGAAGGGGAGCCCGTACGCCGACGTCGCCAACCTCGACGCCATCCAGACGGTGGTCGACGAGCAAGAGGACAGCGACGTGGACCGCGGCGAGTTCTCGACCCTGTTCACCGCCGCCCGGCAGCTCATCGAGGGTCCGGCCGACTGACGCGAAGCCAGTACCGGGACGCGTGCGCCGGGGCCCCGGTCTGGGGCCCCGGCGCACCCGCGTTTGGCTCCGTGGCTTCTTGGCGTCTGTACAGAAACAAGTGAGCCATCTGACCGTCGGATCCGACCCACTGAGCGGCCCGGCGGAAGCTTGAAAGACGCCCGGTCTGCCTGCGCTTCCGCCGAACCACTCAGCGGGCCGCCTCCTCGGTCATCTGGCCCACTAGTTCCTGGACAGACCCTGACGGGCGCCGGAGAAGCCGGTGGTCAGCTCGACCGAGGCGTTGATGACGATCGCCTCGAGGGAGCCATCGTCGTCGGGGTCGCCGGCCCAGAGGCAGCCGCCCGCGTACACCGTCTTCACGGTGCCCGTCGGCATCGCGAGCGCGGTCCAGCTGGCGGCGCTCGGTCCCCCTTCGGTCTGGAGCGTCCCGTGGGCCGAGGAGGCGCCGAGGAGGGCGCAGTTGATGCCGTTGGTGGCGAGCCCGGCGCCGAGCAGCAGGTCGAAGGACTCGCCCGCCTCGTCGATGACGCCGAAGCGCTCGGCGTTGACGGTGGTGATCGCGCCGCCGCAGACGTCCTCGCAGTCGGGGTTCAGGGTCCCCGGACCGCACTCGCCGTCGGCTGGCGCGATCAGCTCGCCGTCGCACTCCTGGAAGGGCAGGGTCGCCCAGAAGCGGTGCGGGTAGGTGGCGTTCTTCTGCGCGAGTGTGATGGTCGCGGGCCAGACCTCGCTGGGACAGACGACCTCGGGGCGCTCGCAGGCGAGGTCGAAGGTGAAGGGCTGGCCGTCGTGGTCGATGGTCACCTGGCCGCCAGCGGCGCCGATCTCGGCGGTGTAGACCGCGCCGCCGATGGTCACGCGGACGTCCACCGTGTCGTCGTAGTCGATGGCCCAGGCGCCGCCGACGTCGGGGGCCGGGGTCTTCGACGAGAACGCGCCGTCGCCGCACCTGGCGGCGCCGAGGGCCGGTAGCGCCAGAGCGAGCGCGACGAGGGGGGCGAGGCGGACGAAGGGGGACCGCGCCGAACGAGTGGACAGCATCGTGACGCTCCAGGGATTACGCGGCCTGGGGGAGCCGCGGCGTGTGAGGTGTGGCTGCAGGGACGCGCCTCGCAGCCGACATCTTCACATCGCGTCCGGCGCCGTTCCAGCGCTCCACTCGCGGCCGCGCCAGGAGCGGCGCTCCTCCCGAGCGTTCAGCCTCGTCGCGCTCGCGCTCTCGCCAAGAGCCAGGCCCCGAGCAACAGGAGCGCCCAGGCTCCCGTGAGCGGAGCTGCGGGCCCGCCGCCGCAGCCGCCGCCCCCCTCGAGGAAGATACGGTCGTCCCGCGGGACGTCGTCGTCGCCGAAGAGCGGGTCGCGCTCGCCTTCGTCGACGGCGCCGTTGCCGTTTTCGTCCTCCTCGCCGTCGATGACCCCGCCGTCGTCGGTGTCGGGGTCGAGCGGATCGGTCACGGTCGCGGGATCGGCGTCGGCCACGAAGACGGCAAGGTCCGTCGCCTCCTCGCGCTCGGGGGTCGCGAGCCCGCGCTCGGTGCCGTCGAGCAGGCCGTCGTCGTCGCTGTCCGCGTCGTTGGGGTCGGTCTCGTCGGCGACCGCGCCGTCGTGGTCGGCGTCCTCGGTGCCGTCGAGCAGGCCGTCGTCGTCGGTGTCGGGGTCGAGCGGGTCGGTCGTGGTCTGCGGGTCGCCGTCGGGCTGCCAGGCGTCTGCGTCGACGTCGGTCCCGAGGTAGGCCACCGCCGGGTCGCCGTCGCTCGATCCGCCCGGGACCGGGGTGTCGACGCCGATCTCCAGGCCGTCGGAGAGCCCGTCACCGTCGCTGTCCGGGTTCACGGGGTCGAGGTCGAGCGGCCCCTCGTCGCCGTCGGCGATCCCGTCGTCGTCGGTGTCGGCGTCCGTCGGCGAGGTCGGGCCGCTGTCCTCCTCGGCGTCCCCGAGGCCGTCGCCGTCGGTGTCCGGGTCCTCGGGATCGGTGCCGATCTCGGCCTCCCGGGAGTCGCAGAGCCCGTCCTCGTCGCGGTCGCCGACGTCGAGGACGACCGTCGCCGCGGACTCGGCGCCGCCCGAGTCGCTCACGGTGTAGGTGAAGGTCACCTCGCCGCAGAACCCGGCCTCGGGCTCGTAGACGAGCGATGGGGCGCCGAAGCGGACGAAGCCACGTGCGGGCTCCTGTACGTCGACCACGGTGAGCGGGTCGTCGTCGCTGTCGTTGGTCAGCACGTCGAGGCCGGTCGGCGCGTCGTCACCGACGGCGAAGGCGTCGTCCGCGGCGACCGGAGCGTCGTTCGCCTCCGCTCGCACTTCGACCACGAGCCGCGCGGTCGCGAGCTCGCCGGTGTCGTCCTCGAGGGTGTACTCGATGACGTCGTAGCCGGTGAAGTCGCCGGGCGGCGTGTAGCTGACGCGGCCGTCCTCGCCGAGGGTCGCCTCGCCGTGCCAGGGGGAGGCCACGAAGACCACCGCGATCGGGTCACCGTCGACGTCCAGGTCGTTCGGCGTCGGGTCGAGCTCGAGCGAACCGGCGGTCGACGTCACCTCGTCGAGGGCGAGCGGCGGGTCGGGCAGCGGCGAGATCACGACCGCGACCCGGGCCGCGGTGCACACGTCGGCGCCGTCGCAGACCGTGTAGGAGAAGGCGTCCTGCCCGGCGAAGTCGCCGTCCGGGGTGTAGCGCAGGCCGCCCTCTTCGATGCTCGTCTCGCCGTGGGCGGCGGGGCCGACCGAGGACAGGACGAGGCCGTCGCCCTCGTCGTTGGCGATCACGTCGATGACGACGCTGCCGTCCTCGTCGACGGTCGCGTCGTCATCGCGCGCCGTCGGTCCCTGCGCGCCGCCGACGTCGATGGTGACCGTGGCGGTGACGGTGGCGCCGCCGGCGTCGCGGACGGTGTAGGTGAAGCTGTCCGTTCCGGTGTAGCCCGCCTCGGAGCTGTAAAGGACCTTGTCGTCCGCGCCCTGGGCCGTCGTGCCGTGGGCGGGATCGCCGAAGCCCTCCAGGAACAGGGGCTCGCCGTCCGGGTCGCGGTCGTTCGCGAGGACGGCGATGGCGACGAGCTCCTCGGTGGGCGTCGCGGCGTGGTCGTCGACGGCGACCGGGAGGTCCTCCACCGGCCGGACGAGGATGTAGATGAACGCCATGTCGCAGGCGCCCCCGGCGTCGCAGACCTCGTAGCTGAGCCAGTCGGGGCCGTGGCGGTCGGCCCGCGGGGTGTAGAGGACGCTGCCGTCCTCGCGCACGACGGCGTCGCCGGCGCGGGGCGCGGCGAGCAGCGTGTCGCCGAGGCTCAGGGGCTCGCCCTCGGGGTCGAAGTCGTTGGCGAGGGGTGCGATGAGGACCGCGCCGTCCTCGTCCACCTCGACGAGGTCGTCGACTGCGACCGGCGGGGCGTTGGGGATGTCCTCGCAGGCGTGGGCGTCGTTGCAGCGGTCTCCGAACGGGCAGTCGTCGTCGGTCACGCACGGGAAGCAGGCGACGAGCGCCTCGCCGACGCTCAAGCAGTGCGGGACCGCGGCGCTGCAGCCCGTGTCGGTCGCGCCGTCCTGGTCGTCGACGCACGGCGCGCAGCGGGCGGTGTCGGTCCCGGCGCCGACGCAGAGCGGCGCGTCGAGCGTGCATCCGGCGTCCCGGCCGGCGCCGAGGGCGGTGTCCTCGCACACCACGCAGGCCCGGGCCGAGCCGCAGATCCGGTCCGGCTCGCACTGCGCGAGGGAGGTGCAGCCGACGCAGGTCGGGCCGGACTCGTCGCAGGCCGGGAGCTCGCCGAAGCAGCCGGTGTCGATGTCGGCGGCCGTGTCGTCGACGCACGGCACGCAGTGGGCGCTCGGGGTGCCGCTCTCGACGCAGAGCGCGACGCCGAGGTTGCAGCCGCGGTCCACGCCGCCTCCCGCCGCGGTGTCCTGGCACGGGACGCAGGTCCGCTCGGTGCTGCAGACCTCGTCGCCGCACTGCTCGCTGCGGGTACATGGGACGCAGGTCGGCCCTCCGGGTGCGGCGGGATCGCAGGCGGGGAACGCGGCGACGCAGCCGGTGTCGGTGTCGCCCACGGTGTCGTCCACGCAGGGCACGCAGCGCGCGGCGTCCGTCCCGCTGTTCGCGCAGATCGGCTTGGCCGCGGCGCAGCCGTCGTCGAGGGCCGCGCCGGCGGCGGTGTCCTCGCACGGTCGGCAGACCTTGCCCGTCGTGCAGACCGTCCCGACGGCGCACTGCCCGTCGCCCGTACAGCCGACGCACTCGGGCCCGCCTTCGGCCGTCTCGTCGCAGGCCGGGGTGGGGGAGGCGCAGCCGCGGTCGGTCCCGACCACCGTGGTGTCGACGCAGGCGACGCAGTGGGCGCTCGGCGTCCCGCTCTGGGTGCAGATGGGGGTCTCGAAGCCGCAGCCGTCGTCGAGCCCGCCGCCGGGCTGGGTGTCCTCGCACGGGACGCAGTCCTGGTGGGTGTCGCAGATGGCGCCGGGGCCGCACTGGGCGTCCACGGTGCAGCCGACGCAGACCGGCGAGGCGGGCGCCGACTCGTCGCACGCGGGGAGCGCCGCGCTGCAGCCGGTGTCGGTGGAGGTGACGCGGTCGTCGACGCAGGGCGTGCAGTGCGCGCTCGGGAGCCCGCTGTCGTCGCAGATGGGCGCCGCGAAGGGGCAGCCGGCGTCCTGGGACGCGCCCGGCGCGCTGTCGTGGCACGGGACGCAGGCGCCGTTGGGGGCGCAGACCTTCCCGGATCCACACTGGGCGTTGGTCTCGCAGCCGAGGCAGACCGGGCCGAAGACGCCGGACTCGTCGCAGCTCGGCGTGACCAGGGAGCAGCCCACGTCGATGGCGCCGCCGGTGTTGTCGGTGTCGTCGATGCACGGGACGCAGCGGGCCGCGCTCGAGCCGCTGTCCGCGCACAGCGGCGCGAGGATCCCACAGCCGTGGTCGCGGAGCGGGCCGGCGGCGGTGTCCTCGCACGGGGCGCAGAGCTGCGCCTCGCCGCAGATCTCGCCGGGGCACTGGCCGTCGACGGTGCACTCGACGCACGCCGGCCCGCCCGCGGCGTCCTCGTCGCAGGCCGGGGTCAGGGCGTCACACCCGGCGTCGAGCCCGCTCGCGGTGTCGTCGATGCACGGTGTGCAGGTGTGGGTCTCGAGGTCGCAGGAGGTCTCGCAGTCGGCGTCGACGGTGCACTCGACGCAGCTCCCCTCGCCGCCCTCGGTCCGGAGGCAGGCCGGGTTCGGCGCGCCGCAGCCGCTGTCGACGTCGCCGACGGTGTCGTCGTCACAGAGGGTGCAGTCCGACAGGTCCCCGCCGAAGCTCGCGCACACCGGCTCCGCGGCCTCGCATCCGTGGTCGACGCCGCCGCCGGGCTGGTCGTCGTAGCAGGGGCTGCACGCGTTGGTGCAGTCGTCGGTGTCGTCGTTGTTGCCGTCGTCGCAGAGCTCGCCCGGATCGACGGTGCCGTTTCCGCAGTAGCGGAGCGCGGCGCAGGCGCCCCCCTGGCAGCCGGCGATGCTCGAGACGAAGAGCCCCGAGTCGAGGTACCGGTCGGTCGCGTCGCAGACGACGACCACGAGCTGGTGGACGTACTCGGGGCCCGACGGGAGCGGCTTGGCGTTGGTGATCTTCGGCGTCAGGCCGTTGTAGCCGCTCAGCCCAGGGTCGCCGTCGCCGGCCATGGTGCTGATCACGCGGTCGCCGGAGAAGTAGGGGCCGTTGATGTTGATGGGCTGGCCGTCGCCGTCGAGGCCGATGTTGTCGTAGGTGTCGGTCCCGGCCGCGCGCACGAAGACCCCGAAGGCGTCGGCGTAGAGGCTGTCGAGGTAGTCGGGGAACTCCTCGGAGCCGAAGACGTAGGTCACCTCGACGCCCTCGTAGTCGGGGTCGAGGGTGAAGTCGAGGGTGAGCCGGACGACGTCGCGGGAGGGATACTGCGGGTTGCCGATGACCATGTCGCAGAAGGGGTCGTCGTCGAGGGCGTCCGCGCCGTGGATCCCGCTGGCGCCGTCGAGGGAGCCCGCCTCGGTCTCGTTCGGGGGCAGGGCGAGCTGGATGTCGCCGGAGGTCAGGAGCGCGCCGTGGGCGATGGCCAGCGGCCCGGCCTCGAAGGTCCCGGTCGCCCCCTGCGGCGTCAGCGTCAGGTCGTTGTAGCTCGGGCCGGCCTGGGACACGGTCCCCGACTCTACGGTGGCCGCGATGATGTTGATCCCGGCGCCGGCGAAGGCGTCGACCAGCTCGGCCACGTCGTCGGTCGGCGTGATGATCGTCTCGGCGCGGGCCGCCACGGGCCACGCGGCGAGCGTCGCGACGAGCGCGATCAGGGCTCGGAACGGTCGAGAGGGCATGTGGGGAAGTCCTGATGAACGCCCACCACGGTCCGGAGCGGGGTGGGGGCCTGCGGGAGGCGCGACGTGTCGGGGAAGGAGCGGGCCTGAGCCTCACCTCCTTGGTAGCAGAAATCACAAGTCAGCGGCAGGCGACGTGTGCGCTGCGGTAACCTGCCGCAGGGGCGAGGCGAGCCGGGAGCGAGGCGCCGAGCGGCGCGCGGTGTCTCCGAACCGACCACGCGGAGGTCACGCCGCGGCGACCGGCTACACGAACCCGGCCGCCGTGCGCCAGGCCCGGGTGAAGACGTACTCCTGGTCGCTCGACAGATCCGGGCGGTAGGCGTAATCGGCGACGTCGAAGTCCTTGAGGCCCTCTCGGCGGTCGACGCGCTGCTCGATCATCCAGCGCGCCATCATCCCGCGGGCGCGCTTGGCGACGAGCCCGATGACCCGCGGCGCCCCGTCCTTGATCTCCTTGAACGCCATGGTGACGGCGCCGCCCGCCAGGGCCTTCGGCGGGACGGCCTTCGCGTACTCGTTCGACGCCAGGACCACCAGGGTCCGGTCGGCGTGGCCCTCGGTCATGGCGTTGATGCGCTTCGCGATGCGGTCGCCCCAGAAGGCGTAGAGGTTGTTGCCGCGCCGGGTGGCGAGGCGGGTGCCCATCTCGAGCCGATAGGGCTGGATGAGGTCCAGCGGGCGCACGATGCCGTAGAGGCCCGACAGGATGCCGAGGTGGTCCTGGGCCCAGGTCAGCTGCTCGTCGTCGAGCTCGGTCGCCTTGAGCCCGGCGTAGGTGTCGCCGGCGAACATCAGCGCGGCCGGCTTGGCGTTGTCCGGGGTGAACGGGGTCGAGAAGCTCTGGAAGCGCTCGTGGTTCAGCTCAGCGAGGTTGTCCGAGATCTTCATCAGCGCTTTGAGGTCGGCCGGCTTCAAGCGCCGGGCGGTCTTCATCAGCGTGAGCGTCTCGTCGAGCAGCGCCGGCTGGGTGGGCGCGAGATCGCGCGGGGACGGCTCGAGGTCGAGCGACTTGGCGGGAGAGAGGACGGCGAGCATGCGGGCACCTCGGGCGTGGAACGGGCCGCATCTGACCGGTCGCCGGCCGGGTTCGTCAAGGGTGGCGTCTCGTGTAGAGTCGCCCCATGCAGACCGGGGCCCAGGACGCGTTGGTGGTGCTCGACGGGACGGCGCTGGTCTACCGCGCGTTTCACGGCGGGGCGCGCTGGACGAGCGCCGACGGCGCCGAGGTCGGGGCCGTGCACGCCCTCGCCCAGAAGCTCGCGCGGTGGCTCGAGGGCGCGCGGAGCAAGCACTTCGCGGTGGTCTGGGACGCGCCGGGCGACTCGTTCCGAAAGCGCATCGACCGCGGCTACAAGGCGAAGCGGAAGGCGCCCCCCGATGAGCTGACGACCCAGCTCGAGCTGGCGCGGCGGATGACCGCGGCCCTCGCCCTGACCAGCCTGTCCGTCCGCGGCTTCGAGGCCGACGACCTGATGGCGACCCTGGCGGCGCGGGCGCGCAGCGAGGGCCTGATGACCTGGCTCGTCACCCCGGACAAGGACCTCTACCAGCTCGTGAGCGACGCGACCCCGCCGATCCGCGTCTTCAACCCGGTCTCGAAGACGGTCTTCGACGAGGCGCGGGTCACCGCGACCCTCGGCGTGCCGCCGCGGGCCGCGGTCGACTACTTCGCCCTCGCCGGCGACGCCTCCGACGGCGTGCCCGGCGTCCGAGGCGTCGGGCCCCGTACCGCGATGGAGCTGATCCGGGCCTTCTCGAGCATCGAGGGGCTCTTCGCGCGGATCGACGAGGTCGCCAGCCTCGAAATCCGGGGCGCGGCCGGCGTCGCCAAGCGCCTCGCCGCGGGCCGCGAGGACGCCGAGCGCTCCCGGAGCCTCGTCGCGCTGAGCGCTCAGGCCCCGCTCGGGCTGACGACGACCGTCCGCGAGGCGACCTTCTGGCGAGGGCCCGGCCCCGAGGCCGAGGGCGTGTTCGAGGCCCTCGGCTTCACCGGACCACTTCGCCAGATCAGCCGCGCGGCGCCTCGCTGAGCTGCCCGCCGAGCGCCGCGGCGTTCAGTCGCCGCACCCCGCCGGGTCGACGCCGAGGATCGAGGCGCCGGTGGCGCGGAACCAGAAGCCGACGCTGAACGCGTCGGGCGCGCCGGAGTTGTCGGTGTCGATGTCCGGCGTGATGAGGTTCAACGCCAGGGCGCAGACGTCGGCGAGGACGCGGCACTGGTTCTCGGCGCTGTCGTTCTCGTCGCAGGCGGACTTGTCGAAGGTGGAGCAGGACCAGGTCTCGCCGTTCTTGACCAGGGCGTCGCCGCCGTCGGTCACCTGGAGGCACGAGCAGAAGCCGTCGACGAAGGTGTTGAAGGCGCCGAAGAGGTCGTCCTGGCGGACGATGCCGCCGAGCTTGCCGCCGTGGGCGTCGGCCCCGTCGATCGCGACGCCCCCGTGGGGGCCGGCGCTGATCTTGCCCTCGATGCGGGTGTTCTGGATGTCCGCCTCGATGGCGAGGCCGTTGGCGAGCGGGATGTCGAGGTGGAAGACGCCCGGGCCGACGAAGAGGTTGCCGTTGGTCACGGTCACGCCGTCGAAGCTGACCCGCGGGGTCGCCGTGCCGTCCTCGAAGCTCGACGGCTTGACGTAGAAGGTCCCCTCGCCGGAAGCGTTGTTCGCCTGGTCGGCGTCGCTGTCGAGGCCGTAGAAGAAGTTGACCGTCGCGCCCGAGGCCGTGACGAGGCTCTCGAGCCCGACGTTCTCGGCCAGGAGCGTGATCGTGCCGTCGCCGATGTTCTCCTCGATGACGCCGTTGACCGTCCGGGTGATCTGAGGGAGCTGCTGGACGGCCTTGACGATCTCACCGAGGCGGTTGTCGACCGAGCCGTCCTGGTTCTGATCGAAGCAGCAGTGGTCGTCGGGCTGCGCGCCGCCGGTCTCCGACATCGAGCCGAGGGCCAGCTCCGTGATGTACGCGGTCTTGTCGCTGAAGACGTAGTCGCACGGGTCGTTCGGGTCCGGCGTGAACGTGTCGGCCGCCGCCGTGTCGCCGGTGGCGCTGTCCTGGGACGCGGTGTCGCCCTGAGACGTGTCCTGCCCTGCGCTGTCCACGGCCTCGGTGTCCGTCGGGGCCGACGTGTCGGGCTGCAGGGTGTCGGTGGCGTCCGTCGTCCCGTCGTCACCGCAGGCGGTGGACGCGAGCACGAGGGCGGCGGCGAGCAGGCGGGTGAGCCGCATCGAGGACTCCTGGGTGGGGGAGGCGGGAGCGGTCATCGTGCCGCGCGTCGCGGCGTTCCACAACTGGACGTCGCCGACCGCTCGCTGGGTCGCCGGGCCAGCGCTGGCGGGAACCTCGCGCGACTGGTAGCACCGTCTCATGCGCTGCGAATCGATGACCGCCGGCACCGTCGCGACCCTCGAGGCGCTCTTCGTCCCGGGCGGCGGCCTGCGTCGCCTGGTCGTCCCGTCGCTCTGCTTCGCCCTCGAGCACCCGCGCGAGGGGGTCGTCCTGTTCGACACGGGCTACAGCCCGCGGTTCTTCGCGGCCACGCGGCGCTTCCCGGCGCGCCTCTACCGGATGGCCACGCCGGTCCACGTCGGGGTGGACGAGACCGCGGTGGCGCGGCTCGCGCGGCGCGGGATCGCGGCCACCGACGTTCGCTGGATCGTCCTGTCACACTTCGACCCCGATCATTACGGAGGGCTCCTCGACTTCCCCCGGGCGCGCATCGTCTGCCACGCCGACGCCTGGGCCGACGTCCGCGGCCGCGCCGGGCTCTCGGCGCTACTGCGACGGGTCCTGCCCGAGTGCCTGCCCAAGGACCTCGAGTCCCGGCTGCACCTGCTCCGCGGCGCGGGCGATCGCCCGCTGCCGCCGCCGCTCTCGACGGGGTTCGACCTCTTCGGGGACGGGACCACGCTGCTGGTCCCGCTCCCCGGCCACGCCCCCGGCCAGCTGGGCGCCCTGGTCGAGGACGAGGCCCGCGGCCCACTCCTGCTCGCCGCCGACGCCTGCTGGCACCGGGAGACCTTCGCCCACGGCCCCGCGCGACCCAGGGCCGGAGCGCACCGCCTCATCGCGCGGGACCGGGCGGCTCAGGCCGAGACCTACCGGAGGCTCGCCCGGCTTCACGAGCGGCGGCCCGACGTGACGATCGTCCCCTCCCACTGCCCCGTGACCGCCCGCGTCCTGGGCGCGGGCCCGCTTCAGGAGGCCACCCCGTGAGCCTGCCGTACCCGGTCCGGATCGCCGGCGTGGGGCGCTACCTCCCGCGTCGTGTCGTCGACAACGCGACCGTCGAGCGGCGCGTCGGCCTGCCCCTCGGGACCATCGACCGCACCCACGCCGGGGTGGTCACCCGCCGCTGGGCCGAACGCGACGAGACCAACTCGTTCATGGCGGCCGAGGCCGCGCGCGAGGCCCTCGACGACGCCGGGGTCGAGGCGGCCGACCTCGACCTCATCGTCAACGCCTCCGGCAGCCAGGAGCAGGCCGTCCCCGACGGCGGCCCGCTGGTTCAGCGCCAGCTCGGGCTGGGCGAGTCCGGGATCCCGACCTTCACCCTGCACTCGACCTGCCTGTCGTTTCTCAACGCCCTCGACGTGGTCGGGGCGCTCGTCCAGGCCGGCCGCTACCGAAAGGTCCTCGTCGTGACCTCGGAGATCCCGTCGTCGAGCCTCAACCCCGAGGACATCGAGAGCGCCTGCCTCTTCGGCGACGCCGCGACCGCGGTCGTCCTGACGCCGACCCCGGCGGGCGAGGCCAGCGCGGTCGTCCGCGCCCGCTTCGAGACCTACGGCGACGGCGCCGACTACACGCGGGTCCTCGGCGGCGGCACCCGGCGCCACCCGAACGACCCCGACACGCGCCCGGAGGACAACCTCTTCGAGATGGACGGCCGCCGCATCATGGCCTTCGCGACCCGGCTCATCCCGGGCTTCCTCGAGCGCCTCGACCCGCCGCTGCTGGTCGGCGAGGGCGTCGAGTGGGTCGTCCCGCACCAGCCGAGCCAGCTCGCCCTGCAGGTGCTCGGCCGCTACGGCTTCGAGGACGCGCGGATCGGCGTGACCATCGATCACCTGGGGAACTGCGGGGCCGCGTCGGCGCCCGCGACGCTGTACGAGATGGTCCGCGACGGGCGGATCCAGCGGGGCGATCGCCTGCTCCTCATCGCGACCGGGGCCGGGCTCGGCCTCGGCGGCGTCGTGGTGGTGTACTGATGAACGCCGCCGCGCCGTTCCTGGACGTCTTCGCGGCGCGGCCCGACGCCGTCGCCATCGTCGAGGCGAGCGGCCGGACGACCCGCTACGGCGAGCTCCTCCGGCAGACCAACGCCACCGCGCACCTGCTGCGGGTGAACCGCCTGGCGCCGGGCGATCGCGTCCTGCTCCAGGTCCCGGGCGGGCCGCTCCTGGCGGCCTGCACCCTGGCGACCATCGCGCTGGGCGGGGTGCCGCTGCTCGCCGACCCGGGGCTCGGCGACGCGGTCTACAGCTCGCGGGTCGCGGCCGCGGCCCCTCGCTTCGCCCTGGTCCACCCGCTGGTCGAGGCGATCGGCCGGGTGACCCCGCTCCGCAGGCGCCTCGAGGCGCGGAGCGTCGTCGTCCCACCCGCGGTCCGCGGGGTGAAGACCATCAGGCTGGCCCGGGCCTGGGTCCGCTTCGCCTCGCGCTCGCCCCTCGGCCGGGCGCCGGCGCGCGTCGTCGACGTCGCGGCCGACCACGACGGCGTGCTGGTCTTCACCGGCGGGACGACGAGCGATCCGCGGGGCGTCCGGCACGTCCACGGCGGGCTCGCCGCCTACCTCGACGCCATCGGGCGGGTCAGCGCCGACTTCGGCCAGGACTTCGGGACGTTCCTGGCCGACACGCCGCAGCAGATGCTCTACGCCCTGCGCCTCGGCAAGACCGTCCACCTGACCCCCGGCAAGAAACCCGCGCGCGCGGCGTTCGCTCACGAGCGCTTCGCGAGCGGCGCGGTGGACGCCTACTTCGGCTCGCCGTGGATCTGGCAGCAGATGATGGACGCGGTGGGGCAGGGCGAGCGCCTCCCGCCGACCCTCCGGGCGGTCTTCCTGGGCGGCGCGCCGGTCTCGCGGCCGTTCCTGGAGCGCCTGTCGCGCTTCGTCCACGCGGAGACCCGGATCGTCGTCCTATACGGCCTCACCGAGGCCGGGCCGGTCGCCGCCGTCGAGGCCGCAGACAAGCTCGCCTGGGTCGGCGACGGGGACCTCGTCGGCCGCCCCCTCGCCGGGGTCGATGTCCGTATCGACGCGGCCGACGAGCGCGGCGTGGGCGAGGTCCTCGTCCGCTCGCCGAGCCTCTTCGCCGGCTACCTGGGCGAGCCGACGCGGGCGCCCGACGCGCCGCTCCGGACGGGCGATCTCGGCCGCCTCATCGACGACGGACGGCTGGCGCTCGTCGGGCGGGTCAAGGACATGATCATCCGCCGCGGCGTCAACCTCTACCCCCCGAGCTTCGAGGCGACGATCGACGGCCTGAGCGGACCCGAGGGGCCCTGGGTCCGGCGCTCGGCGATGCTCGGCGTCTGGAGCGAGGCGCGGGCCGACGAGGACGTGGTGCTCGCGGTCGAGCCGGCCCCCGGCTTCGACGAGGCCGCGTTTCGGGCGGCCCTCGAGGTCGCGCTCGGCTCCGACGCCACGCCGGACCGGCTCCTGGTCCTGGACGCGCTGCCGGTGACCGGGCGGCTGAACAAGGTCGACAAGGCCGCGCTCCGGAGGCTCGCGGCGGGGGAGGGCGCGTGACGCTGGCCGGGCCCCGCGTCCCGTTCTTCTGGGGATGGCTGGCCCGGAAGCTCGCGGTCCTCCTGCGAGAGGGCGAGGCGCCGCGCCGGGTCGTCGCCGAGGCCGCCATCCGGATCTCCCTCTTCGGGACAACTCAGGCGGGCTGGCTGGCCGACGAGGTGGTCGCTCCCGGCTGGCGCCGGGCGCGCTTCTCCGGTCCGCTCTTCATCCTCGGGCATCAGCGCTCCGGGACGACGTTCCTGCACCGGCTGCTCGCCGAGGACGAGCGCTTCTACGCCCTGAAGCTCCACGAGCAGCTGCTCCCCGCGGTGACCCTCCAGCGCGGCCTCGCCGCCCTCGGGGCGTTCGACCGGGCCCGGCTCGGCGGGCGCCTCTCGGCGCGCCTGTCCGAGGTCGAGGAGCGGCTGTTCTCACCCCTCGACGACATCCACCGCCTGCGGTTCTCGGAGATCGAGGAGGACGAGTTCGTCCTCTGGGGCCTCTTCGCCTCGGCGATGGCCGCCAACGACACGCCGCGCGCCGCGGCGAGCGCCGCGCTCGACGGCCTCCGCGACTTCGATGGCTGGCCGCGCTCGCGACAGCGCCAGGCGCTCGGCTACTACCGCGCGGTCCTGACCAAGGCGGCCCACCGGCGAGCGCGCCCGGGGCGTCCCGCGCCGTGGATCGTCGCGAAGAACCCGGCCTTCACCCACAAGGTCGCGGCGCTCCAGGCCACGTTCCCCGGCGCCCGATTCGTCCACCTCCACCGCGACCCGGTCGAGGCGATCCCGTCGCGCTTGAGCCTGATCCGCGCCATCTGGAGGCGGCGCGTCCCCGGCTTCACGGAGATGTCCCGCGCGCAGGTCGAGACGGTCCTGCGCGACTCGGTGCGGACCTACCGTGCGGCGTGGCGCAACGCGCAGACCCTTGGCCCCGACGCGCTGGTGGTCGTCGACTACAGGTCGCTCCGGGAGGACCCCGCCGGTGAGGTCCGGCGCACCCTGGCGCGGCTCGGCCTGGGCGCGCCCGACGCCGAGCTCACCGCGCGGCTCGACGCGCTCCGCCCCGCGCCGCCCTCGGGGCACCGCTATGCCCTCGAGGAGTTCGGGCTCACCCGGGAGGACCTGGCGGCGCGCCTCGGTGAAGCCGCGGCGCCGCCGCCGGATCCGGGGTGAGGGCTACTCGGCCTTCTTCGTGAAGGTGAACGAGTCGAGGAAGTACATCGAGCGGGTCGCCGGCGCGCCCGACACGTGCATCCCCTGGATGATGTAGTTGCGCTTTCCGTCCAGGAACGTCCGCACGTGGTTGATGATCTTGCCGATCTGCGGCGGGCCCGGGACCTCGATGGTCCATTCGCGGCCGGGGCGCCCGTCGAGGGTGATCTCCTTCTCCTCGATGAGCTTGCCCTTGACGCTCTTGAGCATGCCGTCTCGGCCGCCGTCGAACATCGACTTCTGGGTCTCCTCGTCGGCGGACTCGATGGGCATGTCACCCCAGGCGACCATCAGGGCGCCGTCGCTCATCGTGAACATCACGTTCTGGTAGACGACCGGGCCGAGGACGCTCTCCGCCGTCGTCTGGTCGAGCTTGGGAGTGCCGGGCGCCATGATCTCGAAGGCGCCCTCCTCGTTGGCGTACTTGGCGAAGTCGGCCGGCGCGTCGCCCGCGGGCTCGGCATCGTCGTCGGCGGCCTCGTCGGCGGGGGCCTCATCGGCAGGGGCCTCGTCGGCAGGGGCTTCGTCGGCAGGGGCCTCGTCCGCAGGGGCCTCATCGGCGGGCTTGGCCTCGTCGGCGGGCTTGGCCTCGTCAGCGGGCGCGGCCTCGTCAGCGGGCTTGGCCTCGTCAGCGGGCGCGGCCTCGGTGGCGGCGGTCTCGTTCGCCGGGGGCGGGGCCTCGTCTTTTTTGCCGCAGCCGGCGAGGAGGCCGACGACGGTGAAGGTCAAGGCGGCGTTGCGCACGATACTCATGTTCGCTCCGGGGCTCGTGGAGCCCCGATTCTGCTCACAAACCCGGCGAGCCCTCAACCGCGACGGCGCGGCCGGATCGCGCGGCCGACCACCGCCTCGATGGCGCGCCCGGGGAGCAGCCTCAGCGCCGCCGAGCGGATCGCGGTGCCGGGCCCCAGCGCATAGCGGAGCTTCGGGCGGCGCGCGGTCAGGAGCCGCGTCACGAGCTGGGAGACCTCGCGTGGGTCGCGGGCCGAGCGGTCGACCGAACGGGTGAAGAGCGTCTCGATCCGGTCGATCAGCGGGATGTACGCGGCCTCGTCCCGGGCGCGGCGGGCGACGGCGCGGTTTCGCCCGAAGATGTCGGTCTTGTAGGCGCCCGGCTCGACGAGGACGACGTCGACCCCGAGGGGGCGGAGCTCGTGGCGCCACGCCTCGCTCATCCCTTCGAGGGCGAACTTGCTGCTGGCGTACACGCCGAGGAGCGGCAACGCCTGGCGGCCCGACATCGACGAGATGTTGATGACGCGCCCGGAGCCGGCCGCGCGCATCGCCGGCAGGCACGCGCGGGTCAGCGCCCAGAGCGAAAAAACGTTGATCTCGAACACCCGGCGGAGCTCGTCCTCGTCGACCATCTCCAGCGGCCCGCCGAGGGCGACCCCGGCGTTGTTGACCAGGGCGTCGATGCGGCCGTGCTCGTCCAGGACCCGGGCTACCGCCGCCTCGCGCTGGGCGGGATCCGTCACGTCGAGGGGGAGGGCCGTGACGTCGAGGCCGCGGGTCTCCGCCGCGAGGTCGGCGCCGGTCTCCGGGTCCCGGAGACCGGCGTACACCGTGTGACCGGCCGCCGCTGCGTCGCGCGCGATGTGGAGCCCAAACCCGGAACGGCAGCCGGTGACGAGGACGATCTTGGACACGTGAGGCTCCTGGTGCGCTGGTGGGTCTTGCCCCTCGGACGCATGCCACGGCCGGCGGCTCCGTGACCAGCCCCCGACGCCCGCGGCTGGCCGGAGACGCGGGCGCGGGCTATGTTCTGGCGCGTCCACGGAGGGGCCGAGATGAGCGACGGAGCGGGGCAGGGCGGCGGGCCGCGGCGGGTGAATCGCGCGCTGTGGGACGCCCTGTGGATCCTCGATCACCTGGCCGGGAGGGGACGCGTCGATCGGCTCCTCGCCGGCGCCCGGGCCCGGGTCGCCGAGCGGATCGCCGCCGACCTCACGGGCGACGTCGGCGGCCTGGACGAGGTCGACCGTCGGGTCGCGCTCGACCCGCGCACCTTCCAGCGCGACTACGTGCGCCCGCTCCGGCCGGTGGTCCTCGAGGGGGCCGCCCGCGACTGGGTGGCGACCCGGCGGTGGACGCCGCGCTTCTTCGCGAGCCGCTATGGCGACGCCCCGATCACGCTCATCCGCGCCGCGCCGACGGATCTCGATGACTTCGCGGGGCCCGGGTACCGACCCGACGGTGGCGAGACGACGCTGTCGGCGCTGGTCGACGACATGGAGCGGGGCCGTGAGACCTACGCGCGCTTCGTCCCGATCCTGAACGAGGACCCGACCCTCGAGCGCGACCTCGATCGCGCCTGGGTCGACGCCATGCGCCCGCGCGGCGCGGTCGGGACCTACTACCAGCTCTTCATGGGCGGCGCGGGGACGACCACGAGCGTCCACAACGCCATCGGATCGAACCTCTTCGTGCAGCTCTACGGCGAGAAGACGTGGTGGCTCTATTCGCCCGTCTACAACGCGGTCTTCGACCCACCGCTGAAGCGCTCGCCCTTCTTCTTCTCCGGGATCGACCCCGAGCACCCGGATCTCGAGCGCTTCCCGCTCTTCCGGGGCGTCCGGGGCTATCGGGTGACGCTCCGTGCCGGTGACGTCCTCTACAACCCGCCGTTCTTCTGGCATTACGTGCGGAACCCGACGGCGTCGATCGGGGTCGGGGTGCGGTTCTACGACGTGCCGAGCATCCTCAGGGCCTCGCCGGCCCAGGCGCTGCTGACCGCCCTGGCGACGAACCCGCCGGCGTGGGTCGGTCGGCGCCTGCGCTTCGACTTCACCAAGGTCTTCGTGCGGATGCGCTGACGGCGGCGCCGTGCTCCAATCAGCCGCGACAACGGACCCGGGAGAGCGAGATGAGAGGCGAGGACCTACACGTCGCGGTGACCGGCGCGTCGAGCGGTATCGGCGAGGCGATAGCCCGGGCGTACGCCGCGGCCGGACACCGCGTGACCCTCGTCGCGCGCCGGCGTGACCGACTCGAGTCGATCGCCGGCGAGCTCGGGACCCGCGCTCACGTGGCCGTGGCGGACATGGCGGACGGCGAGCAGGCGGTAGGCTGGCTCGCGGACGCCCAGGAGGCGCTCGGGCCGATCGACGTCCTCGTCCTGAACGCCGGGATCCAGTACGTGGAGCCCGCGCTCGGCGTCGACGACGACCGCGAGGCGGCAATCCTGGCCGTCAACCTCGTCGCGCCGCTCCGGATCGCGCGCCGGGTCGTCCCCGGGATGCTCGAGCGCGGGCGCGGCGCCGTGGTCATCGTGTCGAGCATCGCGGGGCTCGTGAACACCCCGAGGATGGCGCACTACAACGCGACCAAGGCCGGCGTCGCGGCCTGGTTCGACACGCTCCGCGACGAGCTCCGCGACACGCCGGTCGACGTCTGCACGGTCTTCCCCGGGCCGGTCGCCACCGAGCTCGAGAAGCGCGCGCGGGAGAAGATCGGCCCCAGCGCGGTCGCCGACAAGCTCCCGATGGGGACGCCCGAGGAGCTCGCGGCGCTGATCATGAAGTCCGTGGAGAAGGGGCGGCCGAGCCTGATCTACCCGCGCCCGTACAACATCCTGCGCTTCGCGCGGATGACGAGTCAGTGGTTCACGAGCCGCTTCGCCCCGCGGTGAGCCATCGTGCGCGTCACCGCTCGGGACCTGTTCACCGGCGGGCCGGTGGGTGGTAGCGTGAGGCCATGACTGGGCAACACGACGCTGCGACCCTCTCCCTCTTGTCGGAGGTCGCCGACGCCGCCTCGCGCGGCGCGACGCCGACCGCCGTGACCCGCGCCGTCGCGGCCTGTCTGGGGCGGCACATCCCGCTCAAGGCGGTCGAGCTGGCGTGGCTGACCCGCGACGGTGAGGCGGCCGACGTGGTGCACGCACGCCTCGGCGCGGGGCAGCCGGCCCTCGCCAGCGAGCGCCGGCCGATGTCCGCCTCGGTAGGCACGATGGCCATCGAGCGCGACGATCTGATCCTCGCCCGGGCGGCGGCCGACGGCGCCCACGGGGGGCCGGCCGAGCGCCTCATCGCCGAGCACGTCGCGGCGGGGTGGTTTCTGGTGATGCCGCTCCTCGCCGAGGACGGCCCCAACGGGTTCGGCGTCCTGTATCTGGCGGCGGAGGGGCGCGGCAAGCCGGTCCTCGACGAGGCGCTGATCCGCACGGTCGCGCGGGTGATCGCCAGCGCCCAGGCCCGGGTTCGGCTGGTTCGCCGGGTCGCCCACGCCTGCCAGCGCGCGAGCCGGCGGGTCGCCTCGGCGATCGGCTGGAACCGCCACGCCACCCCGGACCGGCCGATCGTCGCCGAGAGCCCCGCGATGAAGCGGCTCGCCCAGCGCGTCGAGACGCTGGCGCCGCGCTTCTCGCCGCTGCTCGTGACCGGCCCCAGCGGGGTGGGCCGCGGCGTCGTGGCGCGCGCGATCCACGCCGCGTCCCACCGGACGGGGGGCTTCGTGCCGGTGCGGGGCGGCACCCGCGATCTCGCGCTCCTGCTGTTCGGGCGCGGCTACCCTCGGCGGCGCGGCCTGGTGGAGATCGCCGACGGGGGGACCCTCTACGTCTCCGACATCGAGCAGGCCCCGCGTGAGGTCCAACACGCCCTGGTCGAGCTGGTGGAGACCGGTCGCTGCTGGCGGGTCGGCGGCGCCGCGTACGGCGTCGACGTCCGCCTCGTCGCCTCGAGCCGCCGCGAGCTCCACGCCCTGGCCGCCGCGGGGGGCTTCGAGCCCGAGCTGGCGGCGCTCTTCGACAAGGCCCCGCTCCGGGTCCCGACCCTGGCCGAGCGCGCGCCCGACATTCCGGCGCTGACCCAGGCGATCCTGGGCGACATCGCGCTGCACCACCACGTGCCGGCTCCGCGGCCGACGACGGAGCTCCTGACCCGGATCCTGGCCACGAGCTGGCCCGGGGAGGGGCGTGGGCTCCGCAACGCCCTGGAGCGCGCGCTCCTCAACGCGCCGAAGGGGACCCACGTGTTGGGCGTCGACGACGTCTTCCCCCCGCCGGAGGTCGAGGTCCGCGAGGTGCGCGTGGAGGTCCCCGTCGAGGTGCGGGTGGAGGTGCCAGTCGAGGTGCCGGTGGAGGTCCCCGTCGAGGTGCGGGTGGAGGTGCCGGTCGAGGTCCCCGTCCCGGTGGAGGTCCCCGTCGAGGTGCGGGTGGAGGTGCCAGTCGAGGTCCCCGTCCCGGCAGATGTCGAGGCATCCGGGCGCTCGTCACGGCCGCGCCAGGCGACGCTCTTTCCCGACGACTTCCCCGAGGGGGCGGTGGTCCCCGAGCGCCTCGACGACGCCGTCCGCGCCTGCATCGCTCAGGCCCTGACCGCCACCCGAGGCAAGGTCTACGGCGCCGACGGCGCGGCGGAGCTCCTCGGTCTGGCGCCGTCCACGCTCCAGAGCAAGATGAAGAAGCTCGGCATGGACCGAGACCCCTTCGTCCGCTCGTGAACACGCACGCCGCGCTGCGCGAGCGCCTGGCTGAGCTGACCGCGCTGCTCGAGACGCGGCGCCCCCTGTGGGAGGAGCGCCCGTTCTCGACGCTGCCGACGAGCTGGGCCGCCGACTACCCGGAGGTCGTGGCCTTCCTCGACCGGCTCGACCACGCCGAGATCGGCCGCCTCGAGGAGGCGCGGGCGCTCTCGGCGGCCGACGTCCCGCCGGCGATGCTCTCCTGGTGGCAGGAGATCCAGGCGCTGGTGACGGTGCCCGCCACGCGGGAGGCGCCGCTCGAGGTCCGCGACCGCCGGCTGAAGATGTACGTGCCGGGTCGGAAGTGGTCGCAGATCCTGAGCTTCGCCGGGGTGGCCCGCGCCGAGGTCGAGCCGGCGGGGGTCGAGCGCGTGGTGGACTGGTGCGCCGGCAAGGGGCACCTCGGGCGCCTCCTCAGCGCCGCGACGGGCCTCCCGGCCACCCTGATCGAGCTGGACGGGCGGCTCGCGGAGAGCGCGCTCGAGCTGGCGGCGAAGGCGGGCTGTGATGTCCGGTTCCACCACGCCGACGTGACGACGCCGGTCGCGTGGGAGGCGCTGGGGTCCGACCGTGGGCTGGTCGGGCTCCACGCTTGCGGCGGGCTGACGAACGCGGCCCTCGAGCAGGCCGTCCGTCACGACGTCCCCGCGCTCGTCGTCGCGCCGTGCTGCTATCACAAGGCCCACGGCGAGCACCGCGGGCTTCGACCGATGTCCCGCGCCGGCCGCGACAGCGGGCTCCGGCTCACGCACTCCGCGCTCCGGCTGGCCACCGCCGACGAGGTCGTGGCTCCGGGTCGGCTCCGGCGCTCGCGTCGCCGGGAGAACGCCTGGCGCCTCGGGTTCGACCTGCTGCTCCGCGAGGCGACCGGCGAAGACCGCTACACTCCGCTCGGGACGCTGCCGAAGGACATCCTGGCGCTCCCCTTCGCCCCGTTCTGCGTCGCGCTGGCCGAGCACCTCGCGCTCCCCGTGGTTGTGCCCGCCGACGCGGAGGCGGCCGAGCGCGCGGGTTGGGAGCGCGCTCGGCGCGCCCGGGCCTGGGGGCTGGTCCGGAGCCTCTATCGCCGCGCGATCGAGCTGTGGCTCGTCACCGACCGCGCGCTGTTCCTCGCCGAGGCCGGGCGCGAGGTCTCGGTCGAGGCCTTCTGCCCCCGGGACGTCACCCCGCGGAACCTGCTCCTCCGGTCGAGGAGCCCGGCGCGCGCCGCCGCGCGGGCGTCCGCGCGTTGACCCCGGAGGGCCGTGTTGCTTTGCCGTGGATAAGAGCCTGATCGCGCCTGTTTTCATCGCATTGCGCAATAGTGCGACGCCGAAGAGGAGGGCCCTCCCAGGTTGTGGACAGGTTGTGGATGGCGTGTGAACAGGCGCGCGCGACGGGACTCCGAGAGCCGCCTCGTGGCAACGCAGCATGCCCCACGGTTGCCCGACCCAGGGGGGCGAGTTCATTGTGGTTGCACGGTTGATGGAAGGACCCCGACGGGGTGGGATCCGAAACGCCGCCGGCCTCGGCCGGAGGCGACGAGGACAGCCACCACTCGGACCTCGACACCGCTCTTTGAGAAAGCCAAAAGAGCAGAGCCGCCCGGGGGAGACCCGGGGCGGCAGGTCTGGCGACGTCCCGCGACAGCGGGGCGGCGTCGAGGCTCCCGTGAGGGAACGTCAAGAGAGGATCGGGCCGGCCGCGTGGGTAACAGCGCGCGGGCGGAGACGGATTCGCCGGATGCATCAATCCCGGAGAGCTCGAACGAGCGGAGCGCGGCCTCGGGTCGTGGGAAGTGAGGCGAGCAGGAAGGGGCAGCTCGGGCCGAGAGGCGCGGGCGGCTACGGGCGGGGGAAACCCTCTGAAGACGGAAAGCCCAAGGGTGTCACCGGCATGAAACAAGGCCGGACGGGTCGTGGCGGAACAACGCGTCAGGAGGCTGAGAAAGCCTGAAGGCGCCGCACAGCCGGGGGAGGCAAGCCCGGCGTTGGTCGCTGCCCGACACCTCGAACGCCGAAGGGCACACAGAACCCCAGGGGAGGAGGGTGCGCGGCGCCGTGTAGAGGCGCTCGTCGAGCGCGAGACGCACGCAGCGCGCACACTCACGGATTCGCACCGAACTCTGAACGCGAGACCCAAGGACAGGAGAGGAGACGAGGCGCAACCCTGCGTCCCCCTCGGCGAGACACACCGCGAAGGTCAGCGCGCGCTGCGCGTGAAGGCCAGGGCGGTCGCGCTCAACCCATACGGCGCGAGGCGCCGGGGGAACGAGACTCTGGAGTCCAGGTCAACGCGACGAGAGGCAGCGAGCGCGAGAGCGCCCGCAGGCGACCGTGAGATCCTTCGGAGGGGACAGCGCCTCGCAGGGATCTGCTCCATCACCGTGATGACCCGGGCGACATAGATTGTCCGGGTCTTTTTTTTTCCGCGCCCGGCTACGGGTATCGCAGCGTGATCGGCCCGGCCGACGAGCGCGTCGCCGTCAGCGGGATGACGTGGCCGGCGTTGGTCGCGCTGCCGGTGCGGGTCCGCGTGACGGTCAGCGCCATGAGCACCGGGCTCGAGCCGGTCAGGAGCGCGGTGAGGGCGGCCGACGTCACCGTCACCTGCCCGGTGTCGCCGCTCAGCAGGCACAGCGCGCCCTTGCCGGCGATGGGCTGGCCGCTGTTGTCGATGGGGGCGAGGGCGACGAGCACGGTCTCGCCGGTGCCGGCGTTCCAGATCACCGTCATGGGCTTGGACGGGTCGGCCTCGGCGGTGATGCCGGTCTGCGGGAAGCTGATGGTGACGGGCTCCGGCATCTGGAGGGCGCCGGAGAACGACGCGATGTCGGCGCCGCCGTCGCCGGAGACGAGGACGATGGCGCCGCCGCCGGGCAACAGATCCTGGTGGTCGTCCGAGATCGACGACTCGTAGCCCGTCCCGAAGGCGCCCTGGGCGACCGGGCTGAGCGTGACCGCCGGGGTCGTGTTGGTGACGGTCACCGTCCCGGCGTCGAGGCCGTAGTTGTTGTCAGTGGCGTCCGGGTTCACCTGGGTCACCCGGCAGTCGCCGTAGGTCGTGCCGCTGGTGTCCGGAGGCGCGACGGTCCGGGTGAAGCGCGCCGCGGCGAAGGCGACGTTGACGTACTGCGAGTCGATCTCGCCGACGAGGACGCCGACGCCGACGGGGACGGGGCCCACCGGGGTGGTGTCGGGCTGCGCCGTGTCGGCCACCGTGGTGTCCGCGATGTCCGCCGCTACCGTGTCTCCGGCGACGGTGTCGCTCGCGTCGACGTCCTGCTGGCCGAAGACGGCGTCCCCGTCGAGGGCGTCCTCCGAGCCGCCGCCGCCATCACCGCAGCCGGCCGCGACCGTCAGAGCGAGCGCCCACAGCGAGAGCGCGACGCCGCGCGTCGCCCGTTCCATCGACACCTCCGAGAGACATCACGAGCCTGGCTCCATGGCCGTCATGGCCGGGGCTCGAGCCCGGATCAAGAGGTGCCTCGACTCGCGGCCCGGGTCAACCGGCGGCCGGTCAGCTGCGTCACACAGGTGTGGCGTTTTTCCACACCGCCCCTCGGTGCCACGTGCCGAAGACCGCGTCCCGGTCGGGAGTTGCGGGTTGGCATCGCCTGTGCACCAGTAGCCAGGCGAACCCCCGGATGGAGGACCCCATGAACGCCAACCTGATGCTCCGAGCCCTCGCCGCCCTGTCCTTGGGCGCGCTGGTCGGCCTCGCCACGGGCTGCAGCAGCGAGAGCACCGGCGGCACCACGATCACCGAGGGCGATCGCCTCGACTGGACGGCGACCGCCCAGCTCGCGCTCGCCGACTCGTGTGGCGAGGCCGAGACCTTCTTCCACGAGGCCGCGATCACCGCGATGGAGCTCGAGCTCGACCAGAACCGGCGGTGCTACGGCGACGGCGGCGGCTGCTATCGCTGGCTCGCCGAGGACGCGGCGGTCGACGGCGGTCAGCCGCCGACCGGGAACGCTCAAGATGACGCCGTCCCCGACGACTACTCCGAGACCAACGTGCAGGTCGAGGGGGTCGACGAGGCGGACATCGTCAAGACCGACGGGCTCCACGTCGTCACCCTCTTCGGTGACGACCTGGTCATCCTGAAGTCCTGGCCGGCCGCCGAGACCGCCGAGCTGGGTCGCGTGTCGATCGACGGCAACCCGACGAGCTTCTACGTCCGCGACGACCTCGCGGTGGTCCTGTCCTACGCCAACTACTACGACTTCGTGGCCGGCGGTAACAGCGCCGTAGACTCCGGCAGCTACCCGGACGAGTGGCGCTGGCGCAGCGCGACGCTCGTCACCCTGGTCGACATCTCCACCCCGGAGGCGCCCAGCGTGGTCGCGCGTCACCTCGTCGACGGCTACACGCTCTCGACCCGGCGCATCGACGACAAGGTCTACCTGGCCCAGACCAGCTACAGCTGGATCGACGGCGTCTCGACCTGGCCCAGCGACCTCGACTGGGACGCCCCGACCGAGGTGATCGACGCCCGCTTCGAGGCGCTGCGCCAGGCGAACATCGAGCTCATCACTTCGACGCCGCTGACGCACTGGCTGACCAAGCGCTACGTCGTCGGCTCCGACGGCCTCATCGATCCGGCCGAGGGCCTGCCCGTCACGCCGTGCAACGCCGTCTACAACCCGAGCGTCTACAGCGGGCAGAACGTGCTGAGCGTGCTGACCCTCGACCTCGAGGAGGCGGATCCCGCCGAGGCCATCAGCGGCTCCTCGATCGTCGGTGAGTGGGGCAACGTCTACGCCTCGGCCGACAACATCTACGTCGGCGCCACCAACTGGAGCTACTACTGGTGGTGGCAGGACGCCGACGACGTCCAGCCCCTGACCACCCACATCCACAAGTTCCACATCGGCGACGACGGCGTCGCGCGCTATACCGCCTCCGGCTCGGTCCTGGGCTACGCCATCAACCAGTACGCCTTCGACGAGTACGACGGGCACCTCCGGGTGGCGACGACCAACGGCTTCGGCTGGTGGAACACCGACGAGACCACCGAGAGCCGGGTGACCGTGCTCGAGCAGCAGGGCGCCCAGCTGGTGACGACCGGCGTCGTGGACGGGCTCGGCGAGGGCGAGAGCATCTACGCCGTGCGCTTCATCGGCCCCGAGGGCTACGTCGTGACCTTCCGCCAGATCGACCCGCTCTACAGCCTCGACCTGTCGGACCCGACGGATCCGCGCGTCACCGGCGAGCTGAAGGTTCCGGGCTACTCGAGCTACCTCCACCCGCTGGGTGACGACCACCTGCTGACCATTGGCCGCGACGCCGACGAGGAGGGGCGGGTCCAGGGGCTGTCGTTCCAGATCTTCGACGTGTCCGACCCGGCCGCGCCGACCCAGGCGCACAAGACGACCCTCGGCGCCGACTGGAGCACCTGGAGCGACGCCGAGTGGGATCCGCACGCCTTCGTCTACTACCCGAGCCGGAGCCTGCTGGCGATCCCGGTCAGCGGCTGGGAGCCCAACGACAGCGAGGGCTACTGGCACTACCGGTCCGAGGTCTTCCTCTTCCGCGTGAGCCTCGAAGACGGCGTGAGCTTCGTCGGCAGCGTCAGCCACATGCCGTTCCTCGAGCAGCTCGACGTCAACACCAGCTGCCACTACTGGTACGGCTGGTGGGAGGCGCGGGTCCGCCGCGGCGTCTTCATCGAGGACTACCTCGTGACGCTGTCGAACGTCGGCTTCATGGTCCACGACACGCGCGACTTCGACGCCGGGGCCATCGCGTCCGACCTGTGCATCGACCCCGGTGACTTCAACGGCGGCGAGCCGTACTACGACCCGTGCTACGAGGAGACGCACGGCGAGGAGTTCTGACACCGCGCGGTCCTGACCGCCAGACGATTGGAGAGAAGAGGGCGCCCCACCGAAGCGGGGCGCCCTCTTTGCGTCCGGGCGGGCGCGTGGGTTCGGGGCTGGGGCGGGCGCCAGTCCAGGGCGGTCAGAAGGCGACGTGGACGTGGTCGCCGTGGCCCCCGATGGGGCCGATGTCGCGACCGTGCTTCACCCCGCCGCACGGGTCGTAGAAGAGCTCGGTCGGCCGCATCTTGTGCATGTCCCAGTAGAAGCGCGTCATCTTCGACGCGCTGCCGGCGACGTCGATCGCGCGGCCGGCGTAGTGATACGACCCCGGCGCATGCTTGCCGCCGGTGGTCGAGGTGATACGGAGGCCGATGGCGACGGCGTGACGCTTCGCGTAGGCGAGCTTCTGGGCGTTGCTGCCGCCGACCGGCGCGGCGCCGCCCGCCTTGACGCCGAGCTTCCCCGCGGTCGCGGGGCCGACCTTGCCGTCGACCGCGAGCCCGTGGGAGCGCTGCCAGCTGGCGATGGCGCGGACGGTGTTGGGCCCGAAGACCCCGTCGGCGGCGCTGCCGACCTTGCTCTGGATCGTCCGAACGGTCGCGGCCGAGAAGCCGCGGCCTTTGTTGTAGCGGACCGCCGCGCTGATCTGCGACGAGCTGAGCGTCGCCGCCCCGCCGCCGCCGGTGCCACCACCGGCGTTGAGCTTCCCGAGGGTCTGCGGGCCGACCATGCCGTCGGCGGAGAGGCCGTGGCTCGCTTGCCAGCGCGCGACGGCGCGGACGGTGTTGGGGCCGACGAGCCCGTCGGCGGCGCTCCCGACCTTCTTCTGGATGCTCCGCCACTGCGCGCGGGAGATGCGCCGTCCGGTGTTGTAGCGGACGGCGCGGGCGACCTGCGCGCTCGACAGCTGCCCTGCAGCCTGGGCCTTCATCTGCACCGGCGCGAGCGAGGTCGCGGCGGCGTCGAAGCTCATCCCGCGGAGCGAGGACGCCGCGGGCTCGTCGGCCGCGCGGGCTCGGGTGGGTGCGCTGGGGCTCTGCGTCGACTCGACAGCGTGCAGCATCGGACCATCCGTGGATCGACGGACCGGCTCCCCCCTACACGAGGATAATCGACTACCGCGATGCAGCGCGCAAGCACCCGGAGGCCACGCCGCGCGCTCTTCGACCTCTCGGTGTGCGACGTGTCCACGGCGGTCTTCCTTTGACGCGGTCGGGCCGTTCGCCCACGATGCGGCGCCATGCCCAACGAGACCCGAATCGTCAGCCCGGGACCGCGCGACATGACGGTCCGTACCGAGGACGGCCAGATCCTGCCGATACCGCCGGGCTGGGAGCTGTTGCCGCCGGGAGACGCCGGGCTGACCCGCCGGGTCAAGGCGAGCGGCCCCACCTGGACGGTGCAGGTCAAGCGCGGGAGGAAGCTGTTTTCGCGCGGAATCTGGGCCGCGGCGGAGCAGATCGCCGCGTGCCGCCGCTCGGTCGAGCGAGCGCGGGCGACCCCGGAGTATGCGCGCAAGCTCGCGGGAGACAGGGCGCGGCGAGCGCGCGCTCAAGAGGACTACGTCGTCGACTTCACCCGGCACGTCCAAGCGTTCCTGGACTTCCACCCGACCCACGGGGAGCTCGGCCAGGCGCTCGCGCGGCGCGTCGCGGAGCACGCGACCCCGGTCGGCAGCGGCACGGTCGCTCGGACGTCCCGGATCCCGGTGGCCGAGCGGGCCGAGGCCGCGGTCATCGCGTGGCTCCGCCATCAGACGACGGCGTACGACCACATGCAGATCCCGCGGGTGAAGGGCATGCGGCGCGAGGTGAGGCGCAAGCTCGCCCGCCGGTCGCGCGAGCTCCTCGAGCGTTACCGCCGCGGCGAGTCGGCCGCGGAGGACTGCCCCCTCGCGAAGGCGCTCGCGTCCGAGCCGTCTCCCCCGGCGAAGCCTGCCGCCCGCGCGGCGTCACCGAAGCCTGCCGTCCGCGCGACGTCATCGCGGCCCGCCGCCCAGGCGAGGTCACCGAAGCCCGCCGCCCGCGCGGCGTCACCGAAGCCTGCCGTCCGCGCGACGTCATCGCAGCCCGCCGCCCAGGCGACGTCACCGAAGCCCGCCGCCCGCGCGACGTCACCGAAGCCCGCCGCCCGCGCGGCGTCACCGAAGCCCGCTGGCTCGCCTCGGCCCGAGCCCGCCACGACCCCGGTGACCGCCTCGCCCGACGAGGACCCTCGCGCCGCGAAGCAGCGGGCCGTCCGCGAGCGCATGGCCCGCCGGGGTCGACGCTAGTCCCGGCGGATCACGACCTGCAGCCCGGGCTGGATGTGCCAGGTCGCGGTGACGGGGACGTGAACGACGACTGGTGAGAGGTTGCTCCCCGCGCTCCGCGGGGCGACGTGGCCGAGCCGGCGATCGCGCCCGTTCGGGACCGCGACGTCGTGGGTATAGCCCCCGGCCAGGTCGCCGGTGTCGCCAGGGTTGGCGACGGCGACCGTGTAGCGGTCCTGTGGGCCTCCACCGCCGGTGAGCTCGTCGCCCGCGAACTTCGCGGTATAGTAGATGACGCCGCCCTCGCCGTCGTAGCTGAGCTTGCCGTTGATGGGGTTCGTGCCCGCCTCGACGGACTCGATCCCGCCGAAGAAGTAGTCGCCGGCGAGCGCGCTCGGGCCGGCGTCGGCGCCCTCGCGGACGAGCAGGACGAGGCTCGGGAAGACGCCGGTCGCGCTGTCGATCGACAGGAGGATGAGGTCCCGGCCCGGGAGCGTGTAGCCGGAGAGCTCAATCGGGACTGCCGCGCCGCCGTTCGCCTGCTCCGTGTGGGGGAAGCGCACCGCGCCGTCCGAAGCGAACTCGAGGCAGGCGCCGTCGGACGGGATCGTCACGATCGCCTGCTGATCGCTCCGCTGGTAGGTCGCGTCGCGATCGAGGCAGCCGTCCCCGCCGAAGCTCAGCACCCCGTCGATGGAGTAGAGCTCGTTGGTCACCGCCTTCTTGACGAGCCCCAGCATGTGGTAGCGGGCCGGGACGCTCTCCGTGGGGAGCGAGGTGTTGGTCGCCTCGAGCGCGACGAGCAGCTCCGGGCGCTGGTGCGAGACGGCGACCAGCAGATCCCGGGCCGGCGTGAGCTGGCCGAAGATCTGGTTCGGGTCGCCGCCCTCGGTCCCGAGGACCATCTGGAAGACGCCATTGTCGCTGGCGCAGTACTCGGTCCCGCCCACGAGCGGGAAGGCGGTGATGGAGCTCGCCTGGACGTCGTCCCGTGACCACTTGCCGTCGGCGCCGAGGCTGATGGTGCCGCGGGCAGCGAGGACGTCCCGCGAGGCCGCGGTCACGCCAGGAACGAACCGGAGGAGCACGAACCGCCACGAGCCGGGGATGGCGGCGTCGACCCCGAGTGGCTTCGTCCCGCAGCCCTCCGTCGCGTCGCAGACGGGGACCTGGCAGAACCCGGCGGTGCAACGCTGAACCGGCACGTCGACGCAGGTCCCCGAGCTGTCGCAGGTGTCCTGCGGATGCCAGAACCCGTCCTCACAGAGGAGCGCGCCCCCGCCGGTCACGCAGGCGTCCCCCTGCTGCTTGTTCCAGCGCTGGCAGCCGCTCTCGGGCGCGCAGCGGACGTCCTCGCAGGTGCCCGGCAGCGCGGCGCAGACGACGGCGTCTCCCGGCGTGCATGTGCCGTCCTTGCAGCGAGCGGGAGGCGTCCAGGTCGAGCCCTCGCAGGTGCCCGGGTCACCGCAGGGCGTCTCGTCGGGCGCGATCTCGACCACGCAGACACCGCCTTCGCCGCAGCGGCCGACCTCGCACGGGCGCGTCGCGAGTGGGCGGCACGGGTCGTCACCCTCGCAGGTGACGCCCGCGTCCACCTCGCTCTCGGCGTCGGCGTCGGCGTCGGCGTCCGTCGTGTCGGGCGGCGAGTCGGTGTCGCCGGCGGACGTGTCCTGGGCCACCGGGCGGCTCTCCTGGATGCACGCCGTACCGAACCAGGTGGCCGCCAGGACGAGCGCGAACAGCGTGCGAGCGAACATGGCCGGCATTCTTGCCGGACCCGCCGCCTCGTGTCACGCGCCGCCGTAGAACAGAGTCGGTCAGAAGCGGAACATCGCCGCGAGGGTGGGGCGGAGCGCCAGCGCGGCCGTCACCCCCTCGAGGGTCGTGACGTCGTCGCCGGAGGTGTTCTCGTGGCGGCTCCAGCGGACGCTCAGCAGGGTCGTGCGCAGCCGCAGCGCGAAGCCCTCGGTCACGGCGAGCTCCAGATCGAGGCCGGCCTCGACGCCGAGCTGCAGGGCGCTGCTCTCCACGTCCTCGTCGTCGGCGCCGACGGCCGCGTGGGTCGCTCGCGACTCGCCGGCGACGAGGGTGAAGGTCGGGGCGACGCGGACGGGCGCGTCGGGATCGGCGACCCAGCGGGCGCCGACTCGGCCGTGGACCGAATGCGCGGTGTCGTCGCCGAGGTTCGTGTAGCTGCCCTCCACGCCGGCGAGGAGCCACCAGCCGTCGTCGAGACGCCGCTCGAGCACGACGCCGGGGGCAGGCTCTCCCGCGACGAGGCCGCCGAGGCCGCCGAGCCCGCTGAGGCCCAGCGAGCCGAGGGTCAGGGTTGCGCCGAGCGCCCAGTCGGGGCGCGCCGCCTTGACCACGGCCAGATCGGTCTCCGGCGGCGCGGCGAACGAGGTCGAGGCGAGCAGCAGAGACGGCGCGATGAGCGCGAGGGTGAGCTTCGAGGACGTGAGCATCGGGGGACTCCTTGTTCGAGTGGTGCGCCCGTGCGCACACCGCTCGAAACCCCCGAGGACCGTGCTCTCTCCTGAATCGAGACGCTTTGACAACGTGGCGGTCGGGGGCCCCCGAGAGCGACGGGAGCTGCCACATCGTCTCGCAGCGACGCGGGGTTCGTGGCCGCGATGACAGGCGTGACGGGATCGCGCCGACAACCTGTCATCGCGCCTACATCGACGGCACGACCCCGGCCTTCGCGCTCAGGATCGCTCGGGCGGCGAGGGCGCCCGGCCCGCACGTCACGCCGCCCCCGGGGTGGCTCGACGCCCCGCCGACGAAGAGCCGCGGGATCGGGGTCCGGTACTGACCGGCCTGGCGCGTCGGCCGGAGGAAGAGCAGCTGGTCGGGGGCATGCTCGCCGTGCAGCAGGTGGCCCCCGGCGACGCCGTAGCGCGCCTCGAGGTCCGCCGGGGTCAGGACCTCGGCGTCCACGATGCGCTCCACGACGGTCGGGCAAGCGCGCGCGAGGGTCTGGATGACCGCGTCTCCGAGCGCGTCTCGGGCCCCAGGGGTCCAGCCGCCGTCGACGTCGTACGGCACCCCGTGGGCGAGGATCGAGACGACCGCGTGGCCCGACGGGCAGAGGTCCGGGTCCGCGACCGACGGCACCCACACGTCGAGGGCGGGCGCGTCGGCGGAGCGGCGGTACTTCACGGCGTCGAAGGCGCGCTCGACCTCGTCGAGGGTCTCGCCGGTGCGGAGCGCCTCGACGATCTCACCGCGGGCGCTCTCGAGCGGCCCCGAGAGCGCGAGATGGACCTTGGCGGTGCTGCCGCGCGTCCGGTAGCGCTCGACGTCCCGCGCGAAGCCCACGCTCAGGTATCGGCGGTCGAAGAGGCGCAGGAACGTCGCCTTGGGGTCGAGGGTCGACAGGACGACCCGGGAGCGGAGCCGCTCGCCGTCCTCGAGGGTGACGCCCGTGACCCCGTCGCGGTCGCCCTCGATCCGGGCGACGCGCGTGCCGCGGCGGAGGACCGCGCCGTGGGCCTCCGCCGCCTCGGCGAGGTGCCCGACGAGCGCGGCGGGGCCGCCGACCACCGGGCGGCCGGCGAGGGCCTCCTGCACGAGGAGGTTCGTCGCCGTGTGCGGTGACGCGGGGCCCGTGAACTGGCCGAGCAGGGCCGGGAGCGCCAGGGCCGAGGCGACCCGCTCTCCCTCGAAGAGGTCGCGGAGCCAGTCGGAGACGCCCATCGGCGCGACCCGCAGGAGCTCCAGCATGGTCTCGGCGCCGAGGCGCCGCAGCGCCCAGCCAGTCCGGAGCAGGGACCAGAGGCTCGCCTCGGGGGAGAGCGGGTGGCTGTCCATGATCCGGGCGAAGACGGGCCGGACCTTGCCGATGAGCTCTCGGAAGCTCGCGTAGGCCTGTATGTCGCGGTCACTCACGTCGCCGCGGACGCGCTCGGGGCCCACCCAGACGCCGCCGTCGCCCGCCGGAGCCCAGACCTCGGGGGCGGACTCCCGAAAGCGGAGCCCGCGCTCCTCGAGCCCGAGCGCGGCCACCACGTGCGGGCGGAGGCCGCGCGTGTCGTGGAGGAGCCCGGGGACGGTGTAGCCCTCCCGGAAGGTGTCGCCCGCGGCCAGCCCGCCGAGGCGGTCTCGCGCCTCGAGCAGCAGCACGTCGCGGCCGCCCTTGGCCAGGAGCCCCGCCGCCGCGAGCCCGTTCGCCCCGCCGCCGATGATGATGATGCGGTCGCTCACAGCGCGCGCTCCTTCAGCATTCGCCGCGCCGCCAGGGCTCCGGGCGCCCCCATGATGCCGCCGCCGGGGTGGGTCCCGCTGCCGCACATCCAGAGGCGCCGGATCGGCGTCTTGTAGCGCGCCCAGCCCGGCGCCGGGCGGAGGAAGAAGAGCTGCTCGAGGGACAGCTCGCCGTGGAAGATGTTGCCCTCGGACAGGCCGAACTGCTGCTCGAGGTCCCACGGCGTCAGGACCTGCCGGTAGAGGATGCTGTCGGTGAGGCCCGGGGCGTACTCCTCGAGGGTCGCGACGACGGCGTCGCCGAAGGCGTCGCGCTGGTTGTCCCAGTCGGCGGGGCCCTCTCTCAGATCGTACGGGGCGTACTGGACGAAGCAGGAGATGACGTGCTTTCCGGGCGGCGCGACGGTCGGATCGGTCAGCGACGGGATGACCATGTTGATGAACGGGCGCCGCGAGAAGGCGCCGTACTTCGCCTCGTCGTAGGCGCGCTCGAGGTAGTCGAGGTCCGGCGCGATGGCGAAGTCCCCGCGCATGTGGAGGCCGTCGCCGGGGCGGCAGGTGAACTGCGGCAGGCGGTCGACGGCCAGGTTGACCTTGCCGGAGCTGCCCCGGAGGCGATAGCGGCGGACCTGCGCGACGAAGTCCGCGGGGAGGTGCCGCTCGCCGACGAGCTTGAAGAAGGTCAGCGCCGGGTCGGTCGAGGCGACCACGTTCTTCGCCTTCAGCTCGCGTCCGTCGGCGAGGACGACGCCGGTCGCCCGATCCCCGTCGAGGGTGACGTGGTCGACAGCGGCCTCGGTCTCGATCTCGACTCCGAGCGCCTCGGCGGCGCGGGCGATGGCGAGGCTGACCTGGCCGGTGCCGCCCTTGGAGAAGCCCCACGCCCGGAACGCGCCGTCGATCTCGCCCATGTAGTGGTGGAGCAGGACGTAGGCCGTGCCGGGGGAGCGCACCCCGAGGAGCGTCCCGATGATGCCCGAGGCCGCCATCGGGGCCTTCAGGATATCGGACTCGAACCAGTCGTCGAGGAAGTCGGCGGCGCTCATCGTCATCATCTTGATGAAGCGCACCTGCTCCTCGTCGGAGAGCCCGGTGACGAGGTCCCCGAGGGACTTGAGCTTGCGGAGCTCGAGGGGGTTGAGGGAGGTCGGGTCCGGCGGCTCGACGTCGATGATCGGCTTGACCAGCTTGCCCATGCGCGCCATCGCGCGGCCGAACTGGGGGTAGACGTCGGCGTCGCGCCGCGAGTAGCGGGCGATCTCGGCGCGGGTCTTGGCGGCGTCGGGCCAGCGCACGAGCCCGGGCCCGTCCACCGACGGGGTGAACGCGCACTCGAGCGGCAGGATCTGCAGGCCGTGCTTGGGGAGCTCGAGGTCGCGGATGATGAACGGCCGCAGCAGGCTCACGACGTAGGAGCAGACGCTGAACGTGAAGCCCGGGTAGAGCTCCTCCGAGACGGCGGCGCCACCGAGGACGTGGCGCCGCTCGAGGACCTTCACGCGGCGCCCCTCGCGCGCCAGGTACGCGGCGCACGTCAGGCCGTTGTGGCCCCCGCCGATGATGATGGCGTCGTAGGAGTCGGGCATCGGGGCCTCAGCCGCGCTTTCGGGGCGGGTCGTAGAAGGGCAGCGGCGTCACCGTGGCCGGGACGCGCCGGCGCGCCCACTCGACGGTGACCTCGATGTCGAGGACCGTGCCGGGGGCCGCGACCTCGGACATCACCGTGGCGAGGGCGAGGTTCTTCTTGAGGATGGGCGACCAGGTGCCGCTCGTGGCGCGCCCGACCTGACGCGCGCCCCGATAGACCGGGACCGCGCCGCGCCAGGCGGCGGTCGGCAGCGCGGGCGGGAGGTCGTACTCGGCGTAGAGGCGCTCGGTCGCCTCCCAGTCGATGTCGAGGCCGACGAAGGTCCAGGCCGAGCCGCGGTCGCGCTCGCGGGCCAGGGCGAGCTGGCCGATGAACGGGTCGCGGTCGAGCTTGACGGTCCAGCCGAGGCCGAGCTCGAGCGGGGACGACCGCTGGCTCGGTACGACCGTGTCGAAGACCGAGTGGTAATCGCAGCCCTGCAGGACGAAGCCGGCCTCGACGCGGGCGATGTCGAGGGCGTCGAGCCCGATGGGCCACACGCCGCGGCCTCGGCCGCGCTCCATCAGCGCGTCCCAGAGCGGCAGGGCGTGGGCGTTGTCGACCCAGACCTCGTAGCCGAGGTCGCCGGTGTAGCCCGTCCGGGTGACGTGCCCGCGGAAACCAGGCTCGAAGGCCGCGTCGGTCAGCCCGAAGAACCGGAGCCCGTCGAGGTCGGCGTCGCAGATCTGCGCGAGGACGTCCCGCGAGGTCGGGCCCTGTATCGCCAGCGCCGACACCCGCTGGGTGACGTCGTCGATCCGCACGTCGCCGAAGCGCTCGGCGTGGCGCGCGAACCAGAAGAGGGCAGGGGAGGCCGAGGTCAGCCGCCAGCGCTCCTCGCCCAGCCGCCAGCACGTCCCGTCATCGATGATCTTGCCGTGATCGTCGGTCCAGCAGAGGTAGGTGACGCGGCCCTCGCGGAGGCGCGAGACCGGCTTGGACAGGACGAAGTCGAGCAGCGCCCCGGCGTCGGCGCCGGTGAAGTCGTATTTGTGGAGCGGGGTGACGTCGAGCACCGCCGCGCCGTTTCGGATCGCGGTGTACTCGCGCTCGGGGCTCTCGTCGTAGTGGCAGACGGCGTAATAGCCGGACCAGTGCTTCCAGGCGTAGCTCGTGCACCGCTCCCGGGTGCGCGGGTGGAAAGGCGTCGGTTGTGGCATGTACCGAGCGTAGCCGAGCCCCGGCGGCAGTCAACGCGCCGCGCCGACGAGCCGCCTTTCCCGGCGGCCACGCCGCGCAGCACGAAAACACGATAGCCGTGCAACACGAGAATAGTGTAACACGAAGAGCAAGCATACACGCAGCGTGTGTAACACGGCCTGCGTGTGGACAGGGTGGCGACGTTCCACTAACTTCGTGCCCATGAAGAACGTCACCATCACGATGGCGGAGGACGTCGCCCGCTGGGCGAGGATCGAGGCGGCCAAGCAGGAGATGAGCCTCGCTCGCTGGGTCGGTGACGTCCTGCGCGCCCAGATGGAGGAGGACGCCGAGTACGAGCTCGCCATGCGGCGGAGCCTCGAACGGACGCCGCGGTGGCTGAGGGCGAGCGACGCGCCCCCCGAGGGAGAAGGGGGGACGCCGTGAACGGCGGGGTCTTCGTGGACGCCGGCGTCCTGGTCGCGTGCTGGGACCGCGGCTCGCCGGAGCGGCAGCGGGCGGCGTCGGCGTGGGAGGCTGCCCTCTGGCGGAGTCGTCGGGGCCGCGTGAGCGCGATGGTGCTCGACGAGCTCTTCCTGACGCTCACCGGCCTCGAGCCGGGGCTTCCGGTCGCGGAGGCGCGCGCTCAGGTGCGCGACTACTGGCGATGGCGCCCGGTGGTCCAATCGCTGGAGCTCGTGGAGCGGACCTGGTCGCTCCAGGCCCGTTACGCCATGGGGCACCGGGACGCGCAGGTCGCCGCCGCGGCGATCCTGGGGCGCTGCGACCACGTGCTGAGCGACGCCTACGACGACGGCCAGGACCTCTTCGGCGTCAAGGTCGTCGACCCCTACCGCCGCGGCCCGGACGTGCTCGGTCTGTAGCCCGGGCTGAGTCGCCGCCAACGCGTCGCCTCTGAGCTCCGTATCGACACTCGCGCTCCGCGGGGCGCTCAGGTCAACTCAGCGAGCCGGTCACCGGAGGAAGAGGCGGTAGGCGGGGTTCTCGGTCTCCTCGGACCACGGGTAGCCGACGTCGTCGAGGGCCTCGAGCCACGCGACCCGCTCGCGCTCCGGGACCTGCACCCCGACCAGCACCCGACCGAACGCGGCGCCGTGGTTTCGGTAGTGGAACATCGAGATGTTCCAGCCAGCGGAGAGGCGCGTCAGGAACTTCATCAGCGCGCCCGGGCGCTCGGGGAACTCGAAGCGGTAGACGAGTTCCGGCGAGGCGTCGCGCGCGGCTGGCGACCGGCCGCCGACCATGTGGCGGATGTGGAGCTTGGCCATCTCGTCACCGCTCAGGTCGATGACGGGGTAGTCGAGGGCCTCGAGGTCGGCGACGACGTCGTCCTTCTCGCCCCGGCCGTTCCGGAGGCCGACGCCAACGAAGACGTGCGCCTCGTCGGGGTCGGAGAAGCGGTAGTTGAACTCCGTGATGCTGCGCGGGCCGAGGGCCTCGCAGAAGGCGCGGAAGCTGCCGGGCCGCTCGGGGATCGTAACCGCCAGGATCGCCTCGCCCTGCTCACCGAGCTCGGCGCGCTCGGAGATGTGGCGGAGGCGGTCGAAGTTGACGTTGGCCCCGCTGTCGATGGCGACCAGGGTCCGGCCGCGGACGTCGCGCTCCTCGACCCAGCGCTTGATCCCGGCGACGGCCAGCGCGCCGGCCGGCTCCGCGATCGAGCGGGTGTCGTCGAAGATGTCCTTGATGGCGGCGCAGATCTCGTCGGTCGTGGCGGTGACGACCTCGTCGACCGTGTCCTTGGCGATGCGGAACGGCTCGTCGCCGATCCGGGCGACCGCGACGCCGTCGGCGAAGAGGCCGACGGTGGACAGCGTCGTCGGGGCGCCGCGAGCGAGCGCGGCCTTCAGGCAGGCGGCGTCCTCGGGCTCGACCCCGATGATCCGGACCTCGGGGCGGACGTACTTGATGTAGGCGGCGACCCCGGCGATGAGCCCGCCCCCGCCCACCGGGACGAAGATGGCGTCGAGGGGGCCTTTGAGCTGCCGGAGGATCTCCATCGCGATCGTCCCCTGGCCGGCGATCACGTCGAGGTCGTCGTAAGGGTGGACGAAGACCGCGCCCAGGCGCTCGCACAGCCGGCTCGCGGCGCGGCGCGCGTCGTCGAAGCTGTCTCCGTCGAGGACGACCTCGGCGCCGAGGGCGCGGACGGCGTCGACCTTGATGCTCGGGGTCGTCGTCGGCATCACGATGGTCGCCCGGACGTCGAGTCGCGAGGCGGCGAGGGCGACCCCCTGGGCGTGGTTCCCCGCCGATGCGGCGACCACCCCGCGGGCCCGCTCTCTGGCGTCGAGGGCGGCGATCTTGTTGTAGGCGCCGCGGAGCTTGAAGCTGAAGACCGGCTGGAGGTCCTCGCGCTTGACGTGGACGTGGTTGTCGAGCCGGCGCGACAGGCGCTTGGCGTAGTCGAGCGGGGTCTCGACGGCGACGTCGTAGACGCGAGCGCAGAGGATGCGGCGGATCAGGTCGTGCAAGGTCGGGACCCCCGGGCGGGCGAGACGCGTGGCGATCGTAGCACGCCACCGAGCGCGGTCCATCGCGGGCCGCTCGCGGCGTTTCGGATTGTCACGGCGCCGAGGGTCGCTCACCATGCGCGGGTGAAACGCATACACGGTGATGTCGCGCCCGGGTTCGACGGGGTCGCGCGGGTCTTCGACGAGAACTTCGACAAGCGCGGCGAGGTCGGCGCCTCGGTCTGCGTCTTCCACCGCGGACGGAAGGTCGTCGACCTGTGGGGCGGCTACGCGGACAAGAAGACGAAGCGCCCGTGGGAGCGAGACACCGTCTCGGTGCTGTTCTCGTCGACCAAGGGCCTCGCCGCGGCGACCGCGCTCATGCTCGTCCGCGCCGGCCAGCTCGATTACGAGGCGCGGGTCGCGGACTACTGGCCGGAGTTCGCGCAGCACGGCAAGGGCGACATCACGGTCCGGACCCTCATCAACCACCGCTCCGGGTTGAGCGCCGTCGACCACCCGCTGACCCTCGAGGATCTCGAGGACCCGGACCGGCTCGTGCCGCACCTCGAGGCGCAGGTGCCCCTGTGGACGCCCGGGTCCGACCAGGGCTACGGCGCCATCGCCTGGGGCCTCTACATGGGCGAGCTCGTCCGGCGGGTCACCGGCAGGCGCCTCGGCGAGGTGTTCTCGGAGCTGGTCGCGACCCCGCTGGGGATCGACGGAGACGTCTGGATCGGCACCCCGGAGGACGCCGAGCCCCGGGTCGCGCGGCTCTATCCGGCCAACACCTGGGTCAAGATCTCCAAGATCATCCCGCGCTTTCTGACCGGGCTCACCCACGAGGGTCGGGTCTACCGCGCGGCGGTCCGGCGCAAGGCCGCCACCTCGCGAGCGCTGACGAACCCCAAGGCCCTGGGCCCGGCGGGGATCCACTCGTGGGACAGCCGGCGGGTCCGGGCCATGGACCTGCCGTTCGGCGGCGGCGTCGGCAACGCCCGGGCCCTGGCGACGGTGTACGCTTCGCTGCTGGGCGTCGGCGGCCCCGACGTCCCGCGGCTCGTGCCCGACGACGCGGTGAGCGCGGTCCACCCACGCCAGTCCTGGACCGAGCTCGACCGGGTGCTGCTCAAGCCCCTCGGGTTCTCCCAGGGCTTCGTCAAGGACGAGCTCCACCTCTTCTCGCCGCACCCGGAGGCCTTCGGACACCCGGGGGCGGGGGGCGCGCTCGGCTGGGCCGACCCGGTGGCGGGCGTCGCGATCGGCTACGTCATGAACCGGATGGACTTCAGGATCCGCTCGCCGCGCGCGATCGCGCTCGCCCACGCGGTCCAGGACGCCGTCGCGGGCATCGACGGGGCAGGGGCGGCGCCGCCCGAGGCCTGAAGGCTCGCCACGCCCGCACGCCCCGCGCCGCCGTGACGCGGGAACCGGGGCGGTCGGTTGTGGTAGGTTGCGCGGCGTCTGGTGACGGAGGAACCATGCTCGGAAACGGGAAGCTCGCGATGTTCATCGGCCTCGTCTCGGCCGCGCTCCTGACGGTAGCCTGCGGGGGCTCCAGCGAACGTCGCCCCCGCGACACGTTCGCGTCCGGCGACACCCGTCCGGCCACCGACACCGTCGCTCGCGACACCGTGGCGACCGACACCCGTCCGGTGCCGGTCGACACCGCCGGAGGCGACGCGACGCCCGCCGACACGGCCGCGGCGGACACGACGGCAGACACCAGCGGCGGCGGCTGCGACCACGAGGGGTGGCTCCCCAACGGCTCCACCTCCGGTCAGATCTCGGCCGGCGCCGAGGCGGGCACCTATGACACCCTCTTCGTCGACTCCTACTCGGACGACTCCGCGGTGCCCTTCGACCTCCTCGGCCTCGAGATGTACTACGACTACGGCGCCGACGACGGCCCTCACAGCCACACGTTCACCGGCGAGAACTACGCCGAGTGCGCCGAGTGCCTGCTGATCTACGCCGGCTGCGACGACGACTTCGCGTGCCAGCGGACGTTCCTCGCGTCGTCCGGCACCCTCCAGGTCACCGAGAACGGCGGAAACGGCGGGCAGTTCACGGGGACCATCAGCGACATCGTCCTCGAAGAGGTCACGATCGACGACACGACCTTCGAGTCGACCGTCGTCCCGGGTGGACAGCGCTGGTGCATCCCGAGCTACACCTTCCAGGCGTTCATCGAGCTCTACAGCAACGAGTGAGACGAGCGGCCGGAGCGACCCTGGGTCAGCCGGGTCCCCCTCGGGGGGCCCGACGCGGAGATCACGGGATGGCGAGCGCCGGGACCGTGCGGGCGGCGACCCACGCGTCGTAGCGCTTGGCGAGCTCCGGGTAGGTCTCGTGGAAGCAGGTCGGGCACAGCCCGTGGGTGAGCTCGTCGGGCGGCTCGACGATGAACTCCGGGACCTCGTCCCAGGTGTTGGGGTCCTCCGGTCTACGCACCATGTGGCACCGGCAGCACTGCGCGATCAGCCCGTGCTCATTGTGGTAGCGCTCGCGGAGCGGCGTCATGCGACCTCCTCCCGGGTGTCGACCCCAGCCATCACGCTGCACTGCATTGGGCGTGCCAGGGTGGAGTTCTGGGTTAGTTCCGGGGCGTGTGAACTGCGCCGCTAGCGCCGGTCGTCGTTGGCAGTGGGATTTCGCCCGCTTTTTTGGGGCTGGTTGGGCCATTCGATCCGTTGCGGCGCAACACCGCGCCGTCGAGAGGACAACCTTCGACGTGACAACCACCTTCGACCGCTTTACCGTGGCGCCGCGGTGGATCCGTATCTCAAGACTGGGTCGCGCCGCCCGAACACGTGAGGTGGAAGATGCCCAACGGTAAGAAGTTCCCTGGTGACAACATCCGACGCGTGGGTCTGGTGTTCTCGGGTGGCCCGGCGCCCGCGGCGAACGCGGTGATCTCGGCCGCGGCGACGTCGTTCCTCGAGGACGGCCGCGAGGTCGTCGGGTTCTTCCATGGCTACTCGAACCTGCAGGACTACCACCCGGTCTCGCACCGCCTGCTCCCCGACCGGCACTACCGCGTCTTCCGCGAGGAGGACCTCCGCGGCCTGCGCAACAGCCGCGGCATCATCATCGGTACGGCGCGCTCGAACCCCGGGGCGACGATTCAGACCCCGGCCGACCTCGACGACGAGAAGCTGACCGAGAAGCTCCACAACGTCTACACGGCGCTCGTGGACCTCGAGATCGACGCCCTCATCTCGATCGGCGGCGACGACACGCTGAAGACCGCGAACTTCCTCTACCTCTACCAGCAGAAGCTCCCGCCGACGGCCAAGCGCGTCAGCATCGTCCACGTCCCGAAGACCATCGACAACGACTACCGCGGCATCGACTTCACCTTCGGCTTCTTCACGGCCGTCGACGTCATGGCCAAGGAGCTCCAGAACCTGCGCGCCGACGCGCTGGCGACCAGCTCCTACTTCATCGTCGAGACCATGGGCCGCAAGGCCGGCTGGCTCGCCTACGGCGTGGCCATCGCCGGTGAGGCGCACCTCGTGCTCGCGACCGAGGACATCCGCGGGCCGCTCCGGACCCAGGAGCAGCTCGAGGACCCGAAGACCGGCGAGGTCAAGACCTACGACCGGCTGAACGTCGTGGGGCTGGCCGACTTCATCGTCGACACCGTGCTCGCCCGGGAGAAGCGCAACAAGCACTACGGGACGATCGTGCTGGCCGAGGGCCTCGCCGAGATGCTGCCGAGCGAGTACATCGGCGGCGTCGGGCGCGACGAGCACGGCCACCTCTCCCTCGGCAAGGTCGACCTCGCCAAGCTCATGGCCGAGGTGACGGCCGCCCGCTACATCGAGCGGACCGGGCGCAAGCAGAAGATGACCGGCGTGCAGCTCGGCTACGAGTCGCGCTGCGCGGCGCCGCACGCCTTCGACGTCATGCTCGGCAGCCAGCTCGGCATCGGCGCCTACCGGGCGCTGGTCGAGGAGGGGCTCAACGGCCACATGGTGTCGACCGAGGGGCAGCTCGAGCTGACCTACGTCGCCTTCGAGAAGCTCATCGACCACACGACCCTCAAGACCGAGGTCCGCTTCATCCACTCGGGCAGCGACTTCCACCGCCTCGCCCACTTCCTCGAGACCCGGGTCGATCAGGAGCGCTGGAACCTCGGCCAGCGCCACGAGGAGTAGCGCCTCCCGCGTCTCCGACGAACGAGGGCCGCGGCACCGGGTGTCGCGGCCCTCGTCTGTGTGGGGCTGGCGCGTCTCGCGGGCGCTCGCCGACTCCTCCCGTTCGCGGCGCCGACGGCTGGCGTGTATGCTGGGACAAACCCCAGAGACGCCCCAGCGGCGACGGCACCGGAGGCGCGCGGTGGCGCATCTCGAGCTGGAGAAGATCAAGGATCTACCGGCGTTCCGGAAGATCTCCATCGGCACGTGGCGGACGGCCTACGACCCGTCGGTCTACGGCACGATGGAGATCGAGATGGACGCCGCGATGGACTACCTGCGGCGCTTCCGAGCGGCGACCGGGCTCCGTCTCACGCCGTCTCACATGATGGCGCGCGTGATGGCGGCGGCCCTCGAGCGGATCCCCGACGCCAACGCGATCATGCGCTGGTCACGCATCTATCGGCGCAAGCACATCAACATCTTCTTTCAGGTCGCGATGACCGACGAGGGCGACGACAAGGTCGACCTGTCCGGCGCCGTCCTGCGCGACGTGGACAAGATGGACCTCGCGACGATCATCACCGACTTCGAGGAGAAGGTGGCGAAGGTGAAGAGGCGCGAGGACCCGACCCTCGAGAAGACGCGCAAGTCGTTCCGCCGGATGCCCGCGTGGGCGATGCACCGACTCTTGCGATTCACGGCGTTCCTGCTCTACACCCTCAACTGGAAGGCGCCCGGGATGCCGCGCGACGCCTTCGGCTCGGTGATGATCACCAACATCGGGTCGCTCGGGCTCGACGTCGCCTACGTGCCGCTCGTGCCGTTCTCGCGGGTGCCGATCCTGCTCGCGATGGGCGCCGTCAAAGACGCGCCCGTCGTCCGTGACGGCGAGCTCGTCGTCGGACAGGTCATGAAGGTGAGCGCGACGTTCGACCACCGCTTCATCGATGGCTTCCACGCCGCCGTCATGTCCAAGGTCATCCACGAGTGGTTCGCGGACCCCGACCGCTACTTCGGGCCGATCCCGACCGCCGAGTCGCTGCCGCTCAAAGGGCAGGGCGGCGAGCGCGTCGCCGCCTCGGCCCGCGAGACCGAGCCCGCCTGAGGCAGACGTCCTCAGGTCGCGATGACCTCGGGCTGAGCGTTCTCGACGGCCCAGCTCTTCAGCGTCGTCGCGCCCTCGATGATCTCGACGTAGTGCTGCCCGCGGAGCCAGTTGCCGCAGTTGATGTAGCGCTGGCCGGGGTAGAGCTCGACCTCCTCGGCCTTGTGGGTGTGGCCGAAGACGACGGTGTCGAAGCCGCGCTTCAGGATGCGGTCGGCGGCCTCGTAGTACACCGACGCCTCGAGGTGGCTCTTGGCGCGCCGTCGGGTCCAGCGGTCCTTCCAGCGCTGGTAGCTCGACCAGGCGCGGTACACGTCGGGGTAGACGTGCAGCAGCGGCCCGGCGGCCCGGGTCAGCACCTCGTACAGCACGGGGTGTTTGATGAACGACGGGTCGTAGAGGTGCCCGTGCTCGATCCGGATGCGCCGCCCGCCCGACGAGACGTTGAGAAACGGCGAGATGCGCTGCGCATAGGTCGACTGGAGCAGGTGCTCGAGCGCGATGTCGTGGTTCCCGATCACGTAGAAGACGCGACAGCCGCCGGCCATCATGTCGCGGAGCTCGGCGAGGATGCCGATGGAGTCCCGCGCCAGGACGCCGAAGCTCGCCTGCAGGATCTCGAAGCCGTCGCCGTTGATGACCAGGTCGAAGCGCCCGTCGCGGCAGTAGCGCAGGAAGTCCCCGAGCTTGCGCTTGGCGGTCGAGAAGGGGTTCCCGATGTGGAGGTCACTGATGACCAGCATGCGGTCCGACTGCGTCTCGATCTGCATCAGGGCATGTCGCTGAGGACGGGTTTCAGGACGCCCTCGAAGAGCGCGCGCGTTCGGGCGACGCCCGGCGCCGGGACGCCGTCGAGGCGCGCGTTCAGGAGCGTCGGGTCGTCGACGATGTCGATGGCCTTGTCGAGGAGCAGCGGAAAGCCGCTCGCGGTCGCCAACATCGAGCGGCCCTCGGCGTTCCGAGGCGCGAGCCGGGTCAGCAGCGTCACGCAGGCCTGGGCGGCCGCGCCGCACTTCTTCGGAGCCTCGCTGCACAGCGCCGCGAGCTCGGCGCCGAGGGCCCGCGCCGCCTGCGCATCGTCGGCGTCACCCGGGTGGACCCGATCGTCGGACATCGCCGCGGCGATCCGGTCGATCCGCGGGTCCTTGGCGTGGGCGCTGAGGTAGTGGGAGATGGCCGAGACGACGGCGTCGGGGTCTCGGCGCTCGCCGAAGAGCGCCTTCACCTCGTCCAGGATCGGGGCGACCCGGGCGTTCGCCCCGCGGAACGCGCCGTCGAGGCGCGCCATCGCCTCGCAGTCCCAGGTCAGCCCGGCGGCCACGGTGGCCGCTCGGATCATCTCGTCGAGCTGGCCCGCGGTCGCGGTGTACGCCGCGGTCCGGATCTCGCGGCCGGCGTCGGTGCTCATCGAGAGGTGCCCGAGCATCCGAGCCCACCGCTTCTCCAGGGTCGCGAGCTCTTTGCAGCCGGACGATGGGCAGAGGGTCACCGCCGCCTCGCAGAGCCGGTCGACGTCGGCCTGTGGGTCGCCGCCGCAGCCGAGCGCCCCCCCGAGCGCTACCGTCAGGCACACGGTCGCGATCAGCGTCGCCCTCATGACGCCTCCTCGCCCGAGCTGGCATCGTCGCGGCTCCCGTACAGGATCTGCGCGTCGTGGTTGTCGCTGTGGCCGTCACGCGCCTCGACCAGCTCGACGAGCCGGCGGTTCAGCGCGCGGATGCGGCCGCTCAGGCGGTGGAGCATCTCGAAGGCGAAGGTCGGGTCACGCCGGATCCGGAGCAGGAGCCCGCCCGGGTTGATGACGAGGAGCTGGGTCGGCCCGATGGCGCGCGCGTTGGCGTCGCGCGGCAGGGACTCGAGCAGGGACATCTCCCCGAAGAAGTCGCCCTTGTCCAAGACGGCCAGGGTCACCTCGTCGCCGCCGATGCGCTTGGTGATCTCCACGCGCCCCGCCTGGATGACGTACATGTGACGCGCGGTGTCGCCCTCGCGCACGATGACGTCGCCGTGCGCGTAGCTCTCCTCGAACTCGCGGCCGCCGCCGCCGAACCCCTTCATGATGTCGTCACCCGAGTCGTTCGCGCCCTGACAGCCCGGCGCGGTGTCCAGCGTTTCGGTCGCGTGAGTGTCGTCCGCGCGGCCGCTGGGCGCAAGGGGGCGACCCGGGCACCTCAGCGCGTCAGGCGCGCGAGCCCCCAGAGCGACGACAGCAGCCCCGCCCCGGTGATGACGAAGACCCACCACCGGGTGACGCTCTGATCGACCCAGGTGGCGGCGTAGACGACCGCGGCGAGGCCGAGCACGATCATCGCGATCGAGATGACCGCGTTTCGTCGGCGGTGGCCGCCGTGGCGCTCGAGGACGGCCTCGGGGGTCGCGTCCATCACCCGCACGATGGTCTCGCGGGCGACCTCGGGGTCGACCCCCATGTCGGCGAGGCGCATGCGGAGCCGCCCGGGCTGCGTCCCCCGCGACAGCTCGCGGGCGACCGTGCGCTCGAGGGTCGCGGGGTCCTGCAGGTCGCTCCAGTCCATGGGGTGCTGGCGCTCTCGCGGGTCAAACGGAAACGCCCCCGACCGGTGTGTTCGGGGGCGCTTCGGGTTGGTGGGCGATACTGGATTTGAACCAGTGACATCTGCCGTGTGAAGACAGCGCTCTACCACTGAGCTAATCGCCCGTGCTCACGGGACGAACTGAGTAATCGGCGACGCTCCGGGTGTCAAGATGGATCGTCGCCCGAGCGCGCGGCCGCCGCCGGCGCGGGTGCGGCGCGCTCCAGGGCCACGTACAAGGCCGCGCCGATGACGAGCGCGGCGCCCAGCACCCCGGTCGCCGTGGGCGCCTCGCCGAACGCCAGGACGCCCCACAGGTACGCGAAGACGACCTGCACGTAGCTCACCGCGGTCGCCCGCCCGGCGGGCTCGAGGTGGATTCCGCGGGTCATGAAGATCTGCGCGATCTGGACGCACACGCCGATGGCGACCAGCAGCGCGATGTCCAGCGGCGCCGGCCACACCGCGTCGGGGAGCATCCCGGGCACCGACGCGGGCGTCGCCACCAGCGGGAAGTAGAGGACGACGACGAGGTGGTGGTCCGTCGTCCGCAGGGTCCGGACGGTGACGTAGGCCGCCGCCGAGGCGAGCGCTCCGCCGAGGCCGGCGAGCACGGGGAGGAGCGGCAGGCCGCCGCCGTCGAAGAGGAAGGCCGGGCGCGCCACCAGGACGACGCCGGCGAGCGCGACGAGGCTCGCACCGACGACCCGGGCGGTCACGCGCTCGCGGATGAGGAGCCCCGCGAGGACGGCCGTCCACACGGGGTTCGTGTACTGCAGCACGGTGGCGTCGGCCAGCGGCAGCGTGCTGATGGCGTAGAAGTAGAGGGAGAGGGCCGTGAACCCGAAGAGCCCGCGCAGGAGCAGGAGCCCCCGGCGCACCCCGAGGAGCGGGATCTTCGCCCGCCGCAGCATCCAGACGCTCAGGCCGAGGCCGACCAGGGAGCGGACGAAGACGGCCTCGGCCACCGGTACGCGAGCCGTCACGAGCTTCACCAGCGCGCTCATCAGGGCGAAGAAGAACGCCGCGGCGAGCATGAATCGCAGCCCGAGCGGGATACGCGCGAGGATGGCGGGCCTCCGTTGGACGTCTGGGCGCGGTCCGGTCGTCGAGTCGTCCGGCCGCGGCGGGCGCCACTGTGCGACCCGGGGTGCGACAGCGCAACGCAGTGTTTGGGGTTGCTCCGGGCCGGCCCCATCTGCTACCCGCTCGCCCGGGAGGGTGGTATGTCCGACAAACCCGAGAAACCCCAGGCCCAGCCGACGCCAGTCACGATCGCGTGCGGCTGCAACTACACGATCGAGAGCCCGGAGGTCGTCGCCGAGCCGCAGTACACCCTGATGGGCACGCTGACGCTGATCTGGGGCGTCACGGCGCGGCCGAAGGCGATCCACTACCGGTGCGCGAAGTGCGGTAAGAACATCCACACCGCGCGGGACGACAAGACGATCCGCGAGCACATCAGCTGAGCGGTCGGGCCTCCCTGGCCGGCCCAGCGACAGCGACAGGAGGCACCGTGCCCGAGCCAGGAACAGCGGCCGTCCACTACGAGCGCCAGGGTCACGTGGGGGTGATCACCCTCGACCGGCCCGATAACCGCAACAGCATGACCGCCGAGCTGCTCGCGGCCTTCTCGGAGGCCTGCGGCGCGGCCAAGGCCGACGGCGAGGCGCGCTGCGTCGTCCTCACCGGGCGCGGGAATTGTTTTTCCGCCGGGGCTGACCTCAAGGCCCAGATCCAGGGCGCCGACGACGGCAAGCCGCGGATGCCGCACGAGAAGTCCTTCGCGATGTACACGGCGTTCCTGCGGGTCCTCGAGCTGGAAGTCCCCGTCATCGCGGCCATGCAGGGGCACGCGGTCGGAGGCGGCTTCGGCCTGTCGCTCCTCTGTGACATCCGACTGGCCAACGAGGACGCCAAGTACGGCGCCAACTTCGCCCGGCTCGGGCTCCACTCGGGCCTCGGGATCTCGTATCTCCTGCCGCGGCTCGTCGGCGTCTCGCACGCGGCCGAGCTGCTGTTCACCGGGCGCCTGGTGTCCGGGGCCGAGGCGGCGCGGATCGGGATCGCGAGCCGCGCGATGGCCGGCGACCGCGTCCTGCCCGAGGCGATGACCCTCGCGGGCGAGATCGCCGAGGCGGCGCCGGCGGCGGTCCGGATGATGAAACGGACGCTCTACCAGGGGCTCGGCTGGGACGTCCGCGCGGCGGCGCTGAACGAGGCCTACGCGCAGGCAGCGACGGTGGAGACCGCCGACTTCCGCGAGGGGATGGACGCGCTCCTGAGCAAGCGCAAGCCGAGCTTCGAGGGACGTTGACGGTCCCCCGGCGCGTTGGTGGGCGCGGGATCGAGGGGCGTGCTATGAGAGCGGCGGCTCCAGAGGGAGGTTGAGGTGAGCGACCCAGACGTAGACGGCGCCAACGACCACGACGCCGGCCTCATCGGGACCGTCGTCAACGGGCGCTACGAGATCGTCGAGCACCTGGGCTCGGGCGGCATGGGCTCGGTGTTCAAGGCGCGCCAGATCGCCATGGACCGCATGGTGGCGCTGAAGCTCCTCCACGCCCACTACGCCTCCAACAAGCAGGCCGTCGCGCGCTTCAACCGCGAGATGCAGGTCACCGCGAAGATCGAGCACCCGAACACGATCCGGGTCTACGACTTCGGGCAGACCGAGGACGGGCGGATCTTCCTCGCGATGGAGTTCCTCGAGGGGCACACCCTGTCGAAGGCGCTCTCGCACGGCGAGCCGATGGGCAGCGAGCGGCTCGTCCACATCGGCGTCCAGATCGGCAAGGCCCTCGCGGCGGCCCACAGCGACGGGATCGTCCACCGCGACCTCAAGCCCGACAACGTCATGCTGCTCGACCGCTACGGCGAGCGCGACTTCGTCAAGGTCCTCGACTTCGGCATCGCCCGCTTCATGGACGACCAGTCGCGGACGCAGCTCACCGCCGAGGGCGCGGTCGTCGGGACGCCGATCTACATGTCGCCGGAGCAGGCGACCGGCGGCGCCCTCGACCACCGGACGGACCTGTATTCGTTCGGCGTGATGCTGTTCGAGATGGCCACCGGCCGGGTGCCCTTCGACGCGCCGACGACGATCAGCCTGATGGTCAAGCACGTCCAGGAGGACCCGCCGCGCCCGTCGGACTTCGCGCCGGGGCTGGTCCCGGAGCCGATCGAGACGCTGATCCTGCAGATGCTCGCCAAGAACCCGGCGGCCCGCCCGACGAGCGCCAACGAGGTGGTCCGCCAGCTCGAGGCGGCGATCGCCCCGGTGGGCGCGCTGGCGGCCGACACCTGGGTTCAGACCGGTCTCGGCGAGACCCAGGAGGGCGACGCCGTCGACGCGTCGCACACCAGCACGGCCCAGCGGCCCGCCGACGTCTCCACGCGTCCGGGCAGCGCGCGGGAGCCGGCCGCGCCGCGGTCGCGCCTGCCGTTCCTGCTCGGAGTAGGCGGGGTGGTCGTGGCCGCGATCGTGGCGGTCGTGGTGGTGGTCGCGGGCGGCGACTCGACGCCGAGCCCGCCGCCGGAGACGCGCGCGGGAGAGGTCGACGCGGCCATCGTCGCGGAGGCCGACGCCGGGGCGACCGACGAGGCGGATGGCGCCAGCGTCGCGGCGAGCCCCGACGCTGGGGCTCGTCCGCGCCCAGATGGCGGGACGATGGTCGCCGCTGGGGTGGACGCCGGGGTGATGGCCGCCGGGCCGGACGCGACGGCGGAAGACGACGCCGCGGTCGTCGCCGAGGCGGACACGGTCGCCGTGGACACCGAGCCGCCGGCGCCCGGCAGCGAGCGCCGGGCCGACCTCGATCGCGCCCTCGAGACCCTGGGCTACGCGCTCCCGCCGGAGGAGTGCCGCTCGAGCGACGGCGAGGTCGAGGGGGCGTTCATCGACGCCATCACGCTCCTCGACGGCGGCCGCGTCGGGAGCGCCCGGGACGAGGACGCGAAGGCGCTGGCGCTGCTCGAGGAGGTCGAGGGCAAGGCCCGCGACGTCGCCGAGTACTGGGTCCTGGTGGCGCAGGCGCGGCTCTACGCGGGCAAGCCCTCGTCGCTGGTGCTCGAGGCGGCCTCCCGGGCAGTGGCGCACTGCGACGACTGGGCGGCCGCGCACAACGCGCTGGGCAACGCCCACATGCGGCTCGGAGAGAACGACCTCGCGGTCCGGGCCTACCGCAAGGCCTCGGGGATCGACCCGAGCTACGCGGCGCCGCGCTTCAACGTCGGGCTCATCAAGCTCAAGCAGAACGATCAGGAGGGCGCCATCGACGCCTTCACCGAGGTCATCGCCCGGAGCCCCGATCACCCCAACGCGCGGATGCTGCGCGGACAGGCCTACATCCGGCTGAAGCAGTGGGAGCGCGCGGTCGCCGACCTCAAGGGCGAGGCCGATCGCGACTCGACCAACCCGCGGGCGTGGCTGCTCCTGGGCCAGGCCCAGCAGGGTGGCGGCGACGAGGCGGCCGCCCATGTGGCGTTCTGCAAGGCGAAGGAGCTCGGCGCCGAAGAGGCCGCGCCCTTCTGCACCGACACGCCGTAGGGCGCGCGCCGGACTACTGGATCAGGCTGTCGAGGTCCGCGGCGGCGAGGGTGAAGTCGGGGGACTCCGCGAGGACCCCCTCGAGCTCCTTCTTCGCCTCCTCCTTGTCGCCCCGGTCACGGGCGTCGAGGGCCTTGCCGTACTTGATGGCCGTCTCGGTCTTGAGCTTCTTCGGCTTCTTCTTCGGCGCCGGGCGGTGCGTCGTCGAGCCGGTCCGCGTGCGAGGGCGCGCCTTGAAGCCCTCGAGGGCGTCGGAGACGAGGAGCTTGCGGAGGTCGTCCGAGAGCTTGGACTCGAGGACGATGAACTCGTCGGGCTTGCCGGCCGCGCCGAAGGACCGGACGACCTTTCCGGTCTCGGTCTCGACGACCCGGGCGTCCACCCGGAGCGTCCCCATGAGGTCGAAGTAGCCGCCGAGGACCAGGTACTTCGCGCCGAGCAGCTTGCCGATGCGGGCGGCGGTCTGCTTGTCGATCTTGGTCGTCTTGTTCAGCTCGAGCTCGTTGATGACGTCCTGGAGGCGGTCGCGCTCCACGATCCGCACGCCGTCGAGGTCGGAGAGGTCCGAGATCAGCATCTGGGCGAGCCCCTTGCGGAGCATGTCCATCCCCTCGGTCTTGCCGCTGTAGTCGAAGTACAGGATGGCGAGGGTCGGCGTCTTGTCGACCTTCGGCTTCGCCGCGAGCGCGGGGCTGGCGAGGGCCGCGACCGACAGCAGCGTGGCGACGAGGAAGGATACAGCGAGGCGTATGTTCTTCATGGAGCGGCTCCCGAAGCAGAGGTCGGCAGGATATCAGACCCCGGACCAAGGTGGTCGGGGCAAGCGGCTTGAGCTAGGTTCAGCCGGCGGTTCATGGAGGATGTGATGGCTCGGCCCGGACGGTACCTCGCGCTCGCCACCCTCGCGCTCGTCGCGGCGCTGCCTGCGTCGGCACAGGCCGGCGAGACGCTGACGATGGCGGTCGCGTACTTCGACAACCACACCGGGCAGGACCAGCTCGAGGGGCTCTCGAAGGGCCTCGCGGACATGCTCCTGACCGATCTCTCGGTGGCCAAGGAGCTGACCCTCGTCGAGCGCGAGCGCTTGAACGACATCCTCGCCGAGATGAAGCTCGGCGAGAGCGAGGTCATCGACGCGAAGACCGCCCAGAAGATGGGCAAGCTCCTCGGCGCCGATCTCATCCTGACCGGGGGGATCTCGGCGGTCGAGCCGACGCTGCGCATCGACGCCCGCATCATCACCGTCGAGACCGGGGAGATCCTCGCCACGGCGAAGGCAGACGGCCCGAGCGCGGAGTTCTTCACCGTCGAGGCCGACCTGGTCCGCCGCCTCCTCGAGGCGATCGGCGTGGCGCTGACCCCGATCCAGAAGCTCCAGGTCGGTAAGCCCCCGACCCGGTCGCTGCCGGCGCTCAGGAAGTACGGCGAGGCCCTCGCCGCCGCCGACGACAAGGACCCGAAGGCCGAGAAGAAGGCGCTCCAGGAGGCCCTCCGGGCGGACCCGACCTTCGCCAAGGCGCAGCAGCGCCTCGCCGATCTGGAGAAGCGGCTCGCCGAGCTCGAGAAGCGGACCGCGGTCGTCGAGCAGGCGGGCGGCCTGGTCATCAACCCGACGCGGCCCATCGACTGGTGGGGCAACCACCGGATCCACCTCGAGCGGCGCGAGGTCGGCGCGGCGTTGGCCGACCTGCAGGGGCTCCTCAAGGTCGCGCCGAAGGCCCTCGATGGGCTCCTGGCCTACGCGACCCACGTGAACGCGACAGCCGGGAAGGCCCCGACGGCCAAGGACATCGCCAGCTTCGCGCCGAAGGTCGACCGCGAAGAGGCCGAGCTCGTCGCGGCCCTCGTCTCCAAGGTCACCGACGCCGCGGACGGCCGCTCGGCCGCGCTCCTCGCCGAGCGCCCTGAGGATCCCCGCGCCCTGTGGCTCCGCGCGCTGGCGCTCGCCCCTGGGGTGAACCCGAACCCGACCGCCGACGAGAAGGCCGAGGAGCTGATGATCCTCGACGAGCTGCGCCGCGCCAAGGTCGCCGAGGCCCTCGACGCGCAGTTCGTGGCCGCGGCGTCGGCCAAGGGCGCCCGCGAGCACATCGCCGAGCGGGTCGCGTACTACGACGCCGACATCCCGAGCTGGGGCCTGCGGCGGCGCTACCTCGTCCTGCCGCCCGTGGCGATGTCCTTCGACGGCTGCTGTCGGTTCGAGGTCCGCCTCGCCGAGCCCTCGGCCCGCGACATCACCCTCGTCCTCCCCGACAAGACGGTCATCCCGCTGATCTTCAAGAGCTACCGGAACCTCAACGGCGAGGCGGCGATCTACGAGGCCAAGAAGGACCGGGACGAGACCTGGCCCTCCGGCGCGCTGCGGGTGACGCTGCGCTACGTCGACGGCAAGGGGCGTCAGGTCGAGACGCCCTTCGGCGCGTGGTTCGGCGCGTCGGCGGGGATCCGGGACAACGGCTGGCGCAACATCACCTACTCGATGTGGGCGGACAAGGAGCGACCCGGCTCGCAGCTCGTCGACGCCATCGGCCGCGTGTGGACGAAGCCCCAGGCGGACGGCGGCCACGGCCTGCACATGCAGCCGTACTACGAGGGCCCGCCCGGCGCCTGGGGCGCGCCGGTCTGGCGGCGGACGCCGCAGCTCGACCGCACCGGCTTCATCCGCCCGATCGTGCTCCGCTACGCCGACGAGAAGGGGCCCGAGTGGGCCGTGGTCGGCAAGGGCGAGTGGACCTGGGAGCGCCGCCCCGGCGAGCGGCAGGGCAAGATGGCCACGCCCGTGGAGTCCCTGGCCAACGAGTTCGGCGTCGCCGGTCGCCCGTGGCATCGCTACCCGGAGTCGCACCTGATGTCGCTGCTGGTCGCCGGCGAGTACGCCGCCGCCGTCGACCTGTCGCTGGACCTCGGCCTCAACAAGACCGCCGAGCGCGGGTGGCGCTCGCGGCTCACCGGCTGGGGCGCCGACTACGACTACGTCTACCTCCTGGCGGCGGCCAAGCGGACCGGGCATCGGCTCGACGAGATGCGCGCGGGCGCCCGTTGGCTCCCGGAGAACGAGGACACGCCCTGGATCGCGATGCTCGTCGCCTACGTGAACGGCGAGAAGTCGGTCAGCGAGGTGGTGGCGGAGGCCGAGCGGCGGGACGCCAACCCCGGCGAGCGCGACTACCCGGGGCGGTTCAAGAGCGAGGCGGCGACGGTGATCGCGATGGCCTCGGCGCACTGGGGCGAGGACGCCGCGGCGCGTGACCTCGTGCGGGTGGCGCTGCCGCTGACCCCCATCACGAGCAGCGAGTGGGATCTCCTGACCGCCCTCGAGCGCGAGCGGGCCCTCGGCGACGGCGTCGTCGCGGTGAAGGCCGGCGGGCGCTGGATGGACCGCTGGGAGGTGACCGCCGACGAGTATCTGGGGTGCGTCGCCGCCGGGAAGTGCCGCCGGCCGAGCCCGACGACCTGTGGGCACGCGCGCGGGCAGTCGAGCGACGACAGCTGGGACGACCACATGGGGAGCTACTGCTTCTCGTTCTCGCCGAACGACTATCCGATGAACTGGCTGCCGCGCGCGGACGCCGCAGCCTACTGTGCGTGGCGGGGGGGCGAGCTCCCGAGCGCGAGCGAGTGGAAGGCGGCGGCCCGCGGCGCGAGCTGGGCGCCCCAGTCCGACAACCTCCTCGACGAGGAGAGCTGCATCCTCACGGCCGTCCCCTTCGGCTCCCCCGCGTGCGAGGACGCGATGGACGCGGCCCTCATCGCCGCCAACCTGTTCGACGGCTACCTGGGTCTGGCCCCGCGCGGGGTCTTCCCGGTCGGGCGCACGGCCGACGGCGTCGAGAACCTGCTGGGCAACGTCCGTGAGTGGGTCCGTGACGGCGACAACCGGGCCGCGGGCTGCGACTACCACGACGCGCCGGGGACGGTCAGCGGGGCGCCGTGCAACGGGCTCGTTCGCGAGGTCCCGACGGTGGCCAGCGGCCGCGTCGGGTTCCGCTGCGTGTACGATGACAAGCCGTCGAGGACCGCCGCCGAGCAGGCCGCGCGGAGCAAGAAGGCCCGCCCGTCGAAGGGCGGCAAGACCCCCAAGGTCAAGTGGGTGAAGGTCCCAGCCGGGAGCTTCATGAGGAGGGCCGAGCCGACCTACGCCGAGCTCGACGTCGCCAGCGCCGACCAGGCCGCCATCGACGCGGTCGCGCGCGAGGTCGAGGGGCTCTCGTCGGGCGAGCTGACCGGGCTCGTGAAGGGCCTGCGCGAGCGCCACATCGGCGGCAAGCTCACCAGCTTCCAGGTGAACGAGCTGGTCGTCCGCGGGAAGTACCGGGGGCGCTCGCCGAAGCAGGTCTTCGCGCTCCTCTTCGAGCTGATCGAGCCGCAGGAGAAGGACAAGGACCAGCGCGCGGCCAACGACCGCGCCAACGAAGAGCTCCAGGTCAGCGTCTATCACAGCGGCGCGTTCAGCGTCTGGGCGCGGGAGCTCAAGAAGAAGCGCGAGGAGCTGACGCCGGACGAGCAGCGGGAGGCGCTCTGGAACTACCTCATCAGCTACCGCGGCAACGACGAGACGCTGACCCGCCGCCGCGCCCCGGTCGAGCGCATCGAGCGGCTCCCGCGCTGGTCCGACTCGCGGGCGCCGGGCTGTCTCGGGCAGCGCCCCGGGATGTGCCTCGACCTGACCGGGATCGAGGGCGAGAAGCTCACCGACGGCGGCTACATCCGAAAGGAGGAGGCGAAGGTCGCGGCGTTTTCGCTGATGGCGACCGAGGTCACCCAGAAGATGTACCGCGAGGCGACCGGTCAGACGCCGTCGTGGGTCGCCTGCGACGACTGCGCGGTGACCCAGGTCAGCTGGGACGAGGCCGAGGCCTTCTGCAAGAAGATCGGCGCTCGCCTGCCGACCCACGACGAGTGGGAGATCGCGGCGCGCGGCAAGGCGGACAGCGACCGCTACGCGAAGCTCGCCGACCTGCCGTGGGCCTGGGGATCGGGGAACGAGCCACCGAAGGTGAGCGAGGGCGACGCCAATGGCTTCGGGCTCTACGGGATGCTCGGCGGGGTCTGGGAGTGGGTCGCGGACAACTACGACGGTCATCGCGACTACCAGAAGGTCCTGCGGGGGGGATCGTGGGCGAGCGATCCGCGGACGCTGACGGCGTCTCAGCGGGTCGGGTACATGCGCCGGATGCGCTCCGATTTCGTGGGCTTTCGATGCGCCAAATGAGCCGGGCATGGTATAGGCGGCGGTCTTGAATTGGGAGGGCCCCGTCCGTCGTGAGCAGCGCAGCCGAACAGTCCGAGAGCCCGCGGAGCCCCGCGGACACCGAGAGCGCCGACACCGAGGTCGACGTCGCCAGTGACGACGAGGCGCGCGTGCCGGCGCTGTCCGACAACGTCACCGTCCTCGAGTACGAGGGGCGAACGCTCTACGTCGTCGGCACGGCGCACGTGTCCCAGGCGAGCGTGGACGAGGTCCGGCGGGTCATCGCCGAGGTGCGGCCCGACACGGTCTGCATCGAGCTGTGCCAGGCGCGCTACACGGCGCTGACCGATGAGCAGCAGTGGAAGAAGCTCGACATCTTCAAGGTCATCAAGGAGGGCAAGACGCTCTTTCTGCTGGCCAACCTCGCGGTGGGCGCCTACCAGCGGCGCCTCGGCGAGGAGCTCGGCGTCAAGCCGGGCGCGGAGCTCCTGGCCGCGGCCCAGGCCGCCGAGGCCGTCGGCGCCGAGATCGTGCTCGCGGACCGGGACATCCACGTCACGCTGAAGCGAACGTGGGGCAACCTCGGCTTCTGGAAGAAGAGCAAGCTCCTCGGGGCGATCGTCGGCTCGCTCTTCGCCAAGGACGACGGGGCCGACGCGGTCCAGATCGAGGACCTCAAGGAGAAGGCGCACCTCTCGGAGATGATGGCCGAGTTCGCGCGCCTGATGCCCGAGGTGAAGGAGCCGCTCATCGACGAGCGGGACCAGTTCCTGATGTCGAAGGTCCGCGAGGCCCCCGGCGACGAGGTCGTCGCGGTGGTCGGCGCGGGCCACGTCGCGGGGATGGAGCGCTGGAAGGACGAGCCCATCGACCGCGAGCGGCTCAACCAGCTGCCGAAGAAGAAGCGGTGGCTCGGCCTCCTCAAGTGGATCGTCCCGGCGCTCCTGCTCGCGGCGTTCTACTTCGGCATCACCAACCAGGACAGCCCCTCGAGCTTCGCCGAGCTGGCGCTGGCCTGGGTGCTCCCCAACTCGGTCGTCGCGGCGGTCCTGACGGCGGTGGTCGGCGGGACCCTCGTCAGCATCGTCACGGCGTTCTTCGCCTCGCCGATAACCTCCCTGAACCCGCTCCTCGGCGCCGGGATGGTGGTCGGCCTGGTCGAGGCCTGGCAGCGCAAGCCCACGGTCGAGGACTGCGAGAACATCAACCGCGACGTCCAGAGCTTCAAGGGCTTCTTCCGAAACCCGTTCACGCGGGTGCTCATCGTCGCCGTCGCCGCGACGATCGGCAGCGCCGTGGGCGCCTGGATCGGCCTCGGCTGGGTCGTCACCCTGGTCAGCTGACCGCGGCGCGCCGGCGGACGAGACGCCCGCCGGCCATCTTCCGCTGCTCGCCCCGTCGGCTCGCGGTCGTCCCGAGGCTGTCGCATTGACCGTGAGCGACAGGGGTTGAGAGCAGCGGACACGTCCAAGCGCCCGGTGCGGGCGAGACGCACACACTCCACGGCTCACAGGTGACTCGCAAACGGAGTGTGGGCGTCTCGCCCGCACCAACCGTCGCCGATCCCCGAGCCCCCGGCCCCGTTCTGGCCTCTTGCGACAGCCTCGTCCCGACCGCTACGGACCGTTGTAGCGGGTCGTCATCACCGTGATGGGGCGGAGCTCCGGGGCGTCGGGGTCGAGTCCGAGGGCCTCGGCGCTGTCGGCGCGGACGGGCCTGAGATAGAGCGTCGCCTCGACCGGTGGCGTCAGCGACAGCGTCCTGGCGATGGACGCTCCGGGCGCGAGCGCCGCCGGGTGGACCTCGTCCGCCTCGGTCGGGAGCGGGACGGCGACGCCGTCTCGGGTCATCTCGGCGACGAGCGTCAGGGCCCGCGGCACTCCGGCGTCGGCGCTACGGACCTCCACCCAGAGCTCCCGAACGAGCGTCGCGCCCGTGGGCACGCTGTGGCCGCCGCGAGCGTTGGTCAGGCGCACGGTCACACCGTCGCTCTCCGCCTCGACCGTCAGCTCGAGGGCGCCGGCGACGAGCGCCGCGGCAGCTTCTCGGCGCTCGGCCAGCAGCGTCGCGCCGCGTCCCCAGGGCGGGGTCACGCTGACGAGGCCGTGGTCGCCGCGGCCGTCGACCCGCGGGAAGTGACACGACTGGCACGTCAGACCGGCCTCGGCCGCCGGGCTCTCGAGGAACTCGTCCCAGGTCGACTCGACGAAGTGCTCGGGCCCGGTCAGGACGTGGCAGGTCGCGCACAGCTCCGAGGCCGCGAGGAACCGGCCCGGGCGCGTGGCGTGGGGCGTCGGGCCCGTCGGCGGGCGGGGGGACGCGATGGGCGCCGTCGGCTCGACGACCAGCAGCGCGTCCCGGGTGCCGCGATTGCCGACGGCCTGGTGGCAGGTCACGCACCCGATCCGGTCGCTGCCGTCGTGACCGGGCGCGTGGCAGCCCTCGCACCGCTGGGCGACCGCCTCCCCCCAGGTGACGCGGACCTCCGCGACGAGCGCGCGGAACACGGGGGAGTCGCTGCTCCGACCGTGCGGAGACTCGACCCAGGCGGCGTACTCGCGGGTGTGGCAGGCGCCGCAGGACTCGCTCGACGGGTCGATCGAGGCGGCGGGGGCGCCCGCGGATGGCCCGAAGGCGGTGTCGCAGCCGGCGAGCAGCAGCATCGCGAGCGGCAGGAGGCGCGTCATGGTGGCGCCCATGCTCAGAGGTGCAGCTGGAGGCCGATCCCGACCTGGGCGCTGTCCATCCGGCTCAGCTCGTCGTCGACGGCGGCGGTCCAGGCGTCGACCGCGCGCTCGTGGCCCCAGTAGCCCTGGTAGGTCGCGTCCACGAAGAGCGAGAGCTGGTCGGAGAGCTCCACCTCGGCCCCGATCCCGACGTGAACGCCGAACTGCACGTCCTCGCTGTCGACGCCGCCGTCGTCCCCCGCGCTGTCGAAGGTGAGCATGCTGCAGAGCCCCGCGAGCCCGCGGACGCGGAAGCCGGGCAGGAGCTCGAGCGGGACGTAGAGGTTGAAGCCCGACGGCAGGTTGATGCGCGTCCCGCCCGAGACGGTCACGTCGAGGAGCTCGCTGAAGACCTCGATCCCGAGCAGGTCGAGGGGCTCCCAGCGGACGCGGAAGCCGATCCCACCCGCGTCGTAGCTCCCGGCCCAGCGGGAGTAGTAGGCGGAGATCCCGAAGTCGCGGTCGAAGGCGCCGCTGTCGTCGCGCTTGGTGACGGCGGGCGGCCCGTACGGGTCGGAGTCGTATCGATAGCCCGGGTCGTAGCCGTCGCCGCGCGGGGCGGCCGACGCGGCGGGGACGAGGAGCGCCAGGGCGAGGGCGCCGGCGGTGAGCCGGCCGAAGTTCGACAGGGCAGGGTGGGAAGTGCGCACGGTGGGCCTCCGGGACGAGCGTGTTCCGGTGGAACACCGCGCGCTGGTCCAGGTGTCACTCCGAGATGTCGACCTCGGTCCTGCGCCGCCCATGTCGACCCGCGCCGTCCGTGAACGCGCGCGCGCCGCGCAGCATCTCGCCGGCGGCGAGGGTCCGGCGACCGAGGGCGTGCTCTGCGGCCAGCGCGGCCTCCTCCGAAAGCCCCCACTGCCCGAGGGTCGAGGCGCGGTCGTTGCGCAGGCAGACCGGCGGCAGCGCGGCGATCTCCGCGGCGAGGGCCTCCGCGGCAGCCCGGCTGGTGCCGTCGGGGACGAGCCGGTTGGCGAGCCCCCAGGAGAGCGCCTCGGCGGCGCCCACCGGTCGGCCGGTGAGGATCATGTCCAGGGCGCGCGACTGGCCGATGAGCCGGGGCAGCCTGACGGTCCCCCCGTCGATGAGCGGGACGCCCCAGCGCCGGCAGAACACGCCGAAGGTCGCGCTCTCCTCCGCGACGCGGAGGTCGCACCAGAGGGCCAGCTCCAGCCCGCCGGCGACCGCGTAGCCGGCGACGGCCGCGACCACGGGCTTCGAGAGGACCATCCGCGTCGGACCCAGGGGCCCGTCGCCGTCGGGGGCGACGCGGTTGGGGGTGCCGGCGCTGATCGCCTTGAGGTCCGCGCCGGCGCAGAAGTGGCCGCCCCGACCCCAGAGGACCATGGCGCCGACGCGCTCGTCGGCGTCGAGCTCACGGAACGCCTCCGCGAGGGCCTCGGCCGTGGGCCTGTCGATCGCGTTGCGGGCGTGGGGGCGGTCGAGGATCACGGTCGCGACTCGCCCCGACCGCGCGATGAGTACCTCTGCAGCCATGACGCTCCTCCGAACCGGGGCAAGGCGATGGTGGACAATGTCGCCGCGATCGGCTTTTCTCTGCCTTCCCCACGGTGCTTGCAGGCTACGGTTCACGGACATGACGGACAATGGCTTCGACTTTCTCACCCTGACGATCCCAGTGGTCGCCGGGGTCGTCGGTTGGGTGACCAACGTGCTCGCCGTGAAGATGATGTTCCACCCGGTCGAGTTCGTGGGCATCAAGCCGTTCCTGGGCTGGCAGGGGATCGTCCCGGCGAACGCGCTGCGGCTCGCCAACACCGGCCTCAAGCTCGTGACTTCGCAGCTCCTCAAGGTCCCCGAGCTGTTCGAGGACTTCGACTCCGAGCAGTTCGTCGACGAGCACGGCTCGCGCATCCGCGACCTGACCCGCAAGAGCATCGCCGAGAAGGCCTCCGAGCACTTCCCGCAGATGTGGAACGCCCTGTCGCCCCAGATCAAAGAGCAGGTCTTCACCCTCGCCGAGACCGAGGTGATGAAGATGAGCGCCGACGTGATGGAGCATGCCGCCGAGCACATCGAGGACCTCCTCGACGTCGAGCAGGTGGTGACCGACGCGGTCCTGGCCGACAAGGAGCTGATGAACCGGGTCTTCCTGACGGTGGGCTCCAAGGAGTTCAAGTTCATCGAGGCGTCGGGCTTCTACTTCGGCTTCCTCTTCGGGCTCGTGCAGTTCCTGGTCTGGGTGCTCTACCCGGCCGTCTGGGTCCTGCCCGTCTTCGGCTTTCTGGTCGGTTATGTGACCAACTGGGTGGCGCTGAAGCTCATCTTCGAGCCGCGGGAGGCCAAGAAGGTGGGGCCTGTGACCGTGCAGGGGCTCTTCCACAAGCGCCAGGCGGCCATCGCGAAGGAGTTCAGCGAGATCGTCAGCCGCCGGGTCTTCACGGCCTCGAACCTCTTCGTGGAGTTCTCCAAGGACGCCTCGCGCGAGGCGATGATGGCGATGGTCCGGGAGAAGGCCCAGGCCCTCATCGAGCGCTACAAGTCGAACCCGATGGCGGCGATGATGATGAAGCCGGACGTCGTCGCGCAGCTCGAGGCGGATCTGCTGCGCGAGGTCGAGGGCGAGATGTACCGCGAGGGCGGCATGATCTACGCCTTCACCGACAAGTCCGAGGAGATCCGGCAGAAGCTGGTCGAGCGCATGGCGGTCATGGACCCCGAGGGCTTCGAGAACGTGCTGCGCCCGGCCTTCAAGCAGGACGAGTGGAAGCTCATCGTGGCGGGCGCGGTGCTCGGGCTCGCGGCCGGCATCGTCCAGCTCGTGACCCTGTTCGCCGACAAGGTCCTGCAGTAGGGACCCGCCGTGGCGACCCTCGTCCTCGTCCGACACGGTCAGGCCGGCACCTACGAGGCCGTGTACGATCAGCTCTCGCCGCTCGGTGAGCGGCAGATGGCCGCCCTCGGTCGTTACTGGGGCGAGCGTGGGCGCCCCATCTCGCGGGCCTTCGTCGGCCCCCTGGTCCGTCAGCGACGCTCGTTCGCGGCCTTCGAGGCCGGGCTCGCCGAGCGCGGCGGCGCCGTCCCGGCGCGCGTCGACGAAGCGGGGCTGGTCGAGTACGACGCGCTGACCATGATGCAGCTGGCGCTGCCCAGGATTCAGGCCAGCGACCCGGTGGTGGTCGCCGAGAACGAGGCGGCGGCGGCCGCGCCGAGCGAGCGTCAGCGTCGAAGGCACATGGAGCGGCTCTTCCAGCACGTCTCGCGGCGCTGGGTGAAGGGCGAGCTCGACGTCCCGGAGGTCGCGCCGTTCGCCGACTTCCGGCGCGGGGTCGAGGGCGCGCTCGAGCGGATGGTAGGTGACGCGACCAACGGCGACACGACCCTGGTCTTCACCTCGGGCGGGGTCGTCGCGGCGGCGCTCGGGCACGTGCTCGGGCTCAGCGACGAGAAGGTCCTCGAGCTCAGCTGGATCGTGCGGAACGCCGCGTTCACCGAGATCCTCTACAGCAGCGAGCGCATGAGCCTCTTCGGCTTCAACGCCATCCCGCATCTCGACGCCGATCCGTCGCTGGTGACGCTGCGCTGAGGCCGCCGGCGGGGCGGCTTGCAACTTGACGGGCGCGGGGGGAACCTCTCCGGCGGGCGCGCTCCGGCAGGCGCGCCGCTCGTGACTCCCGAGGAGGCCCCATGGACTTCGCCCGACCCGACCACGTCGAAGCGCTGCTCGACCGCGCACGAGCGCTGCTCGACGCCCACGTCATCCCGCTCGAGGGGAGGCTCCTCGCCGAGGGCTTCGACGCCGTCACGGGCGACCTCGACCGGGCCCGGGACGCCGTCCGCGAGGCCGGGCTTTGGGCGCCGGCGCTGCCCGAGGAGGCCGGCGGGATGGGGTTGTCGCTGCTCGACTTCGCGCACCTGAGCGAGCTCCTCGGCACGACCCCGCTCGGTCACTACGCCTTCAACGTGCAGGCGCCGGACATCGGCAACATGGAGATCCTGCACCACTTCGGGACGCCCGAGCAGAGAGCGCGCTGGCTCCTGCCGCTGGTGAAGGGCAATATCCGGAGCTGCTTCTCGATGACCGAGCCGCAGCTCGCGGGCTCGAACCCGGTGATGATGGACACGACGGCGGTCGTCGACGGCGACGACTACGTCATCAACGGCCGGAAGTGGTTCACGTCGTCGGCCGACGGCGCGGCCTTCGCCATCTGCATGGCGGTCACCAACCCCGACGCGCCGAGCCCGCACCAGCGCGCGAGCCAGATCATCGTGCCCCTCGACACCCCAGGCTTCCGGCTGGTCCGAAACATCCCGGTCATGGGGGACGTCGGCGAGGGCTGGATGAGCCACGCCGAGGTCGCCTACGAGGACTGCCGCGTCCCGCGGTCGAACCTCCTCGGCGCCGAGGGGGCCGGCTTCACCATCGCTCAGGCGCGGTTGGGGCCGGGGCGGATCCACCACACGATGCGCTGGATCGGCATCGCCGAGCGCGCGCTCGAGCTGATGTGCCGGCGCGCCGTCGAGCGCGAGATCGCGCCGGGGAGGGCGCTCGGGACGCGCCAGACGGTGCAGAACTGGATCGCCGAGAGCCGCACGGCGATTCACGCCGCGCGCCTGATGGTGCTGCAGGCGGCGTGGAAGCTCGACGCGGTCGGGTCGAAGGCGGCGCGGGACGAGGTCTCGATGATCAAGTTCTACGTCGCCGGCGTGCTCCAGGAGGTCCTAGACCGGGCGATCCAGGTCCACGGGGCGCTCGGCGTGACCGACGACACGCTGCTGTCGTTCTGGTTCCGTCACGAGCGGGCCGCGCGCATATACGACGGCCCGGACGAGGTCCACAAGGCGGTGATCGCGCGGCGCATGCTGAACGGCTACGGCCTGAAGGTGCCGCGTTGAGCGCGCCGTCCATCGACGGCGCGGCGCCGGTCCGCGACGGCGAGGCGCTCGACCTCGAGGCGCTCCGCGGTTGGTTGGACGAGGCTGCGCCGGAGCTCACGGGCGACATCACGCTCTCGCAGTTCCCGGCAGGCCACTCGAACCTCACGTATCTCCTGACCATCGGCGACCGCGAGGTCGTCCTGCGGCGTCCGCCCTTCGGGACGAAGGCAGCGTCGGCCCATGACATGGGGCGGGAGCACCGGCTCTTGAGCGCGCTCCACCCGGTGTGGCCCCGGGTGCCGCGGCCGCTGGCCTACTGCGAGGACGACGCGGTCCTCGGCGCGCCGTTCTATCTCATGGAGCGCCTGCGCGGGGTCATCGTGCGCAAGCGCGTGCCCGAGGGCCTCGACGCGACGCCGACCGGGGTGGAGCAGCTGTGCGCCGGGATCGCGGACACCCTCGCCGAGGTGCACGCCGTGGACTGGCGCGTAGCCGGGCTCGACGGGATGTACAAGGGGGCCGGGTACGTCGAGCGGCAGGTCCGCGGCTGGACGCGGCGCTACGAGGCGGCGCGGACCGACGACGTCAAGACCGTCGAGCAAGCGGCCCGGTGGCTCGTGGAGCACCTGCCCGGCGAGGACAGCGACGCGACCCTCATCCACAACGACCTCAAGCACGACAACCTCGTGCTGGACCCCGCGGACCCGGCGCGGGTCGTGGGCCTCCTCGACTGGGAGATGGCGACCATCGGGGATCCGCTGATGGACCTCGGGACGACCCTCGGCTACTGGGTCGAGGCGACCGATCCGCCGCACATCCAGGCCTTCGCCTTCTGCCCGACCAACGTCCCCGGCGCCTGGAGCCGCGCGCGGCTCGTCGACGAGTACGCCAGACGCAGCGGGCGCGAGATCGATAACCCCGTGTTCTATTTCGTCTACGGGCTCTTCAAGCTCGCGGTGGTCGCCCAGCAGATCTACCGCCGCTTCAAGCTCGGGCAGACCCAGGACAAGCGCTTCGCGCGCTTCCTCATGGGCGTCCACGCCCTCGGCGACCTCGCCACCCGCGCCATCGACCGCGGCCGCGTAGACCGCCTGGGCTGACCGACGTCGACGGTCGTCAGTCGAAGACGACCGTGGTGTTGCCGTGGACGAGGACGCGGTCCTCGAGGTGCCAGGTGACGGCGCGGGCGAGGACCTCGCGCTCGATGTTGCGGCCCATGCGGACGAGCTGCGCGGCGTCGTGCTTGTGGCTGACCCGCGTCACGTCCTGCTCGATGATGGGGCCGGCGTCGAGCTCAGCGGTGACGTAGTGCGCGGTGGCGCCGATGAGCTTCACGCCGCGGTCGTGCGCCTGGTGATAGGGGCGGGCACCGACGAAGGCAGGCAGAAACGAGTGGTGGATGTTGATGATCCGGTTCGGGAAGCGCTGGACGAAGCCCTCGGTCAGGATCTGCATGTAGCGCGCGAGGACGACGAGCTCCGTGTCGTCGCCGAGGAGCTCGATGAGCTTCGCCTCCGACGCCGCCTTGTCGCCCTTGACGCTCGGGACGTGGTGAAACGGGATCCCCATCTCGCGGACCGCCGCCTCGCAGGTTCGATGGTTCGAGATGACCGCGGTGATGTCGGCGTGGAGCTCGCCCCGCTTGTGCCGCCAGAGCAGCTCGAGCAGCGCGTGATCCTGCTTCGACGCGAGGATGACCGTGCGCTTTCGGTGGCGGGCGAAGGACACCCGCCAGTCCATCTCGTAGCGCTCACCGAGGACCCGCCCGAAGGCGTCCTCGAGGGCCTCGCCGCTGAGGTCGAGGTTGGGGGTCGTGAACTCGACCCGCATGAAGAAGCGGCCGCCCGTGCGCTCGGTCGAATACTCGTGGAGCGAGGTGATGTTCGCGCCGTGGTTGTAGAGGAAGCCCGTCACGGCCGCGACGATCCCGGAGCGGTCCGGGCACGCGATGAGGAGGCGCGCGGTGTGTTCGAGGCCCGCGTCGCCCCGCGAGGACATCTAGCGGCCGCCCCGCGCGGCGGCGCGACGGTCGGCGCGAACCGTGGGCGCGGTCCGGCGCGAGCGCTGCGGGAGGCCGGGGATCATCAGGTCGTCGCGGCCGAAGTAGCGCATCACGGCGTTCACGATCGCGGCGTCGTCGTCGAGGCCGTCCTCGCTCGCGAGGTCGTGGCCCCCGTCGCCGTCGTCCTGGATGACGAAGAAGCGAACGGCCGCCTGGATGATGCGGAGGTTGTTCTCGCCGGTCTTCTCGTTGATCGACCGCAGGAGCGCCTGCAGGGCGTCGGCGATCTGGTCGCCGAGCCGAACGTTCGCGCGCCCGTACTTCTTGTAGGCGGTGTGGATGACGCGGCGGTACGACTCGACGATGTGGGGGAGCGACTCGACGGGGATCAGGTCCTCGTCGAGGAGCTGCTTGAGCATCTCGCGCGCCCCCTCGGGGACCCCTGGCATCCTGAGGATGTGAGACATGTTCTACGAATCCCGTCTGCTATCTCTGGGGCCGACCGTGCCGAGCACCCCGACAGAGTAGTCTGCGCCCCCGTCAGCGACAAGCGTGCGCGCACCAGACCGGCGTCATTGGCCGGTGAGGGGAGGTGAGATGGGACCGGCGCCGGGCTCGGTGTCGATCCGCGTCAGGCACAGCGGGTCCGGGTCATCGCCGCGCAGGATCGCGAAGCCCACGGCGCCAGGCTGCCCCGAGACGCGCCACGCGTTGATGGTCAGCCTGTCGCCGACCACGGCCTCGCGCCGATAGAGGATCGTCGACCGGACATTGTACCCCCCGGCGCCGAGCTCGGGCGGGAAGACGCCGGCTTCGGCCGCCGTGATGCGCGCGTCGTCACAGTACGACAGCCAGGTCGCGGCGTTGACGTGGCTGAAGATGTCGAGCTCGCGCGGCGGCACCACGATGTCGTGGGAGAACTCGCCGGCCTCTGGGGAGGGGGGACGAACGTCGAGCCCGAGCCCGGGGTGGACGACCTCGGGGGGCTCGAAGAAGGAGGTCGCGACGCCCTCGACGCGGCGCTGCGCCGCTGGCTGATGGGCCGTCGGTGGGTGCGCCTCGAGCTCGGCCGCCTGGGCCCGCGCGATGTCGCGGAGCCGGTCGGGGATGCGCACCATGCGCCGGCTGGGGCCGATCCAGACGCCGGTCACGTGAGCCCGGGCGACCAGCGCACCGTCGGACTCCCGGAGGAGCTCGTGGTAGACGCCGGCGGTCGAGCGGCCGACCTTGTCGAAGCGCGTCCGAATGACGAGGTGCACCCCCTGACCGAGGTGGCGCAGGACCTCGATGGTCTGCTCGCGGACGACGAAGAAGTGCCCGGCGTGGACGAGGTCGACGAGGCCGAGGCGCGGGTCGCGCATCATCAGCCAGCGCTTGTGCTCGAAGAACCGGAAGATGATCGGCATCGGGACGGTGCCGGTGTAGTCGGTCTCGTAGCCGCGGGTGACGAGGCGCTCCTCGAAGGGGCGCATCAGGAGATCGCCGACGGGGACCGTGCCACTCGTCGTGCTCATCGGGTGAACACCAGGGGCGAGCCGCACGCCCCGCATCGGGGGGCCGCCGTCAGGGCCTTGTTGCGCGCGAGGCGGTTCTTCCGGCCGCACGCCGCGCTCGGGCACAAGACCAGCAGGTACTCGGTCGCCGCGGCCTCGGGCTTCTTCTCGAAGGCCGCCTTCAGATCCTTGAGCGGGTCCGCGGCGCCGGGCTGCTGAGGCGGCGCCTGTGACCGCGCTCTCCGCTCGCGCTCGGCGGCCAGGATGCGCGCCTCGACCTCGTCGAGGTCCGCCCGCTGCTCGAGCTCACGAAAGCGCGCCTCGAGCTCGAGGTCGGTGTCTCCGAGCAGCTCGCCGAGCAGGATGTCTTCGTCGTCGTATCCGGGCATGGCCCCTCCGTTCGAGCGGCCGGAGCATAGCCGAAAACGATGGCCGCGGGGGGCGCCGCTTTCACGGCGTCGACGTCGGCCGTCGTGGAATCGGCGCCACCACGGCACGAAAAAGGGGAGCCCGCGATGGGCTCCCCTCGTCTTCTGTCGCACGCGCGATGGACGTCGGCCTCAGTGGAAGCTGTAGGTGAAGTCCAGGTACGCGCCGAGCATGGACAGCGAGTAGTCACCGGCCTTGGAGCAGGCCTGGCACGGGCGCTCGCTGAGCCCCTCGTTGATGTCGTCCTGGGTGACCTCGGCGCTGCCGCTTCGGTAGGCCAGGGCGAAGTTCAGGTCCCAGGTGTCTCCGGGCTTGTAGCCGAAGCCCAGGGTCCCGGTGTAGCTCGGCCCGGGGGGCGTGCCGAACGCGCTCGGCCACTTCTTGTGGGTGGCCTGGCTGTCGAAGATGAAGCCGCCGCGCAGGAAGTAGGTGCCGGCGAAGCCGTACTCCACGCCGAACCGCAGGGTGTGCGTGTCCATCCAGCGGAAGACGCTGTTCACGTCGATGATGATCGCTGGATCGGTCTCGATGTTGAGCTCGTCCTCCTGGCTCTGGAACGTGTACTCGTAGTCGAGCACGAAGGCGAGGGGCTCGAGGTTGACGCGCACGCCGGTGCCGAGCTTGGACGGCAGCACCAGGGTACCCTTCGCCTTTCGCTTGGGGTCCTCGGCGAGCAGGACCGCCGCGTCGTCGGTGATCTCCGTCTCGGTCTTGTGGCGGTAGACCACGCCGATCTGGAGCTCCGGGATCGGGTCCCACTGCGCGCCGAAGCGGAGCCCCGCGAGGTTCCACCCTTCGAGCGTGAAGTCGAGGGGCAGGTCGGGGACCTTCAACCGATCGAGGCTGACCGAGCTGATGCGGTAGCCGGCGCCCAGCTTGACGTTCCCCGGCAGCGCGAAGGACACGCTGGGCGAGATCTCGAGGAAGACCACGCTCGTCGTGTTCTCGGTCTCGGCGCTCGCGCCGCTCCTCGTGTACTTGTACGTCGCGCCAGCCGAGGCCACCGGGTAGAACGCCAGGCCCGCCGCGAACCAGTCGGTGAACTTGTAGCTCACGGCGATCAGCGGCGCGACGGCGACGATCGGCTCCGAGTCGACGTTGGTCGGCTCGGCCTCCGGCGAGGACGTGATGTTCCCGTAGATGAACGTGGCGTCCACCATCAGGGTCAGGCCCTGGGTCCGGACCAGCCCCGCCGGGTTGTGGAAGATCGCCGACGGATCATCCACGTAGCCGATCGCGGCGCCGCCCATCCCCATGTGCTCCGCGGAGTACAGGATGGGGGTGTCCCAGCCGGCGGCAAACGCCGGCGACGCCGAGAGCAGCGTTGCCAGCGTCAGCGCGGCACGTAGTGCGTGCCGTCGCATCATTGCTGCGGCAGGCCCGAGCAGTCGTAGAACTCCTGGGTGCAGTTCACGCCGGCGTCGTTGTCGCCGTTGCGGCAGTCGACGCACGGCTGCGCGCTGGCGTCCGAGGCGCACTTGGCCAGGCAGTGCTGGGCGGCGCAGAGGACGGCGCCGACGTAGCAGCCCGTGCAGCCGTCGCTGAGGCCGACCGGCTCGATGTTGTTGTCGGTGTTGCCGTTCGTCATGCAGTCCTCGGCGCAGGTCTTGGCGCCGTCGAAGTCACCGGACAGCGCAAACGAGACGCAGACGCCGGTGCCGCACTGGCTGGCCACGGCGCTCGGATCGGCCTTGGAGGTGTCCTGGATGCGCGCGAGGTCGTCGGTGCCGGTGCACTGGTCGACGGCGGCGGTGGTGTCCGCCTCGCTGGTGTCCGAGCCGCCGGTGTCGGCCGTCACGGTGTCGGTCGTGTTGGTGTCGGTAGTCGAGCTATCGCCGTCGTCACCGCAGGCGGCGAAGGCGAGGGACAGGCCTGCGAGGCCGACGATGAGGATACGGGTCCACTGCTTCACTTCAGGGTCTCCTGACTGAGTTGCGCACTCATGGTGGGACGCGTGTGACGCGCCCCACGCTCCGGGGGGCGATGCTCCGTGACGGACGGTCTGCATCGGGTTGCGGCGCCTATCATGCGCAGGTGGCTCGCGCAACGCAAGGCCACCCGGAACGGCGTTCGCGGCCAGCGTGCGAGCGGTCGAGGCCGATCGCGTCGACGACCGCGCGAGGATCAGGCTTCGCCGCGCATCTCGTCGCGCTGGCGCTCGAGCTCGTCGTCGAGGACCTTGCAGATCTCGGCTTCCCGCGCCGTGAGCCCAATCCCGATGAAGGCGATGCGGGTGTCGCCGCTGACCGGGGTGCTGTCCCAGTCGAGCTGACCGGGGAGGCCGTTGATGGAGCGCGCGCCGTCCCAGCAGCGCAGGATCCCCTTGAAGCGCGCGATCTGGCCCCCCGGGAGGTTCAGCATCTTGTGGCCGAACATCAGGCGGTCGTAGCAGACGCGGCTCGAGCGATAGACGAAGGCCTCGAACTCGGCCGGCAGCGACCCTTCCCAGCTGGCGCGGACGGCGCGCGGCGTGAACTCCTCGTAGGGGATGGACATCGCGACGCCGCGGCTGACCTGGCCCATGTAGGTGTAGACGATCTGCGCTTCGTCGTTGCGCTCCTGGATACGTCGCTTGATCTCGTCGAGGGCGGCCCCGGGCGCCTTGTCGGTCTTGTTGATGACCACCACGTCGGCCACGTCGAGCTGGGCCCAGAGCTGGGGGGCGAAGTGGGTGTCGTGGGCCTCGAACGCCCCGGCGTCGATGACGACGACGGTCGGCGCGAAGCGCACGTTCTTCGCGATGATGGGGTCGTTGGCGAGCTCGGAGGAGACCTGGGCGATCTCGGTGACGCCGCTGGTCTCGATGAAGACGCGGCCGAACTTGCCCTCCTCGACGAAGGCGCGGGTCGGCTCGAGGTAGCTCTTGGCCTGGCTGCCGCGCCCGGTCGCGCAGATCTGGCGGACCATGGCGCCGCTGGCCTCGATCATGCCGCCGTCGAAGCCGTCTTCCGCGTACTCGCCGACGACCACGCCGGCCTGGATCTCGGCCGGCCCCTCGAGCAGGTGCCGCAGGCACGTCGTCTTACCGGAGCCCAGGATCCCCGTGATGATCTGAAGCGTCGTCATGAACCGTCCTCGAGTGATCGAGTGATGTCAGAGTCGCGAGACCATAGCAGCGGTCGCCGGTGGCCGCACCTCGCCGGCTCGTCGTCGGTGCGAACCGCGCGCCGATACGGCTTGCACGCGGCGCTCGGGTCGCTAAGGTCGCCGCACGCCGCCCCACCAGACCGACGCGGAGGCAAGGCCATGGTCGCGACCCCGAACCGGAACGTGCAGCTCGATCGCTCGATGCGCTCGAGCGGCATCACGCTGACCCCCGGGATGGCCATCTGCCAGACCGATCTCCCGCTCGACTGGTACCAGGAGGAGTTCAAGCCGTACGCCGAGGAGTACATGGCGCTGCCGGACCGGACGCCGGAGACGGTGCTGCCGTGGATGGATCGCTACATGATCCCGGCGCTCGACCACTTCGGTGACGAGCTGATGCTCTTGGCCCACTTCTACATGGGCGGCGAGATCGTGAAGCTCGTCGAGCGCTATGGCGGGCAGATCGCCGACTCCTACGCGCTCGCGCTCCAGGCCGTGCGCCACCCGGAGAAGAAGGTCTTCGTCGAGTCGGCCGTGCACTTCATGGCCGAGACCATCGCGCTCCTCAAGCACGACCATCAGGACGTGTGGATCACCAACCCGAAGTCGGGCTGCACGATGGAGGCGCTGGCCAAGGAAGACATGGTGCTGCCGGTCTTCGACGACCTGTACGGGCGCTACGGCGACGACCTGCTGGTGGTCTGCTACATGAACACCAGCGGCCGCATCAAGGCGCTCGCGGGGCGCACGGGTGGGTCCGTGTGCACGTCGGCGAACGCCGGGATCATCATGAAGTGGGCGCGCGACCAGGGGAAGAAGGTCTTCTTCGTTCCGGACCGGCACCTGGGCGAGAACAGCGGTCGCGCGGTCGGCTACACCGATGAGGACATGTACCTCTGGCCCGGCGGCTGGGACGGCATGAAGCGGCGGGTCGACGGGATGAGCGCCGCCGAGCTGACCAAGCTCGACAAGGCCGACCTCATCCTCTGGGGCTCGTACTGCGGCGTCCACACCCACTTCCGCCCGGCCCACGTCGACTACTGGAAGGAGCGCGGCTACCGCGTCCTCGTTCACCCCGAGTGCGAGCACGAGGTGGTGAAGCTGGCCGACGGCTCGGGCTCGACGAACTACCTCTGGAGCGAGCTGACCAACGCGCCGAAGGGCGCGAAGGTCGCCGTCGGCACCGAGGGGCACTTCGTCCGCAACGCCATCGAGCAGTTCGGCAAGCGGGGCGTCGAGGTCGTCAACCTCGCCGACGTCCCCGACCCGCGCTTCCCGTCGCTGGGCTGCGGCTGCGCGACAATGTCGCGAAACGACCCGCCGCACCTGGTGGCGATGCTGGATCTTCTCCGCAAGGGTACTCCCCCCGAGCTGAACCGCGTGCTCGCCGGCGACGCCGTCGACGAGGTGAGCGGCTGGCGCGAGCGCCTCGATCCGACCGATCAGGAGACCCTCCGGAAGGAGGCCCGCCGGTCCCTCGAGCAGATGATTACGCTGACGGAGGCCGCCAAGAAGGGCTGAAGCCGGGTCCGCCCGCGCCTACGCTTCCGCTCACGCCCGCGCCTCACGCCCGCGCTCCCGCTCACGCCTGCGCTCCCGCTCACGCCTGCGCCTCCGCTCACGCCTGCGCTTCCGCTCACGCTCGCGCCTACGCTTCCGCTCACGCCTGCGCTTCCGCCCGCGCCCGCGCCCGCGCCTACGCTTCCGCTCACGCCCGCGCCTACGCTTCCGCTCACGCCCACGCCTGCGCCTCCGCTCACGCCCGCGCCTACGCTTCCGCCCGCGCCCGCGCCCGCGCCCGCGCCCGCGCGTGAGCCAGCGCGCCTACAGCTCCGCGAGGAAGCCCCGAATGACCGCGGCGACCTCGTCCGGCCGCTCGATGGGGACGAGGTGCGTGCCGTCCACAGTCTCGAAGCGCGCGGACGGGCAGGTGCGGCGCCACATCGCCCACACCGCGTCGTTCATCAGGTTCGAGCGGCCGGCGCGGATGGCCAGCGTCGGCAGCGCCCGGAGCTTGCCGAGGGCCTGCCAGGCCCGCGGAGCGCGGGCGAAGATGGCGGCCTCCCACTCGCGGGGGAAGCGGAGACGGACGCCCCCGCCCGGCGCGTCCTCGACCATGGCGTCCACGCAGTCGCGGAGCCCGTCGTCGTCGACCTCCCGGAAGAGGCGCTTGCGGCGGAGGTTCTCGAAGACCGCGGCGCGGTCCGGCCAGCTGTCGCGCCGTCGCCGTGTCGCCCGCAAGAGCGCGCGTTTGGGCGGCAGGAGCCAGGTCGCGCGGTTGTAGAGGACGCGCCGGACCGGCGTGATGAGCACCGGGTCGACCAGGACGACGGCGCGGAACAGCTCGGGGCGTCGCGCGGCCGCGAAGGCCGTCGCCACCCCGCCGAGCGAGTGTCCGACGCCAATGACGGGCGCCCCGGACGACACCGAGGCGATGGTCTCGACGAGGTCGTCCCCGAAGGGGCGCCAGGGCGCGACCCGCGGGGCCGGCGCGTCCGACCAGAGCGGCCTGTGGAGCGCCCCGTAGACGGCGTGATCGCGCGCGAGCGACGCGAGGAGGCGCCGGTAGCACCCGGGCGGGAGGCCGTTCGCGTGGGCGAAGACGAGGGGTGGGCCCGCGCCGCCGTAGGGCTCGACGCGGGCGCGCCCCCTCGGGGAGGCCGGCTCAGCTCGCGTCAGCGTCTTCCTCGGCCTCGACCACGTCGGCGTCGTCGTCGATGACCTCGGCGCCGCTGGTGTCGTCCATCTCCTCGACGACGGTCTCGTCGGGCACGGGCTCGGGGCCCGGCTCGGGACCGGGCTCGGGGCCGACCTCGGGGTCGGGGAGCTCGGGCGGCCGCGGGAAGTCGAACTCGGCGCAGTCGAGGGGGTTCACCTGGCCCGGGTCCTCGCCGGACAGGCCGCAGTCGTACCACTCGTTCTCGCTGTCCCAGCCGCAGGTCCCGGGGTCGCCGGGGCTGCAGTCGGTCGCGATGACCTCGTTGTCGTTGCAGTAGACCGAGTACGCGTCCTGGCAGCAGCCGACGAAGGTCAGGTCGCCGCAGCCGTTGGTCTCGCACTTGCCGTCGGCCGTGCAGAAGTCGTCCTCGTTGGGGCAGGTGCCGCAGCTCTCACCACACTGGAAGCCACACTCGCGGTCACCGCAGGGGTCCTCCCCGCACTCCTCGCCGGGGCAGAGGTAGGGGAAGGAGACCGACGGCGACGAGTCCGCGTCTCCGAAGGTGCAGTAGTAGTACTCCTGATCGTCGATCCAGCCGCAGTTCGGGCCGAGATCCTCGCCCTGCGCGCTCAGGGTCGGGCAGTCGAGGTCCTGGACGTTGCCGTCCTCGTCACACCACTTGGTGACTCCGGCCGCGGTGCAGCAGCCCTCGAAGGTCAGCCCCTGGCAGTTGTCGACGGGGACCGTGCACTGGAACTGCGAGTTGCAGACCGAGTCCCCCTCGCAGGTGCCGCAGCTGTTGCCGCAGGCGTCGTTACCGCACTCCTTCGTGCCGCAGTCCGCGGCTGGCTTCTGACCGCCTCCGCAGGTCCCGTTCAGGCAGGTCTGGTTCTCGACGCACGGAGCCCCGGTGCTACAGGCCGTGCCGTCGTCGACCGAGCCGACGACGCAGACGCGCGTCGCGGGATCGCAGGTCGCCTCCTTGCAGGTGCTCACCTGGACGCCGGCGCAGTCCTGGTCGGTCTTGCAGGAGACCGCGCCGACGGTGTCGGTGTGCGTGCTGGGGAGGTTGTCGCTGGGGCAGGCCGCAGCGAGGAACGAGACCGAGGTGGCCAGCGCCAGGAGCAATCGCACGTCATGACCTCCGAGAGGCGCCCAGACCCACGGGAGGGCGCCCGATTACAGACACTTGTTGTCGCCCTTGGGGCACTTGAAGCGGATGTGGATGTGGTTGGTGTGCCCCGGCTCGTGGCGGATGATCCCCCGCATCGCCCGGGAGCCACGCGGGTACTGGAACATCCACTCCAGCGTCTTCTTGCTGACGCCGCGCTTCACCGCCCAGTCGTAGAGCTTCTTCTGCACCGAGTAGCCGATGAACATGTACTCCACGCGGCTGCGGCTCGGCGACGTCCCGATGAGCTGGACGAGGAGCTCCCACGTCGCGTCGTAGTCGAGGCGGTGGCGCTTCGCGTCGAGGAAGGCCTTCGGGCCCGTCTTCGGCTGCCCCTCGAAGTAGAAGCCGATGTCCACGTCCCGGCCCGACTGGTGCGACTTGTGGCCGGCGAGGCGGCCGCCGTGCTTGGCCGAGATGTCGCCGACCGCGATGTCGTGGGCCTTCGGGTGCTTGCGTTGCACGGCGTCGAAGGCGTCCATCAGCATCGCGATGGTCTCGTTCGTTCCCCAGGCGCGGTTCGGGCGCCGCCGATACCACGAGCGCCCGGACGGGAGCTGCTGCCCGTTGACGAGCTCGCCGTGCTGCGGGCGCCCGACCGCCGCGCTGCGGATCTCCGGCCCCTCGATCCACAGGTCGATATGGTCGCCGATGCGGAGCCGCCGCGGCTTCATCCGCGGGTTCATCCGCTTGATGTCCGACACCGTCAGGTCGTAGCGCTGGGCGATGGCGCCGAGGGTGTCGCCGGCCTCGATCTTGTAGCGGACCTTGCGGGGGGGCGGGACGTTCTTGGTCGGCTCGACCTGGAGCTTCTGGCCGATCCGCAGCATCCGCTTCTTGCCGATGACCCGGCGGTTGCGCCGCACGAGCCCGTCGACGGTGTCCCCGTAGCGCTTGGCGATCCCGGCGAGGGTGTCGCCCGGCAGGACAGTGTGTGTGATGACGTCGCCCGACCCGCCACCGCTGTCGCACCGCTCGGGGATCGACAGGCGTTGGCCGATTCGGATCAAGTCACCGCGGATCTTGTTGGCGCGCCTCAACGCGTCGGTCGAGCAGCCGAAGCGGTGAGCGATGCCGCCGAGGGTCTCGCCCTTCGTCACCGTGTGGCTGCGCGCGTAGGCGTCCGCGGCGAAGCTGGGCGAGCCCACTCCGAGCAGAGCGATGGTGATGATGGTGAGACTGTTGCGAACGGCCGTCACGACTCCTCCCCAGGTGCGGCGGCTTCGGTCGCCCACCATGCAGGCGCCCCAACAGATTGTCCACTAACGTTCTTCCTCTCGAACCGCGCTCTGATGCGCTCTGCGCCCATGCGGCCGGGAGCGCGGACGGGGGTCGGGGATCACGACGTCTGTATAGTCGCTTTACACATCTGGACAAACCCCCTAGCTTGGCGCTGATGCTGGGTCGCTTCACCATCCTCCGACCGCTCGGCGCCGGCGGTCAGGGGCGCGTGGTCGCCGTGCGCGACGCCGCTCGCGATGACGCCGTGGTCGCCCTCAAGGAGACGCCGCGGCGGGACGCCGACGCGCTCCGACGGGAGTTCGCGCTCCTGGCCAAGCTCCGCCACCCGAACCTGGTGGCCGTCTACGATTGGTTCGACCCGAGCCCCTTCTTCGACGCGACCTCGGCGCTCGCCGACGAGACCCCGGCCGCCTACACCCAGGAGCTCGTCGACGGCGTGGACCTGTGGCGCGCGCTGCGCGAGGCCGACCTCGACGAGCGCGAGCGCGTCTTCGAGCAGGTGCTCCGGGCGCTCGCCTATCTGCACGCGCTCGACGTCGCCCACCTCGACATGAAGCCCGAGAACGTCCTCGTCAGCCGCGCCGACGACGGCACTTCACTGGCGCGCGTCCTGGACTTCGGTATCGCGCGGCGAATCGGCGAGCAGGTCACCTCGGTCAAGGGCAGCTACAGCTACGTGGCGCCCGAGCGGCTCGCGGGGCAGGGCTTCGACCAGCGCGCCGACCTGTACGCCCTCGGCGTCATGATGGCGGAGGTCGCGATCGGCCGCCCCCCGCCGCCGGAAGCGCTCCGGGGCGAGCTGGCCGACGCCGGAGCGCGGCGCACGTGGCTCCTGGGCGAGGGCGTGCCCGAGCGCTGGCTGGAGCTCGTGACCTCGCTGCTCTCCGCCGACCCGGCGCGCCGACCGAGCGGGGCGTGGGAGGTCGCGCGCCTCTGGGGGCGCGAGCGCCGACAGCCGGTCGTCCTCCACACCGCGGCCGCCGCGGCCTCGATGGTCCGCGCGGGGAGCCCCGTCGGGCGGGACGCCGCGCTCGAGCGCTGCCGCGCGGCCGTCGACACCGGCGGGGCGGTGGTGTTGACGGGCCCGGCGGGCATCGGGCGCGCGACCGTCGCGCGCGCCGCCGCCCACGAGGCGCAGATCGGCGGCCACGCCGTGGAGCTGTGGCCGCACGGTCCCCGTTCACGGACCGCGCGAGGGCTGGGGGAGTCGCTCGCGCGGCTCCTCGACGACCCGGCCCTGGCGAGCCTCGTGCTCCAGACCTCCCAGGCGCCGCGCGCGGCGTCCCGCGGGGTCCCAGGGCGAGAGGACGAGGGCGCGCGCTATACCGCCTGGGTCGAGCAGACCGGGCTGGAGCTCGCCGAGCATCTCCTGGCGCGGACGCCGCCCGCTCGGGCTCCTGTCCTCGTCGTGACCGATCTGGACGGCGCGCCGTCGGTCCCGCGCGCCCTGCTGCGAGCGCTCGTGACCGCGAGCGAGCGCGGGCGTCGGCTGCCGCTCTCGCTGATTCTGTGCGCGGCCGACCACGCCGGTGCCGCCGCCGTCCGCCTGAGCCCGCTCGGGCGCGAGGCGGTCGAGCGCTTCGTGGCCACGCGCTTCGGCTCCGAGGCGGCGGATCCGCGCCCGTGCGCGGCGCTGGCGGCGGCGAGCGGCGGCCACCCCCTCCACCTCGAGACCCTCGCGGCCCTCGTGGTCGCCCGCGGAGCGCTCCGCTTCGGCCCCGACGGCTGGAGCTGGGCCGGTGACCCCGACGCGCTGGTCTTGCCCGAGCAGCTCGAGGACGCCGTCCGCGAGCGCGTCGCGGCTCTCCCCGAGGTCGCCCAGGCCGCGCTGGGAGCGACCGTGTGGCTCCGCTTCCCCGCGTCGCCCGACGCGGTGGCCGCGGCCCTCGACCTCAAGCGACCGCCGCTCGAGGCGCTCCTCGAGCTGGAGGCCGCCGGCCTCCTCTGGCGTGACGGCCAGGGGCGATTCCGCCCAGCGCACGCCCGCGTGGCCGCCGGCCACTCCGACTTCGCTCCCCCCGGCGGGGCCGATGCCGCGCACGCCCGGGTCCGTGATCGCGTCCGCCGGGAGCCGCTCGCCCACGCCTGGCACCTCGGTGGGCGCGAGGGCGCGACCGTCGCGCGGGAGCTGGGGCGTCAGGCCTGGGCCGAGCGTCGGGCCGAGGCGGCGGCCGAGGCCCTCGACCTGGCCCTCGAGCTCGCGCCGGAGGAGCCCGAGGCCCTGACGCTCCGGGCCGAGGTGGCCGACCTGCTGGGCCCGCGGGAGCTTCAGGTCGCCTGCCTCGATCGGCTGGTGGCCGCGCTGCCTGCCGATGATCCGCGGACGCTCCAGGCTCGGAGCCGCGCGTTCTGGACCCTGACTCGAATCGGTGACGTGGTCCGCGCCGAGGCGGCTGGGCGCGAGGTCGTCGCGCTGGCGCGCGCCCGTGACGCCCGGGAGATCCTCGCGGAGGCGCTCGTTCACCTGGCGATCATCGTGACCCAGCGCGGGGACTACGACGAGAGCGAGCGCCTCCTCCGCGAGGCCGCCGAGCGCGCGGCGGAGACGGCCGGGGACGGTGAAGCGGCCGGCGGGCTCGGGCTCCGCGCGAGGATCGCCAACAACCTCGGCAACGTCCTGTCGTACCGCGAGCAGCACGAGGCCGCGCTCGCCCAGTACACCGAGGCCTATCGCCTCAAGTCCGAGGAGGGCGACCCCGTCGGCCAGCGCATCGCGGGCGGCAACATGGGCTTGATGTGCCTCCGGCTGGGGCGACCCGCGGAGGCGATGGCCCACTTCGCGGCCAGCTGGGAGGCGGCCCGCAAGACCGGTCACCGCCGCGGAGAGGCGTGGAGCCTGTGCGTCTTCGGCGAGGTCGGCCTCGAGGCGGGGGCCTGGCGCTTCGCCGAGCGGCGGGCGCGCGCGGCGCTCCGCGTGGCCGAGGAGCTCGGCGACCAGCTCATCGCGTGCGACAGCGAGACGACCATGGCCGAGAGCCTGCTCGCCCAGGGCCGGGTGGACGCGGCGACGCGGCGCGCGCGGTCGGGGCTGGAGCGGGCTCGGGCGGTCGAGAGCGGCTACACGGCTGCCCGGGCGCGCCTCCTCCTGGCGAGCCTGGCGACCGACGACGACCCATCGACCGCCGCGGCCGAGGCCGAGGCCGTCGCGGCGGATACGCTCGCCGACGACGTGACCCGCGCGCGGGCCGAGCGCCTCTCCGCGGAGCTGGCGCTGGCCCGGGGTGAGCTGGACGTCGCCGAGGCCGCGGCGCGGCGGTCGCTCGCCGTCGGCGGGCGCGGGCTCCAGCCCGGCGTCTACGCGACGGCGGTGCGCGTGCTACGCGCGTGTGGCGCCGGTCGCGAGGCGGACCGGGTGCTGGCCGAGGGGCGGCGCCGGTCGGAAGAGATCGCGGAGGCGTGGCCCGAGCGGGCGGCCGCGGACGCGGTCGAGCCCGAGAGCGCCTTCGACGGGCCGTCCCGGGCGACCTGGGAGGGGCGCTCGGACGTGCGTGCGCTGATGGAGCTGGGGCCGGGCGCGACCGACGAGGAGGCGCCCGCCGCGGTGGTGGCGAGCGCGACCGATGATTTGAGTGGGGGTGAGATGAGCAGCTCGATACTGACGTGCCTGGCCACCTGCGACGCGGCGGGCCTCGAGCGGGCCGCCGGGGCGTGGCTCGCCGAGATCGTCGAGCGCTACGGCGCCGAGCGGGCCTTCGTCGTGGTCGGCGAGGGGGAGGGCGAGGTCTTCGCGTCTCGGGACGCCGACGGCGAGGCCGTGGCGGACGCCGCCCGCAAGCTGCCGGCGGTCGCCGTCGAGCAGGCGCGAGCCCGTGGGGCGGTGTGGCGCGCGACCGGGGCGTCGGGGCGCGGCGCGCTGGTCGGGATACCGCTGACCGCGGGCGACGAGGCCGCGGTCGTGGTGCTGCAGAACCGCTTCGTCGCCGAGGCCTTCGCGGACCTCCCCGCCGCGCCGCCGGACGTGGCGCCGCTCGCGGCGCTGCTCAGGGTCCGGGCCCTCGAGCTCGGCCGCGAGGCGCTGAAGACGCAGCTCCGAGAGGCCGAGGAGAGGCGCCGGGAGGCGCACACGCGCTCGACCGAGGAGCTCCTGAGCCTCCGCCGCGAGCTCGAGTCGACCCGCGAGCAGGTCGGCCCGGCGCGGAGCTACCCGAACATCGTCTTCACCTCGACGCGTATGAAGAAGATGCTGCGCCAGGTCGATCGCGTCGTCGACACCGACCTGCCGGTGTACGTCCACGGCGAGAGCGGGACTGGCAAGGAGCTCGTCGCGCGCGCCCTCCACGACCTCGGGCCGCGGGGACGAGGGCCGTTCGTGGCGCAGAACGTCAGCGCGATTCCGGCGACGCTCTTCGAGAGCGAGCTCTTCGGTCACGAGCGGGGCGCCTTCACCGGCGCCAACCGGTCGAGCGAGGGGCTCTTCCGGCGGGCGAGCGGGGGGACCTTGTTTCTCGACGAGATCGGGGACATGCCGCTCGACCTGCAGGCGAAGCTGCTGCGCGTCCTCGAGACGAGCGAGGTGCGCGCGGTCGGCGGCACCCGGAGCGTCCGCGTCGACGTGCGCGTCATCTCGGCGACCCACCACGATCTCAAGGAGCTCGTGCGCGAGGGGCGCTTCCGCGAGGACCTCTTCTACCGGCTGAACGTCATCCGTATCGAGGTGCCGCCGCTCCGCGAGCGCCCCGACGACATCCCGGTCCTCGTCGAGCACTTCCTCAGCGAGCGGGCGGGCTCACTCGGCGAGCGCCCGGAGATCGGCGAGGGGGTGATGAAGGCGCTGGTGGCCTACGCCTGGCCGGGCAACGTGCGCCAGCTCGAGAACGAGGTGACCCGGGCGGCGCTCCTCGCGGACGACGGGGTGATCCGGACGCGCGACCTGACCCCCGAGGTCGCGGAGGCCCGGGGCGGCCGCCGTGGCGGGGGCTCGGGCGCGCTCGCCGGGCGGCTCGGGCTCGATCGCGGCACGTTGAAGGAACGGGTGGACCGGCTCGAGGCGTTGGTGCTCGAGGAGTCCCTCGCCCGCACGGGCAACAACAAGAGCCAGGTGGCGCGAGAGCTCGGCCTCTCCCGGGCCGGGCTGAACATGAAGCTGAAGCGGCTCGGGCTGTGGGCCGACGACGATTGACTCGCCGGAACGAGGCGTGATGGGAGTGCGCATGCTGACCCTCGGGATGTCGATGTGGATGGGGCTCGTCGTCGCGCTCTCGGCCGGCGCGGCGCCGCCCCAGGTCGCGGCCGTCGCGCCGAGCGGGGACACGGGCGCGGAGGTCCGTCAGGAGCGCTTCGAGTCCAAGGCGCTGGGCGAGCGCCGCGACTACCTGGTCGTGCTCCCGCCGGGCTACGACGCGGAGCGGAAGAAGCCGTACCCAGTGGTCTATCTGCTGCACGGCCTGGGCGGCACGCCCGCGGACTGGCTGACCTACGCGCACATGGACCGGGAGCTGGCCCGCCTGGTCGCCTCTCGGGCCATCGCGCCGATGGTCCTCGTCGCCCCCGACGGCGACAACGCGTACTGGACCGATCACCTGGGGACCCCGGGCAAGCCGGGCCCGCGCTGGGGGACCTACGTCGCCGCCGACGTCCTGGCCGAGGTCGAGGGCCGCTTCAACGTCCGGCGCGATCGGGCCGGGCGCGCCATCGCCGGGGCGTCGATGGGCGGCCACGGCGCCATGTCGGCGGCGCTGATGCACCCGGACCGGTTCGGAGCGGTCGTCAGCCTCGCCGGAGCGCTCTTCGACGCGCCCCCGACCCACCGCGGGATCTACAAGCGCGTCTGGGGCTTCCCGGCCGATCCGGCCCACTGGGCGGCCACGAGCCCCATCGCCCTCATCGAGGCGCTCCCGAAGAAAGCTCGGGGCGTCCCGGCCATCTACCTGCAGTGTGGTGACGACGATCCGGCCGGCTTCCTCGAGGACGCCATCCACGCCCACCAGCTGCTCCTGGAGCGGTCGATCGCGCACGATCTCCGCGTCAACGACGGCGGCCACACCTGGAAGGCGTGGACCTTCGCGACGGAGGACTGGCTCCGCTGGGTGGACGCGAAGCTGAAGTAGCGCCGTCGCGAGGCCCCTCGCGCCTCCGTTTCCGCCGCGCGTTCGCCCGCGCGTCCGCCTGCGCTTCCGCCCACGCCCACGCTTCCGCCCACGCCTCCGCTCGCGCCCACGCCTCCGCCTGCGCTTCCGCCCACGCCCACGCTTCCGCCCACGCCTCCGCTCGCGCCCACGCCTCCGCCCACGCCTCCGCCCACGCGTCCGCCTGCGCTTCCGCCCACGCCCACGCTTCCGCCCACGCTTCCGCCCACGCCCGCGCTTTCGCCTACGCTTCCGCGCACGCCCGCGCTCGCGCCCACACCCCAAGCCCAAGCCCGCGCTCGCGCCTACGCCCGTGCCACGCCCGCGCCCGCGCCCCTTCAGCCGCCGGCCTGCAGGAGCCGGGCGTTGAACGGGATTCGCTGGAAGCTCTCGCGCAGGCTGGCGCTCTCCATCCCGGCGACGCACCGCGCGATGGCGCCGGCGGCGCTGGTCCGGAGCACGGATGCCGTCTCGGCGTCGCCGAGGGCCTCGAGCACGTCGGACAGGGCGTCGGCGACGTCGGTGTGCCGCAGGATCCCCGGCGGCGGCAGCGCGGCCGCCAGGACCGCCGCTTCCCGCGCCGTGGCGATGGCCGCCTCGGGGTTGGCCTCCCGAGCCGCCGTGGCGACCAGGGCCAGGGCCCGAACGCGCGCGCCGGGGTCGCCGCCGTCCCGCGTCCCGGCGAGGGCCTCTCGCAGGAGCTCGCCGGTCGACGCCGAGGAGGCGCGGTGGACGCCGCCCTCGGACCACAGGCGGAGCCGCAGCTCCGCGAGCACGACCTCGAGGCGCACGCTCCCCCGCGCCTGGGGCAGGAGCCGCCACGCCTCGCGCAGGTAGGGGAGGGCCTGTCGCGGCTGCTCGCGGTCGAGGCTGAGGGCCGTCAGCTCGATGAGCCGCGCGACGACGCGCTCCATGGCTCCGGTGGTGTAGGTCTCGCGCAGGGCCGCCCGGAGGAGCGCCTCGGCCTCGTCGAAGTGGCCGAGCACCCGCAGCGTGTCGCCCATGTTGCCGAGCGCCAGCGTGAAGTACCGCTTGAGCCCCTTCTTCTCCGCGAAGGTCATCGCCTCGCGCGAGGCGTCGAGCGCGCGCTCGGGCATCCCGCCCAGGAACGCCGCCATGGACAGGTTGATGAGGAGGCTCACCTCCATCTCCACGAGCCCCTGCTCGCGCGCGATGGCGAGCCCCCACTCGGCCCACTGCAGGCCCTTCGCCGGTCGCCCGGCGTCGGTGTAGCCATAGCTGAGCGTCACCGCGATCCGCGCCCGGACGTCGGCCAGATCCGCCCCGTCCCCGGCGACCCGGAGCGCCCGATGCAGGTCCTCGAGCCCCGCCCCCGGGCCGCTCTGCTCGCGCCGGACCGAGCCCAGCAGACGCAGCGCCATCGCCTGTCCGCGCACATCGTCGCGCGCGAGCGCCAGCTCGTAGCCCTGGTTGGCGAAAGCCACGGCGTCGTCGAAGCGCAGCGCGTCGATCATCACGAGGGCGAGCCGGTCGACCGCCACCGCGACCCAGGACGGGTCCTCGAGGTCGCGCCCGATCGCGAGCAGCCGCGTGAAGTGCGCCTCGGCGGACTCGAGGTCCCCCGCCGCCCGGGCGGTCGAGCCGAGACGGTTTCGGATCAGGGCCTCGCTCTCGAGCCGTCGCAGGACGCCCATCCCGGCCTTCGGCAGGACCTCGAGCGCCTCGCCGTACCACTGCAGCGTCCTCGGGATGTCGCCGGCCGCGTGCGCCCGCTCGGCGGCCTCGAGCAGAAACGACAGCGCCCGCTCGGGACGACCGCCAGCGCTCCAGTGGCTCGCCAGGGCCTCGACCGCCTGCTCGAGCGGTCGCGTCCGCTCGAGCCACTGGGCGGCCTCCCGATGCCGCGCGGCGCGGGTCTCGGCGGACATCTCACGGAGGAGCGCCACCCGCGTCCGCTCGTGGGAGAAGGCCAGGCAGACCTCGTCGTCCACGAGCCGGCGCGCCATCAGCTCGCGCTCGATGAGCTCCTGCACCGCGGGCGCGGCCTGGTCTCCGAGGCTGTCGATGATGTTCGCCGGGACCGGCGTCGAGAACACCGCGAGCGTCTCCAGGACGTCGCGCTGAGCCTGGTCGAGGCCCGCGAGCCGCTTGTGCATCGCCTCCTCGACGCTCCGCGGGAGCGGCACGTCGACCCCCGGCCGGAGACGCCACGCGCCGTCCTCGAAGCCGAGGTCGTTGGACTCGATGAGGGCGTAGAGCACGTCCTGCACGTCGCCGGGGTTGCCGGCCGTCACCCGGAGCAGGGTCGCGAGCGCCTCCGCGGGCAGGGGCTGGTGGCCGAACGCGCCCCGCAGCATGTCGGCGACCCCGGCGTCGTCGAGGGGACCCAGCTCGACCCGCCGGACGCCCGGCAGCTGGTCGAGGATCGCCTTGGTCGCGGGATCGAGGTCCGCCTCGCAGACGGTAAGGATCACGAAGACCGGGGGCGGAGCGACCTCGTCGCCCACGCTGTGCATCGGCGTCAGCGCCCGGCAGGTGCGGGCCACGACGTCGATCGTCACGCGGTCCATGCGGTCTCCGCCGCGGAGCATGATGACGGTCGGGTGCGTGATGTCGCGGAGCAGCAGGTCGGACACCACCCCGGGGTCGATGGCCGGTGGCGAGGTGTCGGCCCTGGCGCTGGATGCGGGCCTGCTCTCGTCCTCCTCTCGGGGGCCGAGGAGCTGGCGCAGCACGCGTCGCTGCTCCGCGGTCAGCGCCGGATCGTCGATCCGGGCGCCGTAGCGGCCGGCGAGGATCGGCACGAGTGGCCCCAGCGGGCGTCCAACGCGGCTGGCCGGGCGCCCCTCGAGGACGATGGCCCCCTCGAGCTGCGCGGTCCGCTTGACCTCGTCGAGGAGGCGGCCCTTGCCGATCCCGGGGTCGCCCACGACGAGGGCGAAGCGCTCGGCCCGCGAGGTGGGCGCGAAGGCCCCCCTCAGCCCGTCCACGATGGCCTTCAGCTCGGCCTCACGCCCGGCCCACGGGGCGCTCGAGAAGCGACCGGTCCGCGTCGCCTCGGTCTCGACCGGGTAGGGCGGGACGACGACCTGATTCACCGCGCGGATCCACGCCTCGGGCCCGGCGGGGCGGCGGCCCGGCTCCTTGGCGAGCAGCTCCGCGACCACCTCGGCGATGGGGGCGGGGACGTCCTCTCTCAGGCTGCGCAGGTCGGGCGGCGCCTCGTAGAGGTGGGCCGCCTTGAGCGTCTCTGGCGTGCGCTCGAGGAAGGGGCGCCGCCCGGTGATGAGCTCGAAGGCGATGACGCCGAGGGCGTAGAGGTCCGCACCGGGGCCCGCGACGAGCCCGCCGAGGCACTCGGGCGCCGCGTAGGGGAGCCCGGTCCGGTCTCCGCGGTGGATGCTCCGGAGCTTCTCGGTCGGGTTGCCCGGGTCCGTGACGACCACGCGCGGCCGGCCGTCGTCGTCGCTGGTAACGAGGATGTTCTCGGGCTTCAACGACAGGTGTCCGCGCTTGGTCTTGCCGTGCAGGAACACCAGCGCCCGGGCGACCTGCACGAGGAGCTCGTAGACCTCCTCGAGGGACAGGCCGGCGGCGGCGCGGCGGAGGTTCGGGCCCTCGACGTAGTCCATCGTGTAGAAGGCGACGGAGCGCGCCACCCCCTCCTCGACGAGCCCGAAGTCGCGGATCCGCACGAGGTTCGGGTGGCGCAGGCTCGCGAGGTCCCGGAACTCGGCCTTGAACTCGTCGATGCTCGCCCCGGGCGCGGGGCGGAAGATCTTGATGGCGACCAGCTCGTCCTCGGCCATCGCGTCGTGAGCGAGCCACATCTCGCCCAGCGCCCCGCTGCCGAGCTTGCGGACGAGCTGGAAGCGACCGAGGAGCAGCGGCAGCTCGACCTCGGCGAGGCCGGAGGCGAGCGGGGCCGGGCCGCCCTGGACCAACGGACGCTCCCCGGCCGTGCGCGCCATCCGGCGGGCGCGCGACACCAGCGTGGGGGCGGCGCCGGCCACCGGCGACGCCTCGGCGAGCGGAGCCGGCGCGGCGAGGGTGTCCAATCGTGGGTCCGGCGCGACGCCAGTTGCGGCGTCGTCGATCGGCGCGGCCATCGTCGTGGCGACGACTCGCTCGTGAGGCGCGGTGGCGGGGGGCGCTGCGCGTCGGGGGATGAGCTCCGCGGGCACCCGCGGGATGTCGTCGGGCTTCGGGACCGACGAGTCGACCGACGCGGCGAGGGCGGCCGCGAAGGCCATCGCGTCGGGAAAGCGCCGATCCGGGTCGATCGCGAGGGCGCGCGAGATCGCTGCGGCGAGGGGCTCGGGCACGGCGGGGGCGCGATCCCCGACGGCCGGAAAGTCGCCCCGCGCGATCGCGGCGACGGTCTCGTTGGGGCCGAGCCCCTCGACCAGGGCGAAGCCGGTCGCCAGGGAGTAGAGGGTCGCCCCGAGGCTGAAGATGTCGACCCGGGCGTCCACCGGCCGGCCCATGGCTTGCTCCGGCGCCATGTAGGCCGGCGTCCCGGCGACGCCGATGCGGTCGGGGCGCTCGCTCTGGTCCGGCCGCCCGTCGTTCGCCGCGTCGCCGGCCAGGCGGCGCGAGATGCCGAAGTCCGTCAGCTTCAGCCGCCCGTCCTCGGTGACGAGGATGTTCTCGGGCTTGAGGTCCTGGTGGATGATGCCGTGGCCGTGGGCGTAGGCGAGGACCCCGGCGACGCCGACCCCGACGTGGGCGACGAGCTCCCACGGCAGCGGCCCCGAGTGGTCGAGCAGCTCGCCGAGGTCGCGCCCGGGGACGTACTCCATCACCAGGTAGAGGCGGCTCGAGTAGAGCCCTGAGTAGTCGAAGATCTGGACGATTCCGGGGTGGTTCAACCCCGCGAGGTTTCGCGCCTCGCGCTGGAACAGGGCAGCCAAACGCTCGCCCCGCTCGCCCAGCAATTCCTCGTCGACCACCTTGAGCGCGATCTCACGGTCGAGTAGGGTGTCCGAAGCGAGGTACACGACCCCCATGCCCCCGCGGCCGAGGACGCGCAGGAGCTGGTACCGATCGATATGCGCCGCCAGTTGAGTCGGCGAGGTCTGCTTCATCGAATTCCTCGGCAGAATCACGAAGCTGCTTGTACATGGCATCGAACGCTGGCGATATCGTCAAGGCGCACTGCTCGCACTGCAAGGTTGACGTCGACGCCCAGGTCGTCGCGGCCGTCGGAGACGAGATAGTGACCGTCACCTGTCGGACCTGCGGGACGTCCCAACGGTTTCGTGTCGCGAACGAGGACGGCGGGGCCGCCGACCGCGGTGTCGGGCGCCGCGTCGTCGACGTCGAGCCAAGGCGCAACAAGAAGCCTCGTGGCCGAGCGCGGCGCGTTGTGTCGACGACCGGGCGCGAGATCCCGGACGTCGCGACGCACCCGTTCGACAGCAAGATGCGGCGCTCCGGGCCGGGCGCCCCCGAGGCGCCGGGCGGGACGCCCAGCCGGACCCCGTCCCGGCCGAGCTTCGACGACGCCGAGCAGGCCGAGCTGTTCGCGCGCTGGGACGAGGCGACCGATCGCATCGATCAGCGCTTCGCGCGCCCCCACCGCGCCCACGAGACCTACGAGGTCGGCGAGGCCATCCTCGACAAGGTGCACGGCATGGGGATCATCGAGGAGGTCGACGCCGAGGACGGGACGCTGACGGTCCTCTTCCGGGAGGGGTACGTCGAGATGTCGAGCATCCCTCGGCACCTCCGACCCCAGCTCGAGCCGCGCGCCGACGACGACGACGACGACTAGGAGAGCTCGGGAAATGGCAGCGAAGCGCCATCTCCCTGAGCTCGACTTGGCCGCGCAGCGGCCGGTGGAGGCGGCGAAGCCGCCGGATCAGTCAATCTAGCAGCAAGGGAAGAAGCGCGCGTGCGCGTCTTTTTCCGAACGCTGCTAGACCTGGTCACCTCGGGCCGCCCTTTCATGAATCGAGCCGCCGGGTGATGGGGTAGATCGGGGCGCGGCGACGAGCGGAGCGCCCGCGGTCGACGAACCGCGCGCTGGGAAGGGCCGGGTGGTCCCCAGCGAGCCGCCTGTCATGCGGCCCATCGCCGCGTGACGCAGTTGAGAGTCACGAATTCGACCGCGCAGTGAGGCTATCCCTTGCCGGTGCTCGGGGGAGGATCTAGGTTGGGCCCGGCCTCAACCGAACCGGGAGTGAGAGATGGCCTATTCGCAGCGTGTTCGTGAGATCCTGAGCTGGTACGCGTCGGAGAACCCCGGCGTGAAGTCGAACCTGGCTCGCATGCTGAACACTGGTTACCTGGCGGGCACCGGGAAGCTCGTGATCCTTCCGGTGGACCAGGGCTGGGAGCACGGCCCCCACCGTAGCTTCGCGCCGAACCCGGCCGGCTACGACCCGCGCTACCACTTCGAGCTCGCCATCGAGGCGGGGTGCAACGCCTACGCGGCGCCGCTCGGCGCGCTCGAGGCGGGCGCGGCGGAGTTCGCCGGCGAGGTGCCGCTCATCCTCAAGATGAACCACAACAACTCGCTGTTCTCGGACAAGAACCCCGATCAGGCCGTGACGGCCTCGGTCGCCGACGCCCTGCGTCTGGGTTGCACCGCCATCGGGTTCACCATCTACCCCGGGAGCACCCACTCCCAGGCGATGTACGAGGAGATCCGCGCGCTGACGCTCGAGGCGAAGGCCGCCGGTCTGCCGACCGTGCTGTGGTCCTACCCGCGCGGCGAGCAGCTCTCCAAGGCCGGCGAGACCGCGATCGACGTGACGGCCTACGCCGCCCACATCGCCGCGCAGCTCGGCGCCCACGTGATCAAGGTCAAGCCGCCGACCGCGCACTTCGAGCAGGAGGCCGCGAAGAAGGCCTACATCAGCAACGGCCGCTCGGTGGAGACCCTCCAGGATCGCATCGCCGACGTCGTGGAGTCCGCCTTCGGCGGCCGCCGCATCGTCATCTTCTCGGGCGGCGCCGCCAAGGGCACCGACGAGGTGCTCGCCGAGGTCAAGCAGATCGCGGCCGGCGGCGGCTTCGGCTCGATCATGGGCCGTAACGCCTTCCAGCGCCCGAAGGCCGAGGCCATCGAGCTGCTCCGCGCCGTCATGGACATCTACAAGACGGCCGAGTAGCGACGAGTCGGCGCCGAGCCGACGCGGTAGAACAGCCGAGGGGGCGTCGCGGTCGCGGCGCCCCCTCTCTGTTTCCAGGGCTCGCATGGGGGCCTGGCGAGACTGATCCGGCGGCCGCTGGCCCAGGGGCCGCGGCGACGCGTCAGCCCTCGAGCATCCGCTCGGCCTCCCGGCGGATCCAGGCGTCCTCGATGGTGGCTGCGACCCGCTCGGCCTCGTCCCGGCGGCGGGTGCCCACGAGGAGCTCGATCAGGTGGACGCGGGCGTCGTCGTCGACCTCGGCCAGCTCCCGGAGGAGCTTCTCGGACGCGCGCCGGCGGCCGGTGATCCACAGGACCGTGGCCAGGTGCAGCCGCGCCGTCTTCGCGAGCGGGCCTCGGGCGAGCCGGCGGAGGGTGGCCTCGGCCCGGCCGTGGTGCCCCTCGCCCAGGTCCGCCAGGGCCGCCACCAGGTGAGCGTCCGCGGACTCCCGTCCCGCGACGACGGCGCGCGCGGCGCTCGGCTCGCCGCTCGCCAGCAGGAGCCGCGCTCGGCTCAGGGCGTCCTCGTCCGTCGGCAGGCGCGCGCTCAGCCCGGCGGCGCGGCTTCGAGACAGGACGAGCAGAGCCTCGCCGGGGACCACGTCCTCGCGGACCTCCACGACCGGCGCGAGCTCGCGCGCCAGAGACCAGAGCGCCGCGAGGTTCGACCGACCGATGCCGGCCCCCGGCGGGTGGCGGTCGGCCACAGCGACGTCGAGAACGAGCCGGCGGATCGCCCGAGGCCAGAGCGCCCGGACCGCGGCGGCCACCTCGGCGTCGTGGTCGGACGCCCCCGAGAGCGTGTTCAGCGCGCCGGAGCAGACGACCACGTCGGCCTCCGGGCCCGCCCCGAAGGCGTCCGCGGCGCGGAAGCTCGCCCGCGCATCCTCGGCGTGGAGTCCCCGCGCCCGCTCGACCATGTGCTCGAGCAGGTCCTCGCCGACGTACGCCCCGCCGAAGCCGCGCGCTCGCAGCACCGGGAGCAGCGCGCCCTCTCCGCAGCCGGCGTCGACGACGCGCTCGACGCCAGCGAAGGGGCCGGCGGCCAGGGCGATCGCGTTCAGCCTGAGCCGATGCGCGTCGTCGTCCTCCCAGCCGACCCGGCGGGCCGCGCTGCGCGCGTCGGCCAGAGGGGCGTAGAAGGCTCGAGCGGCCTCCCTGCGTCGTCGGGTGGTGTCGTCGCGGGGGTCGGGCGTGGTCATCGAGGCTCCGGCGTCACAACAGCGGCGACATCAGCCCGGCGAAGGCGTGCAGCAGGCGTTGGCCGTAGCGGAGCTTGTGGGACCAGTCGGGCGGCAGCTCGTGGGCGTAGCGCAGATCGTCGACGAACTGCTGGGCGAGCTCGCCGGTGAAGGGCTCGTCGTAGACGAAGGCGTTCAGCTCGTAGTTGAGGTGAAACGATCGGATGTCCATGTTGGCGCTGCCGATGGTCCCGAGCCAGCTGTCGATGACCATCGATTTGGTGTGCAGAAAGCCGCGATCGTACTCGTAGATCCGGACGCCCGCGTCGAGGAGCTCGCCGTAGTAGGAGCGCGACGCCCAGGTCACCAGGCGGCTGTCGGAGCGCTTCGGGACCAGGAGCCGCGTGTCGACCCCGCTCAGCGCGGCGGTGACGATCGCCGACTGGATGACGCGGTCGGGCACGAAGTACGGGCTCGAGATCCAGACCCGCTCCCGCGCCTGGGCGATGGCCAGCGCGTAGATGCGGTGGATGAGCGACCACGGCCGGTCGGGGCCCGACGCCACGATCTGGACGACGGCGTCGCCGGGGGGCTCGGCGTGGGGCAGCGGGAAGTAGCGCGCGTCGTCGAGGAGCTCGCCGGTCGTCGTGAGCCAGTCCTCGACGAAGGTCTGCTGGAGCCCGACGACCGACGGCCCGGCCAGCCGGATGTGGGAGTCGCGCCACTCACCGATGTCGGGGTCGAGCCCGAGGTACTCGCGGCCGACGTTGATCCCGCCGGTCAGGCCGATGCGCCCGTCGACGACGACGACCTTCCGATGGTTTCGGAAGTTGATGCGGTCGCGGCGACGGAAGCGGGGGGCGATGCGAACCGGGGCGAAGTAGGCGGCCATCCCGCCCGCCGCCTCCAGCGGCGCCCAGAAGTCCGACGGCAGGCGGATGCTGCCGATGGCGTCGCAGAGGACCCGCACCTCGATCCCGTCGGCGGCGCGCCTGGTGAGGAGCTCGCGCAGGCGCTTGCCGGTCTCGTCCGGCTGGATGATGTAGAAGAGCACGTGGACGTGGTCGACGGCGGCCTCGATGGCCGCGATCATCGCGTCGTAGGTGGCCGCGGCGTTGCGCAGGATCGACACCGCGTTGCCCTGGCTCGCCGGGGACTGGTCGACCCGGGTCCCGAGGCTGATGGTCGGCTCGACCCAAGGGGCGAGTGAGCGCCCCGTGTCGGCGTTTCGGAGCGCGAGGGTGTGCCGGGCGAAGACCTCGTCGGTGCGCTTGGCGATCTTCTCTGCGGCGCGGCTCCGCTTGGTGGTCCGGCGGAGCCCGAGCACGAGGTAGAGCACCACGCCCACGACCGGCACGAACAGCACCCCGAGGATCCACGCCAGGGTCGCCGCGGGCTGGCGCCGCTCGAGCAGGATGAACCCGAAGATCACCGCCAGCTGGGTGATGAGGACGCCGATGATGACGAGGGTTCCGACGGACATCGCGGGGCGCGCCTCGGCTCAGCCGTCGCTGTCGTCGCTGTGGACCACGAGGCGGTTGCGCCCCTCCTGCTTGGCCCGGAAGAGCGCCGCGTCCGCGCGCCGCAGCGCGTCATCCACGGTCCCGTAGCCCCCGGCGAGGAGGCTCGCCACGCCGGCGCTCACGGTGACGACGCTGGCGGTGCTGCTCTTGGGGTGGGCGAGGCCGCAGGCTTCGACCGCCGTGCGCATGCGGTCGACGATGATCGCGGCGAGCTCGACGTTCGGCGTCCCGAGGATCGCGAGGAACTCCTCGCCGCCGTAACGGTAGACGGTGTCGCCCGAGCGGCAGGCGCCGGCGAGGGCGCGGGCCACCGACCGGAGCACGTCGTCGCCCGCCACGTGCCCGAGGGTGTCGTTGTAGAGCTTGAAGTGGTCGATGTCGAAGAGCGCGATGGAGAAGCCGTCCCCGAAGCGCTCGATCCGCGCGGCGACCGCGCGCAGGTCCTCCTGCATCCGGAGGCGGTTGGCGATGCCGGTCAGGGCGTCGACGCGCCCGGACTCGAAGAACTCGCGGTTGAGGCGCTCGAGCTCCCGGGCCTGCTCCTGGAGCTTTCGGTGGAGCGTCGTGACGCGCTGGGCGGCGATGAGCCGCAGGTGCAGCTCGTCCCGGTCGAGGGGCTTGGCGAGGTAGTCGTCGGCGCCGGCGCGCATCCCCTCGAGTCGATACTCGCGCTCGGACAGCGCCGTCAGGATGATGAAGTAGGTGTACGCCCGATCATCCATGCGCCGGATGCGCTTGCACAGCTCGATACCGTCCATCCCCGGCATCATCCAGTCGCTGATGACGGTGTCGGCGCCCTCGCGCTGGTACAGCTTCCACGCGGACTCACCGTCGTCGGCGGCGATGCACTCGTAGCCCAGCGCCTGAACCGCCTTCACGGTCATGAAGCGGGAGACGTCGTCGTCCTCCGCCACCAGGATCTTCATCGCGCTCGCGAGTCGTCGCTCCATCGGCCCCGCCTGTCTTTCCCGAGATCGCCTTGTACGACGGCAGCCCCCCACGGTCCACCCCTGCAGCGCTCTGCGGCGCGCGCCCGTCACGGGGCGCCGGGCCGGACCGCGGAGCCGGACGCCCCTGCCGCCGTTCTCCGGGGCTGACCGAGCGGTCTGTCGGAAGGGGCGAGGGGGACGCGGCCCGGCCCCCGCGGCGATCGCGTCACGGCGGGGTGAGCAGCGCTCACTTGGGCCTCGGCTCCTTTTGCACCGGGACCGAACGGCGTGTAGATTCCCGGGAATCGAAACCAGCCTGGCGGGTTGGCTGTTCGTACACCGACCCCCGCCCCTCCGAGGAGATCCGATGAAGTCCAGCCTCGTGCGTGGCCTCACCTTCGCGCTGATTCTGAGCCTCGCCGGCGTAGCGAGCGTCGCCCACGCCGCCGACTGGCAGGAAGAGTTCGACAAGGGCAAGCAGGCCCTCATCGACAAGAACTACCGGATGGCCGAGGAGCACCTCATCGCCGCCCTCGGCGAGACCAAGCCGGGCGACGAGCAGAGCCTCCGTACGATGAGCCTGCTGGCGAAGACCTACTCCAAGATGCGCCAGTGGGCGGCGTCGGCCCCGATGTACGAGCAGGTGATCGCGGGCTACGAGGCCGCCGGGACCGGCAAGTCCCCGGAGGCGGCCAACACGTACATGGACCTCGGCATCGTCTACCACCACATGAAGGAGTACGACAAAGCGGAGAAGGCCTACCTCGCGAGCCTCGCCATCAAACGCCGCCGCTACCGTGACAACACGGCCAGCATCGCCGCCGTGACCACGAACCTCGCCGAGCTCTACCGCCGCCGGAAGAACTGGCCGAAGGCCGAGGAGCTGCTCCAGCAGGCCATCAGCGACAAGGAGCAGGAGCTCGGCCCCGAGCACCCGAGCCTGGTGTCGAGCCTGACCGACCTGGCCCTCGTCCACCTGAACCTCAACCAGTTCGACAAGGCTCGCCCGCTCCTCGAGCGCGCGCTGGCCATCGCCGGCAAGGACGAGGACGGCAAGAGCGACGAGATGAGCACGGTCCTCCACAACATGGGGATGCTCTACGCCGGCGAGTCGAAGCTCGACAAGGCCGTCGAGTACTACAAGAAGGCCCTCGAGATGCGCGAAGTGGTGCTGGGGCCGAAGCACCCGAAGGTCGCCACGACCCTCATCAACCTCGGCAACGCCTACACCGTCTCCGGCAAGCCCGAAGACGCGCTCCCCCTCTACGACCGCGCCATCGGGATCCGCGAGATGGAGTACGGCAAGAGCTCCCGCGAGGTCGCGGCGGCGCTCCGGAGCTCGCTCATCGCGTACGACCGCCTCGGCAAGACCGCCGAGGCCGACAAGATCCGCGAGCGGCTCAAAGAGATGGGGATGTAGCGGGCCGCACTCGGTCCGACTTCGACTTCGACTTCAGCGCGCGTGCCCGTCCCTCGACGACAGGTCGTTGCTGCGAGGGCGCGGGCGCGCTAGCGTCCCGGTCCGTCGACGGAGCGGCTCATCGAACGTCGCCCCGGGAGTCGGATCCATGCGTACACCCAAGACTGCCTCTGCCCTGCTCGTCCTCTCGTTGTCGTCTGCGCTGCTCCTGGCGTGCGGTGGCGACGGAGGCGGGTCCACCAATGACGGCGCCGTGGTCGCCGACGTGGCCAAGGGCGATGGCGCCGACGACACCGACGGCGCGGTGGGCGAGGACGGCGTCTCGCCGGAAGACACGACGACGGCGGACTCGGTGATGCCGGACACCATCCTCCCCGATACGAGCGCGGCGGACACGACGGCCGCTCCGGGCTGTCCGGTCGCGCCACACGCCCCGGCCGGCGCAGCGCTGACCGGAGATGGGCGCTTCCGGACGCTCTCCGGGCTCGACATCGACGGGCTCCCGCCCAGGGACATCACGGTCTATCTCCCCGCGGCCTACGACAGCGCGCCGGGCGAGCGCTACCCGGTCGTGTACATGCACGACGGGCAGAACCTGTTCTTCGACGAGACGAGCTTCGCCGGCGAGTGGGGCGTGGACGAGACCGTCGACGCCCTGGTCTCCGACGGGGTCATCCCGCCGGTCATCGTCGTCGGCCTACACAACACCAGCGAGCGGATGGCGGACTACACACCGACCGTCGACGCCAACTACGGCGGCGGCAACGGCGACGCCTACGTGGCGTGGCTCGCGGACGTCGTGAAGCCCGCGGTGGACGCCCTGCTCCGGACCCGCTGTGAGCGCGACGTGACCGGCATCATGGGCTCGAGCCTCGGCGGTCTCATCAGCCTCCACGCTGCGCTCGAGCGGCCGGAGGTCTTCGGGAGGTTCGGGGTGGTCTCGCCGTCGCTGTGGTGGGACGACGAGGTCATGCTCGCGCGCTTCGCGGATTACGACGGCGCGCTCCCGCTGCGCCTCTGGCTCGACATGGGCACCGCCGAGGGGGGCGACGCCGACGGCGACGTCACCGGCGCCGTCGCCGAGCTCCGCGCCGTCCGCGAGTCCGCGCGGGCCAAGGGCATGACGGTCGGCGAGGGCCTCGGCTACTACGAGGTCCGCAACGCCGCCCACAACGAGCAGGCGTGGCGCTCTCGGCTGCCCCACATCTTTCGCTACCTGTACGGCGAGGCGTACGGCGCGCCGACCGCCGTCGACCTGGCGTTCTTCGCGGGCGAGCTGTCGCTCTCCGGGCGCGAGCACACGAGCGCCATCGTGACGGCGCGCTATGGCGACGTGGGGCGCCTGACCATCCCCAACGATCGGGTGACGTTCTCGGTGGAGGGCGACGCGGTCACGGTGGACGAGGCGGGCGGCGTCGACGCGGTCGAGGTCGGCGAGGCGACGATCAGCGCCAGCTTCGGCGGGCAGACCGGGACGCGCTCGCTGACCGTCAACGGCGGCGGCGCCACCTGGGTCACCTTCGACGTCGCGGTCCCGGCGGGGACGTCGGGGACGGTCTACATCGTCGGCGACCTCCCGGCGCTCGGCGAGTGGGACCCGGGCGTCGTTCCGCTGGAGTTCGTCGAGGCGACGACCCACTGGCAGGTGACGCTCGCGCTGCCGAGCGGAGCGACCTTCGAGTACAAGTACACGCGCGGGAGCTGGGGCACCGTCGAGGCGAACGCTACCGGCGGTGATGTCGGCAACCGCGCCGGCGGGCCCGCCGCTCCGGGTACCGTGACCGACACGGTCGTGAGGTGGATAGACCAGTGATTCGTACCTTCATCGCCGTCGATCTCCCCGAGGACGTCCGCGACGAGCTCCTCGGCATGCAGCACGGCGTGCCGGGGGCGCGCTGGGTCGACGACGACCAGCTGCACCTGACGCTGCGCTTCGTCGGTGACGTCGACGGCGCGCAGCTCCGCGACCTGATCGGCGCGCTCGGGCGTGTTCAGGCCGACGCCTTCGAGCTCGGCCTGAGCTCCGCCGGCTTCTTCCCGCCGCGAGGGCCTCAGCGCGTCCTGTGGATCGGGGTGGACCGGAGCGACCCCCTCGACGCCCTGCAGCGCTCGGTCTCCGGGCTCGCGACGCGGCTCGGTCACGCCCCGGATCGGAAGCGGTGGACCCCGCACGTCACCCTCGCGCGCCTCGACGGGGCGCCCCCCAACCGGGTGGCCCGCTTCGTGGCCGAGCGCGCGCTCTACCGCTCGCGGAGCTTCGTCGTGGAGGAGTTCCACCTCTACTCGAGCAAGCTCCACCCGAAGGGCGCCATCTACACCCGCGAGGCGTCGTTCCCGCTGATGGGCGCCGGCGCCTTCGATGAGGACGTCTGGGCCGACGACGAGCTCGAATGAACGGCGCTCGCTACGGGACGACCCACAGGACGTCGGCCTCGCGCTCGGGGTAGGCGACAGCGCCGGGCCACGGTTGGCTCGCGAGCTCGTCACGGGGCATCGGGAGCACGATGGCGAAGGGGAGGCCGGTCAGCGCCGCGACGCGCCGCGGGACCCCCAGGCCGTGGCGGATGTGCCCGCCGCCGGCGAAGACGACCACGGTGGGGCCGCTCGCGTCGTCCTCGTCGAGGAGCGCGGCGACGTTCCGGCTCATCGTCTCGTCCCAGACCAGCTGCGCGAGGTAGTAGCGGTCCATGACGGCCGTGGGCAGGGCGTGACCGCCGTGACCAGCCATGGCGGCGTGCATCAGCGCGTCGAAGAAGGCCCGGTGGGGCGGGTTGCCGGTGTCGAGCGGGGGGAGGGCGGCGCGCTGGTCCTCGGGCAGCTCGGCGACCGCGCCGCGCGCGACCGCGCGGGCCAGGCCGCGCTCGGCGTTGACCGGGATGACGCGGACCCCGTGCTCGCGGGCCCAGGTGAAGATCGGCGCGTAGGCGGCGAAGTCGTGCCCCCAGCGGTGCTTCCAGTCGAGGGCCTCGGCCAGGGCGGCGACGGGCGCGTCGCCGGAGAGCCAGGCGGCGACGGTGTCTCCGCCCGACGCGGGGAGCCACTCGACGGCGACGACCAGCTCCCGCCCCTCGCCGGCGAGGCGCTCCAGCACCGCGCGCTGAACGGCGTGGTAGGCCGGGACGGCGTGCTGCTCGGCGACATAGACGCAGCGGACACCGGCGAGGCGGGCGTCGAGCTGGGCCCGACTCAGCCGCGCGCCGTCGGCGGGATCGCGCGCGTCCGGCGCGGCGGGGTCGATGTCCGGGTAGGTCATGTCGGATCGGGTCGCAGCGCAGCCGCCGGCCAGCAGCGCGGCGGCGGTGAGGCAGAGAGTGATGAGGCGCAAACCGCGACTCCAGCGCTGGGCGCCAGCGCTGGACACGCGGGCGCTGGTCGACAGGACGCGGTCACGGTAGGATCCGCCACGGGTCGAGACGAGCCAAAAACCACGGCCAGGGCCAACGAGCAGATGTCGCGATGCTGAAGATGACCGAGGTCAGGAGCCGCTACTCCGCGGCGGCCGGCTGTGATGCGCTCTACGAGGTCGCCGACACCGAGCTCGGTCGGGTCGGGTTCATCGCGCTCCACGACCTCGCGAACGGCCCCGGGGTCGGCGGGATCCGGCGCCTCGCGTACCCCTCGCCGCGGGCCGCGGTCGCGGACGCGGTGCTGCTCGCCGAGCAGATGACCATGAAGACGGCCCTCGCGAAGCTGCCGGTCGGCGGCGCGAAGGCGGTCATCATCGATCGCCCCGGCCTCGACCCGGCGGTCGCCTACTCGACCCTCGGCGACGCCGTGGCCGCCCTCGACGGTCAGTATTTCTGCGGCCCCGACGTCGGTACGACCGAGGCGGACCTGGCGCACGTCCGCGAGCGCACTGAGCACGTCAACCTCATCGAGAACGCGCCCGCCAGCTCCACCGCGACCGGCGTCCTGCGCGCCATCGACGCGGCGCTCGCCCATCTGGGGATCGAGGCCTCGGGGATGACGGCGGTCGTCCAGGGGGTGGGCTCCATCGGCGCCCTCGTCGCCGAGGCGCTCGCGAGCCAGGGCGCGACGGTCCGCGCGAGCGACATCCGCCCCGAGCGGGTGGCGGCGCTCCTCGCCCGGGCGCCGAGCGTGGTCGAGCTCTCGCCCGCTGAGGACCTGGTGACGCCGGCCGTCCTGCTGGCGCCGTGCGCGGTCGGTCAGGTCTTCACGGCCGAGCGCATCGCCGCCCTGCAGTGCCGCGTCATCTGCGGCGCGGCCAACAACCAGCTCGTCGCGCCGTGCCTCAGCGAGCAGCTCGCCGAGGCCGGGATCCTCTACGTCCCGGACTTCGCGGTCAACGCGGGCGCGGTGATCGAGGGGGTGATGGCGCGCCTCGCGGCGCCGGGCGAGGACGTTCGGCCGAAGATCGCGGCGGCCATCGACGCCATCGGCGAGCGCGTGGCCTCGATCCTCGCCGAGGCCGACGAGAGCGGCTGGACCCCGCTCGAGGTGGCGCTGGCGCGGGTCGACCGCCCGCGTCCGGTGTGCTGAGAGGGCGCTGGCCCTCTGCTCATCCGAAGTAGTCGGGCTCGTTACCGGGCTTCCACTTGATGTTGCATCCCATCGACGGCCACTGCTCATCGGTGACGGGCTGGCCGGCGAGGACGGCGTCGACGGCGCGCGTCAGATCGGCGCCGTCGACCGGCTCGCCGTTGCCCGGGCGGGCCTTGTCCATCTGGCCGCGGTAGGCGAGGCGCCCGTCGCCGTCGTAGAGGAAGAAGTCGGGGGTACACGCGGCGCGGTAGGCCTTCGCGACCTCCTGCGTCTCGTCGTAGAGGTACGGGAAGGTGAAGCCGTGCTCGGCGGCGACGGCGCGCATCCGCTCGGGGGCGTCATCCGGGTAGCGGACGACGTCGTTGGGCTGGATCCCGACCACCGCCACCCCGCGCGCCTGGTACTCGCGCGCGAGCCGAGTCATCGCGTCACGGACGTGGACGACGTACGGGCAGTGGTTGCAGATGAACATGACGAGGAGCGCTGGCGCGCCCTCGAAGTCCGAGCGGCGGACGAGCTCGCCGTCGAGGTCGGGCAGGGCGAAGTCCGGAGCGGGGGTCCCGAGGGGGACCATGGTGGAAGGCGTGCGGCTCATCGTATCCCCCTGGCGTGGTGTCGGGTGGGCGCGGTCGGCCGCGAACGGTAGTCGAAGCGTCCCCGCTCGTCCACGCTTCAGGCGGTGAAGCGCGCCGGGAGGCTCGCGAGGGCGGCGAGATCGATGTCGCTCCGGGTGGTCGCGCCGCCGCCGATGATGAGGGTCCCGTCGGCGCCGACGAGCTCGAGGTGGGCGCCGCGGAGCCCGTGGACGTAGAGGTGCCAGCGCGGCGCCCGCGCGTGGATCCGGCGGTGGCCCCAGCGGAGTCGGCCCAGGCGGTAGCCGTGGGAGAAGTGCTCGCCGTCCCGGCGGAGCTCCTCCACGGCGAAGCGCTTGGCGACCGCGACGCCGAGGAAGGCCAGGCCCAGGAGGCCGAGGAGCGGCCCGAAGAGGAAGCCGAAGACGGGCTCGTGCTCGACCCGGGTGAACATCGCCGCCCCGACGATCGACAGGCTGACGCCGAAGAAGAAGAGGATCCCCTGGAGGGCCGCCCGGCGGCGGACGCCGAGGTCGATCCCCTGGCGGCCGGCGTCCGTCGCCGGCGCCGGCACGCTCGATGCGGGCTCGGTGGAGCCCGCATCGTCGGTGTCCTCATCGTCTCGGGGCGTCGCCGGGGCGGCCTCGCCGTCGAGCCCTTCGAGGCCGGTGGCGTCGACCAGCCTTCGGGCGACGAGGATGACCGTGCCCCGGTCCTCGCTCCGCGCGAGCACGACGCTCGAGCGCCCGGTCAGCTCCAGGACCGCGAGCCAGTGCTCGATCGTCTGGCCGGGGGAGGCGTCGGCGACCACGCGGATCCCGGCGACCTCGCTGGTCGGGACCCACCAGGTGTCGCGTTCGCTCGTGACCCCGATGCCGATCCGGGAGCCGCCGCCGTCGACCAGCAGCCCGCCCTTCGCGGCGAGCAGCCTGAGCGCGATGGTCAGCATCGCCAGGGCGAAGAGCACGCCCACGCCCAGGGTCGCGGCCTGCCCGTACCAGGGGAGCGCGGTGTCGAGCACGATGCCCGTCGCGAGGACGACGACCCCGGCGCTCGTGATGAAGGCGCCCGCGGCGGCGATGAAGCTCCGCGTGCGGGGGATGATCTCTTTGGGCTGCATCAGTACCGCGGCTCTGTCTCGAGGGTGGCGACGGCGCGCTCGGCGCGCTGTCGCACGGGGTGGTCGGCCGGGAGCCAGGCCAGCGCGGCTCGGACCAGGGCGAGCACCGGAGGGAGGTCGCTCAGCGCCACCGGCCCGCCGGTGAGGTTGTCGAGGCGCGCGCTGATCGCGGCGTCGAGGCGCTCGACCGCCGGCCCCAGGACCATCGGCCGGGTCACCGACGAGAATGGCGGCGCGGTCGGCATGAGGGGGAGGGGGCGATAGGGCGCCGGGCCGGCCAACAAGACATAGAAGACGGTCTGGTCCAGCTCACCGGGGGTGCCGTCCACGAGGCCGTCGGCCCCCTCGGGCACGGCGATGGCGTCGGCCGGTGGCGCCTGCGCCCAGCTGGCGACGAGGTCCGCGTCCATGAACGTCTCGCGCCGGACCAGGTGGCGCTCGCCGTGACCGGGCAGGGTCAGCCGCGAGAGGTACCACCGCTGTCGGGCGCCGAAGCAGCTCGGCCTCGGGCGCGTGGGGGCGCTCGACGACGCTGAGCCGGCGACGGTGTCCGCGACCCGCCGGGCCAGCGCCGTGAGATCGGGCGCGGCCTCGCCGCTGACGAAGACGAAGGGCGTCTCTCGGGAGGGGGGCTCGCGGTGGGGGACCGGGCCGGTCAGGCGGAGGCCGTCGTCGTCCGGCGGGGGCTCGGCGGCCGGTGTCTCTTGTGCGTGCGAGTGTGGGTGATCGTGATCGACGGGAGCAGGGTCGGTCTCGAGCTCGGGCGATGGCAGGAGCGCTCCTCCGGCGTCCCGCGCGACAAGCGCCAGCGCGACCGGGCGGCCGGCGGGGACGAAGACCGTCGCCTCGCCGCGCTCCGAGTCGACGGGCACCCGGATCAGATCGTTGTCGACCGCGCCGCTCCAGAAGGCCTCGGCGCCGAAGCTGTCGGGCTCGCGGAGAGACACGACGACGAAGGCGCGCGCCGAGGCCAGCGGCCGCCACCGCAGCGGCAGCTCACCGTGGGGAGCGACGGCGCGGAGGAACGGCGGCAGCGGGGGAGGGGCGGTCACGACCCGTGGTAGATGGCCCAAACCCCGATGAGCTGCAAGAGGTTCCACGCGCCGTGGACGATCACGGGGACGAGGAGGGTGCCGCTCCACTCGTAGAGGAGCGCGAGGGTCGCGCCGAGCGCGGTGAGCGGGACGAGCCGCGCCGGGTCCATGTGGACCGCCCCGAACACGAGCCCGCTGAAGACGACCGCGAGGCCGACCCCGACGGAACCGCGGAGGTTGCGGAAGAGGTAGCCGCGAAAGAGGATCTCCTCGGTGAGCGGCGCGATGACCCCGGCGCCGAGCAGGAGGAGCCCCAGGGTCCCGGCGCCGGTGTCCCCCATCAGGAGCTCGATCGGCCCCTGGTTGCTGGTGGGCGGGTCGAAGATGAAGAGGCTCAGGAGCTGGGCCGCGACGGTCACGAACGCGCACAGGGCGAGGCCGGGGAGGATCCAGGCGGCGACGGTCCACCCGCGGCCAGGGGTCGCGCCCAGGCCGAGCCCGAGGACCGACGAGAGGGACCGGTGATCGTCGGGGTCGCGCCCGACCCGCTGGATCAACGCCAACCAGATGACACCGTGGGTCAGCATCTGGAGGTTGATGATCACCGCGGCCGAACCGGGTTGCGCGAGGAGTCCGCTGCCGACGAGCGAGCCGAACAGGACCGCGACGAGGATCTGGGCGATGAAGGCGCCGGCGACCACCTGCTGGGTGCGGCTGAGGCGGAAGGGGCTGGCGCCAGGGCCGAGCCCGTGCCCGCGGCGCTGGAGGCGCGGTCGCAGCACCGGGACCGCGAAGGCGAACAGAAGCCCGAGGACGACGAAGCCGAAGAGCACGATGTAGTTCACCATCGTCGCGTCGATGGCCGCCGTCGCGGCGGCGACCGCGGCCCGGTCGGCGGCGGCCGCCCGCTCGGCGTCGCCGGCCACGCTCCAGTGGCGGGCGCGGATGCGCTCGATGAGCCAGGACGAGGCGCCGATCTCGGTGAGGGTGGCGGTGACCCGGTCGACCGTGTCGATGGGCGTCCCCCGGGCGAGGCGCTCCAGATCCTCGAGGGTCTGGGCGGTGGCGCTGTCGGTGTCGCCGTCGGGAGCGATGGCCGAGCTCTCCTCGCGGACGGCGCTCTCGACTCCCCAGGCCGCTGCCATCGTCGCGACGACCAGCCGCAGGTCGCGGCTCGGCGGCAGCTCCAGCGCGCGCTCGTGGGCGGCCTCGACGACGGCGGCCGGCGTGTCCTCCGCCGTGCCCTCGAGCCCGATCAGGTCGCGGATGGCGGTCGGGTAGACCTCGGCCGCGTCGTGTACGCGCCCGAGGTCCTCGAGGGTCCGTACGTCCCCGACGCCCGCCGCGCGTGGCCCCTGGGCGGTGGTGTACATCCACAGGACGGCGAGCCCGAGCGCGACGCCGGTGACGATCCAGTCGCGGACCTGCTCGGTGCTCATATCAGCCCGCGCCCCCCGGTCGGCTGTGGGTCAGCGCTTCGAGAGGTGGTTGAGGATGCTCTCGCAGGTGTCCTTGGTCAGGTTCTCCCGGCGACGCGGCTCCTGGATGAGCTCGCAGGCCTTGGCGTACTCGCGCCTGAGCTTGGGGCTGGTCACCTGACAGACCTTGGCCTCGAGCTCACCACACGGGTCCGAGCACGCCGACAGGGGCAGCGTGAGGAGGAGCGCGATCAGGATGGGGACGAAGCGGGTGAGCGCGGACATGGAGGCTCCCAAAGCGAGACGCGCCCGACTATACAAAGCTCACGCCGTTTCGGCGAGCGCGGCCGGCGCAGACTCGCGCCACTCGCGGCTGGCCTGGACCAGCCCCTCCCAGGCGCGGACCTCGCGGTCGACCCAGCGCTCGTCACGACCGAGCAGCGCCGCCATGTGGCTCGCCACGAGGCGGGCGCAGCCGAGGCCCTGGTCGGCGGCGCGGTAGAAGACAGGCAGACGACGCAGCAGCACGTCCTCGACATGGAGGCCGTGCTCTCCGAGGACCGCCCAGCTCACCTGCGCGAGGACGACCGGGAGGTCCGGGGTCAGGATCGCGGCCTCGGCCGGGTGGCTCGCCATGCGCTCTCGCACCCAGGACGCGGCGCTGCCGTGCTGTCGCCAGAGGTTTCGCTCGAAGGGATCCGCCGGCCCGTTGAGCAGGTCCTCGGGGGTGCTGACGCCCGGATCGAGGGGCACCTTGTGGGTGCGACAGCGGCGCGCCTTGACGCCATGGCGCTTGGCGAGGTCGCGGACCACGTGGCGCATCACCTCGTCGGCCATCGCCCGGTAGGTGGTGAGCTTGCCGCCAGCGATGGTCGTGATCCCGCTCGGCTCCGGGAAGATCTCGTGCTCACGGCTGGTCTTGTACGCGCTGTCCGAGTCGTCCCGGATGAGCGGCCGCAGGCCGGCCCAGGTGCTGCGCACGTCGGCGGCCGTGAGGGCGGCGTCCGGGAAGTAGTGGTTGGTCGTCTCGAGGATGTAGGCCACGTCGTCGGAGGACGCGCGGATATCGTCCAGGTCCCCGTCGTAGTCGGTGTCGGTGGTCCCGATGTAGGTCGTGTTCTCGAAGGGGATGGCGAACATCACGCGCCCGTCTCGGACGGCGGTGAGGGTCACCGCTGCGTCGATGGGGAGGCGCTCGCGCGGGACCACGACGTGGACCCCCTTGGTCGGGCGGATGAGCTTGCCCCCGCCGGGGGCGCCCGGGGTCCGGTCGGACCAATGCCCGGTCGCGTAGACGATGTGGCGGCAGCGAAGATCCCAGCGCGAGCCATCGAGCTCATCGGCGAGCGCCGCGCCCTCGACTCGCCCCCCGGAATCGCGCTGCGGCCCGACGTAGCGCGTGTAGTTCAGCGCGATGGCGCCGTGGCGCTCGGCGTCGAGCACGTTGGCGAGGGTCAGCCGCGCGTCGTCGGTCCGGCAGTCGTAGTAGTGGAGCCCGCCGCGGAGGCCCTCGCTCCGTAGCCCGGGTGCCAGGGCCGTGGCGCGGTCGGGGCGGAGCTTCTTGTGGATTCGGAACGACCGGAACATCGCGAGGAGGTCGTAGAGCCAGAGCCCCAGGTTCAGCTTGAACATCCCGTGACGAGAGCCCTCGTAGACGGGCATCAGGAACGGGATGGGCCAGACCAGGTGCGGGTTCAGGCGCCGCTGCCGATAGCGCTCCCGGGTCGACTCCATGACGAGGCCGAACTGGTAGTTCTCGAGGTAGCGGAGCCCGCCGTGAACCAGCTTGGACGACCGGCTCGAGGTCCCGGCGCCGAAGTCCGTCTTCTCGACGATCGCGACCGACAGCCCGCGCAAGGCGGCGTCTCGGGCGATGCCGGCGCCGGTGATACCGCCGCCGACGACGAGGAGGTCGACCCCGGTCTCTGCCAGGCGACGGGCTGCGTCGCGCCGGCGCGCGTCCGGTGAGGTCTCGGGTTCGGGGCTCTGATCGTTTACGGCTTCGTCCACGGCGGCGACGCTAGCCACCCTGACGCACCGCGTCAACGTTCCGTTTACCCGCTCCCGACGGCCTCGTCAGCCGATCGAAGCAGTCTCCTCGCGCACGCCAGGGGCCTCTCGACCGGTCTGGCGCGAGAGGCGGGCTCAGCTCTGCCGGCGGTTGGGCATCAGCGCGAGGACGGCGCTCATGCCGAGGACGGTCAGACCGATGCCGAGGCCAAAGCCACCCGCGATTGCCAGCACTCCTACGACGGTGTCCATCTTTCGCTCTCTTGTCCTGGAAGGCGTCGTGGCCTGTGGTCGTGGTTTCGGCGAGGGTGACTTCAAGCGTCGTGCCAACGGACGTATGCCGCGACATCGGCGCAGGCGCAAGGGCCAATGTCCCCCTCGGGGAGATCGATGTGGCTCCTCGACCACATCGGGCGTGTCCCCCGAGACACGGTCCGCGTTGGGGGCGTCAACAACCGTAGGGGTGGGCTCCAAGGGTCGCCAGAATTCCACCCCCTTTTTTCGTCAGTGGCGTGAGCGCTCGCCGCGAGGGCGCCGAACGGCCTCGTGGGCCGCTCCGCGAGGTCCCGACGTGGTGAAGATCACACGCGATCGGCGCAGGCGAGGGCGCAGGCGAGGGCGCAGGCGAGGGCGCAGGCGAGGGCGCAGGCGAGGGCGCAGGCGAGGGCGCAGGCGAGGGCGCAGGCGAGGGC